>Ga0182014_10008542_pt1 | contig 10445 bp, 8 predicted proteins | sample 612S2DmetaG_FD_120489 | JGI IMG/M metagenome (GOLD analysis project Ga0182014, IMG submission 120489) | Permafrost microbial communities from Stordalen Mire, Sweden - 612S2D metaG | ecosystem: Environmental > Terrestrial > Soil > Wetlands > Permafrost | place: Sweden: Stordalen | collected...
TGACATGCACCAACCGTAACGGATTCTGAGCACCATCAAACCCTCATTTCGGCCCGTCAAATAGGGCCTGGAACTGCCCTCCGCCCCCCAAATTCACCCACTCGACTCCGTGAAGACCCCATATTTTGAAATGCACGTGCTGCTTTTGTTGGCCAATTCGCGTGCTTTTCGCTTGCGAACGCATTATTTCAACAGGCTGCTAGGGATTCAGCACTCGCATTACACGGAAAAAGCGCAGGCCGCTGGGAGCGGATTTATCCGTAAAGGGAACCGGATTGCTCGAAGCAATATTCGTGCTAATCGGGCTCCAGTCGGCCAGGTCGGAAGAAGATTGAACCACGTAAGTAAGCCCGGGACTGGCCGTATAGCTGAACGAGAATTGGCCGGCGACCATTGTACCTGTACTAAGCCTTGTCGTAGGCGGCGTGGACCGTTCGTATGCAAATCCGCCGCTGGCGTGCGAGCCCCAAAACGTAAATTGGATGGCGATGTAGGTGTTGTCCGAGATGAGGTGCACCACGGCATGTTGGCCTACTAGGTTCGTCGGGGATTGTCCATTGAGCCACGCTAGCCAGTTAGTGTAAGTCAGCGAAGCGTAGTTATCGAGCATTCCAAAAGCCCATTCGGTGTCTGCGGGGCTGTTGGCGGTGGCCGCGGTTTCGGTCACAGCGTTGAACAGGCCCTTGGAAGCAGCGCGCGTGAGCCAGACGTGGGCGGTGAGCCGGTCCTGGTTGACGGTTTGGGTCGGGTCGGGCGCCGGCTGGTTGTAGGTAACCATTGGACCATTCCAGACGGTGGCCGCATGCGTGCAATACACAACGGTCCCGGTGAAGGCCAAAGTGAGGCACTGCCGAATAAGCGACTTTGATGGGCAATGAGTCTGAAAACGCATATGGGTATGACGTTTGCGCGGCCTGCATTGTTCCCGGGCGAGTCGTAGCAAGAGTGACATGAGTCCTTTCAGCGCAGTGGGAACGACAGCATTGCGAAGATGGCCTGCGCGTTGAAGTTGTTGAAGCCGCCGCTGCTCGGCTCATTATAATGGTAAAAGCTGTATCGGAGGCTGAGGGTCTTGCCTTTGCCGATGCGGCGCTTTATCCCGACCTGCACCCCCTGCTGTTGATACTGGATTCCGAGGGGCAACCCCCCTGCGAGGTTATCCTGGGCGAAATCAGCAGCCGAAAACGAGTAGCTGGCGGTCAGATCGGTTTTCGGGTTAAGGGCGTAGCTGCCGCTGGCGATCACTCCGTAAATGTTCCCCTCGTAGGGCGCCACCGCGGTGCTGCCGTTGGCCGCCGTGGCAGTCCGCGCATTTTGATAGGAGAAAGTCGTGGAGAGGAATAGCCACCGCCAGGGAGTCAGCGTGGCGTTGAAAGCGGCTATATGGGCGGTATAGGTGCCGGCCAGCAGGCTCCCGCCCGGCGAGATTCCGCCTCCCATCGGGTCGGTTGCGGTGTGGTAATCGCTCTCGAGGTATTGGTAGCTGAGTGTGGTCTTGAGCCACGGCGCCAGTTGCACGCTGAGCTTCATCTCCGCCTCCTGGGAGAGCAGATCGCGCCAGAGGATGAAGCCGGGGTATCCGGGATAAACCTGACCGGAGGGCAATTGCTTGTTGAAGTTATCGTAGTCGCTCCGCTGGTCGTAGTACCGGTATTGCCCGCTGAGCGAAACGCGCCGCCACGGTGAAGTATTGAAGCCCGCCCGGAGGTCCTTCAGTTTGCTTGTCTCATCGGTTTCCAGCAGGTACGGCGTGAGGCCACCCACCTCCTCCCCCGTCTGACCAATGGCCTCATATTGGAGGCGACCCTCCGCGAAGAGCGTGGTAAAGGGAATCTTAGTAAAGCGAACACCTACGTCCTGGCTGAACGTGGAGCGATCAAAGTCCGAGTAATAATCCTCTGGGGGCACGGAGATCAGGATGGGCGGTCCGTTCGCTATTGCCAATTGTGTAAAATTACTAGCACTGCCAAGCCCTCGTTGGCGCGTCCATTCGTTTTGCGTTCCCACCGAGAGGGTCAGGCCCTCCCACGGGCCGAGCAGGGCGCTAACGCTGAACACATGGGAATCGCGTTCCAGCTCTATGCTCTGGGAATTCCACCCCGGGGTCGGTACTCCAGGTGCCAGGAAGGCCGGGTTGATTGTCTCGACGTCTACCGCGGCATCGCCATTGAACTGGCTGTAGAGGTAGCCCCCCGAAGCAAACAGCCAGCCGGTGAATTGCTTTTCAGCATGCACGGTGTTCGCTCCCTGGAAATGGCCCTGTTTCCCGTCGGCGGTCGTCACCGCCATCTCCGCGGCTCCCAGCGAGTCGAAACCGTCGTTCTGCTGGCTGGTTGCCAGGCTATACCATTCGCCGCGGAAACTGTCGGTGATGCGCACATCGTCCACCTCGTAATCCAAATCAAACTTCAGGATGTGCGTCTGCTCCGAGATGTCTTTGAAGGCAGGATAGATGTCGCGCGTTTGGATCCCATTGCTGACCGGCCCCCACTGGGTTGTGGACTTGCTGCCATCCCGGTATTGATACTCGTAGCCTAATATCATCCGCGGCCACTGCGGCAGCGTCAGGCCGAAGTCCGTCCAGCCTCGGCCGATGTCCAGGTGGAGGTCCCGATCCAGATCGAAGATCGACGGCGAGAATGACGGATAGTAGCCGCCGCTGTCGTCATAGTACTTGCGATACTGCGACCAGCCGAACTGAGTGAAGCCAAGGTCGTTCTTCTTCGCCGTGAATGTCAGCAAGTAGTCATCCAGCAGCGCGTGGCCGGCCGTAGTGACCTTCGAGTCCGGACCTGGCCTGTCGGTCAACTCGAACTCCTCCACCCCGCCGTTCCAGCCATCCCGCTGCCAGTAGAGCTCGCGGAATTTCTTCTCGTCTCCACGCACAGTCGTCCAGCCGACGGTCGGTGAGGCGCTTGCTGTCGCCCGGTCTTCCGGTTTCGTCACTTCCCAGGCCACCCCCTGATCGATCCACGCCCGGAGCAACCCGACCTGCTCCTTGGTCAATGGTGTCCCTTTGCCCTCAGGCGGCATCGCCATGTCCGGCACTAGCCCCGAGACATAGTGAATCAGCGGACTCTTCTCGCTCTGCCCCGCGATGATGTCCACACCCTCATTGCCGCCTTTGAGCGCGGTCTCCCGGCTCGTCAGCAGAAAATGGCTCTTCGGACGCTCTCCCGAATGACACATGTAGCAGTTGTTGGTAAGGATGGGTTTGATGTCCCGGCCAAAGTCGATCTGCACGCTCGCTGGTGGCGCCAGCTTGCTCTCGTCGATCTCGGTGGCCAGAGAACCGCGCGCAATGCAAACCGCAAGCAGCCCGCCTGCGGTCAACGCCCACTGCCTCCGCAACTGATGATCAACCGCGTGCGCGCCGCGCCGCGCGCGCCGAAATTGGCGCCTCGTGTCCCTCGCTCGCTTGGTTGCCTTCATCACGCTTCACGCTTCACAACTCAGCCGGTCTGTCCCCTTGCGAAAACTTAGTATCGTAAACGCACATCGACATTTGAGCCGTGCACCGCCGTGTGGCATCCCGAGGACCAGCATGCGCCCATCCGCAGATAAGCGGTATGGTCTCTCTTCCCGATATAGACCTGTCCGGGCGCCACACCTGGGCCCTGTACTTGCGCGTGACATCTAAGGCAGAGGTTCATATCCCGCTGGATCAAAAGCTTGGCGTTGATGCTCCCGTGTGGGCTGTGACAGACGGTGCAGCCCTCCCGCAGCGCCCGATGCTCAAAGACAACGGGCCGGGTCTGCTCCCGATGGCATTGTGCACAGGCTTCATTCAGACGCGCCATCGCTAGCCCGCTGGCTGGTTTACGAATGTCGCTGCCATGCGGGTCGTGGCAGTCCACGCAGTTCATTTTCCCCTCCAGCACTGGGTGGTGCTGCGGAAGTTGAAATTCTCCTTGTTCCTGGCGATGGCACTCGAAACAAGCCGCCGGGTCTTTGCGAGGATTGATGATGAACTTGCCCCTGCCGCCGCCACCCGCGATGTGCAGGCTCCCGGCTCCGTGGCATGACTCGCAACCCGTTTGGCCTGTCGCGCGCGCATCTTCCAGGTAAATTCTGGAGTGCGCGCTCGTCGGGAAGCTGCGCGCGATGGCGCTATGACACTCGGCGCAGGCCTTGTTTCCAACGAACGTCGCCCCCGGAATGGAAGGTGGCGCAACCAAGGTGCCTGGAGTGGTGGAACATGAATTGAGCATCGGGGCCATTATCCCGGCCACACTGAGGGCAATTGCTCCCGTAATGATGCGCCCTGGCTTCATTGATGATTGCGATTAAACTATAAACCATCGGGCTTCATCGGGCAAGCGCGCCCTCCGTCTCTGCGATTCGCTGTCATTGGTCAGAGCCGGCGTGCTGGGCACGGCCGCCGCCTTGAGCATCTCCAAAACGATCGCGTCTGACAGGTTCACGCTAGTGGGAAATACCATTTGCAGATGGCTGGCGGCGTCGATGATAAGGGTGCGGAAGTTGTGGTTGATGAGGCCGCCCTCAGGCTGAATCTTCGCTTCCGACAGGCTTGCCAGTTCGCTGATCTTCTCTCGCGGCCCGGTCAGGAAACTCCAGTGCTTCGGGTCGTACTGATATCTTTCCCCGTAGGCTTTCAGAACGGTTGGAGTGTCGAAGTCCGGGTCGAAAGAAACCGAGAGGAAGTGCCAGTTCGTGGGTGCGCCAGGCATTGCCCCTAGCTTTTGTGATGCCTCGTCAAAGTCCTTTGACAGCCGCAGGCAGTAGTCCGGGATGGGACACCGCGTGAAGTAGAAGGTGATCGCCAGCGCTTGATCCCGGAAATCGTCCAGTTTCACGGCCTGCCCCAGCTCATTGGTGAACGGGTAATCCAGCAGCTGGTGCCGCGGCTTTGTCGCCTGGGCGGCCAAAGCTGGCGCGCTGGCGGGTTTGCTTTCTATCGACGGGGCCCTGCCAGTCTTGGAGATTCCGTCAATCCAGCTCTCCGTGTCCGTGACCCTCAGGCAAAACCGGATCTTATCCCCGGTCCGTAAACCACCCAGTTCCCCGGGCGCCTTCACCTTGAAAGGCATAGTCATGGCAGCCATGTAATGGGCGATTGCCTCGTGCGCGATCACGACTGTCTTCCCGTCCGCCTTCAACTCCTTCACTACCCCTTGGGCCATAAAGCTCTGTGAGTTGGTTTCACCTTCCTCCGTCAGTGCGCGAATCTCAGCCGAGGCCCCATAACAGATCACCAGCAACCCCGACCCCAAGATGATGATAAGCAACCTGCTCATGTCCTGGTTTTACGGATTCGGGACCAAGTGGACATCATAGATGTTCACAGCTCCCGTCGCGCTGTTATCGATGAAGTTGACCGCGCTGCTCGTGGCCATGTTCGTGCTGATGGGCACCAGATTCGTCAGAACCCCCGTCCGGAGCATGACATAGCTCAAGCCCGGGTTGGCACTGTAGCTGAACTGAAACGCAGGCGCAGACAGCCGCGAGGGCGAACTCAAGACGATTACTCGCGGTGTCACAACTGAGATGCCCACGCCCGCCGAGGTGTTTGTAGCCCCCCAGCTGTCCGTGGCCACCGCCTTTAGGGTGTAACTACCCGTCGCCAGGTTTGTCACCGTGAAGCTTACGCTGGCCGGCGGATTGGTCACGGTGCCCAAGGGTTGGGGTGTCGCCCCAGAGAAGAAATCCACTTTGCTTACTATGGCGCCCGTCGCGGACACCGTTGCGTGGATCGTTCCCGCCCACGGTGCCGCGAAGACGGCTCCGTTGGTCGGCGACGTGATGGCCGCACTTGGCGGCACATTGGCAGCCTGGGCCTTGACCGAGCCGGTGAAGAGATGAAAAGAGCAAGAATATGGGAAACTGCCGGCCGTGGTGAAGGTCAAGGGAAAAGAAAACCCTTGTTGAGCCGTCAGCCCCGAATCCCATAAACCGTCGGGAGTAAGATCGGCGCCACTGGTGCTCGAATGAAGGGAAGTGTCGGCCCAGGTCCAGAGGATCTGGTCATCGACCTTGATCGTAACGTCGGCCGGGTTGAAGAAAAAGTCCTGGATCGTCACATTGGTGACCGCAGCCTGGCCGGGCTGGGGGTACGTGAAGGCACAGCCCACCAGCCCACAGAGCACCGTCCAAAGTGCCCGGCTTGCATATTCATTAAGTTTCATACATTCGTTGTCAAATTGCTGACTCCTGGAGACGCTAGGGGCATGCGCCCCGTTCGGTGGTATGATGCATGGGTGCAGGTTTTGTTCCCCGCCGTTTTGCCCCTGAGGCAAACTCGTCCAGATCGGAGGGTTCCAGCCTTCGGGCGAGTGGGGCCTTGGCCATCGCCTGCGGCTCGGCGGGAACATCTAATGCCCCCGCCTTCTCATACGTTCGAACCACGCGGTGAAATCTGCCTTTGACAAACCAGCACCGCTGCCTATGGAGAGAGGCCGTGTCGCATGAGCAGTGGTCCGAATGATCTTGTCCTGTTTCTTGGGCGTTTTCACCCGGTCTTGGTCCATTTGCCTATCGGGGGCCTGGTCTTGTTGGGCGTCCTGGAGCTGTTGGCCTTGTCCCCGCGGTTCAAACTCGCCGCTCAAGGCAACCGGCTGATCCTGGGCTTGGTCGCCGCGGCTTCAATCGCCACCGCGTTGCTGGGTCTGATGCTTTCGCAATCGGGCGGCTACGACCCGCAATTGTTGCCTTGGCACAAATGGACCGGCATCGCTGTTGCCGTGGCCTGCACGCTGACCTGGCTGCTCAACTGGCTGGACCGGCCCCGGGCGTATCAGTTCTCTCTGCTGGGAACGCTTGCTCTCCTGGGCGTTACCAGCCATCTGGGAGCCTCGATTACTCACGGGCGCAACTTCCTCACCCAGTTTGCCCCTGCACCCTTACGCACCCTCCTGGGAGTCGGCAACCGCCCAGCGTCTGCCCCCGCAATGACGTCAGATCTGACCCAACGACCTCTGTTCAGCGGACTGATTCAGCCGATCCTCGAACGACGATGCTCAGCCTGTCACGGACCGGAGAAACACAAGGCCGATCTGTCCATGGAGAGTTACGTAGCATTGCTCAGAGGCGGCACGGGTGGTCCGGTGCTGATCGCCGGCAAAGCCTTTGACAGCCCTATGATCCAACGGCTGCTGCTGCCGCTCAATGACGATGACCACATGCCGCCCGAGGGCAAGCCGCAGCCAACCCTGGCCGAAATCGCGGCGCTTCAGTGGTGGATTGAGCGAGGAGCGCCGGTTGACAAAACGGTCGGCAACCTCAAACCCGGCACAGAGGTGCTGCGCATACTCAGTGCGGCGCAGGCGGCCTCGCAGTAGCAGTCACGCCAAAGCACCAGGAGGGCTGGCGCATTCCAAAACGCGTGAGACGGCTGCCCACGCTCTCGCAAAAACGAAGCGCTTTCGAGTGCGGTAGTCCTCGACCGCCTTTGGGGTTGGGACGACGTGCGGCCCACCCTTTGAGCAGGTTTTCAGAGTTAGCGCTTCCCGCCGATCGGGATGTCAATCGAACCGCCTATCCAGAACTTGCGATCGGTATTGTTGCCATCGAACACCGTGCGGGTATTGAAACCGTAGCGGAAATGATGCTTGGAGGTGGTGTAGCTGAAGCCCGCTTCTATCGAGTCATTGATCTCCCGGACCTCCCTGGGATAATTAATCGCGCTGGGATCATTGGGATCGTAGCTAATATCGCTCCCCGAGATTGTTTGCATATGCCGGTAACCGACGTCCAGTTCCCAGCCTTTGATTTGCTGGAAGAGCCCGAAAGCGACTATGTATTGGTCATTGCCGGTGGTGCGATTCCAGCGATACAGGGTGTCCCCGTAGCCCCCCAGCCCGGGCCAGCCAAAATGCTTGCGCAGGAGCAGCTCCGGCTCAATCGCTGCAGAGCGCACGCCGGGGGCGAAGATGAAGCTCTCGTTATACGTGCCGGGCATGACCGCGCCGGCGCGAAAAGTCAGCGTGGGTATCCAGGCCGAATTGGTGTCGCGGGCTTCGTTGAAGATCTGGTAGCGCGCGCCGAAAGACCAATCCATCAACCCGGTGGTGGATTCGGGCTGCTGGGCCGGTGAGAAGCTGCGCCACGCGGCGGTCGTGGCGCCAACGTTGAGATCAAGCGCCCAGTTCTCGGTGAGGCCATATTGCAGGGCGAGATAGCCCTGGTTGATGTCTATACCGTAACTCTCCCCGTCGGGCGGCTTCACGGTGACGTTATACTGCTTGCCGGCGGCCCAGATGTGGTAGGCCTCGGATTCTTCATACACCAGCCCGAACACGAACTGGCCGCGCTCAGGCAGGTCGGCCCACTGCGCGTAAGGCCGGTGCGGGACGTTCTCGGAGGCCAGCACCGTTGGCGCCAGAGTTGCGGCCAGCGCCAGGCTAGCCAGGGTGGTGAATTTGTTGACTAAGGCCGGCTTCGGGTTTCGAAGCCGCCCAGCGTTAAAGGTCAAGTTGTCGTTAATGTTCACAAGCAAGCCGTTGACCGTAGCAAATGGTTTGTCAGATGCAATCCCGGAAATGGGCCCGCGCCGGAGTGAGTGAACGAGCTTGCCAAGCGCGGGGCGGAAGGGAATTATCGGTTCGACCGCGATGAACAGCTCGAATCTCTAGAACGCAAACATTGAACATCCAATGAACACCACCAGCCTCACAGACTCAAACCGCACGACGCGTCGTGAATTCCTCAAGACCTCCAGCACGGCCTTGGCCGGCGCGGCCCTGGCCAGCGCCATCGCCCGCCCCGGCTACGCCGCGGAGAACAACACCATCAAGATTGCGCTGGTCGGGTGCGGCGGACGCGGCACCGGCGCCGCAGCGCAGGCGATGTCAACCCAGGGTCCGACCAAGCTCTGGGCGATGGCGGACGTGTTCGAGAGCCGCCTCCAAAGCAGCCTGGGGAGCTTGAAAGAGGGGCACGAGAAGCAACTGGAAGTGCCGCCGGAGCGGCAATTCATCGGCATGGACGCTTACAAGAAGGCTATTGATTCCTTGGAAAAGGGGGACGTGGTGCTGCTGACCACGCCGCCGGCCTTTCGGCCCATGCACCTGGAATATGCAGTGCAAAAGGGCGTCAATGTGTTTATGGAGAAGTCTTTTGCCGTGGACGGTCCGGGCGTCCGCCGGGTGCTCAAGGCCGGCGAGGCAGCGACCAAGAACAACATCAAGGTCGCCGGCGGCCTCATGAGCCGGCATTACAAGCCCCTGGAGGAGGCCATTCAGCATGTCCATGACGGCATGATTGGCGACTTGATCACCGTCTGGGCCTATCGCATGCATGGCCCGGTCGGCGTCGGCGCACGGCAGCCCAACACGAAGGAGCTGGCTTACCAGATCGCCAACTACAGTTGCTTCACCTGGCTCAACGGCTCCTTCCTCGAGGACTGGCTGATTCACAACGTTGACGTTTGCTGCTGGGCCAAGAACTCCTGGCCGGTGTCCGTCCAAGGCATGGGTGGGCGGCAGCTGCGCAAGGATGCCGACCAACTCTTCGACCACTATTCCGCTGAATATACTTTTTCCGATGGCACGCGCTTTGTGGGAGAGGGGCGGCATATCGCGAATTGCTTCGATTGGTGGGGCGCCCTCCTGCAAGGCGCGAAGGGCAGCGGGATCATGGGCGAAGGCCAAGACGATCCGCGCCTGTTCAAGGGCTGGAACCAGACGTCGGAGAGTCTGATATGGCGCTACAAGGGGCCGAAGTGTGACAAGTACCAATACGAACACGACCTGCTGTTCGAGGCCATCCGCAACGACAAGCCTTACAACGAAGCCGAGCGGTGCGCCAAGACATCCCTCACCTGCATCATGGGCCGCATGGCCTGCGAATCGGGCAAGAAGATCACTTGGGAGGAGGCTCTGGCTTCAAATATCGAGCTGGCACCCGGGCTGGATAATTACACGTGGGATTCCAATCCACCGGCCATGCCGGATGCGAATGGCCAGTACCCGATTGCCATGCCGGGCCAGACGCCAGGCGCGTAGGCTGTGAGCCGAAAAGAATCTCCGTTCTCGTCGGCTAGAGCTTGGTGGAACGAGAGACCGGGCTGGCCTCGGACCCCGGTGATGCCCGCCCGGCAGCCAAGCCGGTTCGATGCTTGGGATTCGAGGATGGGCATTTGTCCTTTTCGCGCGGGCCCGAAATTGGTCGAATCCATGTAACCCTTGGCGCACGTTTGGTGTCTACTAATCCAGCGCGGCAACTTCTGGCGCGACGCCAGGAGCCCTGCCGGAAGGTGCGTATGGCCGGCGTAGGGACAAGGCCGGAGGACAGAGGAGGAGGCTTGCAACAGGCTTGCAACATGCTTGCAACTACCTTGAAGCTCAGGGGGCGCTCCGGCACTGCTAGCCCCAGTTTACGAGTTAGCGGAGTCCATTCTCTGTAAGTTTACTTCGTTCAGGCACTTGCTAGCCCCTGTTGCTATGCCCTAAAACTCCTGTTCTTTATTGTGTGTATTTGGCAAAGCA
>Ga0182014_10008548_pt1 | contig 10440 bp, 5 predicted proteins | sample 612S2DmetaG_FD_120489 | JGI IMG/M metagenome (GOLD analysis project Ga0182014, IMG submission 120489) | Permafrost microbial communities from Stordalen Mire, Sweden - 612S2D metaG | ecosystem: Environmental > Terrestrial > Soil > Wetlands > Permafrost | place: Sweden: Stordalen | collected...
GCCATCGCTACCTGACCCACGTTGACCTGCAACAGCACGCCTCCCAGCTGCTGCACTCCGACCAGGCAGACTTCATCTTCCTGCACATCCCCGTCCCCCACAGTCCCAACATCTGGAGCCGCATCCGCAACGACTACACCCAGCAGTGCGACAGCTCCTACCTCGACAGCCTGGCTCTCGCCGACCGCATCCTTGGTCGCATTCTGGCCACCCTGGAGGCATCGCCGCGCTGGAACCAGACCACCCTCATCGTTCAGGGCGACCATTCCTGGCGCATCGACGCCTGGAACTGGCTTCCCGCATGGACTGAGGAGGACGATGCAGCCTCGCGCGGCGTCTTCGACCAGCGCCCCGCCATGATCATCCACCAACCCGGCCAGACCCAGCCGCAAACCGTCCCCACCCCCTGGCCCATCATCCAAATCCGCCCCGTCGTCGAGCAAACCCTCCACAACCAGCCCCCCACCTTCTAGCCCACGTCGAAGGCCCCGCCCATCCCCCTTGCCGCATCATGGCCAATCCCTCTCACCGCGTCACGGCCCATCCCCCTCACCGCGTCATTCTGACTCGAAGAGTCAGAATCTCCGTAGTTGCCGCATCAGCCTCCACCGCCGTCACCCTAAGCAGAAAGAATAGGCTGTAATCCTGAGCGAAAGAATTAAGCTGTCATCCTGAGCGGAAAAATAAGCTGTCATCCTGAGCGGAGATTGGCGCGCACTCTGCGTCAATCGCAGTCGAAGGACCTGCGGCTTGACACCCCACACTCGACCCGCCCCGCCTCTAAGCGCCAACGGCGCGCCCTATACCAGCCTAGACTCAGGCCGCAGTCTGTTTTGCGAAGTTTTGTCGGCGATTATGAGGCATACTTAGGAGTGCTATGGCGCCTGCCAATCTCAAGTCAATCCACCCGATCAATCTTCTCTCCTTCGGCCCCAGGACGGAGCCAATCGAACTGCGCAACCTGAACATTCTCATCGGCCCCAACGGCAGCGGAAAATCCAACTTCATTGAGATCATCCGCCTGCTGCACTTCTTGCCAGACAAGGATCCATGGGAAGTAGCGTTGAACACTGGCGGCGTTAGTGAATGGATTTGGAAAGGAGCCAGGAGCGGAAGTTCGCAATGCTCTCTCAGCGCCAATTTCTCCTTGCGCCAGCTGGATGATGTAAAGCCTCGCTGCTTCAATTTTTTGATTGACCTTGAAAAGCACGACGCTTCCTTTCGCGTTAGGTCAGAGATGTTTGACGACGCAGCTAATACGGCTCCTTATCCCAAGTTGTTGGAACGCAGCGACTCTCACGGGACTTATCACCTGCGGACGGGGCGCGGAGATGAAGCCACAATTTTCCTCGGGTTGAATCCGGACCGATCCGTCCTGTCCCAATTGGCTTCCCCGCCCGTGCAAGGATCCGGCATTGGCCGCGACCTTCCTGAACTCTTCGAGATGGCTGAATTCTTTGAGAGTTTCGATTTTCATCAGGATTGGGAATTCGGCGTGGACTGTCCTCCACGCGATCCCCAACCGGTCGGTCAGCCGGTCGCGAGACTTGAAGAGAACGGTTATAACCTGGCCCAGATGCTTGCACACTACCGGGACCGTCACAAGCCCGTATTCGAGCAGCTTACGGACTTAGTGAAGCGCTTCTATGAGCCAACCAAGACCGTTGAGGTCATAGTCGTCGGCACCCACCTTCAGATCGCCATAGAGGAAAAGGGAGGCTTTTCCACTCCAGCTACTCGCCTTTCTGACGGCATGCTCCGCTGGCTCTCCATTCTGTGCATACTTCTCAACCCGACCCCGGCACCCATTACTTGCATCGACGAACCCGAACTCGGCCTTCACCCCGATGTCATCCCCACGCTTGCCGATGTTCTCCGCGAGGCGTCGGCACGCACACAGTTGATCGTCACGACCCACTCTTCCGCGCTAGTGGATGCGTTCACTGACGATCCAGAATCGATTTGTGTCTGCGAGAAGATCGAGGGCTCGACCGTGATCCGGCGATTGGACCGGACAGACCTCGAAATCTGGTTGAAGGATTATTCTCTCGGCAATCTCTGGACAAGTGGGGAAATCGGGGGAAATCGTTGGTGAAGATCACAATCTATGTGGAAGGCGGAGGAAACAACAGCAATACGCAGTCAAGATGCAGGGAGGGCTTCGCCGAATACTGCAAGAAGGCCGCCCCGGACCGTCGTCTCAAAGTCGTCGCCTGCGGCAGTCGCAATCAAACTTTCGACCGTTTCAAGACAGAAAGCAGCAGGAGCAAGCCGGACGAACACTGTCTACTTCTGGTCGACTCCGAAGGCCCCGTGAAGCAAGGGACAACACCCGCAGTCCACTTGCTTGAGCGCGACAGATGGGATTTCGCTCATCTGCCGGGCGAACAGATCTTCCTGATGGTGCAGGCCATGGAGGCGTGGTTCTTCGCTGATCGAGTTTCTCTGGCGGCATACTACGGACAAGGCTTCCGGCTCAATGCACTTCCAGGCGACGAGCATCATATCGAAGCCATCCCAAAAGACGACCTCGTACCCTCCTTGGAGAGTGCTTCCAGGGACACAAAGACCAAGGGCCAATACCACAAGACTAGGCACGGTTTCGCGTTGCTCGCCAGGATCGACCCTGCAAAAGTCGAGGCAGGGTCGCCACACGCGGAAGCACTCCACAGGTTTCTGCGCGCAACTTAACTCATCACCCGGCCAAACGCGGGCCAACCCCTTGACACCCCGTGTACAATTAAAGCAGGGCCAAACACTGCCCAGCGTCGTGTCCAATGCACCTAAACCGGACCGGACCTGGAGTCAGTCGCGGCTCAGGGGCAACACGTGAAAACCGGAGAACGACCGAACAAAGCGGCGCACCCGTGCGCGAACACGCCAATTCCCACCTCCGCCCCTCCCACAACCCATTCGATTGCAATAATTTAGCAGTAAGTCCTTTAGAAAAGACGCGTTGCAGATACCTGCCTCTCCTAACCAACACAAGCAACAGCACTTCCCTGCAAGATATGGGGGGGAGGAGGAGGGGGAGTCCTCCCCGGGGGATGGCGTCAGCCAGCATCTCAACGTGCGCGCACTCCTCTGGTCTCATCCGGCGCACGATAGTTCAAGCCGCACCGATTTTGTACGAAGTCCGGATCTAAGTCATTTAGAAGGGTTATTTTGGCCCAAAATGGGGGGAGGGTGGATACCACCTTCCCGCCGGACGATTCAGGCGCCTGCGGCCGATAGCGTATCGTTGCTCTTAGCGTCCGTCAGTGTCCTCCCCAATCCAAATCGCCCCCGCCAAGCCGGAGAACGCCCCCTTGGCCAACTCAGCCAAGCTGCCCAGCCTCCACGACTTCTTCTCGCCAGGCGGCGTTCTCTCCCGCTCCTCGCTCGCCTACGAGCATCGCAAAGGGCAGTACGAGATGGCCAAGGCCATCGAGAAGGCCTTCGCCGACAAGCGCCACCTCATCGTCGAAGCGGGTACCGGGACCGGCAAGACGCTGGCCTACCTGCTGCCCGCCCTGCGTCTGGCCCTGGACCGGCAGCAGCGGGTGATCATTTCCACGGGCACCAAGAACCTGCAGGAGCAGCTCTTCTTCAAGGATGTCCCCTTCCTCGAAAGCATCCTCGGCCCGCTCAAGGTCTGTTACATGAAGGGCCGCGCCAACTACCTGTGCAAGCACAAGCTGTACGCGCTGCGCGATTCCCCGCTGCTCTCCGGGCTCGAGGAGATCTCGCAGTTCCATGCCATTGCGGAGTGGGAGAAGACCACCGCAACCGGCGACCGCGCGGAGATCGATGCGCTGCCCGAAAACTCCGCGCTCTGGCCCAAGCTCGACGCCCGCGGCGAGGCCTGCCTGGGGCAATCCTGTCCCGACTGGGAAGGCTGCTTCATCACCGCGATGCGGCGCAAAGCGCTGGAGTCGGACATCATCATCGTGAACCACCACCTGTTCTTCGCCGACATGGCGATCAGGCTGCAAGCGGGCGCATCGGCAGATGCAGGCGTGCTGCCGGCCGCAGGCGCGGTGATCTTCGACGAGGCCCACGACCTGGAGGAGACGGCCAGCAACTTCTTCGGCATCGGCCTCAGCACGCAGCGCTTCGACGAACTGGCGCGCGATGTCGAAACCATGCTCCGTACCAAACGAGCTTCCACCGCCGCCATCGAAAGCGCAACCGCGACCCTGCGCGACCGGGCACGAATCTTCTTTGCCGCGTTGCCCTTCGATCCTTCCGACCCTTCCGCGCCTTCCGCGCCGATGGCGAACTCCATCGCTGCGCTCGAAACAGCCCCTGCCGCCGCAGCCAATCCGGGCCTCGGCCGCATGCCCTTCGAACAGCGCGCCCAGTTTCTCGAAGAAAGCGGCGACACATACACTGGAGCGCTGCACGCGCTCGCGCGCCTCGAGGGCGAGCTGGAGCGCCTGAAGGGCGTCGACGAAGCTCCAGGACTGCGCAAGCGCACTGCCGACATTGCGACGCACCTAAAGTTTCTGTTAGAGTCGCAGAACCCGAACACCGTCTTCTGGATTGAGCGTCGCGCGGCCCACGGTGTCCGCAATCTAGCTCGCGGCATCGGCCAGGCCAGCCATCACACCCACCTCCAGGCCACGCCGATCGATGTCTCGCAGCTGCTCGCCGGCGCGCTGTTCGACGAGTACAGCTCCGTCGTGCTGACCTCCGCGACCCTGACCGTAGCCTCGGGCGCTGACTCCTCGGGAAGCTCGTCCTCCGGATTCGAGCACATCTCCAGGCGCCTCGGACTCACCCTGGCGCGCGAGCTGGTGGTGCCGTCGCACTTCAACTATCCCCGCCAGGCGCTGCTCTATCTGCCGCCGGGAATGCCGGATCCGCGCGAGCCGGACTTCTTTGTGCAGGCGGCCGAACGCACTCGCCGCGTGCTCGAAATCACCCGCGGCCGCGCCTTTTGCCTCTTTACCAGCCACACCCAGATGCGCGCCATGCACAGGCGCCTCTCCGCCGAGTTGCCCTACCCCTTGTTGCTGCAGGGTACGGCTCCGCGCAATGTGTTGCTGGAGCAGTTTCGCGACACACCCGGCGCCGTCCTCTTCGGCACCTCAAGCTTCTGGCAGGGAGTTGACGTGCAGGGCGAGCAACTCAGTTGCGTGATTATCGATCGGCTGCCCTTCGCCGTCCCTTCCGACCCGGTGGTAAAGGCGCGCATGGACGCAATCACCGCCGCCGGCGGCAACGCCTTCTTCGACTACCAGGTGCCCAGCGCCGTCATCACGCTGAAGCAGGGCTTCGGCCGGCTGGTCCGCTCGCTGAAAGATCGCGGCGTCCTGATGCTGCTGGATCCCCGCATCCAGCGCCAGCGCTACGGCCGCATCTTTCTCGACTCGCTGCCGCCCTACCGCCTCACCCAATCCATCGAAGACGTCGAGACCTTCTTCGCCAGCGCTTCCTAGGCGCAATCTTGCGCGACCAATCGCAATTCAGGCATATGCAAATCAGCCTGCAAGCAGGCCGTCAGACCACTGGGCTCGGCGCCTCACAACTGGCGTTTACCAGGTGCGCCTCACTCAGGGTCCTTCGGGAAACGGCCTCACTGTCCGCAGACACCCGCTCAGGAACTACCTGCTCCACCATCCTGCGAATCGTGTCAATCACCAACTCCGGCTCATCCAGGTGAATCCAGTGGCCGCTTCTCCGGGCAATCACCTGGCGCGCCCCGGATCCGATTCGGCGTAGATCATCGCCTGAGAAAGGCTTGGCATCGCCTGGAGTCAGCAGCACCACGGGCACTCCCTCCACCGCCTGCGCGCCATGCATCTCGGCCACGCTCGCAGGCACCGCATCCAGGTGGGCGACCAGCCCTTGATAGAATTGCGGCCGCGACCAGTGCGCCGCCACGATCGGCCATACCTCGCGCGGCATCTTTCCCACCTCGCAGGTAATGCGCTCCAGAACGTGAAGTCCGCCGTGCTTTGCGGTGGCACGGCTGAACGCGCGCGACAACTTGCCGGAGCGGCACAGCAGCGACGTCGTCGCCAGCCGCGCCAGGCCGAATCGCGCAACCGGGATTCCGAACCCCGCCATTCGCGTTCCCCGCACCAGCATCGCGCGCTGCGCCTCATTCACCGGCGGCCAGTCTTCCACGCGCATCGGGTCCACCAGAATCACTCCCAGGATCTCATCGGGATACTCGGCCGCATAACGCTGCACCACCAGGCCTCCAAATGAATGCCCAACCAGCACGTAAGGCCCCGGTATCTTCGCGTGCCGCAGCATGTCCCGCAACTCCCGCGCGATATTCGAGGGCGTGCGCTCGGAGTCGCTTGGGCTGCTCCAGCCCAAACCGCTGCGGTCGTAACTCACCGCGCGCGCGTACGCGGCCACGACTTCCTGCACCCGCAGCCAGTTCTGGCTGGTCGCCGCGATGCCCGACTCGAAGATTACCGTCGGGCCATCCCGCATCCCCCGCCCCATGTCGGACACATACATCCGCCGTCCGTTCCCAACATCCACCATCCGGCCCAGCCCGAGAAAACGTCTCCGGTCGTTCAGTGCCCCGATCCATTGATAGATCATGCCCACCGCTGGCACCGCGGCAATCGCCAACAAGAGCCAGCCTAGCCAAAGCAGTCGACCCATACTTACTTCTCTCCTTCGGTTGCAGGTTGATTCAGGTCGAAGTCCTTGCGCCCGAGTTTTGCGTGCTCTGTCCCGTTTTCGATCATCAGCAGCGAGGAGCCAGGCTTTCCCTGCACCTTGACCTCAATCTGGCTCGCCGACCAGACACCGTTGTTCCGGCGCAGGCCAAAGGAAACGAAATCCTTCTGTTGCCCCGATCCGCGCAGCGTCTTCACCACATGCACGGGGTAGAAAATCTCCTGATCGATCCACGATATCACCGACCCATAGTGACTTCGATCCTCCGCGCCCGGAATGCTCTTGAGCACGTAACAATCCCGTGCGCCATACTTCGCCGGAGCCTGAAGCTCCTGGCCAGTCCAGAACAGATGGCCTTCCACCATGTCCTCGTAGGAGAAGCCCGTACCCGCCACCGGGTCATTCCAATGCTCGAAGGGCAACGCGACCGGCCCTTTGGCGCCTGGCTGTACCACCTCGATGGTGATGTGCCCGTTGACGCTCATGTGCAGCAGCATACGTGTCCGCGCGGCTGCAGGCCCAGTGATCTCGCACAGCAGGCGCAACCCGTCGGGAAACCAGTGGCCTTTCATCGTGAGCCTGTAGCTGGTGCGCTCGCCATCGGCCCCCACCTGCACCAACTTGCCCGAAGCGCGGAAATCCGACGTCTCGATCCGTTGGCGCGTTCCCGCCAGCACCGCGCTCTGGTCGGCAGACGCAGCCACGGCCTCACGCGCAAATGGCAAGGAAGTCAAAACCAGCAGCGTAGGGATCCAAATCCACGTCGATCGCGCATTGATTCCCATCCCCATACCCCGCCGGGTCAGACACGTCGTCGGGTGCCTGCGCCAGACGTTCTTCCAAGCAAAATTGGCCACCGTCAACGTCAAGCTCGTTCCGGACTGGATATGGTTTCTGGAGGCATGTCTTCCCTTTAGACTATTCACCTCAAGCGAGCCTGTCCACTGGCATTTGAGCTGCGCCGCTGGGCCACGCGGCGCATCCCCAAAAAGATCGGGCCGGATGCGATCCCGAAGGATCCCGTCCGGCCCGGTTATCAGCCCTTCTTTAGAAAATGTAGATTGGCATGCTGTACGCCCTGGATACCGCCAAGGTCGCGGTGAGTGCATCGGCGGTGGCGCTCGACGTCGCATTAGCCGAGAGCGTGAGCGGCCCGGCAGCCAGCGTCTCCGTGGCATTCGCGGTCGCGGCGGACGAGAGCGTGATCGTGTTCGACCCGACGGTGGCGATGGTCGCGCCCGTTGGAATCCCGGTCCCGCTAATCGTCTGTCCAGCCGCAAGACCGGTCGTGGAGGACACACTCGCTACCGTCGTGCTGCCAGTGGCAATGGTGCCCGTGAAGGCAACCGGTACTGACGCAATCGTCGCGCCCGCGGGTATGCCAGTCCCTGCAATCGTCTGCCCCACCGCGAGGTCGAGCGTGCTGGAGATCGACGTTACCGACGCGCTGCCATTCGCAATCGTTCCCGTGAAGGCGGGGAGCGGTGTTGTGCCGCTTATGGTGACGACGACATTCTGGTTTCCAGTGGGAATCGGCGTGTAAAGAGTCGAATTGTTGCCACCGCAGCCAATCATCCCGGCGCTCACCGCGCAGATGGCAATCAGCATCCACAACACCTGGCTCAGTCTGCGCCGGCGACGCACGCAGAAGGCGAGGACGCCAAACGGCAGGAAGGCAAGTGCCGTCCTGGTTGCGACAGTCCGCACCTGTGAAGTGTTGAAGCCAATCGGCTCCGACACCGGGGTAGAGACAGCGAGGACAACCGTGGAGGTGGTAACGCCGCTGGCTCCGTTGGTCCCCGCGCTGGCCTGTGCCGGCAGGCACTGGTTGGTGCCCGTGGTGAGGCAGGAAGTCGTCGGCGTCATGAAGCAACTGATGTAGCTGGGATGACTTGTCGTACAAGCCACGTTGATCGGACCGATACCAACGCCGGTGTTGCTGCCGCCGCCGTTAAAGCCCAACACCGCTTGCAGCTGCAGCGTTCCCGTCTCCAGAGTAGACGAACTCTGGCCGGAAGCCGAAGGCAGACCATTGCCACTGGGAACGACGCCCGGATTGACGTCGATCAGAACGAACGTGGAAGTGATGTTGAAGTCCGCAAAGTCAACCACCAGCGGGAACGCAGCACTCTGCGTCGTTGGGCAGGATGCAGTAGCTAAGCCACCTGCCACCGAGCACACGAAGTTGCCCTTGGCGTCGCTGGCGCTGAGGGTTGCCGGCCCGCCGACGATGCAAGAAGGCGGTACGTTCGACCCCGTGCAAGGCGGCGGCACGCAGTTGGTTGTCTGCGCCGTCGAGCAAACCGGTGGGATGCAGTTGGTGCCCGATGTCGCCGTGCAGAGCGGCAGGTCTCCGCTGTAGGTGAAGGTCAGGTAGTGGATTGCCGGCGTGTTCTCCGTTGCCGGCAGAGCAAATGTGCCGGTTCCACCGGATATGTTCACCGGAACATTGCAGTTGCTGGTTACGGTCGCCGAGCATGGAGGATAGGTGTTGTAGCAGTAGCTGGTCACCGTCGACGAGCAGGGCTGGGTGAAGCAGTTCGCAGTCACCGTTAACGAGCACGGAATGTTGCAGTTGGTAATGAGCGATGCCGTGCAGGGCGGACTGTAAGTGTAGCAGTTGGTCATCGCCGCCGTGCAAATCGCAGCGTAGCAATTGGAGGTTACGGTTGACGAGCAGGCCGGCACCCCGGATGCTGGCGGCAACGGCTGCAAGGCGGTGCTGGTGTCGAAGAAGGTAGGCGTGATCGCGATAAAGTTATCCGTCACTGTCACCATACCATTGGGTATTCCGTTCCCGGCGGTGACCAGCGTGCCCACCGAAAGCGCGAAGCTTCCTTTGTTCACGTTCGCTGGCAGTTCGCAGGTCGCGGTGGGTGGCAAAGAAGGGACGGTGGTGCTGAAGTTCGCGTTGCAGACGCCCGCGGCCGGCGTGACCGTGATTCCCGCAGGCGCCGGAATCACCCTGTCCGAACCTCCCGGCACATGGGTGACCGATCCCGTGCAGGCTGCAGGGATTGTACTGTAAGTGTTGCAGTTGAGTGTACTTGGCGTAATCGTTATGTTGTAGTTGCCTTTCGGCTTGCCCGATACCGTCGGGTACACCTGGTACACGCCGACATTCAGGACCGATGAGTCCATGGCGACTGGAGGTACTGTCGGTGGCCCGTTCGTGAACGTCGCACTCAACTTGCTCAGGTCGTTGCCCACTGCTCCCGTAATCGTCATCTGCGAGGCATAGTTGAACGATGCAGCTCCGTACACCGTTGTGTAATCGGGAACGGTAACCGTCAACGGGGCCTGGTTCTCGGTCACCTGCGCTTTGCCTCCGCCCAGACCTGTATTCGTCACGGAAGGGCGGCCGTAACCACAGGCGTTTGTGCCGCTGAAGGTCACCCCGATGTCATAAGTGCCAACGGGGGAGAATTGGCTCGCGCCGCCGGGGTTAAAGGTCGCCGTCACGCCCGCAGGCAGCGGGGGAGTGATGGACCCGATGATCGCCGGAACCGGCTGCCCGTAGGTATAGGTGACGGAGTTGGCCGTTACCGAAGTCAGTGCTATCCCCGGAACGGTAAGCACAATCGGCGTCGCGTTTGCAAGGCCGTCCAGATCGTTTGTCGCAGGCGTGTACACCGCGTTTACGGTGTAGGCAAGGCCCTGCGCCATCGTAGTAGGCAGCGTGTAGGTTGCCACGCCGCCAACCAGGTTGACCGTCGTCCCTGTTGCATTATCCACCCCGCATACGCCGTTGGCGTTGGCAGTCCCGGCGTCGATCGCGTAGGTGAACGTGACCGTGCCCGCCGGAGTGCCGCC
>Ga0182014_10008549_pt1 | contig 10439 bp, 9 predicted proteins | sample 612S2DmetaG_FD_120489 | JGI IMG/M metagenome (GOLD analysis project Ga0182014, IMG submission 120489) | Permafrost microbial communities from Stordalen Mire, Sweden - 612S2D metaG | ecosystem: Environmental > Terrestrial > Soil > Wetlands > Permafrost | place: Sweden: Stordalen | collected...
CTCGCGCGGCACCATGATGCCGGGCGCGCCGGAGCCGCATGAATATATCGGCGGCTCGATCCAGCGCGTCGATCTTTCGACCGGCAAGCTCGAGACCGTGCTCGACAAATGCGGCGAGCATCCGCTGAAGGGGCCGAACGACCTGGTGTTCGACCGCCATGGCGGGCTGTGGTTCACCGATCTCGGCAAGCGCCGCCCCCGCGACATGGATGTCGGCGCGTTCTATTACATCAAGCCCGGCATGACGGAGATCGTCGAAGGCGTGTTCGGCATGCTGCCGGCCAACGGCATCGGCCTGTCGCCGGACGAGAACACGGTCTATGTCGCGGAGACGCCGACGGCGCGGCTGTGGGCGTTCGATCTGTCGGCGCCCGGCACGGTCAAACCGCGCGATGTGATCTATCGCGGCGAGCGCGGCAAGCCGATCGCGGGGCTCGGCGGCTACCAGATGTTCGATTCGCTGGCGGTGGAGGCCTCAGGCAATGTCTGCGTCGCGACCCTGATCTCGGGCTGCATCTCGGTGATCGCGCCGGATGGAGCGATCGTCGAACAGGTGCCGACCGGCGACCGCGTCACCACCAACATCGCCTTCGGCGGCCCCGAGCTGAAGACCGCCTACATCACGCTGTCGGGCCGCGGCGAACTGATCGCGATGGACTGGGCGCGTCCCGGCCTGCCGCTGAATTTTCTGAACAAGTGAACGGTAGAAACGAGGACTATCAGCGTCATTGCGAGCGAAGCGAAGCAATCCATCGGGCCACGAGCAAGAAGCTGGATTGCTTCGCTTCGCTCGCAACGACGGCATAGAGAGCGGAGAAAAAATGCCCTGGCTTGAACCTGTAACCTTGTACGGCCCATATGCCGAGCTGAAACCGCTGTCGCACGATCATACCGTCGGGCTGACGGAGGCGGTGAGGGACGGCGAGCTGTGGAAGCTCTGGTACACCGCCGTGCCGACGCCCGAAGGCATGGGCAAGGAAATCGACCGCCGGCTCGGCTTGCAGAAGGCGGGCGCCATGTTGCCATGGACGGTGTTCGATGCCGACGGCCGGATCGCGGGCATGACCACCTACATGAATGTCGATGCGGCGAACCGGCGTGTCGAGATCGGCTCGACCTGGTACGCCAAACGCGTGCAGCGCAGCGCGGTCAACACCCAGTGCAAACTGCTGCTGCTCGGCCACGCCTTCGAACAACTCGACTGCATCGCGGTCGAATTCCGCACCCATTTCTTCAATCATGCGAGCCGGCGCGGCATCGAGCGGCTCGGCGCCAAGCAGGATGGCATCCTGCGCAGCCATCAGATCGCGCCGAACGGCACGCTGCGCGACACCGTGGTCTACAGCATCATCGCCAGCGAATGGCCGACGGTGAAGGCGCACCTGAACTATCAGCTGAACGAAAAGGCGCGCTAGTACTGACCATGTGAGATAGGCAAGTCGCTTGCCGCCCATGCTTCGAGACGCTCGCGTCGCTCGCTCCTCAGCATGAGGTTGTTGTGTTTCAACAGGCTTGACCTCATCCTGAGGAGGCCACCAACGGGTCGCGCGAATGCGCGCCCGATGACAGGCTCCGTGGCCGTCTCGAAGGATGGGCGGCAATAGCAATTTGTGATTACAGGTACGAACGCGGCCGAGGCAAAAAGATGGATACATTCGACTACGTGATCGTGGGCGCGGGCTCCGCCGGCTCGGTGCTTGCCAACCGGCTGAGCGAGGATCCCGCAACCACCATCTGCGTGCTCGAAGCGGGTCCGAAGGACTGGCATCCCTACATCCATTTGCCGGCGGGATTCATCAAAACCTTCCACATGAAGAGCATCAACTGGGCCTATCAGCAGGAGCCCGGTCCGTGGACCGGCGGCCGCAGCATCTATGCGCCGCGCGGCAAGACGCTCGGCGGCTCGTCCTCGATCAACGGCCACATCTACAACCGCGGCCAGCGCCAGGATTTCGACACCTGGGCGCAGCTCGGCAATCGCGGCTGGGGCTATTCGGACATATTGCCCTATTTCAAGCGGCTGGAGCGCCGGGTCGGCGAGGGCGACGACGCCTATCGCGGCCGCGACGGCAATCTCACCGTCACCACCATGGACTGGCAGGATCCGCTCTGCGAGGCCTTCATGGCCGGCGCGATGAGCCTCGGCATTCCCAGAAACCACGATTACAACGGCGCGATCCAGGAGGGCGTGTCCTACGCCCAGCGCACCATCAAGAACGGCATGCGGGTCAGTGCTGCGACCGCGTTCCTGCATCCGGCGCGGAAGCGGCCGAACGTCGAGGTCCGCACCCACGCGCATGCCACCAACATCATCTTCGAGGGCAAGCGCGCGGTCGGCGTGCGCTATGTCAGGGGCGGCAAGGGCGGCACGCCGGTGGAAGTGCGCGCCAACAGGGAAGTCGTCCTCGCCGGCGGCACCTACAACTCGCCGCAGCTGCTGCAATTGTCCGGCGTCGGTGCGCCGGATCTGCTGGCCTCGCACGGCATCGAGCTGCGCCACGCGTTGCCGGGCGTCGGCGAGGGATTGCAGGATCATTACGCGCCGCGCACGGTGGCGCGGGTCAAGAACATCAAGACCATCAACGAGCTCAGGCGCGGCTTGAGCCTGTGGGTCGAGGCGCTGAAATGGGCCACCACGCGGCGCGGCCTGCTGTCGCTGTCGCCGACCATGGTCTATTGCTTCTGGCACTCCGGCGAGACCACCGAAAGTTCCGACCTGCAGCTGACGTTTACGCCGGCGAGCTACAAGGAAGGCGTGCAGGGCCAGCTCGAAGACGAGCCCGGCATGACGGTCGCCTCCTGGCAACAGCGCCCCGAGAGCCGCGGCTATGTCCGTCTGCGCACGGCGGATCCGTTCACGCCGCCGATCATCCAGACCAACTATCTCACCGCCGAACTCGACCGCCGCGTCATCGTCGCCGGCATGAAGCTGGCGCGCCGGCTGCTCGCATCAAAGCCGCTTTCGCCCTATTACGCCTATGAGGATTTTCCCGGACCCGGCATCCGCAGCGACGACGAATTCCTGGCGGCGGCGACGCAGCGCGGCACCACCACGTTCCATCCCGGCTGCACCTGCCGCATGGGCCCGGCCGACGCGCCATGGGCCGTGGTCGACGACCAGCTGCGCGTGCACGGAATGCAGGGCCTGCGCGTGGTCGACGCCTCGGTCATGCCGCGGATGATCTCGGCCAACCTCAACGCCTCGACCATGATGATCGCCGACAAGGCGTCGGACATGATCCGCGGCAAGGCCGCGCCGGAGGCGGCGGTGGTCGGGTCGATCGCCGGGTGAACGGAAGCCACCGACCGATGGATGGCCGACACAGCGCTTAGACCTCGATTCGGATATTCGGCGTTGCAGCATCGATACCGAAGATTGGTGTTATGTTACTCTCTCTACTTCCCGGTGAAGGGGACACGCTTGTCTTTCTTGTCCGATTTTGTTGCTGAAAAGTCACAAAGCCCCCGAAAGCGAGTTGAAAAGCCCTCGATTTATGCTTCCTGCTCCCGGACGTGTCGAAATCCGGTAAATGATATTTCCAGAAACATTTCAGCGCGGGGCGGGGAATACTATGAATAAATTTCTTTATTGCAGCGCCGCCTGTGTCATTTCGCTCGCGGGCCTCGGGGCCGCCGCAGCTGCGAATCTTCCGGTGAAGGCGCCTCCGCTGCCGGTGGCTGCTGTCTACAACTGGACCGGTTTCTACGTTGGCGGCAACGTCGGCGGCTCGTGGAGCAACTCCGATGTCGCGTCATATTCAATTGCCGGCTTTCCGATACCGTTGACGAGTGCGAATTCGCACCAGACGTTCAATGGGGCTCTTGGCGGCGGTCAGATCGGATACAACTGGCAGAGAGACAAGTTCGTCTTCGGTGTCGAGGCCGATGCCGCATGGCGGAACACCAGTGCGAGCACCCAGCTCGCGTTTCCGAACGGCCTGGACTTCACGACGTTTACGACACGACAGGATGCGATTGCGACGTTCCGTCCGCGCGCCGGCGTTGCCGTCAACAATTGGCTGTTTTACGTGACGGGCGGCGCCGCAGTTGAAGAAATCGAACATTCCTTCGTCGAGAACCGTCCGAGTGTGGCGAGCGCCAATCGCACGATTTCTTCTGACGACACCCGTTGGGGCTGGACGGTCGGAGCCGGCGTGGAAGCCGGGTTTGGTCGCTGGTCTGCAGGCCTTGAATATCTTTATGTCGATTTCGGCAGGACGACGACGCTCTCGGCGCCGGCGCAGGTTTTGGGTGGCGTACCTTTCGGTACGTCCGTGGTGTCGTTCAACGACAGCGCGCAGCAGATTCTGCGCGTCAAGTTGAACTATCGCTTTAATGGCCCCGTCGTCGCGAAGTACTGATCTTCTCGAAGACCTCCACCATTCAAAAGCCCCGGTTCTGTCCGGGGCTTTTTTGCGGCCTACGGGCGCGATGGCGCTTTCGCACAGCGTCCGCCGCTCCGGGCCGCGAGCGCACAGGCAATGGCGCGCCGGCCCGTTACCTTGATCCGCCGCAACTCTCGCGAGCTTCGCCATCCAGCCAAACTCGCGGTGCAAATCGCCGACGCACGAGGCGGCGGTGGTTTAGTTCTTCCGCGGCAGCGATTGAACCCGGTCCAGCAGGGCATGGCAGTAGTCCAGCGTCGGTTCGCGATCGCCGTACAGGATGTGATAGACGATCGGCGCCACCACATGGTCGAGCACCTCGTCGATGTCGAAAGCCGCCTCGCCGCGCGCCTTCGCCCGCGAAACGATGGTCGTCAGGTGTTCACGGGTAAAACCCGCGCACTGGCAGGGATAGGTCTCCTCCGAGGAAAACACATCCCTCATCAGCGCCCGGCCGACCGGCGACGACATCTCTTCCATGAATTGTTCGATGAAGGCCCGCAGGTCCGACGTCGCGGAGCCGGTGTCCTCGGGATCGGCGATCGGCCGCAGCCGCTCGACGGCGACATCCGCCAGCAGCGCCGACAGGTCGCCCCATCGCCGGTAGATCGTCGACGGCGTCACCCCGGCCTCGGCGGCGATCTGCGGCACCGTCAGCTCGGCGCGATCGGTTTCGGCACTGAGGCGTTTCACCGCCTCATGCACGGCGCTCTGGATTCGGGCGCTCCGTCCCCCGACACGGATGCGTTCTTTGACGGCCACGCTTTTCGCTCCCTGCAACCTTGCCATGCCCAAACGGGGGCCTCTCTTAAAGCAAAGAAGTTGCGTTAAGGCCTCCTCAGCCTATATCACTAAGGCAATATATTAGCTTTAGGAGCCCCACATGCAAGCTTGCCCGGCAAATCCGCAGACCAGCGTCCCGGCCGAAGCGCTTTCCGCGGGATCCCCGGTCTCGGCCCGCTCCCTTCCGGCCGCGGCCATGACGCTGTTCAGTTTCGGCGGCGCCATGCTGATCGCGGCGAGCAGCAGCGCGGTGACGCCGCTTTATCGGCTCTACCAGGCGTCGATGCACCTGACGCCGTTCTGGATCACGGTCGTGTTCGCGACCTACGTCGCCAGTCTCCTGACCGCCCTGCTGACGGTCGGCCGATTGTCCGATTATGTCGGTCGCCGGCCGGTGATCTTTGCGGCGCTGGTGCTGAACGCCGCCGCGATGATCCTGTTCGCCGAGGCGAGGGATGTCGGGCAATTGATCCTGGCGCGCGCCGTTCAGGGACTTTGCGTCGGTGTCGGCACCACCGCGCTGGGCGCGGCGATCCTCGATACCAGCCGCGCGCGGGGACCGCTGCTCAACAGCGTCACGACGTTTCTCGGCATGACGGCCGGCGCGCTGGGCGCGGCCGCCTTGATCACCTTCGCACCGGACCCGCTGCATCGGGTCTACGAGGTTCTGCTTGGTCTGACAGCCTTGATGATCGCGCTGCTCTGGGTGATGCCCGAAAGCAGTTCGCGGAAGAGCGGGGCGCTGGCGTCGTTGTGGCCGCATGTCAGCGTGCCGCCGCAGTCGAGGTCTGTCCTGGTCAGGCTCACCCCGGCCAACATCGCGTCCTGGGCGCTCGGCGGATTTTATCTCTCGCTGATGCCGACCGTGGTGGCCACCGCGATGGGCGTCGCCTCGCCGTGGGTCGGCGGCGTCGTGGTGTCGACGCTGATGCTGACCGCGGCTATCGCGGTGGCGACGTTCAGGCATTGGCCGGCCCGGCGCCTGATCTTGACGGGCACGAGCACGCTATCGCTGGGGGTGGCGGTCTCCATTTTGGGAATCCAGCAGCAGCAGGTGGCAGCATTGCTGGCCGGGACCGTGATCGCCGGTGCGGGGTTTGGATCGACCTTCTCGGGAACGTTTCGCGCGTTGCTGCCCACGGCGGAGCCGCATCAGCGGGCCGGGCTGCTTTCGGCGTTCTACCTCCAGTCCTATCTGGCCTTCAGCCTGCCGGCGGTCGCAGCCGGGCTGTCGGTTCCGCTGATCGGGCTTTCCACCGCGGCCTATCTGTACGGCGCCGTCATCATCCTGCTTGCGGTGATATCGATGGTCGCTTCGCTTTGGACGGGTCGTTGAGACGAATGCGCCTCGCACCTCTCAACATGTTGCTGAACGTCGTATCACAGCTGCGGCTTGCCTGGCAAAATCCACCAATTGTTCATCGGTATTAAACCTGCGTAATGCGCCGAACCCGTTGCCCGCCCGTCGCCTCCAACGGATGTCAGGAGGTGACTATCATGAAACTTGTTTCTGTACTTGTCGGCCTCGCCGCACTTGGCGGGGTTGCTCTATCCAGCGCGGCCGCATCGGCGGCGCCGATCGACGTCCCGACTTCGTCGACGGGAATCGTCGTCCCGGCCGGTTACGTCTGCAACGAAGGGGGCCATTGCTGGCACCGCCACTACTTCGGTGGAGGTTATGACCATCGACATTACTGGCGTGGTTACGGCTGGCACCGTCATTGGGACGGCTGGCATCGTCCCTGGGGTTATGGCGGCGGCTACGGCTGGCGCCGGCACTGGGGTGGCGGCCGGGGCGGCGGCTACGGCTGGCATCACTGGCACCACTGGCGCCAGTGGTGATCGCGGAGAAAGGGGCTTCGGCCCCTTTCTTTTATCGGCGAGTGCAACGATCTGACCTGCTGAAACACAACAACCTCATGCTGAGGAGCGAGCGACGCGAGCATCTCGAAGCATGGGCGGCAAGCGACTCACCCATGGTCAGTACTGGCGAAGCTGGCCGCAAGCCCGGCGCTATGCTTTGATGGTTCGCGGCGACGGCGCGAGGATGGCCGCCAATTTCGCCATGGCGAACGGCGCGGACATGGCGATAGAGGCGATGCGTGAATCGCACGACGGGAGGTGAACCGGTGAACATTCTTGGAATCAATTCAGTGTATCACGAGTCGGCCGCCGCGCTGCTCGTCGACGGCGTGCTGATCGCCGCCGTCGAGGAGGAACGGTTCAATCGCATCAAGCATGGCAAGCCGGCGGAATTCGACAACCCGCATCAATTCCCCGAACGTGCGATCCGTTTCTGCCTGAAGCATGCCGGGCTTTCCGCCGCCGATATCGATCATGTGGCCTATTCGTACAATCCCGAACTGCGGCGGAAGCAATATCGCGCCGAGTGGTGGGACCCGCGGCTCGAGGAAACCTTCCGGCTGCGGCTCGGCCAGGTCCGCGGGGTTGCCGACGAGCTGTTCGGGCGCCCGCTCCGGCAAGGCTTTCATTTCGTGCCCCACCATCTGGCCCATGCCGCCTCGGCGTTTTTCCCCTCAGGCTTCGATCGCGCCGCCATCCTCACCATCGACGGGATCGGCGAGATCGCCGGCACGGCGCTGGCGAAGGGCGTCGGTACGCGTATCCAGCCGGTTGAAACCTTCGACTATCCGCACTCGATCGGCTTCCTGTGGGAGGTGATGAGCACCCATCTCGGCTTCTCGCTCTACGATGCCTCGAAGGTCATGGGCCTGGCGGCCTACGGCAATCCCGAGGCGTTCCGCCGCCAATTCCGGCAGGCGTTGCGCGTCGGCAAGGAGGACTATGCGGTATCCCCGGATTTTCTTGGTTTCAATGCGAACAAGTTCGAAAAGCTGGATGCGCTGTTCGGGCCGCCGCGCTACATGGATTCCGAGATTCTGCCGCGCCATGCCGATCTCGCAGCTGCTCTCCAGGAGGCGACGAACGCGGCGGTGCTGGCGCTGGTGCGGCGCCTCAAGCGCAAAGTGCCGTTCGACAAATTATGCCTTGCCGGCGGCGTCGCGCTCAATTGCGTGACCAATGAGCTGGTCCGGCAATCCGGCGAGTTCTCGGATGTGTTCATCCCCTCCGCGCCGCACGATGCCGGCACCGCGATCGGCGCCGCCCTCGTCGTGCATTGCACGAAGCAGAAAACAGCCCCCGAGCGAGGCAAATCCACGCCGTATCTCGGTCCCGAATTCAACCGGCGCGACATTCTGGCGGCGGTCAAGTCGGCCGGTCTGACGCCGCGGCGAAGCAAGTCGCCCGCGCGCGATGCCGCGGACATGATCGCCGACGGCAAGATCGTCGCCTGGTTTCAGGGCCGCATGGAATTCGGGCCGCGCGCGCTCGGCAACCGCTCGCTGCTCGCCGATCCGCGCCGGCCGGAGATGCGCCATATCCTCAATCAGAAGGTCAAGCACCGCGAGGACTTCCGGCCGTTCGCGCCGAGCGTCATGGCCGAGCGCGCCGACGAATGGTTCGAGATCGGCGGCGCGCACTCGGCGAGCCACGCGTTCATGCTGTTTGCATGCGCCGTCAAGCCCGAGCGGCGCGATCGCATCCCTGCCGTCCTGCACCGGGACGGCAGCGCCCGCGTGCAACTCGTGAGCCGCGAAACAAATCCTCAATTTCACGAACTCCTGTCCAGCTTCTACGCGCGAACCGGCGTGCCGCTGGTCATCAATACCTCCTTCAACGACAGCGAGCCGATCGTCTGCACGCCCACCGATGCCATCGTCACCTTCCGCAAGTCCGGCATCGACGCGTTGTTCATGGGCGATGTCTATCTGACGGCGCAGCCGTGACCGGCTGGACGAATCCGAGGGCGGCAGGTCCGTTGATGACGCGGAACGGAAATCTCGCGCGTGATGCGACCCACTGCAGGATCTGGAGAGCCTTAAACGCCGAATAGAGGACTTTGTCCGGTTTCCGAAATTAAATTATTGGACCACTCGACTGCTAACCCCATGGCATTGCGGGTCTAATCAAGTATTAGCTCGCATTTTGCTCATCCAAAGACCGATATCGGACTGAACAATCAGCCGCTTTCGTTCTTGACCTGAGCAGCTTCCCGCGCGGGACGTGCTCTCGGAGCGTCTTCCCATCCCCCTGCGGAAATCGGCCCGACCGACCGGGCAGGATATCCTCGTGCATTCTAAAAATGTGGGCGGTCCTTTGGACAATAAATTGCTGTCGTCGTTGCCGCGCAACCAGTTCGATCTGCTTGCCCCTCACCTGATAAGCCAATCGTTGGAGCAAGGGTTGGTGCTGATCGAGGCTGGCGATGAAGTTGATTACGTATACTTTCCTCACTTTGGGATGATTTCGTTGCTCGCCGTTCTGAAAGACGGAAAAGGCATCGAGACGGCAACGGTCGGACGCGAAGGCGTTGTTGGTGCAATGGCTGGACTAGGGCTGTACAGGTCGCTCGTGCGAGTTGTTGTGCAACTTCCGATCGGCACCACTAGAATATCGGCCACTCAGTTCCGAAAAGCGGCTTCCGGTAGCGACGCAATTCGCGATCTCTGCATGCATTACAATGAAGTCCTCCTGTCGCAGGCGCGCGTGACTGCGGCATGCAACGCTGTGCATTTTATCGAGCAGCGGTTCTGCCGTTGGTTGCTTCAATCCGCCGATCGTGCTGGAAGCAGTACAGTCAGTCTGACGCAAGATTTTCTCGCTGAAATGCTTGGCGTGCGCCGGACATCGGTCACGGAAGTCGCGAGCAAAATTCAAAATGCTGGCGCTATCAAGTACTCGCGCGGCGTAATCAAAATATTGGACCGGCCCGCCTTGGAAAAAATGTCTTGCGAGTGCTACCAGACGCTCTTGGACCAATCAGCTGCAATAAGCTGATCGCGTGACAAACGACGGAGTGGCGGTGTTTGCTGCGGTGCATGAGTCCGTTTATGGCAGGCACAAAGCAGACATGGCTTGATGTCCGACTTGAGTCCGCTATCGACGGATGAGCGGATTGCCTTGCGGTTCGAGAGTTGTCTGTTGTCGAGGACGAAACCGCGCCCGTCGGGCGGATGAACCCTTCCGTCACGGGCTCCGGCGGTTTGCGCGCAAAATCCGATTTATCGAGCCGGATCAAGGTGATTTGGGTCGTGCAGTCCCTTTGAGAAAAATATTCCGCTGGTCCCCGACCAGACCGGGCAAGAAACCCCTTCAGCAAGCTGTAGCTGCTCCGAGGCGGCTGATTTCGGACCCTGAGATGGTTTGTGTTGTGAGTGCCCTCAGAACGAGCTGAATGCGGCGCAGAAC
>Ga0182014_10008550_pt1 | contig 10438 bp, 6 predicted proteins | sample 612S2DmetaG_FD_120489 | JGI IMG/M metagenome (GOLD analysis project Ga0182014, IMG submission 120489) | Permafrost microbial communities from Stordalen Mire, Sweden - 612S2D metaG | ecosystem: Environmental > Terrestrial > Soil > Wetlands > Permafrost | place: Sweden: Stordalen | collected...
CCGTGATCCGGGCACCCGGAGGGAGTTCCGCAACCGTACGCGCCACCTGTGGCCTCCTGTCCTTGTCTCATACAGAATGCCACAAATCTAGTTAAGTGAACAGTATTACAGCTAACCTGCATTTCTCACGGCCAGATCGACGCTCTGTAGCGCCGACCTCCTGGTCGGCTGTACTGGCGGCGTCCTCGCCGCCAGAGCAAAGCCTCGTTCATTTATACAGTTTGCATACACCGTGACGGAGCAAACGGTGTCCGGCATGGGTCGGGAGACCCACACTACAGCCGGCCAGGAGGCCTGCGCTACAAATTCGTTGATGCGCCTTGTGAGAAATGCGGGCTAACAACTCGGTTGTCGCAGAAGCACACCACCCGGGGTGAGTCCGCTTACGCCGCCGTTAGGCCACCGTCTACGGGAAACGCGGCTCCGTTGATGAACGAGGCCTCGTCGCTCGCCAGGTAGACCAACGCGTTCGCTACATCTACTGCGCCGGCGAGCCTTCCCAGAGGCACTTCGCCGAGTCTCTCTTCCCGGCGCTCGGGGTTCTTCAGCATGGCTTGCACCAGAGCGGTCTCCACTGTGCTGGGGTGGATGGAGTTGCAACGGATATTGTCTTTCGCGTATCGCACGGCCACCGATTTCGTGAGCAGGGTCAGGGCGCCCTTGGTCGTCGTGTAAGCCTCGTTCGTGTATCTGTGGCCGACCAGGCCGCATATCGAAGACATATTGAGGATCACTCCACCGCCCGCGGCCCTCATGATCGGCAAGCTGTGCTTGATGCCCAGAAACGGCCCCCTGACGTTCACCGCTAACATGGCGTCGAGATCCTCCACGGCCATCTCTTCGATGTTCTTCCTGATGTTGATGCCCGCGTTGTTGACAAGGATGTCGAGGCGTCCGGTTCGCTTGAGCACGGCTGAAACCGCGGCCTTCCAGCCTTCCTCGGAAGTAACGTCGAGCAGGAGGAAGGCTGCTCCCATGGACGCGGCCGTAACTTCCCCTGCCGCGCAGCTCACGTCGCACACGAAGACCGAGGAGCCTTCTTCACGAAACCTTCGCGCGATCTCCGCGCCGATCCCTCCCGCGGCGCCTGTGATCAAAGCGGTCTTTCCTGAGAGACGCATAGCGCTCACTTTGCTCCCCCCTTGCGGACCTTGACCCCGGCGAGCTTTTCATAGAACTGGATAAGGCCTCCATGGTCTTCGGCCTGCTTCCCGTCAACCCTGAGGGCCTGCATCATCTCCATCACCTGGCTCGTGAGCGGGATCGGAACGCCGGTCTCATGCGCCGTATCGAGCGCGTTCTGCAGATCCTTGATGTGCAGCTCAATCCTGAATCCGGGCTTGTAGTTCCCTTCGAGGACCATGGGGGCCTTGGCATTGAGCACCGTGCTACCCGCCAGGCCACCCTTGATGGCGCCAAAGACCCGCTCGGGATCCACGCCAGACTTCGTCGCCAGGACGAAGGCCTCCGACATCGCGGCGATGTTGAGCGCGACGATGATCTGGTTGGCGAGCTTGGTCACGTTGCCAGCGCCAATCTCTCCGCAGAGGACCGCGCTCGCTCCCATCTTCAGCAATACGTCCTTCACCTTCTCGAAAACGGCTTCGTTGCCGCCCACCATGATGGCGAGCGTACCGTCGATGGCCTTGGGCTCTCCGCCTGAGACCGGCGCGTCCAGCATCTCTATTCCCTTACCGGCGAGCTCGGCGGCCACCTCGCGGCTCGCCAGCGGCGCTATGGAGCTCATATCGACGAGCACGCTTCCCGGCTTTACCCCTTCAATCACGCCGTTCTTCCCTAATATTGCTTCCTTTACATGAGGCGAATTGGGCAGCATGGTGATGATGAGCTCGCTACGCGAGGCCACGTCCTTTGGAGACGATCCCGCCGCCGCGCCGGCATGAACCAGCTCACTTACCGGAGCATCGTGAATGTCGTAGACGACGAGCTTGTTGCCCGCCTTGAGGAGGTTCTTCGCCATGGGCTTGCCCATGATGCCCAGCCCTATAAAGCCGATGTTCATTTCCTTTTCCCTCTCAACAGCGTTCTTACGGTCTCGGAGACGGCCTCCGAGGTGAGCCTGAAATGCGCGAGTAGAACGCCATAGTTCTCTGCCGAAATGCCGAATCTGTCAGGGACGCCCACGAATTCCACGGGCGCGTGAGCGACTCCCCGTAGCGCCTCGACCACGGCGGAACCCAGCCCGCCGATCACGGAATGCTCCTCGGCCGTAACGATGGCGTCCACTCCGCCCGCATGACGGATGATCGCATCGCGGTCCAAGGGTTTGAGAGTACCAACGTCGAGCACCCTCGCCGAGATCCCTTCCGCCGCCAGGGCCTCCGCGGCCTCCAGAGCCTTTGACACCATGATTCCCGAGGCGAATATCGCTGCATGGCTCCCATCCCGAAGCATGGTCACCTTGCCGATGGAGTAAGGCTCTCCAGGCGGATACACGAAGGGGAGATCGTTCCTGTTGATCCTGATGTAAACGGGCCCCTTCCAATCCAGGAGGCAGTCCATCATCTTCTCAACCTCGATGGAATCCGCCGGGCAGAGCACGGTCATGTTCGGTAGGGCCCGCATGAGGGCGGCGTCCTCTATGCCCTGGTGGGTCTTTCCATCGCCGAAGTCGGATAGCCCGGCGCTGGAGCCGCAGATCCTGACGGGGAGATTTGGAACGCAGATGGAGTTGCGGAGTTGATCGTAGTCCCGCCCGGCGGCGAAGACGGCAAAGGAATGCATGAAAGGGATCATTCCGGCAAGGGCGAATCCCGCCGCGGTCGACGCCATGTTCTGCTCCGCGATTCCCATCTGGAAGTACCGCTCCGGAAACTCCGCCTGGAACATCGCGGATTGCGTGGATTTCCCGAGGTCCGCCTCCAGGGCCACAACGCGCCCGTCCATTTTGCCCAGCTTGACAAGGCTGGCCCCATATGCGCTTCTCTGATTCGGCGGCGTCATTGCAGCCTCCTGCCGGCTTCTTCTATCTCCACGAGCGCCTGATCGTATTGTTCCTGGGTCAAGGCAGCGTTGTGGAAAGCCACGAGATTCTCGGCAAATGAGATCCCTTTTCCCTTGATCGTATCCGCCACAATCACGGTGGGAGTCCCTTTTTTTGCGGCCGCCTCATCCAGGGCATCCAGGACCGCGCCCACGTCGTGACCGTTCGCGCTCAGCACGTTCCATCCGAACGCCCGCCATTTCTCCGCTATGCAGGGGATGTCGAATATCTCTCTTGTCGGCCCCGTGGCCTGGATCCGGTTGCGATCCACGATGCCCGTAAGGGAATCCAACCCGTAGCGCGATGCGGCCATAGCCGCTTCCCAAAGTTGCCCTTCGGCCAACTCGCCATCCCCCATGATCACGTACACCCGGGAAGGGCTTTTTGCCAGCCGCAGAGCAAGCGCCATGCCCACGCCTATTGAAAGTCCCTGTCCGAGAGAGCCGGTGACCGCCTCCATCCCGGGAGTCATCAAGTCGGGATGGCCTTGCAGATTACCCGCTAGGGTCTTCACTTTTCCCATCTCTTCCCTCGGGATGACGCCCAGTTCTACAAGAGCCGCGTATTGAATGAGAACGCAATGCCCTTTGCTGAGCAGAAAGCGGTCCCGGCACGGATCTTTCAGCGCATTGGGATCGAAGCGCATCTTCTCAAAGTACAGGGCCGCAACAATCTCAGCGAGCGAGCAGGAACCGCCGAGGTGTCCCACCTTGCCGACACCGATCATCTTCACGACGTCGGCCCTGAGCTCCCATGCGATCCTTTCAATCCTCCGGATCTCGTCAGGCTTTGCCATCCGTTTTCCTCCCGGCGTAAAAAATCCTCTCAAGCTCAGTGCAGAGAAGCAGCCTGAATTGAGGCGCCTGTTCTCAGAGATGGTATAACGCTTGTGTGCCCAGTGAACAGGCCAGGGATTTGACGATCGCGCGGCGAGGTTTGCGGCTCCGCTGGATATTTCTCATGCCGGCGGTCTTTGTTACCTATAGCCTTGCCTATCTTGGCCGTTCGAACTTCGGCTTCGGCGCCGCGGCCGGACTTGCCGCATCCCTCAAGATCACCGAATCGCGGGCGGCATTTCTGGGATCGGTCTTCTTTCTCGGCTATTTTCTCTTCCAAGTTCCTGCAGCGTCTTACGCAACGCGCAAGAGCGCGACCAGGCTTGTCTTCTTCGCGCTCATCAGCTGGGGCGTTCTCTCCGCGCTTACGGGCTTGATTCGGGAGTTCTGGCTTCTGGCGCTCGACCGGCTTCTGCTGGGAGTAGCGGAGAGCATGATCTTTCCGGCAATGCTGGTCCTTTTAACGAATTGGTTTACGCGCGCCGAGCGTTCCAGGGCCAATGCGATTCTCATACTCGGCAATCCGGTTACCGTCATGTGGATGGCCGCCGTCACCGGCTTCCTGATCAAAGCCGTCGGCTGGCAGATGACCTTCATCCTCGAGGGAATTCCCTCGATTCTGTGGGCCTTTGTTTGGCTTCTGGTTGCGCGCGACCGCCCGCGCGAAGCCTCGTGGCTCGGAAGGGAAAGCAGCGAGCAGCTTGCAGCGGCACTGGAACTGGAGCAAACCGTGCTGCCGCAACACGGAAGTCTCTCTTCCGCGATACGTCTCCCAGGCGTAATTCTCCTGTGCGTCCAATATTTCTTCTGGAGCTTCGGGGTCTACGGACTCGTATTGTGGATTCCCGAGATGATCCGCTCCGGATCGGTGCGCGGAATCGAGACCGTAGGTTTGCTCAGCGCCGCGCCGTTTCTGCTGGCGGTGGTTCTCATGCTCACGGTCGCGCATTTCTCCGACCATGCGCTCAATCGCAAGGTCTTTGTATGGCCGCTCCTCCTGCTTAGCGGAGTCGCGATGTTCTGCTCCTATGCGACCGCTGGAAGTCACTTCTGGCTCGCATATGCTTTTCTGATTGTGGCCGGCGGGACGATGTATGCGCCCTATGGTCCGTTCTTCGCCATCGTGCCGGAGATGCTGCCAAAGAACGTGGCCGGTGAAGTGATGGCCCTTGTCAATAGCTGCGGGGCGTTGGGCGGCTTCGCCGGCACCTGGATGGTCGGTCTTCTTCAGGCGCTTACCGGCAACGCGCGCGCCGGATATCTCGTCATGTCCATCTCGCTCACGGTCGCCGGCGGGATCATCCTGGGTCTGAAAGATGCCAAGCCGGTCGCCAGTTTATGAGGCGGGCTGCGGCAGCAGCCCTTTGTAAGATGGCAATCTGGAACCGGATGAAATGGACGTGGACTTGGCCCCAGATTGCCGGCGCTCTCTTCGCCTTGATGGTGACGGCATTGGCAACGAATTCCGTACGTGCAGCCGGCCCGGCGAAGTCTGGCGGACTGCTGAGAATATAATTCGGCCTACCTACTTTAGTCGGTTGTCTTTCGCTTAAACGGAATCCTAGTATCTAAGACGCAGCAGTCCGGCCGCATTTCGAAGCGGTTGTGTGTCTGTGTCTTTCCGGCATTTCCTTGTCTTTGCGCCGTTTTCTTGGGCGGGATTCAAGAATGCATTGGTCTACGGCTGAGTAGTTGCCCTGACCAGGGAAGAACACGTTTTCGATACGCGCCAAGGAGAGACCTGGCCCTTTTGTTGCGAGACGGAACATAATGCTCACGGCTGCGCGACGACAGATATTGTTGTTTGCTCTCTGCGGCGCGATCGACAGGGTATCAACCTCCCTTTTTTCAGACCGATACCAAGGACGGAAGAAAAGAAGGGATACAACAGGAATCCGTCATGGAGGAACTATGTTTGGCAGGCCATCAAACGTAATCCGGAAAACCCGGAATATGACCAACTTAGCAAAACTCGCCGGTGTGGCGCTTGTTTTGCTCCTGTTTTCAATCCCCGCATTTGCGCAGATTCTATACGGATCGTTGACAGGCACAATCACAGACAAAACCGGCGCAGTGATCCCCAACACCTCGATCAAATTAACCGATCAGAAGACGGGCGCCATTCGCACCACTTCCGCCAATGGCGTTGGTGTCTATTCTTTCCTCGACATACTTCCAGGTGTTTACACTCTCTCCATATCTTCTACCGGAAACTTCGCTCCTTTTGGTCAAAAGGACATTCAAGTTGAGCCGAACCGCCAACTGCGCACCGATGTAATCCTGGCGCCGGCCTCCGTTGCCACGCAAATCACAGTAACTGAGGCGCCGCCGGTGCTTCAGAGCGAATCGGCCGAAGTCAACTCTGAGATCAGTCAGACTGAGATCTCGCAGCTGCCCCTCACATCGTCGCAGGGCCGCAGCTACCAGGCGCTCTACAACCTGATTCCCGGCGGGACGGCAGTGGCCGAGCAGAACTCGACGGCCTCCAACCCTTCGCGCGCCATGTCGGTGAACGTCAACGGCGCCGACAACCAGGGCAACACCACCCGCATCGACGGCGCGGTGAACTACTATGGCTGGCTGCCTTACCTGATCGCCTATGTGCCGCCGCCGGACTCGATCGAGAACGTCAGCGTCACCACCAACGACTTCAACGCCGAGCAGGGACAGGCCGGCGGCGCGTCGATCAAGATCACCACCAAGAGCGGCACCGCACAGTTCCACGGCAGCGCCTGGGAGTACTATCAGGACGCAGGAGTAAACGCGCGCGGCTATACGCAGACGGCAGCCTCGTTGACCTCTGCCACCAATCCGACAGGCGCGGTTCCCAAGAGCGTCTTCGATCAGTTCGGATTCAACATCGGCGGCCCGGTTTACATTCCCAAGGTCCTGACCGGTAAAAAGAAGCTCTTCTTTTTCGACAACTTCGAGCGCACCACACGCCGTCAGTTGATCAGTGGTCTGTTGTCGCTTCCCGACGCCACCATGATCACCGGAAACCTCTCCGAAGCGGCCTCGTTGACCACCATCTACGATCCCCAGCCGACGGTGTCGGGCTGGCAGGGACTGGTCAATCCCACGCTCTGTCCGAATCCCAATGCCGCCAGTTCGTACACGAACGGTTATCTGAACTATGCTTGCCGTCCGAGCTTCACCGCCGAGTATGGCGAGACAGGAAACAACGTCAACACGATTCCCGGGTCGCGTATCTCCACAGCGGCGTCAACCATGATCGCCAACCTGGCTCCGATCGCCAAGACCATCAGCGCCACCTCGGCAAATCTGAACAACTCCATGGCGAACGACTACTACGGCGTGGGCACATTCGCCTATAACCGCAACACCAACGACGCCAAGATCAATTACGCGCCGAACGAGAACACGCAGATCTTCGGCAAGTACTCGATCGAGCCGTTCAGCGTTGCCGATCCCGAGCCCCTTGGCCCGGCCGGCGGCGGAACTTTGGATGGCGGCCAGCCAGGCGCGGCTCTGGGCCGGATTCAGAACGTCGGTCTGGGCGGCAGCCACGTCTTTACATCGAACCTGGTTCTCGATGCCGACTTCGGTTACACCCGCCAGGTGACGGGCGCGCAGGATGCCGCCGATATCGCGCTGGGCACCTACGGTGTCACTACGCTCGGCATCCCCGGCACCAACGGCCCAAGCAGCCTGTATTTTGGCCAGCCTGCCTTTGTCTTCAACGGACTGAGCGGCCTCGGCAATCAGGGCATGGCCAATCCTTTCTCGTTTCGCGACAACCAGTTTACCGGTGACGTGAACTTGAGCTGGATCAAGGGCAAGCATCAAACCAAGTACGGATTCACGGTCTATCACTTCCTTCTCAACCACTTCCAGCCCACCAGCGGTGGAGGCGTCACCAACGTCCGTGGCGGCTTCGACTTCCTGGGCGGCATGACATGCGGCGTGACCACGACGGCTAGTAAGGCTTCGTGCGGCACCAATGCCTTCACATCGCTGGCCGACTACCTACTCGGTCTGCCCAACAACACCGGCCAGGCAGTAGCGAAAGCCCTTTCGCTCTCCAACCCTAACTCATTGCGTTGGTGGGAGTACGGCGCTTATGCCCAGGACCAGTGGACGGTAACTCCCAAGCTGACCGTTACCTACGGTGTTCGCTACGAGATGTATCCGGCGCCCTATCGCGATCACTCGGGCGTTTACATAGCCGATCCCACTCTGCCCCAAAGCGCCAACGTGGAGATTGGCGGCGTTGGCGGCAACCCTGAGAACGCCGGCCTCCAGATGGGTATGGGCTTCTTCTCTCCCCGCTTGGGCGGCGCCTATCGTCTCAACGACAAGACCGTAATCCGCACTGGCGCTGGTCTGACGGTTGACCCCGACAGCTTGCGCTATTTGCGCGATACCTTCCCGATCGATATTGCCCCGGCTTACACCTCGGTCAACGGAGCGGGAACGATCGCCGTGGATCCGGCAAACACCGCCAACTACGCCTCTGGCCAGCCGATGACGCTTAGCTATGGCATCCCGGCTCCGGTGATTCCCAACTTCTCATCCGGTTTCGCGTCGCTGCCTGTCTCCGGTTCAACCTCGACAGCGCCCAAGAACTTCCGCCGCGGCTATCTGGAGTCCTGGAACCTTTTCGTGCAGCGCGATCTGGGGAAAGATTGGGTAGGCAATCTTGGCTATGTGGGCAACCACATGGTTCGCATGCAGGCCGGCGTCAGCCCCTATAACTCGGCTCCTCTGCCCAGCGGAAACACATCGTGCATGGCCAACGGCCAGTGGAATCCTTCCACTGGGTTGACCGGCGGATGCAGCTTCCAGGTCAACACCATCTTCAGCCAGAGGTGGTGCAACGGCCTGAGCAACTGCTACAACTCGGGCGGCATGACCATTCTTGGGCCGGTCTTCAGCACCATGTACGACGGAATGCAGTCTCAGTTGACGCACAATGCGGTCAACGGCTCGTACGGTGCCATCTACACCTGGGCGCACTCCATTGACTACAGTGACAACGGCGCCGGTACTGGCGGCGGCAGCACCACCTTCAACTATCCCACCACCTACTACCTCAACAAGGGCAACGCCGGGTTCGACCGCCGCCAGGTGCTTCAGGTTTACGGCATTTACACCCTGCCCCTCGGACACGGCCAGAAGTGGGCCAACAGCGGCGTGATCTCCGAGATCGTCGGCGGCTTCAAGCTGAACGGTCAGTTCAGCCACACCTCCGGCGCGCCCTTTTCGGTCAGTTCCAACTCTAACGTCATCGGCAGTCTGGCTCCCGGCTTCGGGGCTACCTATGCCAACCTGACCTCGTCGTACCACCAGGAGGGCGGACACAACCGTACCTTCGGCGACACAACAGTCTCCGGTGGCAGGCCCTGGTTCGATCCGTCGACCTTCGCTTCGGTCGTCGAGCCTGCCATGACCGCAACCATGACGCCCTCGCAGATCCCGGCCCTGGTGCTGCCGAATACCGGCCGCAACCAGTTCAAGGGACCGGGCGTTTCGGTCTTCAACGCGAGCATCTTCCGCTCGATTCACATCTATCGTGAATCCGAGTTCCAGTTCCGCTTTGAAGCCTTCAACCTCTTCAATCACCCGCTGCTCAACAATCCGAATACCACGGTACAATCGGCAGCCAACATGGCCGCGGGCAAATATAGCACCTTCGGATTGATCACCAGCTACGGCCCCTCCTACTCTCCAAATCAGGGTGCGCGTTCGCTGCAGTTCGGCGGCCGCTTTAACTTCTAACGCGTGGTGATTCAGTTGGCTGAAGGTAGAAAAGGGCCAATTGTGATATTCGCTGCATTGTAATACCGGGGTGTGGAAGGTGAACTGGCCGTCTTCCTTCCATACCCCGGATTTTTTGTGTTCAAGACGGCTAGAGATGCCCAGCTCAAGCCAGCGACCGGTCTCCGATCTCTGACCCCCTGTTCCTGTATCATCGAAGAGGCTCACCGGACGCATCTCATCCTGCCGGGAGACCCATGGGACGTGCATGAAGACTGGGATTATCGGCCTGCCGCAGGTAGGCAAAACCTCGCTGTTCAAGATTCTTACCAAGGCCAAACTCGACGAGCGCGGCCACTCGCGCCAGGAGCACATCGGCGTGGCGCGCGTGCCGGACGAGAGGCTCGACAAGCTCTCCGCGCTCTACTCGCCTAAGAAGACCACCTACGCAAGCGTTGAATTTGTGGACGTAGCAGCCATCGGGCAGGAGGCGCTGAAAGAAACCGCGTTCCTGGCCAGCCTGCGCCAGGTGGACGCGCTGATCCATGTGCTGCGCGCCTTCGAGGAGGAGTCGATTCCCCACGTCGGCCCCATTGATCCGCTGCGCGACATCAAGAACGTCGAGTTCGACCTGATGGTCAGCGATCTGACACAGATCGAAAAGCGGATTGAGCGCGTCGAGAAGGACTTGAAGAAGATGCGCACCGGCGAATTGGAGCGCGAACATGCGCTCTTATTACGCTCAAAAGAAGCGCTTGAAAAGGAGCAGCCGCTGCGCGAGTTGGAGATGACGCCCGAAGAGAAGAAGCTGATCAAGGGCTTCATGTTCCTCTCGCAGAAGCCGATCCTCTACGCGCTCAACATCGGCGAGAGCGCCACG
>Ga0182014_10008555_pt1 | contig 10435 bp, 8 predicted proteins | sample 612S2DmetaG_FD_120489 | JGI IMG/M metagenome (GOLD analysis project Ga0182014, IMG submission 120489) | Permafrost microbial communities from Stordalen Mire, Sweden - 612S2D metaG | ecosystem: Environmental > Terrestrial > Soil > Wetlands > Permafrost | place: Sweden: Stordalen | collected...
AACTCATCGGGCACGGAGTGGTCGCTCTTGGTTTCCAGAGCGCGGCGAATCTGGCGCAGCAGCAGGACGTTCGCCAGAGCGGCGTCGCGGAACAATTCCTTCTGGCGGAGGATTTCGGAGTTGGCAAACTCCGTTCCGCTCTCGGTAATGGCCGCGTCGCCCTCCTCGACATTCAGAAAGCCGAGCAACTGCGCGGCGTCCACGATTGGCAGCAGGTCGTCGATCTCGAAGCTCAGATCGTCGGCCAAGCGGTAAATGTCGTCGCGCCCGCCCTTGTCGAGCAGCAACTCCAACAAGCCTGCGATACCGCCCGGACGCGAATGTGGCAGCATCTGGTAGTGCATTTGGCGCTGGTCGCGCACGCGAATCTGCTGCTCGGGCGCCTCGGTCGGAACCACGTCTGGCCGAGTGAGCACCTTGTAGATGTAGTCCACCAGTTGCGTAAATGGCTCGGACTTGCGGTCGCGTGGCTGAGCCAGTTGCACCCGAAAGTCGGTGCGGATGTGTCCGGGATTGCGGCCCAGCACGATGATGCGGTCAGCCAGCAACACAGCCTCTTCAATGTTATGGGTGACGAGGAAGACGGCCTTGGTGGGCATCGTCTTGTTGGCCCACAGCTCCAGCAGTTCACTGCGCAGGTTTTCCGCCGTCAGCACATCGAGGGCGCTGAAAGGCTCGTCCATGAAAAGGACTTCAGGTTCGACCACCAGGGCGCGGGCAAAGCCCACCCGCTGCTTCATGCCGCCGGATAACTCCTTCGGATAGGCGGCTTCAAACCCATCCAACCCGACCGTATCCAGCATCTTCATGCTGCGGTCGCGGCGCACTTGGGGAGCAACGCCGCGCGCTTGTAGCGGTGCTTCCACATTCTCCAGCACCGTCAGCCAGGGAAATAAAGCGAAACTTTGAAACACAATGGAGACGTTGGTCTCCACGTCGGCAATCGGCTTCTCATGCCAATAAACCTGGCCAGCCGTTGGCGTTGAAAGGCCCGTCAACATGCGCAGCATCGTCGACTTGCCCGAACCGGATGGGCCAAGCAGCGCAACAATCTCCCCAGCGACGATGGAGAGATCGGTCGCGGAGATTACTTGAATGCGATTCTGGCTTGGCTGTGCATAGTACTTCTCGATCCGCTCGGCGCGAATGATGGCGTCGGTGCTTGGGACCGGGGCTTGGCTTTGACTTAAGATGCCCGCTTCCTGCATGGCTGTCTCTCCGCTTGGGGCCCGCGGCCAGGAACCTTGGCCACGGGTTGATTCCAGTGTATTTGCTCCAGGTTGACTGCGGATGAATGCAGAGTTCCAGGCGAACAACTCGTGCGGAGCGGGCGGGTGAGAAGTTACCGAACCATTACCTGCCGGGCTATCTAAGGCTGTTTGGACTGGAAGCGCTGGTCGAAGACAATTTGTCCATCGCCCTGATAAGTAAGCCAAGGCCGTAATTCGCCTGTCTTTTGAATGCAGCAAAAGAACTTGTTCCCCTGGCGCCGAAGTTGAGGCACCCGGTTTACGACGCGCTGAAAGCTGCGTAGTATGCGAAGAAAATTCTTCGCGCCAATGACCCTGGTAATCTGGCCTATCCGTGTCTGCTTGCGGTAAGCGAGTTCCTCCTCACCCACGTTGAAGTCCCAATAAGGGTAGACCAGCGTGTGACAAGCATATTCGGCCAGAAACGAACAGGCCAGCTTGTCGACTTCATGTTCATTCCAGCGGTAGATGTAATTGGGAATCTGCGAATTTCTCACGCCGCCGCGAACATAGTCGTTATCCACGACCGCCGCCAATTCAAACGGAAAGGAGAGCCGCAGCCTGCCGAGAAGTCTCATGAAGGCGGAGTCATTCGGCTCCATCATCAATACCTGATGCTTTGCCACACGCAACAATTCGCAAAGAGCGCGATGTGGGATGCGGCAGTGATGGATCACTTCATAAATAAACACAAGATCGTACGAATTGTCGGGAAGGCGGATATCTTCTGCGTCCACGGCAACAATCGGAAGGCTGCCCGACTCGTCCGGGCTGTCGGGAACGCCGCTGATATTCGACAGCGTGATGCGATGTAAGCCGCAGCGGCTCAAGGCCTCTGCATCCTCTTGCGTTCCTCCGACCACCAGGACACTGCTGTTGGCGTCGATGCGGGTTTCTTCAATGCACTTGCGCAGCACGTAAACAAATTGGGAACGGTCCTTGGTTGACGGTCTTCCCAGCGCAGGTCCGGATTTATCTTCCTCCGCGTCATCCACGCATAGAGTTTCCACCTTAACCGCCATCTTGATTCTCCTGGTGTTTGGACCGCAACTCGTCAAATTACAGCTCCCTCCGTCCCTCCAACGCGCGCGCCATCGTCACTTCGTCTGCGTATTCGATATCGCTTCCCGCAGGAACGCCCGTTGCTATCCGCGTGATGCGCACCGGAAAGCCGCGCAATGCGCCCGCCAACCAGTGAGCCGTGGCCTCGCCCTCCAAGGTGGGGCTGGTCGCCAGAATAACCTCATCCACCTCGCCGCGCTCCACGCGCCCCACCAGTGTCTCGATGCGCAACTGGTCCGGCCCCACGCCGTGCAGAGGCGAAAGGCTGCCGTGCAGCACGTGATAAACCCCCTGATAGCCTCCCTGCGAGCTGCGCGTCCGCTCCACAGCAGCAATACTCGTGGGCTCCTCAACCACGCACACCAGGCGTTGATTGCGTGCGGAGCTGGCGCAGTAGGCGCAAGGATCAATGTCAGTCACGTTGTTGCAAATCGAACACAGGCGCAAACTGGCCTTCAGGCCGCGCACTGCCTCGGACAGCGCCGCCGCATCCTCATCGCTCGCGCGCAGAATATGGAAGGCGAGCCGCTGTGCGCTCTTCGCGCCCACTCCGGGCAGTTTTTTCAACTCTTCAATGAGCCTGGCCATCGGCTCGGCATAGCGTGACACGGTGCGCGCCTCCCTGATCTTTTACATTCTTGACATAAATACTCTGTCATCCTGAGCGACCTTGAGCGCAGCGAAGGGGAGTCGAAGGACCTGCATTTGGTTTCTTGGCTAGCTCCCGACCTCACATGCGGAAGATCGGATCAAAAAACCTTACTCAAGTCCCGGCAGCTTGAGTCCGCCAGCATTCCCTTCACACTCGATTGCATGGCCTCATCGGCCTTGCGCCCTGCTTCGTTCACAGCGGCCACCACCAGATCCTCCAGCATCTCCACATCAGGCTTATCGCCGCTCAGGCCAATCACCGCCGCGGACTCAATGCGAATCTTGAGAAGCTGTTTCTTGCCGTTCATGGTTGCGGTCACAGCGCCGCCGCCGCTCGTTCCCTCCACCACGGTCTGGGCAAGCTTCTGCTGAACCTCCTCTTGCATCTGGTTGGCCTGAGAGAGCATTTCAGAAATTTTGAGGGGATTGAGCATAGCCTCTTCTCCTTATTTGGGGCTTCTGTTTACTTCTGCCGCAGATCGACGACCGAGCGCACCTCTGCCTTGAATATCTCTCGCGCCCTCTGAACTAGAGGATTGGCCAGCGCGGCCTCCTGAATGCTCCCGGCCATAGGCGCGGGCATAGGTGTGGGAGACGCAGTTCCTTCACCGGGAACCACCATAAAACGATTAGGTGCGCCCAGACGTTTCAGCTCCTGGCGAATAATCTTCTCCGCCGCGGCATTCACCGTCAAGGCCACCATCTTCTTGCCCATGCCGGCAACCTCGATGCGCAAGCTGGCGCCATCCAGCGTCCATGCTCCCGCGCCCAGCAACTGCGCCGCCGATACATGACCGCCCTCAGCCAGCGCGCATCCAACCGCGTGCCGAATGGATTCGATGCTGGGAGCAGCGTCGGCATGCGGTGCCTTTGCCAGCGCGCCTTCGGTGAAAGTTGCGCCGTATCCGTTGGCCTGACCACTCGCAGCAGGGAAGGGCGTAACACTTCCAGATGCGCTGGCCGAAGCCGTGGGCGCGACTGCCTCGCTGGCGCTCGGGCGCTCCATGGTTACGACCGGCAAAGACGTTGAAGCCGGCTTGACGCTGGAACCCATAACAGGATCGGAACCCTTGAAACCCGTGCTCCAACTCGTGCCCGTCGAGCCAAAAGGCGAAAGCGACGGCGCTGCCGGCGGAGGCGCAGAGGGTGAGGCGGATGCTGGACCCGCAGGTCTCGCGCCCATCCCCACGCCGCTCAGCAGCTCCTCAATCGGCAGCAGCCGTTGCGCATGAATCAGCTTGAGCAGGCCCAGTTCCAAATGAAAACGCTGCTCCTGGCGGTAATTCAAATCGTCAAAGGTGCGCAGAATAATCTGCAGGTTGCGGGTTAGTTCTTCTTCAGTGAAGAGAAGCGCGCTCCGCCCTGCGCGGGCGCGTTCATCGCCGCTGATTTGCAGCAGTTCCGTCTGCTCGCCGCCCAGTTTGGCCATCAGCGCATTGCGCAGGTAGCGGACCATCTGCCGGGCCAGCGACGAAGGACTGTGGCCGGCATTGACCAGCAGGTTCAGTTGCTCCATCAGTTCCGCGCTTTGCCCGGCGGCCACGGCCTCCAGCAGCCGCTCGAAAACAGCATTCGGCACTGCGCCCATCAGCTCGCGAATCTGTGCCGCTGAGAGCACAGCTTTGCCATTCTCCACCGGCGCCGAAGCGATTGCCTGATCCATGATCGAGAGCGCGTCGCGCATCGAGCCGTCGCCGGCCTCGGCCAGCAGAGCTAACGCAGCGTCCTCTGCAACCACTTCCTCCTGCCCGGCAATCATCTTCAACTGCGCCAGAATGTCGTCGAACTTGACAGCGTGAAAACTGAAGTGCTGGCAGCGCGAGCGGATGGTCTGGGGAATGTCCTCCGGCTGCGTGGTGGCCATCATGAAAATGACGTGCGCCGGTGGCTCTTCGAGGGTTTTGAGCAAGGCGTTGAAGGCCGCATCGGTGATCTGGTGCGCCTCGTCAAGGATGTAAATCTTGTACTTATCGCGCGACGGCGCGTAGCGGGCTGCGTCTCTCAGCTCGCGAATCTCATCAATGCCGCGGTTGGTGGCCGCGTCAATCTCGATCACGTCCACGGCGTTGCCTTGGCGAATCTCCACACAGGAATCACAAACTCCGCAAGGCTCAGGCGTCGGCCGATTTGCGCTGCCAACTTCACTGCGGCAGTTCAGCGCCTGCGCCACAATGCGCGCGATGGTCGTCTTGCCGATGCCTCTGTGGCCCGAGAAGATGTAGCCGTGAGCGATGCGGTTCTGCGAGAGCGCATTCAGCAGAGTCCGTGTGACGTGATCCTGCCCGGCCACGTCGGCAAAGCGCTGCGGACGGTATTTCCTGGCTAGAACCTGATAACCCATCGCTGAACCTGCTCCCTTGGGCCGTCCAGAATGGAGGTGGCCTAGGTTGGATTGTATCGTTCCGGGCCTGAGGACGGCGGGGCACCGTCACCTGATGCGAGTGACGGAGATCGTATGCCGGGTGCCCCAGAGCAGGGGGCCCCGCGGACAGGTCTTCGTCCGTGGGGCGGAGAGCCTGCCCCGAGCGCAGTCGAAGGGGCCCGCTTTTGGAACCTGGGAAACCACAACCTTCCCCCGCCGTTTTTTGCAAAGTATTACTCCCATCTGGCGCACGATAGAAGGAGTCACAAGAGCGGGGATTTACTGTCCGCCGACCCCCTCCCCCCTATAATATTTTTTCTGGATCGTGAAACTTTGCAGATAATTTTATTCCGTCTGGAATCAATGTCTTCCGAAGAATACCCTCGCAAATGCGCATTGACTATGTGACTGCCGGCTTTCCAGATTATTTCCTTTTCCCGCCGAAATCCCTTGCCGGAGAAGATTGGTCTCCTTCTTCAACTCTTGCGTTGGAGGCGCTTCGTCTTGGCGGTCTTCTTTGCAGCTTTCTTCGCCACGGCTTTGCGGCGCTTGACCTCATCTTCCGAGTACATGGTGCCGCGACAGTTGGCTGCGCCGCAGTTGCAAACGGCCTCGTCGTTGTCTCCGTCGTAGAGGCAGTAGTCGTATGTGATCTCCTCGCCGGCGGCGATGTTCCTGATAGCTTTTATCCACACGCGGGCGCCTTTCTCGACGGTCTCGCAGTTGGGGTCGCAACTGTGGTTGATGAACATGGCCGTGCATTGGCCGTCGATAACCACCGAGCCGTCCCCGAGTCCAAACAGGTAGGTGATGCGCGAGTTCTTGTACGCTGCGTCGGCCTCGGCTCTTGTGAGCAGGGTTCCGGTGTATTCGGCCACGCGCGCGCCTTTGCGGATAGCCGTCGTGGTGTAGCAGCCGGAGGCGTGAATCGCGGAGGAGCGGATGATGAGTGCCATGCGAATGTGCGATGCTTTCTTTTGGACCTGTATGAACCGCATCCTACCATTGCGGGCATGAGGCTAACGTTATGAAACGGTTTTTCCCAGTTGCGCTGGTCGTGACGGGCTGTCTGGCTAGCTCCCTGGCGGGGGCGCCCCGGTCGCTTGCGCAGGCTCCTGCTGCGGGCGATTCACCAGCAAATGGGCAGAGCAGGCCGGCCGCCGAGGGCCAGAAGCCGGCAGCGGTCCCGCAATCCAGCACCAATCCTTTTCCTGAGGATACGAGCACGGTCCCGGTAATGCCCTCGAAAGTCACGCCGCCGCTTCCCGAGCGAACCTATTACGGCGGAGACAACGCTGGCGCTACTTTGCCCGGCGACGACTTGGACCCGGTGCGCAGTCCGGACGATCCCGCGCCTGCTACCGCTAGCGACCAGGGAGAAGCTTCGAGTTCCAGCCTCTCCGGTTTGGAGAGGTTGCTTCCCAAGCCGGAAGACGATCAGCCGGAAAAGAAGAAGAAGCTGCTCTTCAAGGAGCCAACCCACGAGGAGGCCGCGTCCGAAGACATCAACGTGGGCGGCTATTATTTACAGACCAAGAACTGGAAAGCGGCTCTTTCGCGCTTCGAGTCCGCTCTCGTGCTGGACCCGGAAAACCCCGAGGTCTATTGGGGTCTGGCCGAGGCGCAACACCACCTGGGCGATTTTGCCAGCGCAAAGGCGAATTATTTAAAGCTGCTCGACTACGATCCGGGCGGTCCACACGGCAAGCAGGCGCGCAAGGAACTGAAAGACCCTGCGATTGCGAATGCGCACAACGCCACGCCCAGCCAGCCTGCAGCGACGCCGTAGTAGGGGTTCTAACTTGTGGCTATAGAATAATCGGGTAGCTCAACAGGGGTTAGGCACTGTGGTGGTGTGATCGTGAACTTTTCATCTTTGGCTCATTTTTTCAAGCAACAAATCGTTTACATAGCCCTTTCTGCGGTCCTCGTCGGCGTTTTCTGGGCCATTGGAGAGCAGACCAGTCCCGCCCTGGTTTTGGTGTACACGCTTTGCATCGGGAATCTCCTCTCGCCCGCCATAGAGCGGTTGGAATTCCTTTATTCTGAAAAGCCATTCCCTTTCAACTGGCTGATTTTTCTGCTTGTCCTCCTTGGACTGACGGTCCCTGTCTACCTGATTTCGACCACAGTTGTATGGTTGATTGCGCGGCCGGTTCAGCAGACGCTTTCCAACCTGCTTGCAACAGGATGGAAGTTTTCGTTCCTGGTCATATTCGTCTTCGGTGTTTCCTCGTTTCTGTACCACACCATGAAAGAGCGGCTGGAGCGAAGCAACGCCGAACTCCAGCATTCGGTGGAACGCGGCGCTGCCAGGCTTGAAATGCGGGAGCAGGAACTGGAGCGCGCCCGCGAGATACAGCAGTCGCTGCTTCCAAGAGAAATTCCCCAGATTCCGGGATTCGAGGTCGCGGGAGCGTGGCAGCCCGCCAGCACTGTGAGCGGAGATTACTACGACGTGCTCAGGTTCGGCGATCATAGACTTGGAATCTGCATCGCCGACGTAGTCGGAAAAGGTGTGTCTGCCGCTCTGCTGATGGCCAATGTCCAGGCCGCGGTACGCGCGTTTGCAAGCGACTCAGAGAGCCCGGCCCAGGTGTGCGCCAAAGTCAATCGGCTTCTGTGTGAGAACATTGCGACGGGGAAGTTCGTAACCTTCCTTTACGGAATCCTCGATGGTGAAGCGCGTACGTTCCAGCACTGCAACGCCGGGCATCTTTACCCCATCCTCATGTCGGGCGGCTCCATCCGGATGCTTGAGCAAGGCGGCGCAGTACTCGGCGTTTTCCCATCCTGGACATACGAGGACTCAATGGTCAAGTTGAGGGCAGGGGACCGCTTATTACTGTTCACCGACGGCATCACAGAAGCCTCCGACACAAACGGGCAGGAATTCGAGGAAGCGAGCATCGCAGCCTTCGCGAAAGACAACAGCACGCTCACCGCAAGCGAGTTAAATAACCAGCTGCTTGCAAAGGTCTCCGCCTTTTGCGGCGCACAATTCCAAGATGACGCAACGCTCCTTGTGATCGCTGCGAATTAGGCGTTCCCAATTCGCAGCGGCATCCGTTCCCGCTCCGCAGCCGCCGCCTGGTATGCCAATCCAGACAGAGCGGCAGGAAATCTGTTGGACATCAAGCAGTTTCAGTCTCCAGTGTGAGCCAAAAATCGCCGCGCGCTGATAGGCTAACACTAGGTATGAACGACAATTTGCATCAGTTGCGCTGTTTTGGATGCGGGGCGCGCCTCAAAGGCGCGGAGGCCCAACCGGACTTCCGTTGCGCCCAATGCGGAGACCTCTTTGAAGTGGAATACCCCGGCTGGGGAGAGCGCGGCGGCCATGACCGTCCTAATCCCGGCGCGCTCAAATGGCTCTGGCGAGAGCGGCGCTGCTCCTCCGAAGCGTTGGACCGCTCCGGCGTATGGCGCTTTCGCGAACTGCTGCCCATTTTGGAGAATTTTGACAACGCGGTCACTCTCTTCGAGGGCAATACACCTCTCTACCAACTGAAGCGCGCCGCAAAAGCTCTGGGCATCGAACAGCTTTTCGCCAAGCATCAGGGTATGAATCCGACCGGCTCCTTCAAAGATACGGGCATGACTGCGGCAATGAGCGTGGCCAAAGAGCGCGGCTTCGAGTGGGTAGCTTGCGCATCCACTGGGAACACTTCGGCGGCGATGGCCGCTTATGCCGCGCGCGCCGGGCTGAAGTGCCTGGTGCTGATTCCCGATGGCAAGATTGCCTGGGGCAAGCTTTCGCAGGCTATGGATTACGGCGCAGTGACCTGCCAGTTGAAGACCGACTTCGACGGGTGCCTCCGCCTGCTGACGCAGATCGTCAAAGAAGAGCCTATTTATCTGCTCAACTCGGTGAATCCTTACCGGCTTGAGGGGCAAAAAACGCCGGCCTTCGAAATTGCAGAAGCCTTCGATTGGAATGTGCCCGATCATCTGATTGTGCCCGGCGGCAATCTGGGCAACAGTTCGGCGCTGGGCAAAGGCTTCCGCGAGCTGCGCGAGCTCGGGTTGGTGACGCGAATGCCGAAGATCTCCGTGATTCAGGCTGCTGGGGCAAATCCCTTGGTGCGCAGTTTCAAGGAGCATCATGCCATCGTAATGGAACCAGTCGAGGCGCACACACGCGCTACTGCCATTCGCATCGGCAATCCGGCCTCGTGGCGCAAGGCCGTACGCGTCATTCAGGAGAGCGGCGGCTGGTGTCTGGATGTAACCGAAGCCGAAATCGCTATTGCCAAGGCCGAGCTGGGCGCTGAGGGCCTGGGCTGCGAGCCTGCCTCCGCCGTCACGCTGGCGGGGCTGAAGAAGCTTTGCGCCGAGGGCAAGATCGCATCCAGCGAGACAGTGGTTCTGGTGCTGACCGGCCACACGCTCAAGGACGCTGACTACACCATCGACTTCCATCGCGGAACGCTGCTGGACGAAAGGGAAACCGCAGGCGAGGAAGCAAAGATCGCCGGTCTGAGGCGCAACGCCGTAGCTGTGGAGGCCACTCCGGCTGCGGTTCTGGCGGCGCTGAAGGGCAGTGTGGGATGAGTGAAGGTTTGAACATCGATCCTGGCAGGTTCCGGCTGCGGCTTCCGGCCACTTCGGCCAATCTCGGCCCAGGCTTCGACGCCGCGGCGGTGGCTCTGGATTTCTATCTGGAGATTGAGGCCGAACCGGCTGCGGAGTTTTCCATCTTCGCAACAGGCCGCAACCGGGAGCAATGTTCCCGGCTTGAGGACAATCTCATTCTGGGGATTTACAAAGACTTGCTTGTTGACAACGCGCGACCGGTCATTCCTCTGGTGATTCGCATGGCGAACGATATTCCATTGGGGATGGGCTGCGGCTCGTCGGCGGCCGGACGGCTTGCAGCAATTGCCATGGCGGTTCATTTTGGCCGCCTCGACTGGAGTTCTGAGCGGATTGTGGAGGAGGCTGCGGTACTCGAAGGCCATACTGACAATGCCGCTGCATGCTGGCTGGGCGGGTTTGTCACAACCGCCAGCGCAGGAAGAACAGTCCACATTGCACGCGTCGAGCCCCCGGCCGAGTGGCGGGCAATTGTGGTTTTGCCCACTGAGCCTCTTGCTACCAGCAAGGCGCG
>Ga0182014_10008556_pt1 | contig 10434 bp, 12 predicted proteins | sample 612S2DmetaG_FD_120489 | JGI IMG/M metagenome (GOLD analysis project Ga0182014, IMG submission 120489) | Permafrost microbial communities from Stordalen Mire, Sweden - 612S2D metaG | ecosystem: Environmental > Terrestrial > Soil > Wetlands > Permafrost | place: Sweden: Stordalen | collected...
CAACACGCCGGAGACTTCGCCTTCAGGGAATGTGCATGGCATGCCGTTGGCCGCGCTGCTGGGGCTGGGGCCGGAGCCGCTGGGAAACATCTACGGTTATGCGCCGAAGATGGCGGCGGAGAACACGGTGCTGATCGGAGTGCGGGACATCGATGCGGCGGAGCGGGAAAACATTCGCCGCGCGGGGGTGGCCGAGGTGTACACCATGCGGGACATCGACGAGCGGGGCATGAGGACGGTGATGGAAGAGGCTCTGCGGGCGGCTGGGCGCGGGACGGCGGGGTATCATGTGTCGCTGGATATGGACTGGATCGACCCGGAGGATGCGCCTGGGGTGGGCACGCCGGTGCGCGGGGGCGCGACGTACCGGGAAGCACACCTGGCGATGGAGATTCTGGCCGATCACGGGCGGTTGCTGAGCTTTGAGATCGTCGAGGTGAACCCGGTGATCGACGAGCATAACCGAACGGCAGACCTGGCGGTGGAGCTGGCTTGCTCGGCGTTTGGGAAGAAGATACTGTGAGGGCTACGCCAAGACCGGCAAAAGCTCATTCTGGGCGCCGGCGTATCCCTCCTGAATCTCTCTCGCCCACTGCAGGGCGGTTGGCAGAGGAGAAACTGGGTGGCTGATGCGGGTGGGGAAGCCATCGTAGGTTTGCCCGTCCAGCGCTCGGCCGGCGCGCTTTTTCTGAACTCCGCCCCATTGTTTAAAAAAGAAGGGTATACCGGCATCGTTGCACTGGTCGCGAATTGAGGTGACCCACTCCCTTTTCAAAGGTCTGGCGCCGTGGCCGCTCTCTCCGCCGACAATGACCCAGTGGATTCCGTCCAGATTCACGCACCCCAACCCCTCAAGCAACGGTTCCACGGAAAGGAACCTGACTGAGGCCGGCGATCTTTGGAGGTCGCGAAGCCGCGGAAGACCGTGCTGCTTGTTCTCAACACTGACTCCCCACCAGATGTGCGAAGCCTTCGCCGCAAAGAGCAAACGGCCACGCAGGAGGGTTGCCATACGGGCTGAGCGCTTCGTCAGTATCTGATAGGTGTGCCACTCGGCTTTCACCATCACTCTGGCAACCGCCTCGATGTATTCGTCCGGAACACCGTCGTGAAATAGGTCACTCATCGAGTTCACAAAGATCATCTTGGGCATCTGCCAGCGCAGTGGCTCGGCGAGTTTTTCCGGAACCAGTCGGAGGTCGAAGCCCTGCTCATAGGGATGGCCGGGAACGCCGCGAAACCGCTCCGCAAACACGTCGGCGTAGCAGTGTTTGCACCCAGGGCTGATCTTTGTGCAGCCGCGTACTGGGTTCCAGGTTGCGTCTGTCCATTCGATTGTGGAATGCTCAGCCATTTGGAATCTCTCCATAGTGCGCGTATTTGGCGAAGATGTCTTTCACAATCTTGTCTGCTGTTGGTTGTTGGGCGGCAAAGAATAGAAAATATACGACGGCTCCTTTGCTATTGCGCATCGGCATCGGCTTGGGAACATATTTGAAGCCTGCGACCTTTTTCAGCCGGACCCGAAATGCCTCCGCTACCTCTTCATTGGAGGCCTTTTCCTGCATCTCTTCAAACAAACCCTGTGTGGTTTGATAGGCCGCGCTTTCCCACGAGTTGTCTCCCCAAAACTTTGTCATTCGCTCTCGTTGAAGCTCGGAGACGCGCTCGGATTTGTGCCAAAGAACGTTCATGTTCATGTCCATGACGGGGAAATTCAGAAAAACCTCTATGACTTCTGATTTGCCTGCCATCTGGATTGTTTCCCAATTCAGGTGCAGTCCATATGGGTCAAGAATGCACAGCGCCCTCTGAAAGTTTGTATAGCTGATCTTCGGGAAGACCTGGCTGGTGAGGACTTCGTTGCAGTCTCCGTGGTACACAGAGACATTTGATCGACCAGCCGAAATCCTTCTCAGTTCCGCAACGCGCGCCCCGTCAATATCGACGAAATGGAGAAAATCGAAAGGGGGCTCGACCGTAAGAGCTCGCGTCGGACTTCCTTCAATAATCCTATCCGAGCCTTTTGCCTTATGGTGCCCCGCTCCAGCGAAGCCGTCGATGTAGATCGGGTGGAGCTTGTGCTTTTGCGAGCGAAGAATTTGATTGTAGGGCTTGGCATATTCCTCAAGAATGGCAAGCTTAATCTCAGACCAGTAGCCAATTTCGTCGTATTTTAGTTCCGAGCTCATGATGCCGCCGATTTTCGCTCTTTATTCACCTGTCCGTCAATCGTTTAATGTCCAAAATGCGGTACCTGTTACCTGTGTGAACAATAACCTAATCACCCAGCCCAACTAGAATCAGATACGAAATGGCAAAAAAACTTCGCGTTGGGATTCTTTTTGGCGGGCGGAGCGGCGAGCATGAAGTTTCGCTGCTGTCGGCCGCTTCGATATTGAAGGCCATCGATCGGAAGAAGTTCGAGGTGGTGCCGATCGGGATCAACAAGGCGGGGCACTGGCTGACCTCGGGGGCGGCGCAGGGGCTGCTGGAGGGGTCGTCTGGGTCGGCGGAACTGAGCTCAGCCGAACCTGGTCAGGCAAAGCCGCGGCTGGAGGCTCCGAGAAGGCTGCGGGCGGGGGATCCGGCGGCTACTCCGGGGGCGCGTGTGCTGGCCGAGGGGCAGCCTACGCTGCTGGCGCCGGAACCGGATGAACCGGCTGCTGTTGCGGCTACGGAAGCGCTCAGTCTTGCCGGGCATGCGGCCCTGGACAGCCATGCGGCGCTGGGGGGGCAGTCTTTGGACGTGGTTTTTCCGGTGCTGCATGGGACCTTTGGCGAGGATGGGACGATCCAGGGGCTGTTCGAGCTGGCGGGGATCGCGTATGTGGGCTCGGGCGTGCTGGGGTCGGCGGCGGGGATGGACAAGGATGTGATGAAGCGTCTGTTTCAGCAGGCGCGGCTGCCGATCGTCAAACACGTTACGCTGCTGCGGGCGGACTGGGAAAAGCAGCCGCGGAGGGCGATCCAGCAGGTGGAGGCGGCGCTCAAGTACCCGGTGTTTGTGAAGCCGGCAAACCTGGGGTCGTCGGTGGGCATCAGCAAGGCGCACGACCGCATGGAACTGGGTCCGGCGCTGACGCTGGCCGCCAAGTACGACCGCAAGCTGATTGTGGAGCAGGGGGTGGGCGGCAGCAAGGCCAAGGCACGGGAGCTGGAGGTTGCGGTGCTGGGCGATGACGACCCGCAGGCCAGCGTTGTAGGCGAGATCGTTCCGGGCAAGGAGTTTTACGACTACGAGGCTAAATATCTCTCGGAGGGGTCGGCGGCGGTGATTCCGGCCAGGCTGAGCCGCGCCGAGACGAAGCAGATCCGGGAGATGGCGGTGGCAGCCTTCCGCGCCTGCGACCTCTCCGGGCTGGCGCGGGTGGACTTTCTAATGGAGCCGGACGGCAAGCGGCGCATCTTTCTGAATGAGGTGAATACCATGCCGGGGTTTACGCAGATCAGCATGTATCCCAAGCTGTGGGAGGCTACGGGGGTGAAGTACAAGGACTTGATTACACGGCTGATTGAGCTGGCGCTGGAACGGCAGGAGGAGAAGAGCAGGACGACGTATAGCCGGGAAGAGTAGGGTACAGAGATCAGGGATCAGGAATCAGTAGTCAGTTTCCGGTTGCAGGCGAAGGGGAGCGAAGGAATCAGATTGGGAACCGTTCAAGCGGCTTCGGTGTCTAAGGAGAGAGTGGGTTCGTCAGGGAGTGGTTTGGACTGCCGGCCCCTGACCCCTGATCTCCGATCTCTGGCCCCTGTCTTGCCGTATCCTAAGTCCGAGGAACTTTCACAATGACCTTGCTCGACGCTCCTGTGTTCGATGCAGCCCGCGACCGGCGGCACCGGGTGATTCTGCTCGGCTCCGGTGGGCTTCTCCTGGTGTTGTTTGTGGGCTGGTGGCTGGTGGCCGGAAGGCCGGTGGACTACCCATGGAACTGGAACAACCATCTGCTGGGGCGATCGGCTGTAAACAGGTTCCTTTCGGCTGTGGAGCAGAACGACCTTCCCAAGGCCTATGGGATCTGGATACACGACAAGGATTGGCAGCAGCATCCGGCGCAGAGTGGGGCCTATCCGTTTTCGCGGTTTCAGGATGACTGGAGCCCGACCAGCCCGGACAACGAGTACGGCGTAATCCAGAGCCACAAGATTGTGGCGGCGCGCATGTACGGCAACGTGCTGCTGATGGCCGTGCTGATCAACGGGCGCAAGAGCGGGGCGCTCAATCTGGACTACGACCCCAAGGCGCACACGCTGAACTTCTCGCCGCCGGGGGTGGAAATATTTCTGCCGTAAGGGCAGCAGGTCAGCGGGTCAGCTAGCAGCAAGCTAGCGCCCCGCTGACGCGAGTTAGCGAGTTAGCGGGCTTTGTGGCGGGTTTGGCTATGGGGGCTCCATTCTCTTTGCGGAAATGCCGAGAGGATGGAGCCCTTGGGCTTTATCCAGGCAATGAAGGATCTTTCCGATGATCCTGGCCTGTTGATTTGCATCGAACAGGGCAGGAGAACACCATGCCCCAGAGTACGCATGATCGAGCCGCGGAACTTCACAACCTGGCAGCCCATGCCCACGCCGCCGCTGCTGAAGCCCACGGCAAGGCAGATCATCTGACCGCTCATGAACTGAGCAAACAGGCTCTCGAACACTCCCTGAACGCCTGTAAGCACTCCGAACAACTCATCGAGGAAGCGGAAAAGTCCGGCAAGAAGTCCAACAAGGCGTAAGCCGGAAGCAGCCCGAAAGCCGGCAGCGCGTGGGATTCATCCGCCTGAGACCTCTCCACCGGCCAGAGCTGATAGCGTGGCTTCGAGGCTGGCGGCATCTTCGACGTTGAGGGATTCTTGGCCGGGGTCGATCTGGCGAAGCAGGCCGCAGAGGACTTTGCCGGGACCGACCTCGATGAACAGGTTGGCGCCTGCACCGACCAGAGACTGCACGCAGTCTACCCAGCGGACAGCGCCGGTGACCTGGCGAATGAGAGCGTCGCGGGCGGCCGCGGCGGTGGTGACCAGGCCGCCGGTGACGTTGGCGGCTACGGGGATGCGGGGATCGGCCAGCGACAGGGTTGAGAGGACACGCGCGACCTCTTCCTGGGCAGGTTGCATGAGGGCGCAGTGGAAGGGCGCACTGACGGGAAGCATGACGGCGCGGCGGGCTCCCTTGAGTTTGGCCAGGGCCGAGGCTCTTTCGACGGCCGCGAGGACGCCGGAGATCACGGTCTGGCCGGGAGAGTTGAGGTTGGCGGCGGCCACGACGAGGCCAGTTTCGGCCGCAGCTTCGAGGCAGGCTTCGACTACCTTTGCCGGGTCCAGAGAGAGTACGGCTGCCATGGCGCCCTGGCCGGCGGGGACGGCCAACTGCATGGCCCGGCCACGGGTTTTGACCGCGCGCACGGCATCGGCAAAATTGAGCGTTCCGGCGGCCACGTGGGCCGACCACTCGCCGAGCGAATGGCCGGCGGCAAAGGCCGGCTGAACGTCGTGCGCGGCGAGCGCGCGCCAGGCGGCGACGCTGACGGTGAGAATGGCCGGCTGGGTGTTCTCAGTGAGGCGCAGGTCTTCTTCAGGCCCTTCAAAGATGAGTTTCGAGAGCGGGAAGCCGAGGGCCCGGTCAGCTTCAGCAAAGGTTTGGGCGGCGATAGGAAAGCGCTCGGCGAGCTCGCAGCCCATGCTAACGGCCTGCGAACCCTGCCCCGGAAAGAGAAAGGCGATTTTGGTGGTCATTCCAGAGAGGATTGTAACCTGTTACCCCGCTGACGAATGGCGGTCTGTTGGATTGGTCCGAACCGCCGCAGCGACTCAGTTCCAGCGCTTCTTGTCGTCCTGGTCGTCGTCGATCTGCTTGCCGTGGCCGTCCAAGTGGATGGTGCGGCCCTGGGAGCGCATGTAGACCTCGAACTTGCGGGCGGCGCGGCGGCGCTTCCAGCGGTAGAAGCGGTTGCGTAGCGCGTACCATTCCTCGCTGAACGCAAAATGGAGTCCGCGGCGCGGGGCCAGTTGGAGGTAAAGCAGGCCGGCCAGCGCACCGCCCAACTGGGCGAAGGCGTACATGCGCAGCTCGCCGAAGAGCATGGCGATGGAGATGAGGGCGTAGACGGCGACCAGATAGCGGGCCTTGATCCCGATGGTGAAGAAGAGCAGGAACTCCATGTTGCCGTAGAGCGCGCCGATGGCAACGAGCAGGCCAAAAATGCCCCCGAAGCAGCCGTATATGGGAAACTCTGAAAGCGAATAGCCGAGGGTGCCACTGGCGGCATAGATGGCGGTTGCAGCGACGGCGGTGCCGAGGACGGAAACGGCGTAGAGGCCGGTGATCCAGCTTGCGCTGTGAAGGCTCTCAAGAAAGCCGGCAAGGAACCAAAGGGAGAGCAGCTCGAAGAGGGTTCCGATGAGACCGAGATGGATGAAGCTGTAGGTGAAGGGCTGCCAGAACCAGCCGTGCAGAAAATAGCTGGGGACAAAACCGAGGAGGATGGGCAATTGCACGGCAACGGCGGGAGACGCCAACTGAACCAGGAGCAAGGCGAAGTATGCGAACAGGTTGATGAGCACCAGGCGGCGGGTCACGCCGCGGAAGTCTGGGAAGGAAAACGGGCTGGCGCCAATTCTGGCCATCGTAGAGAACAGGGTAAACCGTGGAGCAGGCGGGTGTCATGGGGCTGGGCGGAGCAAGATGGACCCCTTTCCCCAAGGCGGTCCGGGCGCGTCCCCCAATTCCCACGACCTCCGGCTGCGGGACCACCGCCAGAACGCGATGGCCTGCCGCGGAGTCGATTCCCGTGCCGTGAGGCACGGCCGGCTTCCAGAGGTTGTGGGCCGGTTTGACTTATTCCGTCGTAGCGCGGTTCCGGCCATTCGTCTTGCTCCGGTACATTCTTTCATCAGCCTGCTGGATGAGTTGTTCGGCGGTTTCGCTGGGGCGGGCGAGTGTGCCGCCAACCGAAACCGACAGGGCTACGGTTCTGCCATCGCCGACGGGGAACGACGTTTGCGCCACCAGGGCAACACATCGCTCTGCCAGCTCTTTCAGAATCTCCCGGTTCAAGTGGCGGACGATGGCCAGGAATTCGTCGCCGCCCACCGCCCGACTACGTCTGTGGGGCGCAGCGATCCTGTCAAGGTCTTCGCCACTTCCTGCAAGGCGAGGTCCCCGGTGACGTGACCGAAGGAGTCGTTAATCGTCTTGAGCCGGTCAAGATCGATCACCAGCACTCCAAAGGGGTCGTTGTGCACCTGATATTCGCTCAACGCGGTACGCAGCGACATCTCCACAAAACGGCGATTGGGCAACTGGGTGAGCTGGTCGAGAAAGGCCAGGCGTTCGAGCCCCTCGGTCTTGCGGCGTGCCTCCTGCTGGGCTGAATCGTCGCTGAAAATCTCGACCGCCCCGACCACGGAGCCGCCGGTGTCGCGAATGGGCTGCACCCGCACGGCCACGGGAACCATCCGCCCCAGCTTATGCCGCAAGAAAACCTTGGCCTCGTGCGATTTCCCGTCTTCGACGCATGCCGATAAAGGACAGCCGTCCCGGCGAAACCGGTGTCCCGCAGAATCGACGTGACACAATGTATCGTCCTGGCAGTAACGGCCCACGATCTCTTCGGCATTGTATCCGGAGAGGCGAAAGGCGCCTTGGTTCCAATACAGAATCCGGCGGTCGCGGTCCACAAAGTACACGCCATCGCTCATTTGGTCGAGCAAATCTTTATAGAAACCGGGGTTGATCGGAGTCATTCGTTTTGCGGGCCCTCCGGCGCAGTGCAGATTTCCTCTAGCATCATATCGGCTGAGGGCCGACCGAGTTCAGAGTATTCTCAGCGCGCCGGAAACCGGCAAGGGTTCGTTGTGCGTATGGCAGAGGATTTTGAGCGCTGGGGCAATGCCGGGTTCGGGGCGGCCGGGGCCACCGGGGTGGCGTGGAGCAGGAGATCAGGCTGCGCCTGGCAGACCAGCGCTGCCAGCACCAGCCCGCACCGCAGGACCGATGGGTGGAAGTTTCTCCGCATCTGGGACTTCCGTTTCCGGTTGTGCTTTGTGCCTCTTGACCTGAGGCCGGGTTCTCCCTAAAGATAGCGATGTCGTACCGCAAGAAACTGTCATCTTACAAGACGAGATGCCCTGGAAGGAGAGGAGGCTGTGATGCCCAACTGCCCTGAATGCGAGAATGGACTTGACATCGAATTGGACGAAGTGGAAGAAGGCGATGTGGTCACCTGCGAGGAATGCGGAACGGAGTACGAGGTGGTCGGCGTAGAACCGCTGGAGTTGGCGCGGGTGGACAGCGACCTGGATGAGGACGACGAACCGTTTGAAGAGGAAGAGGAGGAAGAGTGAGGATTTCCCGCACGATTTTGCTGGGTGGGGTGGTGTGTGCAGCCCTGGCGGCAGGTGTGGTTCCGATGGGGAAGGGGGCCGGCCCGATCGGACTTGGTCTCGGGCCGGCCATGGCGCAGGCCCAGAATTTGGGCCAGCGCGCCGTGGCGGGCTTCGTGGTGGACGCGAGTTCCAAGCCAGTGGCCGGCGCCACCGTCTTCCTCAAGTACCTGAAGACCAAGTCGATCCGCAGCTATACTTCCGACGCCGATGGCAAGTTCCGCTTCACCCAGGTGAACATGGCGGAAGACCATGAACTCTGGGCGGAAAAGGATGGGGAAAAGAGCGCTATCAAGACGGTGAGCTCGTGGGACACGCGCAAGGAGTTCGAGTGCGAGCTGAAGTTGAAGTAGGGTGGCTTTACCCCTCCAGCTTTTTCACCACCAATTCATTGAGCAAGGCCGGGTTGGCCTGGCCTTTGGAGGCCTTCATTACCTGGCCGACGAAGAATCCGGCGAGGGTCTTTTTGCCGGCGCGGTACTGCTCCAACTGCCTGGGGTTAGCGGCGATGACCTGGTCGATCAGCCCTTCCAGGGCTGAGGCGTCGGTGATCTGCTGGGGCTTCTCGCGGTCATAGACGGCGGGGAAGTCTTCTCCGTTCTCAAAACACACATCGAAGAGGTGCTTGAGCTGTTTGGAACTGATCTTGTCCTCGTCGAGGAGATCGGCGGCCTGGACGATTCCGGCCATGGAGACGGGGGACTGTTCCTGTTCGAGGCCCAGGGCCTTTAGGCGGCCGCCGACCTCGCTGAGCAGGACGTTGGCTACGCGGCGGGGGTTGCGGGCGGTGCGGGCGGCGGCTTCAAAGCGGTCGGCAAACTCGCGCGATACGGTGAGCGTGCAGGCGTCCTGCCTGGTGAGGTCGTATTCGGCGATGATGCGGGCGCGGCGTGCTTCCGGCAACTCAGGGAGCTTTTTGGCCGTTTCCGAGAGGAATTTGGCGGAAACGATGAGGGGTGGCAGGTCGGGCTCGGGGAAGTAGCGGTAGTCGTGGGCCTGCTCCTTGGAGCGCATGGAGTAGGTGCGGCCCTCGGCGGCGTTCCACAGGCGGCTCTCCTGGATGACGCGGCCGCCGGACTCGAGGACTTCAATCTGGCGCTCGATTTCGTACTCGAGGGCGGCGCGGACGAAGCGGAAGCTGTTGACGTTCTTGACTTCGGCCTTGGTGCCGAATTTGGGCGCGCCTTTGAGGCGGACGCTGACGTTGGCGTCGCATCGGAGCGAACCCTCCTCCATGTTGCAGTCTGAGACGCCGGTGTAGAGGAGGATCTCCTTGAGGCGGGTGAGGTATTCGAAGGCCTCGTCGGGGGTGCGGATGTCGGGCTCGGAGACGATTTCAGCCAGGGGTGTGCCGCAGCGGTTGAGGTCGATGTAAGTGCGGGTGGCGGAGTCGGCGAACCCGTCGTGAAGGCTCTTGCCGGCGTCTTCCTCCATGTGCAGGCGGGTGATGCCGATGGGCTTGGTGGCGCCGTTGGCGGTGGGGACCTCGATGAAGCCGTGCTCGGCGATCGGCTTGTCGAACTGGGAGATCTGGTAGCCCTTGGGCAGGTCGGGATAGAAGTAGTTCTTGCGAGCGAAGATGGAGCGCTCGCGCACTTCGCAGTGGAGGGCCAGGGCGGCGAGGGTGGCGTACTCGACGGCCTTGGCGTTGAGCACCGGGAGAGCGCCGGGCAGGCCCAGGCAGACGGGGCAGATATTGGTGTTGGGGGCCGAGCCGAATTGATTGGCGCAGCTGCAAAAGGCTTTGGTGGCGGTGAGCAGCTGCACGTGGACCTCGAGTCCAATGACGGGCTCGTATTTGGCCAGGACTTCAGGAGCGAGTGCAGCGGCGGGCATAGGTAGATTTTAGCGCGAAGCGAAGCAGAGCCGTTGCGATGCACAGCTCCAATGCCCGGGGGCGCAGGAAGACGTTGATCAACCAGCAACTGCCGGCTAGGCGGTCAACCGGCCGCGGCCCCCAGGGGCAGAATCCAGCGCTTCACACTTTTGCGAAATAATATGCAATTTTACAAGAATGGGGGGGAGGGGGGTGGGGGGGGGTAATTTTCTAGTAAACACCCGGCAG
>Ga0182014_10008558_pt1 | contig 10433 bp, 10 predicted proteins | sample 612S2DmetaG_FD_120489 | JGI IMG/M metagenome (GOLD analysis project Ga0182014, IMG submission 120489) | Permafrost microbial communities from Stordalen Mire, Sweden - 612S2D metaG | ecosystem: Environmental > Terrestrial > Soil > Wetlands > Permafrost | place: Sweden: Stordalen | collected...
GCCGCGGCTCGGGCTCGGCACCTTTCGCATGCAGGGCGATGCCTGCCGCGCGGCGGTCGAAAGCGCGTTGGCGCTCGGCTACCGGCATATCGACACCGCGGAAATGTACGGCAACGAGGAGGCCATCGGCGCCGCGATCGCCGGTTCCGGCGTCGCACGCGGCGACCTGCACGTGACGACAAAAGTCTGGCACGAGAATCTGGCGCCGGACGCGATCCGCCGCGCTTTCGACGCCTCCCTGAAGAAGCTCCGGCTCGATCACGTCGATCTCTATCTGGTGCACTGGCCCTCGAAGGCGATGAACCTGCCGGCGATCTTCGAAACCCTGCTCAAGCTCCGGCAGGACGGCCGTACCCGCGCCATCGGCGTCGCCAATTTCAACCTCGCGCTATTGAAGACCGTGGTCGAGGAGATAAAGGCGCCGATCGCCTGCAACCAGATCGAATATCACGTGATGCTCGATCAGACGCCGGTGCGCCGGTATCTGGCGGCGAAATCGATCCCGCTGGTGGCCTATTGCCCGCTGGCGCAGGGCAAGGTGGCGTCCGATCCGACGCTGCTGACGATCGGCCGCAAGCACGGCGCCAGCGCCGCCCAGGTGGCGCTGAAATGGCTGCTCGACCAGGACGGCGTCGCCGCGATCCCGAAAGCGTCGCGGCCGGAGAGCCAGAAGGCCAATCTCGACGCGCTCCATATCGGGCTCGACGACGAGGACCTGAAGGCGATCGCAGCACTGCCGAAGGACAAACGCTGCGTCAATCCCGGTTTTGCCCCGGCGTGGGATTAGGGCGTTTCAGTCGCTCGACGATGCCGCTTCAAGATGATTCAATTTTCGTCATGGCCGGGCTTCGTCCCGGCCATCCACGTCTTTCTTGTTTGCGGCCGGCAAAGACGTGGATGCCCGGCACAAGGCCGGGCATGACGAATATCGTTACATAGCGGCCGCGTCCAGCCGGCTACGCCTTGCCGGCCGCCGCCTGTTCGTCCCTCACCAGCTCGGCCACCGCGTCAAGCCCCATCAGATAGGAGCGGATGCCGAAGCCGGCGACGATGCCGCGCGCGGCCTCGGCGGTCACCGAATGCAGGCCGCGCTTGTCGATATTGCTCATATGCACTTCGACGATCGGCGGCTTGAACGAACGCAGGCAATCGCGCAACGCAAAGCCTGCGTGAAGAAAGCCGGCGGGATTGATCACGAGCCCGTCGATGCCGTCGTCCACCGCCTGGTAGACCCGTCCGATCGCCTCGCCCTCGACATGGGTATAGAATATCTCCAGCGTGTAGCCGCGGCTCGCCGCATGCTGGCGCATGATCTCGTCGAGTTCGGCCGCGGTGGTGGTGCCGTAGATTTCCGGCTGACGCTTGCCGAGACGCGCCATGTTGGCGCCCTGGACGACCAGGATCTTCATCATACTTTCCTCATGCAGCGCGGCGGCGGCAAACCCATCATCACGATCCGACGGTCAATCGTCGAAATCGATGCGCTTTTCCACGACGATATTGCCGTTGTCGTTCCTGACGATGTTGTAGCCGTGCAGGCCGTCGCCGTTCTTGTCGAAATGGTAGGTGCCCTCGACGCCGCGGTAGCCCTTCACGGCGAGCAGCGCTTCGCGGATCTTCTGCGGATCGGTGCCGCCGGCCGACTCGATCGCTTTGGCGAGAACGTGGACAGCGTCATAGGGCCATGAGGCGAAGAAGTCGGGCGTGGTCTTGTAGCTGGCGAGATATTTCTCGGAGAAGGCTTTCGCTTCCGGATTGGCGTCGGGATGGAAATCGGCGACCGCGAAGGTGCCGAACAATGTGGAGCCCGCGAGCTTGCGCGCCGTGGTAGTGGTGATCGACGGCGATCCCAGCCAGACGATATTGACACCGAGCTGGCGCAGCTGGCGGGCGAAGATCGCGACGTCAGGCTCGAAGGTGATGAAGGTGGCCAGCACGTCGGCGCCGGATTGCTTCACCGCCAAAGCCACCGCGGTATAGTCAGGAGAATTGTTGGGCTGGCCTTCGACCATCACCGGCTCGACGCCCTGGCTCTTCAGCGCGTCGGTAAACAGGTTCTTTGCGGTGGTCCCGAACGCGTCGGTGGCGTGCACGATCGCCCATTTCTTCTTGCCGAGCTTGTTCAGCCCGTAGTCGCTCATCACCCGCGCGGTGTAGGTGTCGTTGGGCCTGAACCGGAACAGCCACGGATTGCCCGCCAGTGTCAGGGAAGGATCGGTGCCGCCGATCATCACCGGCCTGCCGGCCTGCTTGACGCCGGGCGCGATCGACTGGATCTGGGTGCTGCGGGTGGGGCCGAGGAAGGCGACGATGTCCTTGTCGGCGAGCTTGCTGAAGGCCAGCACGGTGGCCGGGTTCAGCGACTGATCGTCCTCGATCACCAGTTCGAGCGGCCTGCCCAGCGCGCCGCCGGCCTTGTTGACCTCCTCGATGGCGAGTTTGGCGCCCTGCACCCCGTAGCGGCCGGCATCGGCAATCGATCCGGTCAGCGGCACCACCATGCCGATCTTGATGGGGTCGGCGGCCCGCACCGCGGCAGGCAAGGCGATGACGAGCGCGATCCCGAGCGCCGCGCACAGGCGTGACATGGCCATGGATAACTCCTCCCTGAAATTTTTCGCTGTTGGCTTGGGCGCCAATCGGAAAAGCGGCGGAAATATAGGTTTCACATTACCGCAGGTCAAACCATATTATGAAATAGGCGAAAATGGCCTGCTTTCGGGCTTTCCGGTCCCGAGCCGGCGCTCGCCTGGCCGCCGCTTCAGCCGGCGGCCCAAACGAAAATGGCCCCCTCGCGGGGGCCATTGTTGTGTCGGTGTGCTGTCCTCAGCCTTCGTGGTGGCGGTGCTTGCCGATCACCATCCGGTCGATGTGGTGACGATGCATGCCTTCGTGCCAGCCGTGATCGCGGTGCTCGCGGTGCTCGCGGAATTCGGCGCGGGCGCCGTGGTGATGATCGCCATCCCTGACCACGACGGTCTCGGCGCTGGCGATCGAAGGTGCTGCGACGGCGATCGCGGCTAGGGCGGCAATGACGTAACCAAACTTCTTCATGATGTCCTCCTCGGTTGATGCGGAGATAAACATCGAGGCGAGGGGAACGTTCCCGCGCGATCGGGAAAGAATTATGAACGGCTGTTCAGCCGGGATCGGCGGGCGCGGCATGCGCCCGCTTTCGCAGGCCGGCCTGCGCGCCAGAGCCCGGTTTCGATTGAATCGAAACGGAGCTCTGCATTCTCGATCTGACGCGTTTTCTTGACGCGAACCGGCGTCCACCCCGGATCAAGTCCGGGGCAGGCTTTCGTTTGAAAACGCCTTAGTCGGTGATCGCCTGATACACCAGCGCGTTGATCTTCTGACGGTAGTGCCAGCGCAGCGGGCCGGGCGCGGCGGACAGATAGACCACCGCGAGTTCTTCCTTCGGATCGACCCACCAGTCGGTGCCGCTGGCGCCGGGCCAGGAGAATTGCCCGACCGATCCCATCAGGCGGACGACGCCCGGTGTGGTGCGCACCGCAAGCCCGAGGCCGAAGCCGAAATCGGCGCGGGTCGGGTCGGCGTTGCCGACGAGATTTTTGATATTGGGTCCGAGCTGGTCGGACAGCATGTACTCGACGGTCTTGCGGCCGAGCAGCCGGGCCTCGCCGGCGCGGCCGCCGTTCATCAGCATCATGGCAAAGCGCAGATAGTCGGACGCGGTGGAAGCCGCGCAACCGCCGCCGCATTCGAATTTGAGCGGCTGGGTCAGTTCGGGACTGCGGGCCTGCGGCTTGCCGGAGTCGGGATCGGCCGGCAGCGGTTTGGCGTAGCGCGCCGCCTTGTCGGCGGAAACCGCAAATCCGGTGTCGGTCATCCCGAGCGGCGTGAACAGGTTGGCTTGCAGATATGTTCCGAGCGACTGCCCGCTGATCTTCTCGATGGTGAGGCCCATCACGTCGAGCCCGAAGCCGTAGTCCCACACCGTGGCCGGCTGATACAGCAGCGGCAGCGAGGACAATTTGTCGAGGAAGCCCGCGCCGTCATAGTCGCGGGCGGCGTCGACGCTTCCCGCCGGATACATCTGGTGCACCAGCGTCGTGCCGCGGCCGCCATAGATCAGGCCGGAGGTATGGCGCATCAGGTCCTGCAGGGTGATCGGGCGATTGGCCGGCACCGTCTCCGCCGTCGGCTCGCCATTGTCGCGCGCCGCGACGCGCATATTGGCGAATTTCGGGAAATATTTGGCCAGGGGATCGTCGATCAGGATTTTGCCCTGCTCGTACAGCATCAGCGCGCCGACCGTCGTCATCGGCTTGGTCATCGAGGCGATGTTGAAGATGCTGTCCGTGGTCATGGCGACTCCGGCGCCCTTGTCGCTCCAGCCATAGGCATCCAGCATCACCAGCTTGCCGTGCCGGGCGATCGCAATGACCGCGCCGGGAATTCGCCCGGCCTCGATGTCGCCCTTCAGCGTCGCGCCGATCCGCGCCAGCCGCTCGCTGGAGAGGCCGACATCCTCGGGTTTGGCGCGCGGCAGCGGGTCGGCGGCGAACGCGGCACAGGAAGCGAGCAGGCAGAACGTGGTCGCGACAATCTTGATGGCAGCCATGGACGTCTCCCGTTCGGGCTCTCTGGCCCGTATTGCTTGGCGGCGGGAGATTAGGACAGCGGCCCTGCCGGGGCCAGCGGCGTTTGCGCGGGGGCGCCCGCGCGCTATCTGCATTTATGGTGGGACGGCGTCGGCTTGCTGTCGCCGACGAACTTGCCGTCCCGGATGGTGTATTCGTCCTTCAGGGTGCGATTGTAGATCGCGCGCATGGCGCCGTCGGGCTGCAGCATCAGGCCGTATTCGCGGGTCTGCTTGAGGCTCGGGAAATACACCCGCAGGTTCAAGAGGCCGTCCCGCGCGAGATCGGCGCTGACCACCTCGTTTTCATCCGACGCGTCGCCGAAATTGCGCCGGTACAGAACCCGGCCATCGCCCGCGATTTCGTAATCGAGCACCGCGTTCTGGTCCCTGCCGGGCTTGAGCGAACAGTCCAGCGCCCAGGAACCGATCAATCCCCATTTGCGCACGGTCTGCGCGACGGTTTCGGCACCGGCGCTGCGCGCCAGCATCAGGGAAAGCAGCAGCGCCAGCGCCAGCCGGCCGAATTGCCCGTTCAACTTTCAGCTCCGCTGCCGGCCCATCGCCCGTGAACGAAGCTTAGAGCGTTTTCAAGCGAAGTGGAAACCGGTTCGCGTCAAGAAAACGCGTCAAACCAGGAATCCAGAGCCTCGCTTCGATTCCATCGAAGCGAGGCTCTAGTTTAGCATCAAGGTCCCGCCGTGCAATGCGGCCGGCGCGCTTCGGCTTGCCGAAAGCCCGGGCCCGGCGCATCATCGATCAAAATATCAAAAGGGGAGGATCCGCATGTCCGCAGTGTCGCGCCGCCATTTTCTCAACCTCACGGGATCGGCGGCCGCTGCCGTGATATCCGGCCGCCTGACCGGCCCGGCCGAGGCGGCCATGGGGCCGGCCGACAAGTTCGACCTCGTGATCAAGGGCGGCGATGTGCTCGATCCCAGCCAGTCGCTGCGGGGCAAGCGCGACATCGGCATCCGCTGGGGCGTGATCGAGGCGATCGAGCCGGAGATTCCGGCCGCCCGTGCCCTGAAGACCATCGACGCGGCGGGAAAACTGGTGACGCCCGGCCTGATCGACCTGCACTGCCACGTCTATCCCTACGGCTCGGCGATCGGCATTCCCGCCGACGAGCTGGTGCAGTTTCAGGGCACCACCACGGTGGTGTCGGCGGGCGATGCCGGGGTCAACAACCTCGCGGCCTTGCGCCGCTATATCGTGGCGCAGTCGCGGGCGCGGATCTACGCCTTCGTGCACATCGCCAATAACGGCCTGTCGGCGTTCCCGGTCGCCGAGCTCTACAACATCGACAACGCCCAGGTCGAGGCCTGCGCCATGGCGCTTGCGGAAAATCCGGATTTCCTGATCGGCGTCAAGGTGCGGATGTCGGAGAACGTGATCTACAAGCACGGCATCGAGCCGCTGAAGCGCGCGATCCAGGCCTGCGAGATGTGCGGCTGGCCGGCCAAGATGATGGTGCATATCGGCGGCGTCGAAACCACCGGATTGATGTCGGGCATCCTCGATATCCTGCGGCCCGGCGACGTCCTGACCCACGCTTATTCCGGCGCGCCCAACGTCGCCGGCGAATTCACCAACATCGTCAAGGACGGCAAGCTGCTGCCGGCCGCGCTCGCGGCCAAGCAGCGTGGCGTGATCTTCGATGTCGGCCACGGCGGCGGCAGTTTTGACTTTACCGTGGCGGAGGTGGCGATTCCGGCCGGCTGCGCCCCGGACACCATCTCCTCCGACATTCATGTCTTCTCCGGCAATACGCCCGGCGTGCCGTTCCTGCCCAATGTGATGAGCAAGTTCATGGCGATGGGCTATTCGCTGGAGCAGGTGGTGACGATGACGACCACGGCGCCGGCCAGGATCATCAACCGCGCCCCGAAGATCGGCACCTTGCAGATCGGCGCGCCCGGCGACGTCGCCATCATGGAACTGGTGGAGGGGCCGGTCACCTTCGTCGATACCCGCAACAACAAGCGCGACGGCAAGGCCTGGCTGAAGCCGGTCCAGACCGTGATCAACGGCGTGCCGTTCGGCCGGCCCTACCAATCCCCGTTCGCGGTGCGGTAGAGCGTTTTCAAGCGAAGTTGAAACCGGTTCGCGTCAAGAAAACGCGTCAAAATAAGAATCTAGCGTCGGGCTTCGCCGGCCGCCGCCACCGAGGTCCAGACCGCGAGTGCCGCGGCGGCGATCAGCGCCGCGGCGGCGATCAGGGAAGCGCTGCGAAAGCTTCCGGACTGCTCGGACAGGAAGCCGGCCAGCGTCGGGCCTGCCATCTGGCCGATGCTGAAACTCGCCGTCATGCGGCCGAAGGCCCGGTGGGCGTTGTCCGCCGACAGCGTGCGCGCCGCCATGAACCCGAGCGCGGTCAGGCCCATGAAGGTTCCGCCCAGCACCAGCGCCGAGAAGCACACCCCCGAGAGCGTCACCCATTCGACGCTGGCGGCTACGCCAAGGGCTTCGATGACGCAGGCAACGGCATAGGCGTTCATGATTCCGATCCTCGCGCCGAGACTGGTCCAGAGCGCAACGGAGGGGATGGCGGCCAATCCGAACAGCACCCAGATCCAGGGTTCCAGCACGCGCACTTCGTCCGTGAGCCGAACGATCGTGACGAGGAACGTCGCGGTGATGACGTAGCCGAAGCCAAACAGGCCATAGGCCGCCACCATCGCGCCGGTTCCCGCGGGCCTTGCGGCCGGGGTTTTGGGGGCCGGCGCGGCGCCGACGTGGGCCGCCGCCGGAATCAGCACCGCAGCGACGATCGCCGCCAGCGCCGCGATCGCGCCCGAGCCGATCCACAGGCTGCGCCATCCGGCGCCCGCCGCCTGCATCGCCGAAACGGCGACGGCCGAAACCACGATGCCGAAGCCGACCCCGGCGAAGTGAACGGCCGAGAGCGACCCGCGCCCCGAGAACGCCAGACGCTCCAGCACAAGGGTCGACGCGCACACGATGACGAAGGCGCTGGCAGCACCGCCGATGAAGCGCAAGCCGGCGAAGGAGGCGATATCCGACGGCAGCGCCATGGCGGCGGTCGACGCCGCGCTGATCGCCAGGGCCGCCAGAAGCCATGATCGCGGCCGGGCCGCCACCGACGGGCGGCCGGCCAGCAGCGCGCCGACCAAATAACCCAGAAAGTTCGCCGATGCGACCAGTCCGGCGTCGGATTTGCTCCAGCCGAGCGCGCCGAGCATCGCCGGGAGGATCGGCGTATAGACGAAGCGGCCGATGCCGAGGGCCGCGGTCATCGCCGCCAGCCCGCCGCCAGCCAGCGGCAGGGAACGATCACGTTGCATCGATTGTCACCGCCGTCGGTTGCCTGCCGCGAGGATAGGGCAGGCGGGCCGTGTCCGGTGATGGTTTGTTCAGATCGCTGCCATCACTGGCATGGATCGCCGGCGGATCCGTCTCCAAGGGCTGCGGCGCCGGCCGGAAGCCGCCGCTTGGGATGGGCCGGGCGCGCGACCTCATTTGATCCGCATCAATGCAATGCCCGGGCGCCTGACGACCATGCAGACATGAGGGCCAACGTGGCAGACACCAAGACACGATCCCAGGCGGAAACACCCTTTGCCGGGCAGGCGATGCCGCCCGAAGCGCCGCCATGTTCCGAAATCGAATTTCTTGTCCTGCTCGGCGATCGGGTGCGTGCGACGCGGCTCCTGCGCGACATGTCGCGCCGGGAGCTGGCCCGCAAGGCCCGGGTTTCCGAGCGCTATATCGCCCAGATCGAAGCCGGCAAGGGCAACGTGTCGATCATGCTGCTGCTGCGCATCGCCCAGGCGATCCGCAGCGAGTAGCTAGCGCACCTCACTCCACCACAATAGGGGTGCAGCACTGCCCCACGCTTCGCGACAGGAGAAACGCTCGATGGGACAACTCGTTCTTGCCGCCAAGGTCACCCACGTGCCGTCGCTGATGCTGTCGGAGGTCGAGGGCAGTCCGCTGCGGCCGGCGCGGGAAGCGGCGGTGCGCGCGCTGCGCGAGCTCGGCCGCCGCGCCAGGGAGCGAGAGGTCTCCACCTTCGTGGTGTTCGACACCCACTGGCTGTCCAATTTCGGCTACCACATCAATGCCAATCCGCAGCATCGCGGCGCCTTCACCAGCCATGAGGCGCCGCACATGACCCAGGATCTGCGCTACGACCTGCCGGGCGACACCGCGCTTGCCGAAGCGATCGCCGCGGAGGCCGGCTCCGCCGGGCTCAATGTCATCGCCCACAGGATTGCCAGCCTCGGGCTGGAATACGGCACCATCGTGCCGATGCACTACGTGAATCCCGACGGCTGGGCCAAGGTGGTCTCGGTCGCTTCGCCCTTGTTCACCTCGCTGGAGGAGAGCCGCCTGCTCGGCGAGGCGACGCGGCGGGCGATCGACAAATCCGGCGAACGGGTGGCGATCCTCGCCTCGGGATCGCTGTCGCACCGGCTCTGGCCCAACAAGAATCTGGGGCCGGAGGCATGGACGTCGGTCGCCAGCGAATTCAACCGTCAGGTCGACCTGCGGGTGCTCGAACTGTGGCAGCAGCGCCGCTACCGCGAATTCACCGACATGCTTCCGGACTACGCCGTCAAGTGCAACGGCGAGGGCGGAATGGCCGACACCATCATGCTGTTCGCCGCCCTCGGCTGGGACGGCTATAGCGGCGCCTCCGAGCAGCTCTGCGACTATTTTCCATCGAGCGGCAGCGGCCAGGTCAACGTCGAGTTTCACGTCGAGGGATGATCGGGTTGCTCCGGCGGTGACGCGCCGGCCGGAGCCTGCGGCAGCACTTCGGCGGTCACGTCCTCGACGTGATGCAGGATGTAGATCAGAATCCCGTCTTTGTCGTGAACGGGCGAATTGATCGGCTGCCAGTGACGTTCGACGAAATGGCCCATGGGATCGCGGATATCGTAGCGCTGGACCGCCATGGCATGCGGCTGGCCGGTCTTCACCACCGCCCGCAGGGAGGCATAGAGATTGCTGACGCCGTCGGCGAGGGCGTCATCGGGATTGTCGGGAAAGATCTCGAACAGCGACCGGCCGACGACGTCTTCGCGGCTGGTAAGAGTGGCCCGCGCATAGGCGCCGTTGATGTCGACGATGCGCAGGCCCGGAGCGGGGTCGAGCAGCATATAGGGGTGCGGCGAGGCGTCGAATTCCGATTGAAATTGCTGCCGGATGGATTGCGCATCGCCAAGCCGCCGTCGGCGCGCCTCAAGCGGCGAGGCCTCGGCGCCGGACTGCGCCGATTCCAGCAACGCCAGATCGCGCCGCGCGGAGGTGAGCAAGCCCTCCAGCGTGCGGCGCAGAGCCAGATCCGTCGCCTCGCTCAGCAATTTCTGAAAATGCGCGACGTTTTGTTCGCAGATGAACCGTTGCACGTCCCGCCCCCGGCAGATGCTGCTTTTCCGAATACTGGAGTGAACCAGCCGCTACCTTTGTATCTTGCCCTGAGGGCCCTCGTAAGACAAATCACAAATCGAGCCGCAGCCATGCGAACGGCGCGGCACAGTTTACCGCGGCGACGGCGCAGGCCCGGGATATCAACCGGATCTTTTCCGCGCGCCGTCACCGATGATGTCCGCAACGACGGCGCCCATCACCAGGGCCCCCCCGAGCAGGGCCCGGAGCGTGGGGACCTCCTGGAACGCCAGCCAGATCCAGAACGGCATCAACGGCGTCTCCAGGGTCGCGATCAGGGATGCCTGTCCCGACGGCAACAGCCGGGAGCCGAGCACGAACAAAGTGAGGCCCAGCGCGACCTGGAAGAACCCGAACATGGCCAGGACCAAGACGTCGGTCCCGGTCACGCCGGCTATGCCGTCGGCGA
>Ga0182014_10008559_pt1 | contig 10432 bp, 7 predicted proteins | sample 612S2DmetaG_FD_120489 | JGI IMG/M metagenome (GOLD analysis project Ga0182014, IMG submission 120489) | Permafrost microbial communities from Stordalen Mire, Sweden - 612S2D metaG | ecosystem: Environmental > Terrestrial > Soil > Wetlands > Permafrost | place: Sweden: Stordalen | collected...
CCAGGTGCGCGAATTGATCGACTCACTCACCACCAAGAGCTACCGCGGCGGCTATAAAGTGGCGGTCATCGAAGGCGCTGAAGCATTGAACGCCAATGGCGCCAACGCCTTCTTGAAGACGTTGGAAGAACCGTCGGCCAACACCATGCTGATCATGATCGCGAGGCCCACCCATCGCCTGCCCGCCACGATCGCCAGTCGCTGCGTGCGGGTGCCCCTGCGGCCGCCCGCACACGAGTTGGCCATCGCCTGGCTCGAGGCCCAGGGCAACCCCGGGCACAATTGGGAGGCTGCGCTGGCGCTCGCCGGCGGGGCACCCCTCCTGGCGGCGGAGTTGGGGGCGGCCGGTACCGGCAGCGGGCGTGGCGGCGACGGGGGAATCGGGGCGCTCGAGCAGGATATGCAGGACTCCCTGCGTGCCTTGGCTGCGGGGGCCGTCGATGTCACGGTGCTGGCCGACGCGTGGGCCCGATCGAATCTGCCGCTGCGCATCACCTGGCTTGAGAACTGGATCACACGGCGTGTATATAGCCACCTTGCGGCGCAAGATTCGGCTCAAACTGCGGAACGCGTCCGCTTGCCTGCCGCTTTACTTAAGCCCAAGATAAGAGCGCTGTTCGAACTTTTGGACGCCGCCCGTGAACTGCGGCGTCTTTCCGCGACGAGCATGAACCAACAACTGGCGTTGGAAGCCCTGCTGCTGGGCGGACGATCCGCCCTGGCAAACTGACGAATCGGAACGGTAGTAATTGCGAAGTCCAAGTAACAAACCAGGGTTGTTGACCCTCACGATCAAGGATAAAAGCGCGCTCTATCTCGCGTATATGCCCTTCGTGAAAAATGGCGGTTTGTTCATTCCCACGAACAGCAACTACCGTCTGGGCGACGAAGTCTTCATGCTGCTCAACTTGATGGGCGAGGAAGAGAAGCTCCCCGTGGCGGGCCGCGTCATCTGGATGACGCCCAAGGGCGCCCAGGGCAAGCGCACCGCCGGCATCGGCGTGCAGTTCAGCGACCAGGACCGCGGCAATACCCAGAAGAAGATCGAGAATTATCTCGCCGGCGCCTTAGGGGGGGACAAGCCGACCCACACGATGTGATGAACGGCTAGCGACCTTCCCTCGAGGGCTTATCAACCGCTGTGCGAGCGCGCAGCTTCTGTGGCCGCAAGACCGCCCTTCAAGACGTAGGCCTCGAAGCCGCGCTCGCTCAGAATGTAGGCGGCGGCCGAGCTGCGGCGGCCGGTGTCGCAGCACACGACGTACTGGGTGTTCTTGTCGAGCGCGTTCAGCTTCAGGCGGATGAAGTACAGCGGGATGTTGACGGCATCGTCGATGCGAAAGTTTTGGAATTCGCTGGGCAATCGCACATCGAGCCACTTGCCGCCGGCGGCGATGATTTGTTTTGCCTGCTCGTAGTCCACCCATTGCAGCAGCGGCTCGTTGAGGAGAGTCTGAAAGTCGCTCTTTCCGAGGCGCATCAAGACGCCGTCCGTCGACATCGTGACGGTGGCGTTGCGCTTGGCCTCCGCGATCAGAGCCTCTTCGCCGAAACTGTCGCCCGAGCCGAGCTCGGCGAGTTTGATGCCTTCCTTGTTCAACGGCGTCTCGCGTGTCACCACGCACTTCCCCGACACGACCACGTAGAAATAGTCGCCCTCGGTACCCTGCTTGATGACCACGTCGCGTGCGCGGTAATTGATCCGCTGCATCCGCATGAAAATCGCCTGGATATTCGCCGGTGGAATCCGGTGGAATGCCTTGGTCTGCAGCAGCGTGGTCATCCAGTCGCCACTGACGTCGAGCCCATCCCGGCGCAGCTCCGCCACTTCGTATTGGCCGGTCTGGTCCCAGGTCAGCAGCACGTCGAGCAGGTCGCTGTCGATGACGATGTATTCCAAGGCGCTGGCCGCCCGAGCCGTGAACTTTCGCGGCAGTCCGGGCGCCAGGGCCGCGCGCGCTTCCGGGCTGCCCGCGCGCACCGTGCCCACGACCCGATCGTCCGAGCGCAGCTCGACGCTGCCGGAAACCAGGTAAAACGTGCGCTTGTCGGTGTCGCCTTGTTTGAACAGGACCCGACCGGCGTCTAGTTGCAGGATCTGAGTCTTGCGGGCAAGCGCGTGCAGGTTCTCTTTCTTCAGCCCGTCCAGCGGTGAGAAAGTCTTCAGAATCGCGAGATCGAGCGGTCGTTCATCCATCGAGAAATTGCCGGCGCCTTCGGTTACAACCCTATGATTTTGGATGTGAATGCTAACACAGGTCGCCGGTGGCGGACCCTGCAGTGGGTCACAAGACCCACCACTGGATTTACCTCAAAGCATCCCAATGAGAATCCGGACGGAAGCGTTCCCCGTAGCGCTGCTGCAGCTCGCGCAGCCGCCGCGTGATCTCGCCGATGCCCCGATCCCGTGCATACTGCAGCGGGCCGCCGCGAAATGGGGCGAAGCCCGTGGCAAATACGACACCGGCATCGAGCAGGTCCGCATCGCCGATGACGCCCTCGCGCAGGGCGGCAACCGCTTCGTTCAGCATGGGCAGGATCAAACGATCCTCGAGATCCTCGGGCGGCGCCTGCGCCGATGCGTGCCGCAGCGGTTTATCGTCGCGCCACACGTAGAACCCTTCGCCGCTCTTGCGGCCCAACTTCTCCTCGCCGACGAGTCGCGTCAGGACCGGAGGAACGGGGCGCTGGAAGGCCTGCGCGAGCACCTGGCCGACGTTCAGGCACACGTCCAGACCCACCCAGTCGGCCAGCTCCAACGGGCCCATCGGCATGCCGAAGCCCTTGCCGCTCGCATCGATCACCGCGATCGGCACGCCGCCGTCCAGGGCGAACGTCGCTTCGTTGATGTACGGCATCAAGATGCGATTCACGACGAAACCGGGTGCACTCCGGCAGGGCAGCGGCAGCTTGTCCAACTGGCGCGTGAACAGCAACGCCCGCTGCGCGGTCGCAGGGCTCGTGGCGGCGCCGCTGACGATTTCGACGAGCTGCATCTGCGCCACGGGATTGAAGAAGTGGATGCCGACGAGCCGCGCGGGGTCCGCCAGCTGCCCGGCCAACGTCTCGATTTCGATGCTCGAGGTGTTGGTCGCGAGGATCGCGCCGGGCTTCATTTGCGGCTCGAGGCGTGCGTACAGCGCGCGCTTCGCCTCGGCATTTTCGACGATGGCTTCGAACACCACGTCGGCGTTCCGCACGCCGACGCCGTCCACGTCCGGCCGCAGGCGTGCGAGGGCCGCTGCCGCCGCCGCGGGATCCTGCAGTCGGCGCCGGAAATGGGCCTGCGCGCGCTCGAGTGCCGGCGCGACCAGCGCCGCCGTCCGGTCCTGCAACGTCACGGTGATGCCGCGCAGCGCCGCCCATGCCGCGACGTCGCCGCCCATCACACCGGCGCCGATGACGTGCAGGTGAGGACAAGCCGGCGACGACGCGGTCTTTCCGGCCAACGCCTTCAGCCGGTCTTGCAGCAGGAAAACCCGCACCAGATTGCGCGACGTGGGCGAGCACATGAGCGCGCTGATCGAGCGCGCTTCGGCATCGTAGCTGGCGGGTCCCGCGGCGCCGTAGCGCTGCCACAGGTCGAGCAAGGCATAGGGCGCCGGATAGTGTCGGCGCGCGACCTTCGAGCGCAGCGCCGCGGCGATGCGGCGCGCGAGGAAGGGGCGCACGGGCCCCAGGTTGAGCAGCTTGTCGACGAAGGGCGGCGTACGCGGCGGGGGCAACCGTTGCAGCAGTTGCTTGGCGCAGGCGCCGAGATCCTCCGGCGGGACGAGGGCGTCGATCAGTCCGACGGCCAGGGCGCGCGCACCCTTCACCGGCTTGCCCTTGAGCATCAACTCGAGCGCGCGCCGGACGCCCATGAGGCGCACCGATCGCACGGTGCCGCCGAAGCCAGGATGGATGCCGAGCATCACCTCGGGCAGACCCAGCGACAGCCTGCCATCGTCGGCGGCCACCCGGTAAGTGCAGGCCATCGCGAGTTCCAAGCCGCCGCCCAGCACGAAACCGTGCAGCGCCGCCACGCTGGGCATGGGCAATGCCTCCAGCTGGTCGAGGACCTGCTGGCCGGCGCGCACCAGCGTGAACCCCTCCTCGGGCGAGCGGATCTTGGTGAACTCCTTGATGTCCGCCCCGGCGATGAAGCCGTTGGCTTTGCCTGACCTCACCACGACGCCCTTGGGCCGCGGGCTCATCGCAGCGAGGGCACTCAAGCAGTCCGCCAGATCTTGCAGGACGACAGCGGACAGAACATTGGTCGAGACATCGGGCGTGTCGCAGACGAGCCAGGCGACCTGATCGTCGTCGACGGTCAGCGTCCAGCTGCGGTCCTGCGTCAGGGGACGCGCTCCGGATGGATCGTAAAGTCGCAGACCAGCGGCAGATGATCGGAATACTGCACGGCCGGTATGTCGAAGCGATGCACCTCGATTTGCGCGGTGTGCAGAATGAAGTCCAATTCCTTGCGCGGATTGCTGCTGGGATACGAGGGCAGGCTCCTGGCATTGGCGTTGGTCAGCCCCGCCGCCTGCATGAACAGGTAAAGCTCGTGATCGCCCCAGTAGGTATTGAAGTCGCCGGCGACGATCACGGGCTTGGTGGTCTTGCGCACCAGGTCGTACAGCGAGCGCAGCTGGTATTGCCGGTGCCGGTACTTCAGGGACAGATGCACCAGGAAGATCGCGATTTCATCGAGTTCGAGCTCGATGATGAGACGCTTGATGCCCGTGTCGAAATAATGAAAGCGTTCGCCGCGCACCCGCGGTGCAGCGAGAAAGGCGTTGGCTTGCTTGCGCACGATCGGCAGCAGATGATTGACCGAGGAGACGCCGTACTTGCATTCATAGGTCGAGAAGTGACCGAGCGAGCGGGCGATGAAGTCGGCCTGGTTGACCATGCCGGAGCGGATGGAGCCCGTGTCAACCTCGATGAGGCCGACGACGTCAGGATCCTGGTCCTTGATGAAATCGGTGATCTGGGACAAAACGCGTTTGTTCGAGCGCAGGTACCCGGCGCCGGGAACGGGAAGGTGAAACGCAGGGCCCGTTCCGGTGGCATAACGGATGTTGTAGATCAGCAATCGCACCGGGCCCATTCTATCGACGCGCGGTACTTCGCGCATGACCATCGGCGAGCTACAATGCGTCATGGCCCCGCCTTCCAACCCGTACCGGCTGTTCGTGTCGCACTCATGGGACCAGACCGAGGACTACAATCGTGTGTTCGAGTATCTGGAAGCTTCGGGCACCTTTTACTACAAGAACACCAGCCTGCCGGACTCCAAGCGTCCGCTCGACAAGGAAAGTCAGCGCGAGGATTTGCGGCGCCAGATCGCGCCGTGCGAAGTGGTCGTGGTGGTGCCGGCGGCCTACAAATGGGCGCCCGAGCTGGTGCTATTTCAAATGAATTTTGCGAAGGCAGCGGACAAGCCCATCGTGGCCATGGAGAATTTCGGTTCGACGGAACCCATTCCGAAGGCGGTCAAGGATTTGGCCGACGAGGTTTGCGCATGGAATTCACGCGATTTGACCGACGTCCTGCGTCGGCAGGCGCGTCATGAGGACACCACGCGATGGGATACGATCGAGTTCAAACTCGACTGAATTGGGGATTGGTCAGCTGTTGACGAGGAGTTGCTCGACGTTGTGAAGTTGCACGACGTTGGTGCTCGGTCGGCTGATGTTCAGCATCGCACGGCAGGTTACGCCGTAGATTTCGACGATGAGCGCCGCACAATCATCGGCTTCTTGGATGGAGAGCTTGCGCACCGAGGCGGCCACCGCGTCTTCACCGCGCAGCGGCTCGACGCACTGCAGCGTGGTCATGACGTGTTTGAAGGATTCGCGCACCTCGGCGGGGAGGTTTTCCGCGGGAAGCGTCAGCAGATGACGGCGGTAGGCGTTCACCAACCGTTGCTTGATCGGGGTCGAGCGTACGAGTTCCAATGTCGCATAATGGAGACTTTCCCAAACGCTAATCATGCACACCTCGAAACAAGCAATGCGGGAACCTTAAAGTGGTTTCGAGGAGCTGGCTTCCTCGGCGAGCATTGATAAATCAATACTCTGCGACCCGAATATACAAGACACCCGACAAAACGCAACGCAGAATTTTGTCGTTTCGAGGAACCGTCGCAGCTCAACCGTTCAGGGCGGTTGCGCTGCTTTCGTGGCTTGCGGCTTTAACCTGGGGGTCTATCTATATGATTTCATAATGATTGTGGCGCAGTACTTAGGTCGGCGGTGCCGTCCAGATGCGAATGCGTCGCGCCAATCATCATATAAACTCCCGGAACGACGAATAAGGTAAACACTGTGCCGATCGCGAGGCCGGTCGAGATGACCAGGCCGATGGCATAGCGCGATGCGGCGCCCGCACCGCTGGCGAACACCAGGGGCAGCACGCCCAGCACCATGGCGGCCGTGGTCATGAGGATGGGGCGCAGCCGGGCGCTGGCCGCCGCGACGATCGCGGCATGCTTGCTCTTGCCGGTCTGCTGCTCGGTGTTCGCCACCTCGACGATCAGGATGCCATGCTTGCTGATGAGGCCCATCAGTGTCACGAGCCCCACTTCGGTGTAGATATTCACGCTGGCGCCCCCTACCCCTAAGGCGATGAAGATCAGCGCGCCGGCGATGGACAGCGGCACGGAGATCAGGATCACCAGCGGATCGCGGAAGCTCTCGAACAAGGCGGCCAGCGCCAGGAATACGATGATGATGGCGAACGCGAAGGTGGCCATGATGCCGCCGGATTCGTGGACGAACTGACGGCCCTGGCCGCCGTAATCCAGGGTGTAGCCCGGCGGCAGGGTGCGTGCGGCAAGCTTCTGGAGGTAGGTGAGCGCGTCATCCAGCGAGACACCGGGATACATCACGCCCGAGAGCGTGGCGGAGTTGAGTTGCTGGAAGTGATTCAGGGTCTCGGGCACGGTGACCGGATGAATCGTGGCAATCGTCGACAGCAGCACGGGTACGCCGCCCACGGTGGCCACCGGGTAATTCATCAATTGGTCCACGTTCAGACGCGAGCCGCGCTCGACCTGCGGGATGACCTTGTAGGAACGGGTGTCCATATTGAAATAATTGACGTAGTTGCCGCCCAACAGGGAGCCCAGGGCGTTGCCCACCTGGAGCATGGTGAGTCCGAGTTGCGCCGTCTTGTCCCGGTCGATCTCGATCACGGCCTGCGGCAAATCGAATTTCAGGTCCGTGTCGATGAATACGAACATGCCGCTCTTGACTGCTTCGGCGAGCATTTCTTGGGAAACATCGTTGAGCCGAGAGGCGGGTTCCGTGGTGGTGACCGCGACCTGAATCGGCAGGCCGAACGCGCCGGGCAGGGAGGGCGGCTGGAACACCGCGATTTTCTGACCCGAAATGGCGGCCATCTTCGTCTGCAGGTCCTGCTGAATGGCGTTGGCGCCCAACTTGCGCTGGGGACCGAGCGGCGGCAGCGCCAGACCCATGATGACCTGGCCCGGCGAGTCGATCTGGAAGACGTGTTGTGGGTGTCCCACGGCGGAGGCGATGTCGAAGGCCGCCTTGTCATAGATCGTCTTGCCCTGCAGCGTCGCGTTCGGCGCGGACGTGGCCTGCATCAGCACGAAGCCCTGGTCCTCCTGGGGAGCCAGTTCGCTCTTCGACGAGGAATACATGTAGTAGATGCTGCCCAGCACCAGCACCACGAGGACCCCGGTGACCGGCGTGTAGCGCAGGCTGCGCTCCAATTTGCGCTGGTACCAATGCAGCAGTTTGTCGAAGCGGCTGTCGATGAATTTGACGAGGCGGGTTTCCCAATCCGTGGCGTCCGGGCGATGCGGCTTCAACAGCAACGAGCACATCATCGGCGAGAGTGTCAGTGCGATCACCGCGGACACCGTGACGGCGGCGGCGAGCGTGAACGCGAACTCGACGAACAGTGCGCCGGTGAGGCCGCCCTGGAAACCGATGGGAACGAAAACGGCCAGCAGCACCACGGTCATGGCGACGATGGGGCCTGCGAGTTCGCGTGCCGCGAGGCTGGCCGCGGCCAGCGACGACATGCCACCCTCGAGGTGACGGTTCACGTTCTCGACGACGATGATGGCGTCATCGACCACCAGGCCGATGGCCAGCACCAGCGCGAGCAATGTCAGCAGATTGATCGAGAAGCCGAGCGCCAACATGATGGCCAGCGTGCCGATCAAGGATAGCGGGATCGCGACGATGGGGATGAGCACCGAGCGCGGGGATCCCAGGAAGGCGAAGATCACGACCATGACGATGACGAGGGCTTCGACGAGTGTCGTCGCCACTTCGTGAATGGAGCTGTTGACGAATTCGGTCGAGTCATAGATGACCATGGCCGTCAGGCCCTGGGGCAGCTGCGCCTGGATCTGCGGGAAGACAGTCTTCACCCCGTTGACCACGTCCAGCAGGTTCGCGCTGGGCGCGACCTGGATGCCGACGAACACGCCGGGCTTGCCGTCGAAGGCGACGTTCGCCTCGTACGAGTCCGCTCCCAGCTCCACGGTGGCGATGTCGCTCAGGTGGATGTTGGCGCCGTTCACCTGCTTGACCACGAGCTTCTTGAACTCGCTCAAGCTGTGCAGGCTCGTGGTCGAGGTCAAGGTGACCTGGACCATCTGCCCCTTGGTGTTGCCGATGGCGGAGACGAAGTCGTTGCTGGCGAGGGCGGTGGCGACGTCGCTGGCGGCGATGCCGTAGGCGGCCAGCTTCTTCGGGTCGAGCCAGGCGCGCAGCGAGAAATATTGTCCGCCGAGGATCTCGGCGGTCTGTACGCCCGGCACCGCCTGTATCTTGGGCTGCACCACGCGCTGGATATAATCGGTGACCTGGTTGCGTTCCAGCGTGGGGCTGGAGAATCCCACGTACATGGCGTCCGTGGTCTGCCCCACCTTGACGGTGATGGATGGCTGCTGCGAGCCGATCGGCAGCACGTTCAGCACCGAGTTCACCTTGATGTTGATCTCGGCGGCGGCCTTGGACGTGTCGTAGTTCTGGCGCAGGTTCACCGTGATGGTGCTCGTGCCGCTCTGGCTGGTCGACGTCATGTAGTCGATGCCGTTCGCCTGGGCCACCGCGGCCTCGATCGGCGTGGTGATGAAGCCGGCGATGGCATCGGGATCGGCGCCGGGGAAGGCCGTCATGATGGTGACGATGCCGTTCTCGGTCTTTGGGTAGGCCAGCACCTGCAGCGAACTGTAGGAGCGCAGGCCCACCACGAGGATCGCGAGGCTCACGACGCTAGCGAGCACCGGGCGGCGGATGACAGGTCGGTGAAATTCATGATTACTCGTTCGGTGGCGTCGGATGGGCGTCGTTGGTGGGCACGACCTTGTTGTTGACGACGACGGACGCGCCGTTGCGCAATTTGAGCTGGCCGCCCGTGACCACTTCGTCGCCGGCCGCGACACCGCTCTTGACGGCCACCTGGTCGCCGCGCGTGTCGCCGACCTGGATGAAACGTTGCAGCACCGTATGGTTCTTCTGCACGAGGTACACCGTGTCGCCATACGCGTTGTAGGTGATGGCCGACTGCGGCAGCGTGAGCTGCATGGTCGCGCTGCCGTTGTCCACCGCCACGTTGGCATACATGCCGGGGATGAGCCGACGATCGGCATTGGCAAAGGAGGCCCGCGCCTGCACGTTGCGGCTGAGGGGGTCGACCTTGGAGTTGATCGAAACCAGTTTGCCGGTGAACGTGGCGCCGGGGTACGTGTCGACGGTGGCGCCGACCGGTTGGCCCACCTGCATCGTGGCGAGCGCCTGCTGCGGCACATAGAAGTCGATGTAGATCGGGTCGAGCGCCTGCAAGGTGACCACGGTGGTTCCGGCGGCCAGATACTGCCCTTGGTCCACTTGCCGCAGACCGAGCTTGCCGGCGAACGGCGCGCGTACGGTCTTCTCTTCGATGAGTGCTTGTTGGGCCGCGACCTGGGCCTTCGCCGAGCGCAGCGTGGCGGCATCGGTGTCGACCGTGGCCTGGCTGATGGCCTGCGCGGCCAGCTGCTCTTGATCGCGCTTGTAGGTGATGGCGGCGAGTTCGGCATTTGCCTGCAACTGGGCAAGCTTGGCCGGATCATCGTTCGGCTTGAGGGTCAGCAGCACGGTTCCGGCGGGCACCTCCGCGCCGGACTCGATGTGGATCGTGTCGACCACGCCCGGTGCCTGCGCGGCCAGATCGGCGCCGCGTACGGCGCGCAAGGTGCCGAGCGCCTCGGTTCGCGACTGCCAGCTCGACTCCGATGCGATGGTGGTGGACACGGTCTGCGACGCCGTGGCCATGGCGCCCATGGCCTTGCTGATGAACCCGCCCACCAGCGTATGCCACCCGAAGATGGCGCCCATGAGCACCGCCACCGAAATGAACAGGATCAGGAATGGCTTGATCATCGCGCGCGGCGGGGCCGTGCCTTCGGGGTTCGTCG
>Ga0182014_10008560_pt1 | contig 10431 bp, 9 predicted proteins | sample 612S2DmetaG_FD_120489 | JGI IMG/M metagenome (GOLD analysis project Ga0182014, IMG submission 120489) | Permafrost microbial communities from Stordalen Mire, Sweden - 612S2D metaG | ecosystem: Environmental > Terrestrial > Soil > Wetlands > Permafrost | place: Sweden: Stordalen | collected...
GAGAAACCTGTACTTTTTCTGGGTGGCTATTATTACCGTCCCTATGGCCAGTGGAGCCGTAGCGTATAGTGGCACCCAAACTAATAGCTACGTATATGGGGTTAGCCCCTTCACAATTCCCATCACCGTATCAGGGTCAAATCCTGTTTTGGTGCTGCACCTAGAACCGAATTATGGGTCTAACAATGCTACCGCAGTTTCATGGAGTTTGGGCAGTGGTACGGCGGTCAATGTGGCTACCGCTAGTTACGGCAATAATTATGCTAATGTCAATACATGGTGCATTCCAGCCCCAACTGCGGGATCTGGTACTGTCAGTGTAACGACAGCTACAGGTGTAAGCGCGGTTTGGTATGACCTAGAATTGTGGACTGGGGCGAGCCAAACCGCACCATGTCCTACTGGTGACGCACAAACATGGATTAGTGATGGCAGTTCATCGACTATCACTTTAACTCCGACTCATTTAACTACTGGAGATGCAACGGCTGGCAATTCAGGCACGTGCTCTGCAGACGATTCAAACGCCATGACGCCAAATAGCATTGTGCATTATCGCGGTTATCCGTGTGATTTGGACACCGGCTACGCCGCCGGTACAACTGGGATCACCGCCAGTTTTACGGGTTCCACCCAAGGTTTAAACGGTGCGGTGGCTATCCGTATTGTGGCAGCCAGCAGTAGTACTGCCTGCACTAATCTTATCGCTCTGATGGGCGCTGGTTGTCAATAATATAATGGATTTAAAGGTACAATTTCATAATGCAGAGCAAGAACAATTCTACTACTCTACCTCACGCAATCAAGATTTCAGTGGTGGTTTTAATAATGGTAAGACATGGGCAGGATGCTTTAAAGCAATTAGTCTATTAAATACTTTTCCTAATTATCGTATGTTTATAGGTCGTCAAAAATATACCGATCTTAAACGTACAACTATGCAAACCTTTTTTAAAATGATGCCATCCGAACTTATAAGTACACATAATGAGCAGGACGGTTTGACGGTTTTGTCAAATGGGTCAACTATCTATTGGATACATTGTGATAACATTGATGAAAATACAGCTCGTGGTCTGGAAGTCAATAGTGGATTGATAGACCAAGCTGAAGAAACAGAAGAAAAAGTTCATGACGTGCTTGATGCACGTATAGGTCGGTGGGATGGTGTGATCGTACCTCAGCCATTGTTAGAGATGCATGAACAAAAATTCGGCACTCCTTGGCCTACCAACAAATTTGGTAAGTGGATCGTACCATCCTACTTCATGTTACTTAATAATCCTGATACAGAATTTCATTACATATATCGTAAATATCATCCTGATTCTGGTGAGCGTATTCCTAGTTACTTTTATGTGGAAGGTACGTGGCAGCGCGAACTAGGTTCTTCTGAGTCTTACGATGAAGCTCTTAGACACGATCAAGAGTGGATTGATAAATATGTATTAGGTAAATGGGGATCTTCTAATGCAGCGGTTCACTACTTGCGTAAAGAGTCAATTATTGAACCGACAGAAGATCTCTTGGATAAAATTAAAAATAAAGGGAATCTCTTTAGAGTATTGGATCATGGCGATTCTGCCCCTACTTGTTGCTTGTGGGTTGCTGCTCTTGATGGGGTTTATATATTTTATCGTGAGTACTATGTTGCATCTAAAGTAATTTCTTATCACCGGCGGGCAATCTCTGATTTATCAAGCACGGAAGAATACTCAGGCAATTATGCAGACCCACAAATCTTCAAAAAGACTGCACAGAAACAAGGCGGATTCTGGTCAGTGGCAGATGAGTACAGAGATAGCGAAATTGGAGCACCCGAATTACTTTGGACTCCCGCAGATAATAATGAGTTCGCTACCAGAAATAGAATCAATGAATTGCTCATGCCATCCAGCAGATTCAAACACCCAATTACTGATGAAAGGCCCGCTCCGGGGATCTATTTTGTTAAGTCTAGTAACTTTTACCCACAAGGATGCAAAGAAGCAATCCGCCAATTAGGTGCTCAACGTAAGAAACTCTTAGGTACAATTGATGGTAAGAACCTTTATGCAGATGATAGAGATGAGGGTATTGTGGATCATGCTTATGATTGTGTGCGTTATTTTATAGCAATGCATGGTGTGAGTCCGATGAAAGCACAGAAAAAGCCTCCACGTATGTCTTTTGGATATTTTAATAGCATACTTAATAAAGTGACCGGACCACAACCTGCGAGTGTACAATAGTGTCTGACGAATTTACCAAGTCTAAAAGTGGTCTTTTTGTACCCAAGACAGGGGACTACTATGCAGACAATCCTTGGGAGTCTCGCATAGAGTGTGCTAATAAATATCATGGTGAATGGGCTGGTAGATATAAAGTTAAGATGCTGGAGGACTACTTTCGTGGTTTTCAGTGGAAGCAGCGGCGCGATTATCCTACTACCAATTATCTTCCTTATGTTATTAATCTTGTCTATAGTACGATAAAAATCAAACTTTCAAGTCTACTCTTCCAAAAACCGAAGTATATAATAAGTCCACGGCCCGGCAATTCTAACTGGAATCAGGATTTTTCAGTCCAATCAGCTCAGATCAAAGAAGATGTACTTAACACTATAGTTTGTAACCCTAATGTTAATTTCGCCAAACACATAAAAAGAGCTGCACGCGACAGTTTCTTCCGATTTGGACTTATCGAAGTTGGTTATGCTAACGACTGGCGTAACCCACAGAAAGAAGATCCACACCTTAAAAGTTGGGACGATCCAGATACTGCTGTCCAGGATGATAAAGTTATTAGTGAAAATGATGTGCCTGTTAATGAACGATTCTATGTAAAACGTATAAAACCTTCCCGTTTTCGTGTGGCTGTTAGCGAGGCTTGTGATCTTAATGATGTAGATTGGTGTGGTTATTATGATTACTACTATACAAGTACACTTATGCACACGAAAGGTATTAAGTGGCCTGAACAGTATTCTGGTGGTTCTTATGTTAGTGCAGAATACGCGCGTGGTTTTATTGGGGAGGATAAAGAGGATTTATTTAAGCAACTTTATCTTACTGGCGAGGTAAGTCGCGTATGGCACATCTGGGATAATGTATCACATAAAAGACTTTTACTCTTAGATGCCAATGAGATGGCAGAACTCTGGAGTGGTAATTATGAAAATTTACCTTTTATAGATTGTAGATGGGATGAAGAAACTGAGGGTTTCTATCCTATACCACCTGTTTTTCAATGGCTGAGTCCACAAGATGAAATCAATGAGGCACGTGAACAGACACGCTCTTATAGACGTAGGTTTACACGTAAATTTCAAACTCTTAAAGGTTTGGTGGATGAAGAAGAAAAGGAGAAATTTGCGTCAGGTCCGGATGGTATATTAGTAGAAGTTAAACAAGATGGTGCCATTAAACCTATTGAAAATCCTGAACAGGGGCCAACTGCTGAAAATGCACTCGTCATTGCCAAAGACGATTTCAATATTATATCAGGTACAAGTGCGGAAGCCCGTGGCCAAAATGCAGATAGGGAAACGGCGACGCAGGCTAAAATTGTTGATGTACGTACCCAAATACGTGAAAGTTCAGAACAGCTGGATTTCACTTGCTTCCTTTCCGAAGTAGGACGTAAGTTACTCGTCTTGTGTCAGGAAAAGTTAGTAGAAGGTTTGTGGATTAAGTATACTTCTGATCCTGATACACAGGCTGAGCAAACTGGAATGGCTGTTCTTGGACCTGTTTATCAATATATTAGTAGCCAACAAATTGATGATGGTTATGATTTCGAGATCGAGTTTGATGTGCAAAATGCTACTCCTGCGGCTATGCAACAGGCTCAGCAGAGTTTTGTTAATTTCTTAGCTTTGTTGGGTAATCCTATGGTACTTATGAGTCCTAAGATGATTCGTGAGGCAGCTTATCGTGTCGGTTATAGAAATGAAGCTATCATACAAGAAGCCATACAAGCTGCTAAAGTTCATGCACAAATGCAGGCACAGCAAATTGCGAATGCACCTACTGGGCAGCCTGGACAGCATACAGCCAATAGTAATAAATCTCGTAATGCACAGATGGCAGTACCACAAACTTCTCAAATTCAAACTCAGTTGACGAACCAACTACAATAATGAATCCAGAATGGATAGTTGCGATTACTGGAATTATACAGTTAGTAGGTTTTGGTCTTTTAACAATACTTGTTAACAAGTGGAAGGTTGATGTACTTACAGCTATTTTGGACTTAAAAGAATGGGCTGATAATAGATTCGTTACTAAAGAACTATGCATACAAAAAACTAATGAAAAGATGTTTTTAATTGGTGAACTTAAAAAAGAGATAGAGGATTAGTATGGCAGAAACACTCACGGAAGCGATTGAGCAAGCAGTTGAAAAAATCCCGATGCCGGTACAAGATTTGTCAGAGCAAGTCGCTCCTGTTAAAGAAACTGAAACAAAGACGGAAGTCAAAGAATCTACCAAAGAATCTGAAGAAGCTCCATTGGATCTCGATGCTGAAAATGGACGTACATTAATTCAGGCATTGCGTGATCCTGAGAGAGCTGCTGTTGTTATTGATTTTCTTGCTAAGCAGGCTGGTTATACTAAAGGTGAGCTGGCTTCTGCAACAAAGACTGAAGTCAAAGAAGCTGGAACTGATATTACCAAAATACTTGAAGAAGAACTTGGTGATGAGTTCAAGTTTCTTGCGCCCAAGTTTGGTAAAGCCCTTGATCGTTACTTGAAAAATTTACAGGTTGATGATTCTCGAACTGCTACTCTTGAAGCACGCATCGAAAATGCTGAGCGTCGTGAAATCGAGGTAGAGGTTTCGCGCGCCCACACCAATCTTGCACAGACATATTTTGGTAGTGATGAGATGCCTGATAATGTGGTAACAGAGATGAGTCGTGCGATGGATAAGTTTCCCGCGACTGATCCGAAACAGACACCTTCAGACTACTATAATGATGTTTTTATTTATGTTGTTGGAAAGTTAGGTTTGCAGAAAAAGTCTGCGACCAGGAGCGAGCGGATTGAGCGAAATCGTGCTGATGCGCCCGCAAGGAATCTAAGTGCAACCAATCGGGGCATAACTGCTGGACCAAATGGCAGCCGTCCAAGAAAAATGGGTCTTCGAGATGCGGTTGAACTTGCTGTTGAGCAGGTTGAATCTGCTACAAGGAAATAATTGAAAGGTAAAGAAACGTGGCGTTAACATTTGGTACGCAAACTGCTCCTAATAATATTACAACTTATCTGGACTCTGTTTTTGCAACGAGTCTAGCTAATTATCGTAAGACACTGATTGATAACATCGGTGCTACGAATGCTATTCTATATGATCTTATTAAAGGTGAAAGTTATGAAGAAGCAGATGGTGGAACATACATTGCAGAAGAATTGATGTATGGACTGGCACCTGCTGATTCCTATGATGGATATGATGATTTGTCCACTCAACCTACTGATGGAATCACTCAAGCACAATTTGAGTGGCGTCAGATAGCGAGTCCTATTGCTTATAATACTAAAGAGGTTATTCAGAATCAACATCGTATTGTTAACCTCGTAAAAGCTCGTATCCAGCAATCTGAACTTGGTATTCAAGAAAACTGGGCACAGGCTTTTTTGTGGGGTGCTGGTTCTGGTGCTATGACTATACCCAGGACTAGTCCTGTTAATGGTTCTTATCACGTTGAACCATTACCTAAACTAATATCTTACAATACTGCTGGTAATGATACTATTGGAAATGCTGCCGCAACGGGGACTGCATTAACTGTAGGTGGTATCCCCGAATCTAGTAATTCCTGGTGGCAGAATCACTGGGGCGTTAGTGCTGCTACCACTTATAGTGGTTTTATGTATGAGTTAGAAAGTATGTATAATACCACTTCTCTTGGTACTGGTGGTCCTCCAACTCATATGTTGGTAGATCAGCAGACTTACCAGAACTTTATTCATGCTTATTTTGCAGTTTATAAGGCTAATGCTGATATGATTGATAATGATTATCCTTTCATTGGAAAGCGTTATCTGAATGCTAAGCTGATTATGGATGATAAGGTACCTGATGTTGCTAACAATAAACCCGGTACTCAAACGGGTGGCGTAGTTAGCCCTAGTACTCTGAGTAAAGGTACGGCTTATTATATTAATGCTAAGTTCTTCAAGATCCGCTACCATCCGTCACGGAACTGGGAGATGCTTAAAGATGAAAATGGTAACACATTTGCCAAGCCCATTAATGGTGATTCTCGCGTGGGTCATGTTGGTTGGATGGGAAATGTAACTATTAATAATCGACGTAAACATGGTGTTATTGGTAATCTTGCTAGGACTTACTCTTCATAAGGAGATAACACCATGAGAACTAAATTCATCGAATCGAATAAACCCGAAAAATATATTCATATGGTGCGAAACGTAGACACTGGTAGTGTCACGTCAATCACCTCGATAACTAATAGTATCCCTGCTGGTACTCCTGTTATTCTTAATTTAGGTGCAACTGCCGAGCCATCAACATATCAAAATAGCTTACCGGCTGGTTTTGAAGATGGCTTGCAGGTTGTACTTCCTGCCAGTGCTGCTAGTGGTGGACAAGGGCTTGGTGCTTTTGCACTGAATAACTTGCACTATGGAGTTGCTATTAGTAATATATTGTATAACCAACTTGGTGAAGTTATGGTGCATGGGGTTTATCCTTATGCGCTATTTGTACGTGCTACGAGAGCTGCGACTACTAACTCATGGTCATCTAGCCAGAGCTTTTCAGGTTGGCAGTATCTTTCTATTGATTCACTTAATAATGCTTATACCACTTATGCTAGTGCAGCAGCTGCTACGAGTGACGCTACTTTGCCAGCATCTGTACCAATACCAGTGTACTTGTTGGATAGTGTTGCAAGTATAGCTGCTTCAGCTAGTAATTCTTCGGATGCACGCACTGCGGTTATTACTCAGCAACGTGTGTTCATTCGTGAAATGTAGTCTGTAGTTTGTAGGGGGAGTGGTTCCTTATTTCTCCTATCCACTCCCCCACTTTTTGAGGCTCCCCCACTTTTTGAGGCTGCTATGGAAAAAAGAACAAAAATTATAGTAGGTACTAATTCATTGACGGATATCCAATATCCTGCTTATACGAATCACTGTCAGTTCTGGTTTAGGTTAGGACGTTCTTATCCTACTATAGACTTCATCTTTAGCAATCCTGCTCGTATGTCTATAGATAGAATGCGTAACATGACTGCTAAAGTTGCAATTGAGGTAAATGCAGATTACGTACTGTTTCTTGACGATGATGTGATTGTACCACCTAACAATGGGTTAAAGTACTTGCTAGAATGTGATGCAGAGGTTGCTGCGGGTCGAGTTTGTGTACGAGGGTATCCATTTAATTATATGGCTTTTGAAAGACGTGATGAAGATACTGATGGTCTTTATATCATGGATAAGTTACCTGAACATGGTATTCTTGATGTAGGTGCTGTAGGTTTTAGTTTTGTTCTTCTAAAAGTTGAACCCCTACGAAGAATGACAGAACCCTGGTTTATTACAGGAGTTAATTGCACAGAAGATATATATTATTGTGATAAACTTCATAAACTTGATAAATCTTATAAGGTTAAGATAAATTGTGATTGCAACTGTGGTCATATCTTATGGCCTGAAGTTATATGTGAAGATAACCGTATAGCTTATTCTGAGTACTTTAAAACCATCAATCCACAAGCAGCACAACAATTGGCTAATAAACCACCCGATAAATCAGAAGTTAAGTCTAATGGTGATCGAGGTATTGAGTATCTTAAAACTATGGAAAAAGTTATAGAGGGACTTCAACATGTTAGGACTTAATGTTGGATGTGGCTCTAATAAGATAGAAGGTTATATTAATATAGATACAGAAGAATCATGCAAGCCCGATCTTATTCATAATATGCTTGAGAAACCACTTCCTTATGAAACAGGAACAGTGGATCGTATTCTATTCTTTCATTGCATAGAGCATATCCGTAAAGGTTATCATCTTGGTATTCTGGCTGAGTTCTATCGCGTGCTAAAACCAGAAGGGCAAATCTTCATTAGTTATCCTAACTTTTGGGAATGTGCTCGTCTATGGCATGATAATGCAGGCGCGAAACGTAATTTCTGGGAAGCTACGATTTTTGGTAGACAACTTTATGAAACAGACTACCATGTTTGTGCTATGAATCCTGATGAGTTAGCTGAAATGTTAGATAGATGTGGTTTTAAGCAAATCATATCCTGTCCTGAACCTAATGAACCATATAATGCAATTACTTATGCACTTAAAGGTGATATTGTTGTATCTAACTATGAACAATTAGTAGCTAATAACATTAAGAAAGAATCCTTCACTGTGGAGACGGCCAGATGAGCACTATACCAATTCCAGTAACACACACTTTTGTATCTGCTATTGCAGAACAAAGTAATCCTGCACTTGTTGGTCCTAATGAGTGGAATGCTGCGCATACTGCAACTGTTCCCATAATGGGTGCATCAGGTGCGTCTCATACCGCAGGAGTTGTACCAGATCCAGGTTCCTCAAGTGGAATTGTGAGATTCCTGAGAGAAGATGCTTCTTGGGATGTACCTACTACTTTTGGTGCTTCAGGTGCGTCACACTCAGTAGGATATGTGCCTGATCCGGGTGCATCTGCTGGAAGTACAAGATTTCTGAGAGAAGATGCAACTTTTGCAATACCTCCAGTAACTCCAGTAACTATACTACCTTTTGGAATACCGAGCACTTATAATTTTGCAGCGCAAACTCCTGGTGGGTCTCTTAGTGTAGGGGCTAATACAATAACTCTTAATCCTATGCCAACTGGGATTAATGCTGCATCTATAGGAGTTTCTTGTGTTTATATTAGTGGTGGAACTGGAACAGCAGAAGCACCACTTATTACTGGATGGTCTGCTACTACTATTACATTTACTTGTGTATATACGCATACAGGTGCGTGGACTATTCAGAGTGCTTCAGCAGGCATTCAGGAAGCGATTATAGCCCTTGGCCCGACTAGCACGCGACTCATTATCCCTGGCGGATCAATCGGCCCAGTCTATGGCCCTATCAGCGTACCGTACACCATGAGCATTCGTGGTTTCGGTATTCGGAACTCAGTAGTGAACATGGCTTCCGGATATTCGGGACGCGCATTCCAGATTATTGCACCAACCTATGGTTATGGTGTGGATTTTGGGGATTTTTGTATATCGTACATAACCAGTAGCACGGCCGGCGAGGCGCTGTACCTGCAAGAAGTGGTAGATGGGGTCGTGAGCAACTTACTGATTGTCCGCGCTTATGATGGCATAACGGGGTACGGCCTTGGACGTGTGCATTTCATCGGATGTAACATAACTCCGATGCGAAACGCCTACAACCTTTCTTCTAATTCATCCAGTTCAATCATTAATGTTTGTGTCCCCACGATTATTGGGGGATTCCTAACCATGAATGGAACTACTGGGACGGTGTTTAACCTTGGCCCCACAATCGCGGGCATGGTGGTAAAGGGCGTTCAGTCGGTGCTTGGCAATGTTGCGGTAAGTCTACAGGGTTCTTCCGGTGCAGTGAATGAGATTACTTGGGAGGACTGCATATTTGACTCATTATCAGGTCAGGTGTTCAACGTCCAACTTAGCGGCACAGCAACGTCATATCGGTGGAAAATAGTAAACTGCATGTTATCTCTCGTCTCTGGTGGGGTATATGGCATACTCGTGTATTCTACCGTGCTCGGTAGTATTTCCGGTTGGCAGATCGGAAACACTAGCGTTGTGGTCAATAATGCCACTGCTACTGGGATACAGTTAAGCGGGGTGATCGGTTTTACCATGTCCGGCCTACTGGTCAGCAATAATGTCGCCGGTGGGGATGCGATTTCCATATTATACTACGCTTGTACGGACGTGGTAATCACCGGGTCACAGTTGGGTGTCGGCGCAGCGTACAATCCTACAAATCCGATGTCATATGGCGTGTTGCTTGACGGTAACGCACACAACCGTATTACGATTCTGGCTAATCAGACGGTTGGATCAACCAACCAGGTCAAAAATAATTCCAGCATCGGTGCTGGCGCGGTTACGTGGGACAACCACTAGCCAGAGGTGGAAAGATATGGGTGTACTAGTCTGTGAGTAAAACACGTGGACAATTAAAAGCCGACGTTCAGGACAATCTGAGTGACCTTAATCTAAATTTCTTCAGTGATGATGATTTAAACCAGAGTTTTCAGGATGCATATGATGATATTGCTATACTTACACAATGCATTCAAAAAATTACTACACAGAATTGGATCTCTAATCTCTCTTATTACAATTTTCAATCCTTAGGTGTCACTGATTATCTAGGCACTATTGCTATATTTAATAATATCACTAATCTGTGGTTAC
>Ga0182014_10008561_pt1 | contig 10431 bp, 8 predicted proteins | sample 612S2DmetaG_FD_120489 | JGI IMG/M metagenome (GOLD analysis project Ga0182014, IMG submission 120489) | Permafrost microbial communities from Stordalen Mire, Sweden - 612S2D metaG | ecosystem: Environmental > Terrestrial > Soil > Wetlands > Permafrost | place: Sweden: Stordalen | collected...
CAGGCGCTCGATGGTGCGCGTCTTGCCGACCACGAAGTCGAGCCGCAGCTCGACACCGAGACTGCGCACGTAGTCGACTTCGCGGCGCACGATGGCCTTGGGCAGACGGAACTCGGGGATGCCGTAGGTGAGCACTCCGCCGGCCTCGTGCAGAGCCTCGAACATGGTGACGGCGTAGCCGCGCAGCGCCAGATCGGCCGCCACCGTGATGCCGGCCGGACCGGAGCCCACCACCGCGATGGCGCGACCGTTCGGCGGCGGCAGCGGCGGAGGCTGGCCCGGCCCCTCCTGGGCTTCGCGGTCGGCCACGAAGCGCTCGAGGCGGCCGATGGCCAGCGGGTCGCCCTTCTTGCCCAGCACGCAGTTGCGCTCGCACTGCTCCTCCTGCGGGCACACCCGCCCGCAGACCGCCGGCAGCGCGTTGGTCTGCTTGACCGTGCGGATGGCGGCGCCAAAGTCGCCCGCGGCGACGCTGCCCAGAAAGCCGGGGATGTCGATGCCGACCGGGCAGCCGTCGACGCAGCCCGGTTTCTTGCAGGTCAGGCAGCGCGCGGCCTCTTCGCGGGCGAGCTCGGCCGGGTAGCCCAGGGCCACCTCGTCGAAGTTGCGCACGCGCTCGGCCGGCTCCTGCTTGGGCATTGGCCGTCGCACCAGGTCGACCTTGCTCACCGCCCGCTCACCGTCCGTCCATCTCCCGTCTCGCCGCCTGTCGGCCGCGGCGCCTTGGCGCTCGTCGCAGCCGGGCGTCGCTCAGGGCCTGCGCTGCGTCTGTCGAGCCGGCCGGCCATCAGAAGTGCGAGGCGCAGCCGCTGCGGTGGAGAGGCTCGTTCTCCTCGGCGCTATAGCCCTCGCGCCGCGCGAAGAACTCCTCCCAGTCGACCTCGTGGCCGTCGAACTCGGGACCGTCGACGCAGGCGAACTTGGTCTGGCCGGCCACCGTCAGGCGGCAGACCCCGCACATGCCGGTACCGTCGATCATGATCGGGTTCATGCTGACGATCGTCTTTATGCCCAGCGGTTTCGTCTCTTTGGCGACGGTCATCATCTGAAAGGTGCAGCCGTGGGCGATGACGCGGTCGGGTGAGATCTTTTCGAGGGCAAGGATCTCGGACAGGCGCGTGACGTGCCCCTTGTAGCCACGGCTGCCGTCGCGAGTGACGACGATCAGCCGTTCGACGACCGCCGCCAGGCGCTCCTGCCAGTACAGCAGGTACGAGCTGCGCGCCTCGATCATGGCGTAGACCTTGTTGCCCGCCGCCGTGAGGGCGCGGGCGATGGGATAAAGACTCCCCAGACCGTAGCAGCCGCCGATCAGCAGCACCGTCCCAAAGTTCGCGATCTCGGTTTCGTTGCCCAGCGGCCCGGCGTACGAGGGGATGGTGTCGCCGGCCTTGAGGCGCGCGAGCTTGGCGGTCGAGGCTCCGACCTGCACGAAGATCGAGGACACGGTGCCGGCCGCGGTGTCCCAGTCGGCGATCGTGAGCGGGATGCGCTCGCCCTGCTCGTCGGGGCGCAGGATGATGAAGTTGCCGGGCCGCGCCGATTCGGCCACCTCGGGCGCCGCGACCGTGAGGAGGTGCACGTTGGGCACGATCATGCGGCGCTCAACGATCGTTACCATGGCCGCCTCCTTGGTCGCCGGCCCGCGGACCAGCCGCGGCGACCGGCGCTCGCCGCGCCGGTCGCGCGGCGCGCGACCGGTCGCCGGCTCGAATGGACACGCGCACCGGTCGCGCCGGGCCCACCCAGGCCTCGTCGCGCACCAGGTAGGCCGCGCCGCGCGGACAGTCGGAGTCGGGGCGAGCGACGCGCACGAGATCGCTGCCGCCCAGACCGACCGTCACCACGCCGCCCGGCTCGACCCCCAGGCGCGCCAGATCGTCGGGATTCAGCGCCACTCCCTCCTCGAGGTGCAGCTCGCCGAGCCCCTCGACCACGGCAGCGAGATCGATGCCACGATGGCGCAGCAGGGAGTGTTCGCTGACCAGCACGAAACGACCGCGACCCACGGGCCCGTCGTCCGCCTCGACCGAGCTACCGCCATCCTGGGGCCGACCGCCGGCCGCCGCGGCGCTCACCGGTGCGGTGCCCGCGGCGAGCGGCGTCATCGCCCGCCGGCGCCGGTCGCCCTCGGCGGCAAAGCCGGGCGCCTCGGCGCGGATCGCGGCGCGCACGGCGGCGTCGTCGCCATACTGCAGGTCGGGGCGACCCAGCCGGCCGGCCAGGTCGGAGAAGATCTGCCAGTCGGGCAAGGCGCGGCCGTGCACGGCGCCGGCCGCCAGGTGCTCGACCCGGCGCAACTCCTGGACCCGGCCCTCGATGCTGGTGAGCGTGCCTTCGGCCTCGACGAACGACGCCGCCGGCAGAAAGGCGTCGACCTCGAAGGGTGGCAGATAGAGGTCCTGGGCGATCACGAGCTCGCAGTCGGGCCGCGTCGCAAACGGCGACTCGCCGACGAGGTAGAGCACTTTGGGCAAGTGACCGGCCCGCAGCCGGGCGAGGTCGAGGGCTCCGCCGGTGGCCGGCCGCGGACCGGGCAGCACCCCGGCCAGCGCCCCGAGCTCCAGCGCACCCCGCACGTTGGCGCCGTGGGCAAGCGGCAGGATGGACACGCCTTGCCGGGTGGCCAGCGCTTCGAGCTCGGGCAGCAGCTCGCCGGCGCCGGGACAGTCGAAGACACGCGGCCCGATGACGATGGCCAGGGTGCCGCCGCCGGCCTCGCCGCCGACCGCCGCGCCGCCGACCGCCTCGGCGCCGGCCGCACCCTCACCGCCGGCGCGCACGTCGGCCAGCAGACCGGCAAGCTCACGCGCCTCGTCGCCGGGACGCGCCCGCAGCCAGCGGTCGGCCAGGCGAGCAAGGTTCGATTCGCGAGCGTCGACGACCACCAGCCGGCCGCCGCGGCGCAAGGCGCGTCGCACCTGCACGCCGGCCACCGAGAACGAGAAGCGCGTGTCGAGGCCGGCCACGATCACCGTATCGGCGGCGGCCAGCGCCTCGAGCGAGATCGGCAGCGCGAACAGGCGCGACCAGAAGACCGGCCCCCCGGGCAGGCGGTCGCGCGCCGTCGAGTCGACGCCGGCGCCGTCCAGGCCCACGCGCGCGAAGCGCTGGGCTGCGTAGAGTCCCTCGTTGGCAAGATCGCCCGAGACGAGCATCAGCACGTCGTCGGGGGCGACGCCCGACAGCCGGGCCGCCACCTCGTCGAGCGTCTCGTCCCAGCTTGCCACCCTGAAGTAGGCGCCCTTGCGCAGCATCGGCTGACGCGCCCGCGAGTGATGATGGGTGGCCTCCGGCAGGCAGAACCGGCCGCGCACGCAAAGCTGCCCGTCGTTCAGCTCGACATCGTGGCCGGCACGCACCGACGACAGCGCGCCATCCTTGTGGGCCAGCTCGACCCGGCAACCGAGGCTGCAGAACGGGCAGGTCGAGGTCTCGAGGCCATCGGGTACGCCGTCCCACTTGGAGACCTTGTCGGCCAGTGTGCCGGTGGGACACACCGACACGCAGGCGCCGCAGAACTCGCAGCCGGCCATCAGATGCGACGTGCCGAAGGCAGGACCGATGAGCGTCCGCGGACCGCGATACTTAAACGACAGCACCGAGGCGCCGCGCACCTCGTGGCACATGCGAACGCAGCGCCCGCAGAGGATGCAGAGGTTGTAGTCGCGGTCGTAGAAGGGATCGTCGTGTTCGGCTTCGAGCCCGCGGTAGGCGACCGGGTAGCCGATCTCGCTGATACCGACCCGTTCCACGACCTGCTGCAGCTCGCAGTCGCCGTCGTTCGGACAGCTTCGGCAGCCGGTCGAGACGCCGGCCTTGCGGATCGTACTCAGGCTCCGCCGGCAGTCGTCGGACTCGCCGCACAGCAGGCAGCTCGACGGATGCTCGGAGAGGATCAGCCGCAGGATCTCCTGGCGCATCTCGCGCAGGGCGACCGTGTCGGTGGTCACCTCCATGCCGTCGGCGACGAGCGTGCTGCAGGCCAGGGGATACCCCCGCGCGCCCTCGATCTCGACCGTGCACAGGCGGCAGCCGCCGAACGGCGAGAGCTCCTTGTGAGAGCATAGCGAGGGCACGTAGACCCCGGCGAGCTCGGCGGCGCGCAGCACGGTCGTCCCCGCCGGGACGGAGACCGCCTGGTGATCGATTTCGAGGCTCAGCGCGGGAGCGTCGAGACGCGTGAGGGGCTCAAGCGTCACGCTGCCCCCTCGATTCGATCACGATGGCGTCGCCAGCGATGGCGTCGAAACGGCAGACCTCGTAGCACGAGCGGCACTTGATGCACTTTTCGGGGTCGAGGTTGTGAGGCTCGGAGCGCGGGCCCGTGATGGCGCCGGTCGGACAGACCGCGACGCAGCGTTCGCAGCCGGTGCAGCGCTCGGGCAGAACACGATAGACGACGAGATCGCGGCAGACCGCCGCCCGGCAGCGCTTGTCGACGATGTGCTCGACGAACTCCTCGCGAAAGTACTTGAGCGACGACAGAACGGGGTTGGGCGCCGTCTGGCCGAGGCCGCACAGGGAGCTGGCCTTGATCACCCGGGCGAGGCGCTCGAGACGTTCGAGGTCGGCGAGCTCGCCGCGGCCCTCGCAGATGGCGTCGAGGATGCCCACCAGGTGCCCGGTGCCCACCCGGCAGGGCACGCACTTGCCGCACGACTCGGCCTGCGTGAAGCTCAGGAAGTAGCGCGCCGTGTCGACGATGCAGGTGTCGCGGTCGAGCACGATGAGCCCCCCCGAGCCCATGATCGAACCCGCCGCCGCGAGGTTCTCGTACTCGATCGGCGTGTCCAGGAACTCCTCGCTCAGGCAGCCGCCCGAGGGTCCGCCGGTCTGCACCGCCTTGAAGTCCTTGGTGAGCCCACCGCCGATGTCGTAGATCACCGTGCGCAACGTGGTGCCGAACGGCACCTCGATGAGCCCGGTGCGCCGCACCTTGCCCACCAGGGCGAAGGTCTTGGTGCCCTTCGAGGCCTCGGTGCCGTGGGACGCATACCACTCGGCGCCGCCGCCGATGATGGCCGGCAGCGTGGCCAGCGTCTCAACGTTGTCGATGATCGTGGGCCGGCCCCACAGGCCCGAGACCGCCGGGTACGGCGGTCGCGTGCGCGGCATGCCGCGGCGGCCCTCGATGCTGGCGATCAGGGCGGTCTCCTCACCGCAGACGAAAGCCCCCGCGCCCTCTTTGAGCGTGATGTCGAACGAGAAGTCGGAGCCCAGGATGTGCTCGCCGAGCAGGCCGAGCTTACTCATGGCCGCGATGGCCGAACGCAGACGGCGGACGGCCAGCGGATACTCCGCCCTGATGTAGATGTAGCCGTGCGCCGCGCCGATCGCATATGCGGCGATCAGCATGCCCTCGAGCAGGGCGTGCGGGTCGCCCTCGATCAGCGAGCGGTTCATGAAGGCGCCGGGGTCGCCCTCGTCGGCGTTGCAGATGAGGTTGCGCGCGTCGTTGTCGATCTCGCGGCACTTCGACCACTTCAACCAGGTGGGAAAGCCGGCGCCGCCGCGCCCGCGCAGGCCCGAGGCTTTGACCGTCTCGATGACGTCGCTCCAGGGCATCTCGAGGCAGCTTTCGAAGGCCCGGTAACCGCCCCGGGCGAGATAGTGGTCGAGCTGCTCGGGGTCGATGACGCCGCAGTTGCGCAGCACGATGCGGGTCTGATGTCTGAGCATGGCGTGATCGAGAAAACGGGGCAGGCCGGCAAGGTCGGCGTCGCCGGGCGCGAAGTGTCCGTCGCCGTCGGCGGCGTCGAAGCGTCCGATCAGATGCCGCCGGGGCGCCTCGCCGGCCAGCAGGGCGTCGAGCGTCTTCACGGCCAGCTCGGCGGTCATGTTCGAGTAGCTCACACGTGGCCTGCCGGGCAGCTGGACGTCGAAGATGGGCTCCAGGTAGCACGGTCCGATGCAGCCGACCGAGACGATCTCGGCGTCGATGGCGCGCTCGGCCAGGTGAGCGCGCACCGCGGCCAGCACCGCGGCGGCTCCGGCGGCGAGGCCGCACGACCCCATGCCGATGTAGACGACGGGCCGCGGACTCGCAGCCAGGGCCGCCCAGCGCGTCGCGGCGCGCCGGCGGCGGCGCTCAAGCGTGCGCGTGCTCATCGAGCAGTCCTTGCAGCCGCAGTACGCTCATCTGCCCGTAGATCGCGTCGTCCACGGTCACCACCGGGGCAAGAGCGCAGCACCCCAGACACACGACGCGCTCGAGGTCGTACTCGCCGTCGGGCGTGGTCTGCCCCGCTTCCACCGCCAGCCGGCGCTCGAGGGTCTCCAGCATCTGTACGCCGCCCTTGACGTGGCAGGCGGTACCCAGGCACACGCGTAGCCGGTGGCGGCCGGGCGGGCTGAAGCGAAACTGGGCATAGAAGGTGGCGACGCCGAAGACGTCGCTTTCGGAGAGCTTGAGCCAGCGAGCGACGCGGCGCACCGAGTCGGGCGACAGGTAACCGAAGGCCTCCTGTGTGCGCTGCAGCACCGGTACGAGGTCGGCGGGGCGGCCCTCGAACTCGCGCATGATGGTCGGCCACGGGTCGGGCGCCGCCGGGCCGGCGGCGGACCGTAGCCTAGAGCGAGCCGCGGCCACGGCAGCCCCCCCTGCCTCAGCCGATCTCGAACTCGACGAACGACCGCAATGCCATCTCTTGAAGCTCCTTCATCGTTTCTGAGACTTGAAAACGAAGAAGCGAAAAAGCCAAGGTCCAGCCAGCGCTGATGATATCACAGGCAAGGGCGTCGCCGGCCGCCCGAGTCAAGGCCAGCTCGTCACCGACCGGCCCCACCGCAGCGCAGCGCGCGCCCGCGGATCTCACCCACCGGCACGATTCTCAGGTCCGCCACAGCGTTTCTTCACGCGGCCTTCATGTTCGCGGGCGATCTACGAGAAAGCACGCAACACAAGTAGAGCACTTTCAGAAAGGCGAGCCGCGCGAAGCGATACAGGGCTTTCGCGCGCGGGAGGTCTGAGACCGTGAGCAACGACTGGGACACGGGCGCGATCGAAGTCGCCGACGAGCCCGGCAGGGCGCGGCCGGGCGCTCGCTCCGCTGCGCGCGCCCGCGCTCTGCCGCGGCCGAGCAAGGCCTGGGCGAGCCTCTCTGCCGTCCTCGCCTGGTTCGGCGCGATCGTCACCGTGGCGCTGGTGGCGCCCACCATCACGCCGCACGAGCTGATCGCGCCGGGAGGCTTGGCGACCGCCATCGGCCGGGTGACCGGTCTGCTCGGCGCCTACCTGCTCCTGGTCACGGTGCTGCTCGTCGGCCGCATACCGGCGGTCGAACGGGCCGTCGGCCAGGACAGGCTCGTGGCCTATCATCGGCGTCTCGGACCCTGGGTCATCGGCCTGCTCGTCGCCCACGGGCTGTTCATCACCCTGGGCTACGCGCAGGGCCTGCGGACCGGCCTGGCGCACGAGCTCGCCCTGCTGATCACCCACTTCCCGGGCATGCTCGGCGCCGTGGTCGGTCTGGGCCTGATCGTGCTGGCCGGCGTCACCTCGTACGGCAACGTGCGCAAGCACCTGCGCCCCGAGACCTGGTGGACGGTCCACCTCTACACCTATCTGGCGGCGGCCATCGCCTTCTCGCACCAGTTCGCCACCGGCACGGCGTTCATCGGTCACCCGCTGGCGCGCGCCTACTGGATCAGCCTCTGGCTGCTGACCGCCGGCGTCGTGCTCTCGTATCGCCTGGGCCTGCCCCTCGTGCGAAGCTTCGGTCACCGGCTGCGCGTGGCCCGTGTCGAGCAGGAGTCGCCGGGCGTCGTGTCGGTCGTCGTGCGCGGCCATCGCCTCGAGCGGCTGCCGGTCACCGGCGGCCAGTTTCTGAACTTCCGCTTTCTCACGCGCGGCATGTGGTGGCGCGGCCATCCTTACTCGCTCTCGGCGCTGCCGGGCGGCAACGAGATGCGGATCACGGTGAAGGCGGCCGGCGAGCACAGCTCGGCGCTCGCCCGGCTGCGCCCGGGCACGCGCGTGGCCATCGAAGGACCCTACGGCGCCTTTACCCGTCACGCCCGTGAGACCGACCGTGTGCTGCTGGTCGGCGCCGGGGTCGGCGTGACCCCAGTGCGGGCGCTGCTCGAAGACCTGCCGTGGCGCGTCGATGTGGTCGTCATTCTGCGCGGCTCCAGTGCCCGCGACCTCATTTTGCGCGACGAGATCAAGCGGCTCGTGAGCGAGCGCGGCGGACGGCTGCACGAGATCGTGGGGTCGCGCGCGCATAGGCCGCTCGACGCCGGCCATCTGCGCCGTCTGGTGCCCGACATCGCCGGCCGCGACCTCTATGTCTGCGGCCCGAGCGGATTCATGGACCAGCTCATCGGCCAGGCGCGCGCGCTCGGCGTGCCCGACGACCGTATCCATCACGAAGACTTCGCGTTCTAGAGAGGAGACGTGACCATGCCCCTGCACACCGCAAGCGCGGCCTCGCGCGCCTCTCGCGGCGCCATCACTCAACCTGCGGAGGGACGATCATGAGACGGTCGAAAGCAGCTCCCGCGGCGGCCATAGTGGCCACCGCCGTGGGCCTCGGCGTCATTCTCGGCTACCACCCCAGCGGCGGCACGGCGACCCTGCCGGCCAGCGTGAAGGTCGGCGCAACGGCCGGCGTGGGCGCCGGCGTGAGCGCGGTCGGCACCGACCAGACCCTGGCGGGCGGGCTCGGCGACATCCAGGTCCGCGTGAGCGCCCAGAACGGCAAGATCACCAACGTCGGCCTGGCCAAGCTGACCGTGCACGGGCCGCAGTCGGCGCAGATCACCGGCAGCGTCGTTCCGCAGCTCATCCAGGAGACCATGGCCGCCAACGGCGGCCCCATCCAGGCCGTCTCCGGCGCCACCTACACAAGCCAGGCCTACGCCACATCGCTGCAGGCCGCACTCGACAAGATCGCCGCGACAGGAGGAACCAATGCAGCTCTCGGAACCGGTAATGGGAACGGTGGCGTCCTTAACAATTCGGGAGGCGGCGGCGACGGCGGCGGAAACGACAACTGAGACAGGCGCCGCCGTAGACCGCGCGCTCGCCGTCCTGCACCACGTCGACCAGGTCTTCAGCACCTGGCAGCCCGACAGCCCCGTGAGCCGCCTGCGGCGCGGCGAGATAGAGCTCGCCGCCGCGCCGCCCGAGGTGGCCTGGGTGCTCGAGCTGTGCCGCCGGGCGCGCGCGGCTTCGGGCGGCTGGTTCGACCCGTGGCGGCTGCCCGGCGGCGTCGACCCGACCGGTCTGGTCAAGGGCTGGGCGGCGGAGCTGGCGCTGGCCGAGTTGCGCAAGTCGGGCGCCGCGGCCGCCATGGTGAACGCCGGCGGCGATATCGCCGTGTTCGGCGAGCCGCAACCGGGGCAGCAGTGGCGCATAGGCATCCGCCATCCGCTGGCCGCCGACCGGCTGCTCACGGTCGTGACCCTGGGCGGCCACGACCGCGCGGTGGCGACGTCGGGCAACTACGAGCGTGGGCCGCACGTTGTCGACCCCAGCGCCGGCGGCCCCGCGCAGACCCTTCTGGCGGCGACCGTCGTGGGCCCGGACCTGGCCTTCGCCGATGCCCTGGCGACCGGCCTGCTGGCCTCGGGCGGCAAGGCCCTGGCGCGCATCGCCGGGCTGCGCGGCTACAGCGCCCTCATCGTCGAGCACGACGGCACGGTGCGCACGACGCTCGGTTTTCCGGCCACCGACGCAAGGCTCGGACAGGCGGCCTGACTGCAGAACGCGCTCACCGGCGCCGATGAAGCCCTGCATGGGCATCATCGGCGACACGAACGAGCGCCCCGCGGCGCGGCCCGACATCGACGCCTGGGCCGAGGCGCTGCGGGCCGCGGAGGGCGGGCGCTCCGTCTTTGGCAGCGCCGGCGGCAGCCGCTCGACCGGGCTGTGGGCCACCACGATCCAGTGGCTGGCCGCGGCCGCCGTGATCGCGACCCTGGCGTGGCTCACCTACACGCGCAACGGCTGGATCCCCATCCTCTCGGGCGCCGACCTGGGCGTGCACGAGTTCGGCCACCTGGTGTTCTTCTGGTCACCGACGATCTGGGAGCAGTTCGCCGGCTCGTTCATGCAGGTAGCGCTGCCGCTCGTCGCCTGCGCCTACTTCTGGCGGCGCGGCGACCGGCTGGCGGTGATCGTCACCATCGCCTGGGCGGCCGAGTCGCTGAACAATGTCTCGGTCTACGTCTACGACGCCACGCGCATGGTCCTGCCGCTGTTCAACGACGACGGCTCGGGGTCGGGGCACGACTGGCACAACGTCCTCGGCGAGCTCGGACTGCTGCGCTGGACCGACCCTATCGCCTACCTGATGCGCGGCCTGTCGGTCGCCCTGTTTCTGTTGGCGCTGGCGCTTGCCGTGCAGGGGTTCCTGAGCTCGCGCCAGACCTGAGAGACCGGGACCCGACGGTGGCCCAGGCGCGGCGGGGCGCGGCTTGTCGCCG
>Ga0182014_10008563_pt1 | contig 10431 bp, 14 predicted proteins | sample 612S2DmetaG_FD_120489 | JGI IMG/M metagenome (GOLD analysis project Ga0182014, IMG submission 120489) | Permafrost microbial communities from Stordalen Mire, Sweden - 612S2D metaG | ecosystem: Environmental > Terrestrial > Soil > Wetlands > Permafrost | place: Sweden: Stordalen | collected...
TTACGGAAACACCCACCGTGCCTTGGTGGAATGGCGCCCGGTTAGTCCTTCATGCCACCCATGTTAGCTGATTTATCCTCCGTGGAAATCCAGGCTAGCCCAGTTTTGCGCCTGGCCCCCCATTTCAGACCAGGATCTTAGCCTGACCACCTCATCACCCGAAAAGGCCGCTCCTCGACAGAAGCTCCATCGGCCCGCAGCAGTCGCCGAATCCGAGGATCGTTCCCAGTCCCCTTACGGCCAGTGACGCCCCCATTACCATAATGAAAATGGCGGCCGCCCGCTGGCCGAAAAGACGTGTCCGGGCGGAGACCAGCGACACCGACATTCCTACAGCAAGCAGCGCGGGAATGGTCCCGAGCCCGAAAGAAACCATCGTGACAAGTCCCCTCAAGGAGCTGAGAGTACTTGCCGCCGCTACCAGCATGGCCCATGTAAGACCGCAGGGCAGCAACCCCGCAAGGATGCCCAGCCCAATTTTGGAACCAGGACTCCTGGAGTTGGCCAGTCTCGCCAACCTCTTTCCCAAAACCGATGCCTGAGGCGAAAGAAGACGCACGGCAAAATTGGGCAGCGGCAAAGCGCCAAAAAGCACCAGGCCCATGCCAATGAGGACGAGCCCACAGGCAACGGCAAAGCCCGCCCTGTATTGCATCGAAAATCTGTGCACCTCCAGAGAACCGAAAACACCTGCCACAATGGCGCCCAGAACGCCATAGGTGGCGATCCGTCCCGCATGGAACGCAAGATGATGCAAAAATGCCCCGGAGAAAAAGAAGACTCCTTTCTTCCCCGAGCCGGCCTGAGAGGCAGCCCTGTAGCGCAGAGACCACGCCGCAATGAGCGGTCCGCACATTCCCAGGCAGTGCAGGCTTCCCGTCAGCCCCACAATAAAAGCAGGAGCAAATGTTTCCAGCATGTCGGGCAAGATTATAGCAGGATGTGCCTTATAATGAACACTTGGAAATATTGCGCAAGGAGGGCTTATACTAAGTTGCGCTCAAGTTGAAGCAACCGAAAAGAGCGGTGAAGTGACTTCCCCTGGCCCCCCCAGCCCCCGCAAGATTTGGTCGCGCGCGTCTGCGCGCGACCAAGCGCTCGGCGCTGCCGGCGGTTGCCCAGCACTCGCTGGGCCCCACCGCAGCGCCATATAGAGCAGGATCATGGTCCGGGCATGGAGAGCTTTTCAGCTTTTTTTGGCGCTCACTTGAACGCAACTTCGTATTAGAGGATTGCTCATAGCTTCATTCAGGTTACTTTCCCGGCGCTAAGTTCACAAAATGCCGCAAGTCTTGCCAGCGGTTTGAATGGCCGCAGGCATAGGTCTTCCGAATCGCAACATACAAAAAGTTGACGGAGACATTTTTGCCGACATCGAGGCGTTTTCTTTTGATTCCCGCAAATTGACCTTGCAGAACGGGGCGCCTATGTGTTAGACAATATTTTGTCATGTCCCGAAGACATCCTGTGATTCTGGATTGCATGGTTTTGAGCAGAAATTCCAGAATCAGGGTGAAAGATGTCCGAGAATAAGAAGGATCGTCAGCAAAGCCATGATCCGCAAGCGGCAGGGACTGAAGTCACGAATGCTCAGGAAGCCCCGCAAGGCGAAGACCGCCGGAAAGTTTTGCAGAAAATCCTGATTGGCGGGGGCATTGCTGCCGGATCGGCCATGTTGCCGGACAAATGGACAAGGCCGGTGGTTGATGAGATCGTTGCTCCGGCGCATGCACAGAGGAGTACGACGAGCGCCCCGACAACGACGAAGAAAGAGAATACCGGCAGCAGGCGCCGAGGGATTACCCGGAGTTTCATATTGTCCGTCATTAGCAATGCCCATTTTGATAAGGAACGGAAGCAGTCCAAGCAAATGTGGCCAAAATTTTCGTAACGGCGGCCTCAGGATAAAAGCGCGCTCCCATTATTTCACTGATGACACCCTAATGTTTTGTTGAAGCATGTGGCGTTGGTCTTGTAAGTAAAATTTTGCTTTACGCTTTTTCCATTGATTCCGATAGTGGCGGACGGAGGCGTAGCCTTAGGCGCTGGCGCAGGGTGCGTGAACGTGAAAGTGGGCGTAACTCTATAAGCGCCATTGACCAGGGGACTGAATATGTAGCCGGATGCGTCCGGGGTATAAGTCCCACTTGCCTTTCCGCTCAAGTGTATCATCAGATTTGTTGTCACAGGCTCGCCATTGAACGTCACCGTGCCCGAAATCGTAACGGGTCCGCCCGTAAAGTTTTCTGTCAGGTCGCTCCCGTTCACGCGCACTGACGCGCTTTTCGGCGCAAACGCGTAGCCTGTCAGGCCCAGCGTAACGGTATAATTGCCCGGAACCAGGTCGGGGAATGAATAATTGCCGGAAGCGTCGGTGGTGGCTGGAAGGGTCCAGTGGGGTTGACTCACAGTCACTGTCACGCCAGGCACAGGAACTGGGCCGGTTGATGTATTCTCAGTCACGGCGCCTGATATCATGGACAGGCGGACACTGGGAAGCGAGAAAATCGTACCCCCACCGTGGGCGCCTCCAGCACTGGTCATCCCGTAAAGAGTCGTCCCAAGGAGGGTGAGCGACCCGTAAGGGGAAGCCCCATCATCTTTGCCCCCTGCAAAGCTGTGCAGGATGGTTAAGGTCTTCGTCTTCGTATCGAACATGAAAATCGTGCCCAGGTTGTCGGGGCCTCCAGCACTGGTCATTCCGTAAAGAATTGTCCCGGAGCGGATGAGGCCGCTAACAGGAGAAGCCCCATCGTATGGATGCCCTGCGAAGCTGTGAAGGACACTTACAACTTTTGTCGTCGTGTCGAGCTTGAAAATCGTACCCAGGCCGGCGGCGCCTCCAACAACGGTCATTCCGTAAAGAGTTGTCCCCTACAGAGTGAGGCCGCCTTCAGGGGAAGCCCCATCGTATGGATACCCTGAGAAGCTGTGAAGGACACTTACAACGTTTTTCTTCGTGTCAAACTTGAAAATCGCACCCTCGTCGCTCGCGCCTCCAGCAACAGTCGTCCCGTAAAGAGTTGTCCCCGAGAGGGTGAGGGGACCTTTAAAAGGGTTAGCCCCATCCTTTGGATACCCTACGAAGCTGTAAAGGATGCTGTAGGGATTAGTCGCCGCCATGGTGTCGAACTTGAAAATCGTGCCCCACACGGTGTCCCCTCCTGAGGTGGTCATTCCGTAAAGAGTTGTCCCCGAGAGGGTGAAGTAGCCGAAAGGAGCATACCCATCCGTTGAACCGGGGTCGAAGTGGTACAGAATTGCGAAAGGAGGAGCCGTAGCAGATACTGAACCATCGATCTGTGCATGGGTGAGGCCCCCCGGTATCCCAATCATACAGATCAGGGTAACAGCCAGGCTCCCAACGGCAAACATTGATAACAATCGAGCTGTTCTCATGGCGCCCTCATATGGTAAGGAACAAGCACACTCGGTCATCAGGCGGCTCGTAAAGGTTGGAGCCCGACCTGCCATGCCGGAAAGTGGCATGCACCAACATCACCTTTGTTGTTAATGCCGCAAGCCTCGCCGGTGGAAGTATCGCTCTGAGCGAGTTTCGTGACGGCGTATTGAGGCTGGGCCCGGCCGAAGGCGGGGTCCATCTGGGCGCCACTGTGCAGGCGGCGGCCGGCTTTCATTTTAGTCCGAATAATGTGTCAACCTGACCAGCAACGAATCTCGATGGGCATTTGGGGTTCGTCTACCGCCCTAAAAACCTCTCAGGACACCTTGTAGGCCTATAGACCCTCCCCGCATACGAATCAGAAACACAAGAAAAAGGTCAACGGGTCCAGTCTTAGCAATTTCCGGGCACCCCACTGGCTGCGCAGTCATTTATGGCCCTCAAATCCCATCTCTCCACGTTGGAGGGTGTTCAAGCGAAAACTCCACCTCGCGGAGGGTCGAGATTGGGAAAAGCCGACACAACATGCGCATATCACTTTCTGGCATGATAGACAACCCTGGCTCCAACCTTTACAAGCCACCCGATAATCGGGCCTATAGACGCCTTGACGCTCCGATCCCAGAGGCAGATAATGCCCCAGATCATGGCGGGGTCAATCTTTAGTTTTGTTATGCATAGAGGTGAGAATATTTAATTTTCAAAACCCTTGCACGAATTTTCCCTGGTGGTCATAAGGGTACCTTTCTCTTGGACTGGACTTTCAGAGGCTAGAGAGACAACGTTATCCAACATACCGAAAAACACAGGAAATTACGCTGAGATTTGCAGAACCGAACCGTCTTTTATCTGGTATCCCAGGCTGGCCAGCACTTGTGCTTGAAACTCGGTGGGGTCTTCGATATGCACTTGGGGAGTTGTCCCCTTGCGCTGCCAGGAAAGCACGCTATTGAGGTGTTCCGGCCTCTTCAATCTCCCACATCTCGATACCACGCTTGCTGAGCAGCTTTTCCTCTACCCCTGAGGAAACTCTGAGCTCGCACTGGAATACTTTCCCTATGCCCATAGCCCATGATTTCCTTTGCTATCAGTATCTTAGAGTATCTATTAGTACCTATCAAGGCATGCAGCAAACGAGGTGCAATCAAAAACGAAAGCAGGCTGAAAATTATAGCTGCGAGGTTTTACGCGAGGGACCAGGTTTGCGCCACACCGAGCCCGGCCACTGCTCACTATTCACTACTCACTATTCACTATTCACTCGCATGCTCCTCACGTAGCGCACAATGGCCCAGGTTTCATCATCCGTGAGGGTGGAATAAAGGGGAGGATGCCGGTTGAAACCGAAGCGGACGTTATAAAAGATTTCACCGTCGCTCAGGTCCTGCACCTTTGAACTTTTAAGGTTTGCGGGCAGGGGGGCGAAACTTTGTCCAACCGTGCCGTTGCCGTCCAACATGGGACCGTGGCACTGCACGCAGTAGAAATGATACCTTTCCCACCCCCAGGCGCGCATTTTGGAATCATCGGCGAGCGGGTCTACAATCTCCATGGGGTTTGCTTCACGTTCCACCCAGACGCCCCCGTCAACCGGGATGGTCTTTTTCGGCATCTGCGGGAATTCCTCGTTGTAGGCCTGTACCGCCTCGTCGTCTCGCATCTCGGAGTAATTGCAGCCAAACAGGGCGAGGGACGCAAAGCCGAGCAGAGCGATGAACACAGCGTGGCGCATGAGCGAGCAAGTGGGCGCGCTTCGTGCTGTTTTCATTGCGGCGCCTCCATCCGTTGCATTTCCGATACCGGCCCCATGACGTGCTGAGGCTCGACCGAGGCCGGCTCAGGTCCAGGAGCGAGGCCGTCGGGTCTGGCCGGATTATAGGTGAAATATGCCGATTGGCCCGGGATGTCGGGGATAATGCTGAAATCCCAATCCGGGGGCCCATTGTCCCCGACGACGAAATAGATCAACAACCCCCACGCGAGAAACCCTGCCGCTATTGCGCCAATGATCGACCAGGTCTTGACCCAGCCGGATTCTTCTTCTGAGTGCATCTCAGGGTGCTCCAGTTTTAAAACCTGCTTCCGTTGGCCCAGACGAAGATCAAATAGGAGAAAGCCCACGCTGCAGTAAGCAGGTAAGTGTAGATGAGAAAAGGACCTATAGGCTTCTTATCCGGGCAGCGGCCGCTCTCCGGTTCCTGTTCGGTCCCGGATATGCGTCTTCTCGTGTAACCCGCCCAGGCGGCATAGACCATGATAAGAGATATCGCGCCCAGAAAGAGTGCGATCATTCCATACTGGAAATCGACCCAGACAAAAAATCGCATGTTCGCATCCGTTCAACGGTGATAGAGACCAAGCGTCAATGCGGCCGCGAAGGCGGTAAAACCTATCGCTGCTATAAAGAACAGGGCGGCCGTTTGCGCTCTGCGTTTTGCGCGGCTTACCCCTGGAATCGGCTCCGATAGAAGGTCTTTTCCAAGCGGCAGGTATCTCGCGCGCTCCTGGTCCGAAAACTGCCCTGCCCGGAGTCCCCAGATGAAGGCCGCAAGGCTCACGATCAGACTGATTACGACAAGAAAAAGCCATCCGGAGTAATAGATCATTTTTCCTTCACCACCGGTTCGTAGGCTGCGTCGATCCCTCTCGGCTCAGCGTGGGCGTCGGTTTGCCCGATAAATGTCACGGCCACATAATTGCCAGCGTCCCAAATCTTCTCGGACTGAAGGTCCTTTTTGAAGTAGGGCATCGCGGTGCCCGTGATTCCGTTCATTATCTGGTAATAGAGTATGCCCCCTGAGATCCCCCTGTCCTTGAGTATGGTAAAATTGAGGGGCGGAGGATAAAGATAAGGCTGGGCCGGGCCCATGCCGTCGCCCACCGGACCATGACAGCCGATGCAGAAGCTCTGGTAAATCCGGTGTCCGCGCCCCAGGCCGGCAGCGGAGGTGAGGTAGGGGTTGGGAAGCTTTCTCCAGCCTTCCGGAACATGGGAGTGCAGCCATTCGACGTTCTTTTCGGGACCTGACTCGAAGGCTGCTGTCGATTCGGCTTTCCAGTAATTCTGCCGGGCCGTTCTTTCGTCGGCCAGCTTAAATCCGAGGCTCTGTTTGTAGGCTATAAGGGCCTTGATTTTCTCCGGGCCGAGAAAATCCCAGGAAGGCATAAGCGACTCGGGCCGGGTGAACCTGGGGTTGGCGAAATGGGCCTGGTGCCAGTCGTTGGGATGCTCGCCGCCTTCCTCGGAAAGGTCCGGGCCTGTGCGCTCGGTCCCTAAAAGGTGGGGCGAGTCTGCAACGTAGTCTCCGGCTTGCGCTATCCTTTCGGAACCAATGTCCCAGTCGAAGTTGCGAATGAACTGAGTATGGCAGTAGGTGCAGCCGTTGTTCACATAAATCGAACGCCCTTCTTCTTCGAGTGGGGGGCGCGGCCTGAAGATATCCGACCCCTGCTCGCTCATCGTAATCCAGGGCAGGAGCACGAACATGAAGAACACCGGGGCGAAAACGAGCACCCCCCCAAGAACCAGTACGACCGGTGTCATCCTCATTGTGGGTCTCCCTGAAACACTTCTCCGAATATGCGCTCGTCCTGCGCCTGCTCGCCCCGGATGGTCCTGATCACGTTATAGGCGCCGATGAAAGCCGCACCGATGATGAGCAGCCCCACAGCCGCACGCACTATGAAATAGATGTGGATCATGGGCAGGGTGCGGTAGACGGTCGTTCCGTTAAGCCAGGCGTGCCCCTGGACGAGGCCTCCGGCCGTGAGCACCATGAAAAACCCGGCCATGCCGAGAACGAGCAGCCAGTATTGGACGTCTGCAAGACGGCCGCTGTAGAGCGGTTTTCCCGTAATCCTGGGGAGCATGTAGTATAGTCCCCCCAGTGCGATCATCCCCGAGAAGCCGAAAACCCCTATGTGCGAGTGTGCGATAACCCAATTATTCAAGTGAGTCACCCTCTGCACGACGGGCAGCGCCTGAATTGTTCCCTGCGTGGCGGTAAGGATATACCAGACCAGGCCGGCCGTTACGAATCTTCCACCGATATCCGCGTGGAAAAGCCCGAGCCTGTCCCGCATAGTGAGCCACAGGTTCACAAGCACCGTAAAGACCGGAATGACCATGGCAATGCTCCCGGATACGGCCATAGTCTTCAGCCAGACCGGTATGGGCGCCTGAAGAATGTGATGGGCCCCGATATGTGTGTATATGACTAGAATGGTCCAGAAGCCGACAAGCGACAGAACGTGGCTGTAGATGGGACTGCGGGCCACCCTGGGCACGATGTAGTACGCTATGGCGATAGCCAGAGGGGTTAAGAACAACCCCACGATGCCATGCCCGTAAAACCAGGCCAGAATTGCGTCCGGCAACCCGGTTATCGCGCCTTTCATGTTAAAGACGGCGTGTCCGAAAAAGTAGATCAACCACGTATATACCAGGGCCGCAAATATATACCAGGTCGAGACGTACATTATCTTTTCCTGCCGGTTGGCCGCAGTCTGAAGCATGTTTACGAACATGAGCGCGAAAGCCAGAAGAATCCCCACATTGGCCGGCCAAATCCATTCGGCGTACTCTCTGCCCTGGGAGTGGCCCAAGTCTAGCGCCACGAGACCCGTAAGAATGGACAGGTTCCATACCCACAGGGAAACCTTCCCGAGCCGCTCGCTCCAAAGCGAGGTCCGCAGCACCGACGGCACTATGTAGTGGGCGCCGCCTAGGAGGGCTGTGCCCGCGAAACCGAAGATCATGGTGGTCGTGTGCATCGGGCGCACCCTGCTGAAAACCAGCCCGGCAATGCCTCCAAAAAGGTCTGGAATGACCAGCCCGGTGGCGGCCGTAATGCCTTCCAGGGCGCCGAGGACAAACCAGAGGGCCGAACTCAGGAAATAGAGCTTTGCGGTCCCGTTTTCTTCAACCTTTAGAAGCTGCACCTGCTTATACCTCGTGACTAGTGACTGGTGGATAGTGAATAGTGAACAGTGACTAATCACCATTCACCGGTCACCATTCACTAATGATGGCAGCCCAGATAGCAGTCAAGCTGCGCGTGTTTCTCCTGGTGGCATGTTATGCAGAAATTCATCTGGAAATCCACCCTGACCAACCGGTCCATCGATGGAACGGCGCCATGGCACCTGAGGCAGTCGATTTGCGCAATCATATGCGGTTGATGTCTGAACTTTACAAAATCGGGAACAAAGTAGATGCGGACCCATGGGACCGGGAGGTTTTTGTCAAGATGCGCCTTTTCGTGCAGGATCTGGGGGTGCATCGGAATTATGTATTTATGGCAAAAGAAACACTTTTCGACTTCCGGCAGTCCCGCATGCTCTGAGCGCTCGACATAAGGATGGCAGAAACGGCAGTTGATCTGTTTCACCCCGGCGTGCACCCGGTGGCTGAAATAAATCGGCTGGACCGGTCCCAGGTCCTGGCTCGGGAAAAGGTAGTAAAAGTAGAGAAGGGTGAGCAGAAGCAGAACGGTTGCACAGAACCACCCCGTCCACCACATCGCTTCTTTTCTCGTCGTCTTGGCGCCTTCAGCCATTTTCCCTCAGTCGATGATAGCAAGAATTATCCAAACGGTCACCGCGCATGCAGGATCTCACGCCAGGTGAGGCTCCTTCTCTTCCGGCTCGAGCGCCGGAGCAAGTTTCGGGTCGGAAACCGCCAGCACAGGGAATCTCTGTAAAAAAGTGCAGACACAGAAGGCGAAAAGCCCAAGCCATCCCAGGGTGATCAGTACTTCAGATATTCCGAGCGGCAGCGACTTGCTCTTCACCAGCGAAGGGGTCACCAGCAGAAATTTTTCCAGCCAGATCCCGATCAGAATCCATACCGATATTGCCGTCATAAGGACAGGCTTCATTTTTATTTTTCTCAGGAGCAAAACCACGAAGGGGACTACGAAAAGCACAATGAGCACCGTCCACGCCAGCGCCGCCCATGGATCGTAGATAACGCGCCAGATCAAGTATCGGGTCTCATCGGGCAGATTGCCATACCAGATAACCAGGAACTGAACGTAGAAAAAATCCAGACCAACCACACAGAAGGAGAAAAGAAGCTTGCCGATGTCGTGAAACTGCTTTTTCTCGATAACTCTGCCCATACCCATTTTCTTGACGGCGAATGTGGACAGAATGGCCAAAAACGCAAGCCCCGCATAGAAGGAAATCACGAAATAATAAGCCCCGAAAAGCGTGCTGAACCACTCCGGGTTGAGCGACATCATCATGTCGAACGCCACCAGCGTCAAAATGAACGCATAGAGGATGACGTATGCGGTTGACAGGGATTGCTGAGCGCGTTGGCGGTCCGGCGCGCCCGAAACCCCTCCCATATATTCCATGTCGCTTCTGACGGAATGGTAGGCGAGCAGAACCGCTGTGACAGTCATGGCAAGCAGCCCGACGCCCTCACGCGCGAAGAAAAAAGGCGTATTCAACCATGGCGCTTTTTGTTCTTCCGGATGGAGCACCCACCAGAAAGCATTCGCCCTTCCAAGGAAAAGAGGCCAAAGCAGGATGAAGGAAACGGGGAGAAAGAGGGCGACTGATTCTGATAATCTCTTTACGGGCCTTCCCCAGGTCGCGTTTGTCAAAACGAGAATCGGCGAGAGCAGGAAAGTCCCGAATGCAAGGCCTGTCCAATAGACATAGTTGGTCAGATAAGCGGACCACGCCCTTGTGGCGTCACCTTCGAAAAGCTGGTGGAAAAACGCCGCTGCGCCTATAAGAAAAAGGACCAGGCTCAACGCTTTGAGTGTTCCCCAGTTTAGAGACTTTTTTGCAAGCTCGATTTCCGGGTAAAGCTCAGTCTTCAATCTGACGGACCTCCTCAGCGCCCAGGTTCTTCAAGATGCTCGAAACCGGCTCGATATCGGCCTCAGCGCAATAAACCAAAATCCCGAAACGGTCCTGGCTGAAACGCTTGTCGTAATGCGGGGGAAGGCGCATTTTCGGCATCCTGTTCAGGAAAAGCAAACCTCCCAGCGTAAAAAAAACAGCTATCAGAA
>Ga0182014_10008565_pt1 | contig 10428 bp, 8 predicted proteins | sample 612S2DmetaG_FD_120489 | JGI IMG/M metagenome (GOLD analysis project Ga0182014, IMG submission 120489) | Permafrost microbial communities from Stordalen Mire, Sweden - 612S2D metaG | ecosystem: Environmental > Terrestrial > Soil > Wetlands > Permafrost | place: Sweden: Stordalen | collected...
GATTACGCATCCGGCCCGTAACGAGTGCAAAATACCTTCTCGACTGCTTACGTGATACGCAGAATATCCGTTCTTCCTCAGCTTTTCGATGACATCCATATTGCGCGATAACCAAACGCAGGTTATATCGGGGTGGTTCTTGGTTACATAAAGAAAGAGGTATTTGGAATTGTCTGCAAATTTCTGGCCGAGTGGGGCCCCAAAAATCCACATATTCGGATCTTTGCGGAATAATCCTGACGCAAAATACTCAATATTGAAAGTAACGTTAGCAAGAGTGTGCTTCAGTTTCAAGTAAAAAATATTCATACAGCAGAAAAGCTCCATTGTTGAGCAGTAGGTCTAATCGGCATCAAGCGCCTCTTTTGAGTTCTGCGCAGGACGTTCTGCTGTCCTTTCTAACAAACATCAACATCCGTTGGATACACCCACGTTTCATCATAGCGAATCGATGCAATCGCAAGGCCGCTTTGTTGATAAAACTTCTCTACACAGTCTTCTGCATATGCTGTAGTGCTCCTAATAGTAGCCGCTTTGTCGTCGGCAGCGCGCAGCAATCGCGTAATAATCGCTCTTTTCGGTTGCTCGTTCGATGATCTTTTGAAACGGAGGCCGCTTCAGCAATAAATAGTGGATCAGAAACGCATAATTTCATTTTTTTGCTCATTAGAGCTACAGAATTCACAAGTTCCCTTTTTTCGTTTTGCAATATAACAGTTATGATCTATGTTCTTATTCACCGTGCTTGTGCTCATATCCAACGCCGATACGGCCAGCACTGATCCCAGCGAAGTTTAGTAATGCAAAAAGCACACGAGAACCAACAGTCAAATTCACGCGTCTGCAACTATAATCCGTGAGGGCAGTGCTGCACTAATCGTCGGACAAGACAGCTATCAAGACGAGGAACTGCTTTGCTGAGGTGCCTAGCACGCTTTCTAGAGGCTCAACGATTATTTGTCCGCATCTTGCTGGCTTGGTGCAGGGCGCGCGTCATTCAAGAATGCACCGACAGAATTCTTCAACGCACCCGTGAGGCCATTCGTCTGTGAGGTTCGATACGAGGCACTTCACGTAGGCATCCAGTGTTTTTTTCACGCATATTTCGTTTTCCGTGGCGGATTTGATGAACAGCACACAGAGCGAGTACAGAAACGCGATCGCAAATTGCCATCTTGATAAACTTTCAGTGACAAAATACAGCCATGAAAAGGTCAGCAAGTATCTATTCTTCGAGCAACACTGCTTACCGCGGCTGGGACGGATCACGTAACCTAAATGTTCTGGACGAAGCTTGCCGATAGCCGCACTAAGCTTTGATTCATCTCTAGGTCTAAGTGGGGACTCTTGCAGCGCTTTTTTGCGCCGAAGGTCTGGATGTCGGACTTCGGCCGCGTCGACAGCTATAATGGCAATTTTCGCTGGCAGCGCGCGACGTGCGTAATCATAATCTTCCAAACCGACAAAGAAGTGGCAAGCGTCATAATACCCGATCGAGTCCATGACTTTCTTTGAAATGAGAACCCCGTGTGTGCCAAAAGCGTCTATTCGGCACATGTCCGCACTCAAACGAACGGGACGCAGATGTCCAAAAAAGTTTTTCTTCAGCCTTTCACGCGTAAAAACCACCCAAGGCCTGTCTATATCTACCTTTTTGGGACAAAGAATGTCGCCGTCGTCAGCGTGCTTCAGCAACTCAGGTAGACAGAGATCTGACGCGACTCCGTCTTGATCTACGGGCCAAAGCCAATCGAAACCATTCTCGTGGGCAACCTTCATACCGACGTGAAAGCCGCCGGCAGAGCCCACATTGCTTTTGGTTTGGTGATAATAGGTAAATGGGTATTGTTTAGAGTGCGTGTCGAACACTCTCTTATTTTCTGCTAAGTATGTCTGATCCGAGTTATCGATAACGATGAGCCCACTTAAAGCCGGCCCTTGATTCGTAAGTGACGAGAGCAGACGCGCAAGTTCTTTTGGATCGTTATAGGCGACTGTTGCTGCGCAAACCTGCACTGTCATTTTCGCATCGTCGATTTATGGTAGACTGCGATTTATAACTGTTCGTTCTCGCCGATGACCTTGTTGGCGCAGCCCCGTGATAGTTGCCATCCTCGACCCAGAGGCACGTGCGAAGTCCGGTCATAAAAAAATGCCATTTGAGTCGCCAATGGGCCTAATCGGCATTTAGGGACTCTTTTGACGTTCTGCAGCGCACGTTACAATGCGCCTTTTGACAAACAGCATCTGCTATTTTTTCTGCCATTAATCTCGCCGTCGTTAGCTTTCCCCCAATAATATGGAACACGTTGCTCGGATCCTCGATCACCTTAAAGTCACGCGACTTCAACCGTCCATCTGGGTCGTGCCGACCTAACTCGACCGTGCCGTGTTCACCGTCTGCGAGTGCCCTCACACCAGTAAACATGCGCAGCGTAGGGCGGAGCTTTACATTTGGAAGGATGCGAGCGATTTCATTCTTCAGATATGTGTCAGCCCAAGGTTCAGGATGTGCGTCTTCCGGTCTCTGGATTGTTGTCGAAGTCGTACCCAGCCAGCCGTACCCGTTGTGTACAATGTACGCATCTGCATCCGCCGGCTCGCGCAAATGCTGGATACCTCGTGAGCAGAGCGCCTTTTGAACGATAATGGTTCCTTGGCTGTAGGTTAAGGGAATGGTCGCGTCAACGTTACTCGCCACAGTATTTACCCACGGGCCGGTTGCGTTAATTATATAGTTGGTCTTCAATTTGCCTAAGCTGGCGGATATTACGAATTCCTGTTCAATTTCGTGTATCGACCGAAGCTCTTGGTTCTCGAACAGGCTGCCTCCATTTTGCTTTGCAGAATAACAGTTCAGCCAACAAAATCGCTGTGCATTTATGTTTTTGTCGGCCGTTTCCACGGCAACGTTTAAATCTCTATTTAATTCGGGGATCTCTTTAAATACTTCATCAATATCAACTTCTTTCGCTTGAATGTGTAGCTTTTTGGCTGCTTGCAACGCAGATATTGTATATTCGCTAGTCACCCCGACGAAGTAATTCCGCACATCTCCGACTACTTCTGAAGCGATATCAGAAATAATTTCGTTCTCTTCGGCGCATTCTTGCGCGACTACTGGATCCTTCAAAACGTACCGCATCCCGCCGAGTAAGTTTTGATGAGAAGACGAAGTCGTGCCACTCGCTATGGTCCGTTTTTCGATGAGAGCGACTGAAAAGCCCCTCATCGATAAATCTCGAAAAGCGGCGGTACCGGTCGCTCCGCCACCAAATATAACTACTTCATACCTCATGCGTTCCGTGCTCGTGCTGTGTGATTCTTTGGCGAATGGCTCGTGCTTGAATTAGGTCATCATACGTGTCTATTTCACAGCGGAGCATCCCATTCGTATAAAGGACGTGCATTGCGGAGGGAAATTTAAGCAGAAGTCTATTCAGCGGTTCAGAATACCATTCAAGTTTCGCTCTCGGCTCTTTTAGCGCTTGTTTGAATTCGGTTAAGAGCTCATTGCTCAGCTTAATCATACTCGTGTACACGGCGTTGCCTGGAACTGTCTTACCAATGCTCGCGGCAGACCCATTTTTCACCACGATCTTGCAATCTTCAGGCTCTATTTCTTTTCCATCTTCGACGATGCAGGCGTTATCGTGTGGTGACTGGACCAATCTTCTCAGTAATTCAAATTCAAACAATATATCACCATCTAAGATGAGGATAGCGTCCACAGCGGGATCGACGTGTTCCAAGGCGAGTGACAAACTATACGCATTGTCGGTTTCATAAAACAATTTGTTATCGACGATAGTGACTGGTAGATTATAGTCCGACCTCTGTATGTGCTTCTGTATTAAATCGCGCTTATACCCTGCAACTATCAGGGCGCATTCAATCTCCAGTTTTGCCAAACGGCGCATCTGGTAATCGAGGATGGTCTCATCATCAAGGCATAACAAGCATTTGGGCACCTCTTCTGTCAGTGGCCGAAGTCTGGTTGACCTACCGGCTGCGAGAATTATCGCTTTCGTCCTCTGCTCACCTTTATCTGTCATTGGTCACCGGCTGATTTTTTAAGCTCGTCAACAACTCGAGGTATTCAGCGTCGTGCACTCATAGGAGAAGATTATTACCACTTAAATAGCTAAAACAAAGTGACTACTATACTCACGTTTCTTGAGTCTAATGCTCTCTATGACTTAAGTTACAAAAAGACCGGCTAATAAAACTTGTGCTATACACTTCATCGTAATACTCCTATCAAGCGCCTATTCTGTGCGTTAAAAGTTATAAATGACGTGCCTAGCTCAGTCAGTTCCGTTACTCATGTAGAGACCGCCGAGCCGATATAATTTAATCGCGCTATCAAAACGAGCTCACGTCTCGCTGTAACTTTGGGGCGAACAAAGTGAACATGGTCTCCAATCCTGAGGTCTTTAATGAATTTAAGGTACATAGAAAGTCAGCGGTAAAAACGCTTTTTTATCGTCAATAACTAAACTTGTTGATCTAGTTTCATACTGCGTTTATTCGCTGCCGCCGTAATATTTATCAAAAAGGGCATCATAAACATCGATATTTTTTTTCGCCACGCTGTGCCAATCAAAGTAGTTTTTCGCGCGTTCTCTGTTTGCGCTGAACGTTGCACCGTCTTCAAGAACGTTAATTACTGCGCTCGCAATTGCATTTGAATCCCTTGGTGGGATCAACACTCCTGCTTCAAACTGCTCGACTAGACTCGGTATCCCTTCGACGTTGGTTCCGATAAACGGTGTTCCGCACGCCATAGCTTCGATCCCCACAACCCCTAGTGCTTCAGTTAGAGACGGAAGGACAAACACATCAGCTGCGTTATAGTAAAGTGGCAATTCCTCATCGGGAACCCTGGTTTCAGCGTCCCCCGCTGGAATGAAATGAATCTTGTCCGGAATGTGTAGCTTCTGGGCTAAGAGTTGAAGGTGCGTTTTATAATATCCTTCTCCTACCAAAAGCAGTTCGGTATCGGGCAGTCTCTCGCGGATAGGTGGCATGGACTGAATCAAATAGTCCAACCCTTTCCTCTCGACCATCCCAGCGACGCACAATACGTACTTTTTGCTGGAATCCAAACCTAAGTCGTCTCTGGCTCTGTTCTTGTCGATTCTCCTGTAAACAGAGAAATCGATTCCCATTGGCGAGAGGTGAACTTTTTCTGCTCCAACCAAGCGTGAAAAGTATATTTCAGTGAGCTTATTGAGAACGAGGAAACAATCGACGCGTTTTTTTAAGGCCCTTTCGAAAAAGAAGACTTTTAACAAGTACGACGCCAAATAGTTGTACCTCACCCTTTCCGGAGTTTCCAAAAAGAGCTGCAGGAGCGGCCTCTCTTCGTAGCACTGGACCAATACCGGAGTTTTTTTGATAGAAATAGATGCAAAAACAGTTGTCCACGTAAATGCCGAGTGCAAGTGCACAAGCGAATGCTGTTTTTTCACTTCGACGCGCAATTCCCGCAATAATGGCCAGGAAACCTCGCCGAGGTTGATTCGATCGGATCCCATGCGTTGTGCGGGGAAGAATCGATAAAGTATGTTGTTGTCCTTAGTTACAAATTCTTTGTCTAACCGCCTTTCGATGCTCCAACACTCTAGATCGTATCTGTCCGTGCTCTTTGCGATCTGTTGAGCGAGTCGAACGTGCCACCCCCCACCGTAAGGAAGCTCGTTGATTTCTTTTTTTACTTGAAAGCCGGGTAAAAAAGAAGAAAAAGAATGCGTATTGGCTAATATAACTTTTTCTTTCATCGCCGCGCACTCCTCTCGATTGACAAAGAGTCCTTACTCTTTTGACTATAGAATGGACTCGTATGCGTTTATGGTCTTTTGAACGGTTGTTTCCCAGCTAAATCTATGTGCTTGTTTAGAGCCTTTGGATCGTAAACTTTCACGCAAACTCTCGTTATTTATTATCTCGAGAATGTTTCCTGAGATATCTTCCGAGTTTAGTGGATCGTTTATGTATAGTCCCGCATCTCCTGCAATTTCTCTCAGCGAACTGTTGTCTGAGAGCACGACTGGAGCGTTACACGCCATGGCTTCAAGAGGTGGGAGTCCAAACCCTTCATACAACGACGGGAAGATCAAAGCAGTCGCTGCCCCGTAAAGTCTTGGTAGGTCTTCGTACGCTACGTATCCGAGCACAGTTATCCGTCTCTGCGCTTCCTTTTTGACGTGACTCGGAAGGTCGCGCGAATTGACGTAGGCGCGTATCTTCTTCTCGCTAATCGGTCCAACCAGCACCAAATCCTCAGGTATTTCTTGAAAAACGCTCACATACGCTCTAATGAGGGTTTTTAGGTTCTTTCTGGGGCCATCGTCGCCAACGCAGAGCAAATAACGACGTCGCAAGTTATACTGATGCACAATTTGACTGTAATCGCTATGAGGATGAAAAAAAGACGTGTCGACCCCTAAATGAATAACTTTAAGCTTATCTTTGCGAACTCCGAATTTTGCGATCAAATCTGTCATCGTAGAATAGCTGTCTGCAATGACTAAATCACAGTTTTCGATCAGCTTTGGGAGCACGATCGCAAAATCAAACCGCATTATGCGATCGGGCACGACTCGCGTATAGCATGCCGGCAGCATAACCGGTGCAATATCGTGAATGGTGAGCACTTTTTTTGCTGGTAGGTTTCGGTGTCGGAAGAGAAATGGTCCGAGATTATCTACATTATGTATAAGAGAGGTCGACTCATCCTTTATCAGACGCTTCAACAACAGACTGCCCAAAAAAACCTTTGTGTTTTGTCGGTTTAAGGCAAAATGGTGCAAGACTTTCACATCAACGTCTCGCGCTCGCAAGCCCGCTATCAGGTGTCTGTTTAGCGTCCACTCCCCAGTTTGGCCTGTCGGTGGTATGATAGCTACTCTCATAAGCTTCTTAATCTACTCCACATCGTGCTGCCCCCCTATTAAATTGCTTTGTTGCGATCAACGCAACGACGGTTCCGGCTCATCTGAAAAGGGGTACTGCAACGCACACGCTGAGCGAGAAAATCGCGACGATCTCAGTCATTACATTGCTTGTCAGGCAGCGCCCGGTGGCTGTAGTGCGGTAAGCGTTTTAGTGGGCCTCTTCTTAAACTTCTTCAGTCGCAACAATCTTCACATCGGTACGTGTAAGGGCCCTCGCTGAGGCGCACGACGTGGCAAGGGCTGCCCATGAGTTGTCCGTTCTTTGTTGAGCGGGGCACTTCGACCGGGGCTGATCCAGAGTGGGTGTCCAATGGTCCCGTTTACTTCCGTGAGCTCCTTGACGTGTTGTAATCGACAACCGATCTCATTTGGTGAGTCTTCAGACGGAAGCTGCGCTTGACGCGCAATAAACTACCAATAAGCCTTTCAGATTGACGTGTTTACAAGCAAACAGCAAACTTTATGTCGGGTCAACACACGGTACGCATAGCAGGCGCTATAACATTGTCCTCCACCGAGCAGAACCCAATGGATATGACGGAACTCGACGCGATGACTCACGGCGCAGCCTCCTTGACGGTCATGGTTGGCATTCCGTGCTACAACGAAGAGGTAGCGATAGGCAGCCTCGTGCTGCGCGTCTCCCGGTACGCGGACCAAGTCGTCGTGCTTGATGACGGGTCCACCGACAAGACCGCCGAGGTCGCGCGCTTGGCTGGCGCGCACGTGCTCGTTCACGACGCCAACATAGGTAAGGGCGCCGCCTTGCGCGATCTCTTCGCGTACGCGACGCAATCCGGCTTTGGCATCATCGTCATTATCGATGGCGACGGTCAGCACGACCCCGATGACATTCCGAAGCTGCTCGACCCGCTTCTGCGCGACGAGGCCGACGTGGTCAACGGAAGTCGTTACCTGGACGGAAAGGCGGGAAGCACCCCGCGCTACCGCCGGTTCGGACAGGTCGTTCTCGACAGGGTGATCCATTGGGGGCTCAGCGGGGACGCCACCTTCACCGACACGCAGAGCGGTTTTCGCGCGTTCTCGATCAAGACCGCCCCGTTTTTCACGTTTAACTCCGACAAGCTGACGATCGACAGTGAGATGCTCATGGACGCGGCTAACGCGCAACTGCGGATAAAGGAAGTGAACGTCGGCGTCCGCTACGACGTGGGGCGCTCCTCCAAGCATCCGGTGAGTCACGGACTGCAGGTGCTTACGGGGGTGATGCGTAGCATTGAGTTCAACTCGCCGTTGCTCGCGTTCACCGTTCCTGGTTTAATCCTTGTCGCAGTGGCGGTCGGGCTCGCCTTTTTTATCATTCAAGCCTATTCCGTCGTTGGATACGTCGTATTAGGTCCAACGCTGCTGATGCTGCTTCTCGCGGTAGTAGGGACGTTTTTAGTGCTTACGGGGATCATCCTCCACTCCATGTCTGCGCTCATTGATTCACGGGCCGAAAGGCGTGGCGGATCACGATAAGTTTTCAGTCGAGCACTTGCCAGCGCTTTCTTGCCACAGGCAGGCTCGCGACGGCAGAGCAACTCGAAGCGGCCGCCGGCTCCCACTTGCGACGCTCCAATTACCCATCTGCCATCTCGCGCTCATCGAACAATCACGAGTTGTTCTGAGCGCTGACACAAAATCAAAGCGCGATCACACAAGAAACGACAAAGCTTTAAAGACTGCACGAGAAAACGCGAACGCATAATCGGTGAAATGCCGACAACCGCGCTGAAACGACTACAGCTAAGTGCGGGGCGTGCACGTTGAGCCCGGGACCCCACGTTGTCCCGCTGGCTATCCGAGGTGTCAATAGCTATATATCGCTGCTATTCGTGGCCTAGACCGACTGTCGCCTACGTGGAGCAGCCAAACAAATAAGGAGCATCGGCAGAAGTTACGTGACACAAAGCAATCCAAGCCCTAGCGACAAAGCGGACCGCAAACGCTTTTAAATTACGCCGTTATACTTCGATTTAGCTCTTAGTTTGAGTGGGGTGCCCGCCTTCTTTTTTTGCATCGTTCTGGTCTCTTTCATTCGCTGGCCTGAAGACCAGTCTGGGGAGTCTGCGCGCATGCTGAGTCTAGCTCACCCGCTCGCCCCTACACGTCTCAACGGATAGGACGATGAACTGCAACTCCACTTTTCGCTCATAACGGCCAGACCACGTGGCTGACGCGCACGATCTGGGCGTCATGAAAGACAACGAAACGTTCTGGATGGCGCACGTGAGCTGTCCAACAGAGCAGCAGCCGCTAAGCACGCGAGCTCATGCTGTGACGTTCACCCAGAGGTGCGTGTCGCGATATGGTTCGGCGGTTTGTGCGTTCGCGTAAAGGGCAAAATCAAGTTTCACGTTGTTCCCCGGTTGACTTAGTACGAGGTCTATCTGCTTTTCCCATTGCTGGCCGTCGGGGACGGTCACCTGTTCAGAGTAAACGGTGCTGCGCTGTGTACTGTTGTTCGCAGAGACGACCAGCTTATAGGTGACGTCGCGCGCCTCGTGGTTGGTAATACCTACCGTTATAGGACTGGGAACGCCTACCTTGAAGTCGGTGGTGTAGTTGCCGAGCGTCCCATTAGCGCCGAGAAGGTAGAACTCAGTAAAGTGCTCGCTGGGCTTCGGTATAACCAAGGCATAACTCGCAACGGCGACCGACGCTATGATAGCGATAACGAGTGCGATCGAGAGCGTTCGATCGAACGTGCTTCCTACAAGCGCCGCTCCTGGGCCGTCCGAATGATGCCGCACAGGCCAATTGACAGCGAAGCGCTGTTCTGATTGGAGTTGATGCCGACGAATGGTCGCGATTATGACACACACCAGCGTAAAAACGACGAGGAGGACAAGTGTCGGACCCAGTCGGATGCCCCATCGGGTATAGTTGAGGCCTATTTCAAGGAGCGGCACGATTACAATACTGAGACCAAAAGAGAGCCCCAGCCTGACACCGTCTTTTAGCGTCTCTTTTTGGGGAAACAGCGCCGCTACGAATGCGTACCCCGGGACAAAAAGAACGGCTATCGCGCCAATGATGGGGCGAGCGACCGTTACGCTGAACGCCGGAACACTAGCGACCACAAGCGCTGCAAGCGCGAAACCAAACACGAGGATAAGGTCTGCGAAGGTTCTAATAGGCTTCATTTGCTCTTTCACTGCCTATGTGCTATAGTGCGGAAGACCTCGCTTGATTGGGGGGGCCTGTTTACTGCATGCGTCGCGAATGCTTTATATGTTTAGTACAACGCTCGAGCGTAGCTCTGATAGTGACTTATCGAGGTGCTAAAGCGCTTCTAATGTGCGTGGTGGCGCACAACCTTCTGCTTGCCTAATGGTCAGTGCAAACGAGAGTGTGGGCGGTTCGCGGTCACTGTGTACTATTATTTCGCGGTGACGACCTGAACGGTACCGGCGTCGTAGATCACGTTTTGGGTAGCTTCAATGGATTCGTAGTGCTGTGCTCC
>Ga0182014_10008566_pt1 | contig 10428 bp, 9 predicted proteins | sample 612S2DmetaG_FD_120489 | JGI IMG/M metagenome (GOLD analysis project Ga0182014, IMG submission 120489) | Permafrost microbial communities from Stordalen Mire, Sweden - 612S2D metaG | ecosystem: Environmental > Terrestrial > Soil > Wetlands > Permafrost | place: Sweden: Stordalen | collected...
AAGGCAATGAATTTGACTTTGCAACTGTTTCTATATTTCTTTTTCTTTGCAGTTATCAATATTTTTTTGAATTACTAAACCTTGATACTGTCTGGTATGTACTCAGGAAAACCAAGAAATTTTCTGAAAAAAATTTGAGCAATTCATTATCTCTCAAGTTATCAGATACTGTTGCTTGGCTTAGTCTTCCAGCAGGCATCTATCATTTAAAGGTCAACGTTGCTACGGGAACACCAATAGCGGTGCTTATGTTTGTGAACAAGAAGCAGATCAGGCAGGAGACCAACCAACACTGAATGGACAGTGAAAATTCGTAACCTTCATAAGTGCTATGAGTATTTTGATTTCATGATAAAATGATTAAATAGCGGTATAGTTTTGGTCCAAATGCTTGAATTATCTTAACCCTAAGACGTATAAGTTTTGTATGCAAACTTCAGCATCAGTAAAAACGATAAATCCTATTCTGTAATGAAAGAAAATGGTATGGGGACAACCAAAATTTACAAAACTTTCTGTACACTGCCAAAATTATGCATGGTACCAAAGTTTTTCTGAAAAAAATAAAATATAGTCTGTATAATAAATATCTCTATTATAGACTAGTCTAAAGTTCTATGTTAGAGAGATATATTATAGAGATATTTTTGTAATCTATTTTAACCTGACTTAATCTACGTTCGTAGCTTAATGTTTATTTCTATTCTTTTAATATATTCAGTTAGGTCCAAAAACTGTAGCTGTTGCAGTATCAGAGTTTGAAATTACTGTTTTGTTATCAAATGAACCTGTTGCATATGCTGAATTAATCACAAAACCAGCATCAATGTCGAGTGATTATATATAGTATTGATCTGATTTCTTTCAAGAAATTCCTTGGTTTCCCTGAGTACATATCAGACAGCAAGCCAGTCTGGTTATTAAGAAAAAAAACTATTGATAACTGCAAAGAAGAAAAGACGCTTAGACAGTTGCGAAGCAAACTTAATTGCCTTGGTTTGAAAATATCTCCATATATCAGAGCCAGAAAATTATAGCTCTTTCCTACAATTGCTGCGATATCTTGCAGAGCCAAAGAAGAGATAACATAGGTATTATTTCATGAAATGAATATTAATTAATTTTCAAGTCGTGACAGAAGATAGCTGTAAACAGTATAGGTATTTATGGTAGTTACAATTAAACGATTAATAATGTCAAAATTAGCAAAGATATACTTTTTGATGCTATTTTTTGTGAAGTTGATTATAAATTCCAAGTTTATCAAGCTTTTTTGCTGAATTTTGTGAACCTATGTTTAATCTCCGTTAATTCTGATCTGATCAATGATATTAATAATTTGACAATAAAGCCAAGAGGATAGCCCCATAAAAACTATTGTCTGAACATACTCCCAATGATCTAATCTAAATTTCGTTTTTAAAGAGTCGAATCCTTTCTCGAGGAATTCTCTTTACAATGTATTTCCAATTACTTAGCAAGTGCCAAATCCGTTTTGATTTTGGACAAAAAAATCATTATCTACTACTAAGATCGTACATTTTTAGTAGTTTGATAACTTCCTAAGCATTAAGCTCTTTGAGTTTAGGCCCAAAAGAGTACACAACTCCAATAAGCTCAATGTTGACTTTGAATTTTTTTTGAAGTTCTTTATTTTTCATGATTGTTACCTGGATTTTCTTTGATTTCAGTAACTATTGTCAGAACAGTTTTTTCTTTTGCTTCCAGCTGCTTATTCTGTCCACATTTTGAGTAATAAATAATACTTAATGCTACTTACGTGACGATTTTTATCCCATGTACACCTTTTAAGGGTTCTAAAGATTTGTCTTTTTTCAGAGAATATTTCCCAATTATTTTATTTTCATTTGTATTCAGTTTCATGGGAATTAGATATTTCATCTTTTTTTTGCAAAAGTTCAACTTTGCTTGTTGTATTAGCTCCTCAGTAAAAAATGCTGTTAGAGTTTTTTTGAGTTTATTTTTTTCTTGATTATGAGTGCCAGATAATTGCATAAGTCAAGATCATTGCCTCGATTCACTGTGACTCAATTATGTATGCTTATAAGTCTCTTGAGTTCACTAACTCCCAATGTAATCTGTAATTTATCAAGTCCATGACATCTACTGTATCAACAATTATCAATTTTAGATTCAGTTACATGTAGAACCATACTTGGCCAGTCCAATTTTAGATCATTCTCTTCAGGAGATAAGTTTGCTTCATAAATTGGAGTTGTTTCGAACGCATAACAATCTGCGGATAGATTCACAATGTAAGAATCACAAAAAGTGGATCCAAGATAGTAAGGTGGATTCTAACACAGATTGTTCAGGCAGCAGCAAGAAAAATAAATAGCAAGTTAAAAGAGTTTTTTAAACTGAAGAAGAAATCAATTAGAGATGCAAAAACAATTATTGAATTGGCACGGAAATTGCCATTATTATTTTGGCGCTTAATAAAAATGAAGAGATATATGAAGATGAAACAATATCTGTATTTAGCAGACATACATCGATGTACATAAATGTACAATTTGTTTGCCTATTTGTCAACTATTCATTAAAAGTTAGATTAATTTTTAAGCTATCATCATATTGAAAAAATAGATGACATTCTTGTACCCATCTGCGGGAAGTGGGGAATTATTAAACTGGAGAAACTAAAAAAAAGACTGTTGAGACTGAGACAGTATCGATTGATAAACTTATAAATAATTAATGGAATAATATAAATTATGGAAACAAAGGATGGATAAAGCACTTGAGAAATCATTTTCGTCACGCAATATCATGATAAATCAGTTATAGCTTTGAGTTACTGTTCTTTAGGAAACAAGTACCTTGAGCCCAGAAACTGCTTTTACCAGAATATCCACTTCTTCTATTGTATTGTATAGTGCGAAAGAAGCTCTGACAGTACCATCTACTTTCAGAAAGCGAGTAATTGGGATTGCACAGTGGTAACCGCTTCTAACGCAAATTTGTTTGGTCTGGTCAAGAATTAGAGCAACATCATGAGCATTAAGCCCTCTCACATTAAAAGGTACTATTCCCAGACTGTTTTCGGGCCCGTAAACCTCCACATGCTCGAGTTCGGAGAGCTTTTTGGCAGCCTCTCTTGAAAGATTCATTTCATGTTTTTTGATTTCTGAAATCCCTATTTTCTCTACATACTCTACTGCTCTTCCTAACCCTATGACTCCTGGAATATTAGGAGTGCCAGCTTCAAAACATGCTGGAGAAGGCTCCAGAGTGTAGGCAGACTCGGATACATCTGAAACAGTGCCCCCTCCAACTGAAGCACTTTCGAGCACTTCGGGTTCTTTAACATAAAGTACGCCAGTACCCTGTGGTCCAAGCAAGCCCTTATGTCCAGAAGTTGCAAAAAAGTCACATCCAATATCCCTAAGGTCTACTGGCATATGTCCTGCAGATTGGGCACCATCAATCAAAACTTTAATGCTGTTTCTGTGGGCAATTTTCGTCATGCCTTTTACGTCCTGTACGGAACCGAAGACATTTGAAACCTGAGTTATGGCAAGAAGTTTGGTTTTATCTGTGAAAGCATTCTCTAGCATATAACTGTCGATTTTGCCCTTGTTGTCAGGGTTTATAACCGTGATATTTACCCCTTTTTTCTGCAAACGCATCCAGGGAAGAAGATTTGAATGGTGTTCGAGCAGAGTTGTGACAATGTGATCTCCTACCTCCCAGGGATAACTATTAGCAATAAGATTAATTCCTTCGGTGGTATTTTTCGTAAAGACGGTATTTAAAGGCTCTCCATTTAAAAAGCTAGCGACTATTTCCCTAGCTTCTTCGTAGTGGTTTGTGGTCTCCCGAGCCAGACGATGGGCTCCTCTTCCGTAATTACCAGCATATCTATAGAAGTAATCAACCATAGCTTCAACTACAGGTATCGGAGTCTGAGTAGTTGATGTGCTGTCAAGATACACGACTTCTTTTAAAACAGGAAAATCTTTACGGACCGCATATACATCGTACATGCTTATTTTTTAGGAATGAGAAATAAAAAAAGGTTGTGCAGGTTATTTACCCTGCATACCGCCTATCATAAAGCGGTAAATATCTAATTCATCTGAGTTCAGGCTGTCAGTACAACCCTTTATAACGGTGTGATAACCGTCTTCGTGGCATTTATTTCCGTATTCTGTTCTTTTTTCGAATTCTTGATTTAATTCACTCATAGTTTTCCTCCTGTCTCTTCAATGCTTGCGCTTACATGCGGGTTAGAATCATTCCCTCAGGAAATGAATTCTGCAGTTCGGTTCGAAATTTCAATCCATCTGAATAGGATTCCTATAAGCAGATTAGAATTTTGCATCCTTCGGGCTACTAATCCCTTAACTGCGCAACAATAATTGTCCTTACCCACAACAATATATTAATTGTCAATTGTAATATATATTAGTTGCGGGAATTAGTGTTACTGAATTTAGTCAGTTCCTAAATAATTTCTACAAATCAGGAGAATATTAAAAAAAATCAAGGTAATGAAATCGTTGACTACACAAATAAAAATGGATCCATTTTTGGTATAGACAGAACCAGTTTACTGTCTACATCTTCTGAATTAGGTAACTTCGGTGATATAATAGCTTTACCTAATGAAGCAAATTATAGCCCGCAAGAAGTTATAAGGTTTTATTTCATGCTGCAACATCTTCTAACAATTCTCTTGAACCAGCAATCAACTATCAAGAGTCAAAAATACCAAAAATAAGAATTTCTTTAGATTAGGTATTTTCACTTATATGAAACTCAGTTTTGTTGAAAACATTTTTTTCTTCATTTATGAAAACAAACGGTGAAATTTTTGAGATGATAATCTTAAAATTAAGGCTAAAGACATAAATATTTATTTTCATTGAATTTATATTATAAAAAATTTGACTCATTAGACTTTCAAATTATTCTGTAGGATCTCACCCTATGCTGAAGAACGCATTAAAAGCGGGAGATAGTCAATGTCACTTCCATTAACTCTGTAAGGCTGACCCCTAATTCCATTTGAATCCGAATCAATAGCAGTTTGAGAAAATCCCGTACCATTCGGATTTGCCCAGAAGTTCCCACCAAGATATGGACCCTTTACAATATTCGTTCTTTTCGTTTTTGTAGTGTTCCAAAAATTACCTTTACTGTTATCTGCCCTCACATTTAAAGTGTTGTTAAAATAATTATTGTATATGTGATTATCAGTTATTTCGTCTCGCAAATCAATACCTGATTCATTACTAGAGATTACCATATTGTTCGATAGCTCATTTTCGTGGCAGTTATCTTTCAAAAAGATACCTATGCTACTGTTGGAAATTGTATTGTTATACACTTTGGATTTAAAGACGAAGGTAAGATCGATCCCGTAATTACAGTCCCTTATTTTGTTATCGCGAATCACAGTTTTCGCCTGAACATCATAGATTTCTATCCCAGTGCTACAATTTATTACATTGTTTGTTGAAACAAGATTGTTTCCACCACAACAGCCAATAATTATTCCTCCACCATTTGAGAGTCTATTCAAGAATACTGTATTATTCCAGCATTGTGCACCCAGAGTAACATCTCCTTTCTCAATAGTATTACCTAATAACTTGTTCTGGCTGCATCCTTCATCAAGCCATATGCTATTATTGGAAAATTTATTATGTAAGAGCGTATTGTTCATTGAATCCTGAAGGTAAACCCCATACCGATTTTCATAAAGGTTATTCCCCTCAATTATACAGTTGTTAGCATGTTCGAGGAAAATCCTTGCTTGAGGACAGTAAACTCCATCACATATCCCAAGAGTATTGGCAGCTTCCCCTGATCCAGTTATGCTTAAACCCTTAATCGTTACATTATCTGCGTTAATCTGAAATACACTGGAATTTTCATTAAGAGACCGTACAACCACTCCCCCATAACTATCTGTTTCTGATGTAATCATTATCCCGGATATGTTGACAATCACATTTTCCTTATAGTTCCCAGTTTTCAATACAACAAAATCTCCTGTCGTTGAACTATTCACAGCAGCCTGAATTGAATTTCCAGGTTTCACATAAATGATTTTTCCACTTCCAACGCCCGCAGAAAGCAAAAATAAAATAACAACCAATAAGGTACTCGTTAGCTTGATAAAACAATGATCTATAAGCACAATTTTCAAAAGTAAATCCCTCTAGATATTTTGCATAGCCTTTCAGGCTTAGGATATAATAAATTTTGAACCTACAGCATTGTGCGTAACAACTCTAATTCAGTACATGTATTGTCACTCATTATTATATATATCAACTGCTTCTTTGTTTTCCATGATCCAAAAATCTGTAAATTGTGAGATTTTCTGGGAAAGCAAAATACCGGCATTTCAGGACTCAAAAAGACTTAGTAAGGAAACAATTACTCGCAAGTTCAGATAGCTTTTTGTTTCCCAAGAAAGAAAAAAATATTTTTTCAATGAGTCTCAACTTTTTTGCGTATTTGGGATCCCATCATTTTTTGATTGTGGTCTTGAGCCATTGATCAAAGCCAGTACTTCACAAACCCAACACCAACTATTTTAAAACTGACTACACTTTTTTTCGCTGTATTAGACTATATACACACTAGATAGCTATACTTTATTAAAGCCATATAATGAATAAAGTAAGCATATAACTTAACAATTTTATTCAACATATATGCTTCAAATTAATCACATGTCTCAAAATATTGGTATCTGTGCTTTGAACGAAGTTAGATATATAAACTTTTTTAGTACATATTTTATTCCAGTTGAATGCCCCTCAACAAGCTAAGGGGATTAAAACTTCCCAGATAACTGTTTATCAGGCTCTACAACTGATTTATAATTAATACAAGGTGAATTTACCGAATCGACTTAAAAAATTCTTTCGATCGCTCCACAATAGTTCATTGAATAACTACTATACACCCCATACTGTTTATAACTATATTTTGTTACGATTTGAAAATCAATAATATTTCTCTCAGAAAATAAAAAATGATTTTTTTTCTTTGGCCCGCAAGATGTCACAGCAATTGCAAGAAAGAGTGGTAATTTTATGGATCCGATATATAAATATTGAGTTTTTAGGCTCTCTGCGCCTAGATATAATTATTTTGGATTGAAATTTATCAAAAAACTGGATATGAAGTTCTTAAAGAAATAAAAGAAAATAGTAACCTTAAAAGCATACCTGTAATCATTTTTACTACTTACAGCGCTGAAAAAGATATACTCAGAGATTATGATCGTAATCCAATGCCTATATGGTTAAACCTATTGACTTAACGAATTCTGAAAGCAATTGGATCCATAGAAAACGTTTGGCTTGAAGCTGTAACACTACCATCAAACAAACATCAAAAATAAATTAGTGGAGACTATGTATAAATTCTACTTTAGATCTCTGATATATTGAATTTTCGAGAAGCGATTACAAAAAATAAAATTTTGATCTATATAGGTGAAATTTTCTTATGAATTATTAAGGAAAAATTGTAAACTACTGGAAATAGTATAAGCAAAATAAGTAAACTACTCATAAATCACCTAACTTAGTTATTCTATATATTATGGGTTAATAAAGGTAGGTGCATAAACATTATAGTCGTAAATATAAATAAGTGATAAGCCACTGATAGACCCAAGGTACTGTTCTCAGGATTAACTAGCCATCACAAAATCGTGTCTAGAGTCGCTAAAGTGGTTCATATGGGCTTTGTAGGCTAAGGGGTTGTGGGTTGTGATGACACCCATTGTGATTATGTTAGAGATCGTGATAGAGACCATGACATAGACAATAACGGTTTAGGTGGATTTGTTGGCCGTAGCAATTTATTTGATGATTTTGTATTAATTGCAACCTTTTTAGGAGAATTAATTGATTTAATTCGGTATTATTTGGCTTTTTTAATGAATCAAAATTGCGCTGGTGCTTTTAGTGCTGATAAATGAGTTAAGAAAGACAAATGTAATGAGTATCATAAAATAAATAGCATTTTTGACCTAAAAAGAACCAAAATGCTCGAAAATCTAATTTTAGAGTTATGTTCCATTATTTGGTTGATATTTTCATCTTATATTACATATTTATAAAATACAAAAATATAATTCACATTTTAATTTTTGTAATAATATAGAAAACTTAGTATATTTGTATCACATTAAAAATTTATGTGATATAAATGAGAGATTTGCTTAGTTACCTTAATATTGTCAAGCAACTGGCCAGCAATTTTCTTCTGCGCTCCCATCTTAGCAATTCTAATTGGTAAAATACGCAATGAAATTTCAATTCTTCTGCCATTGAAGAACTAGTATATAAACAAGAAATTTATCGAAGAAAGCACAAATTACAAAAGTTTAACGAAAAAATGGCAAATTATTACCTAGAATTAGGTAATTCGTTCTTAGATATTTGCAACCTTGAATCCGCGAAAATTGCTTTTGAAAAAGCTAAGAGTTTCGATCCAGCAAGCATCAAAGTACATATGGGATTAGAAAAGTGTGAAATCTTTCGGCCTATTTCAGAAAAGGATCTAGTCCCGTATGATGCAGAGAGAGCAATAAAAATGTTAAATGTAATACTAAAGGAGAATCCAAATGCCAAACATGCCTATCTATTTTTAGCTAAGCTATATCATAAGATCGATCCTAAAATCGCGTTGACCTATTATGAAAAGGTGATTTCTTTGAATCCGAAATCTGATGCTGATAGTCTCCCATATAACGGACTTGAATATATATATGAGAGTGAAAAAAAATACGAACATGCATTCATGTGGATGAAAGAAGCTGAAAATCTATGTGGATGGGATCCACTTGTTACAAATAATTTAGCTTATCAGTACTTAATGAAGGGAAGATATGAAGAGCTATTGAATACCTTAAGCGCCTTTTAAGGTTCAGTCCATATGACATAATTGCATATTGGAATATAATTAATGCTTACAGGATGATTGGCAAATTCAAAAATGCGTATAATTATAGCCGAACATTAATAGAATGTATCGAAAATGAAAAGAGTTTTTCTTTGAAAATTAATACTGGAGAATTTGTATTCAATACAGATGTTGGTGAAATATCTTTCAATAATAATATGGAGAAAAAGTGTTACAGTTATTGTAGTATGGCTTTAACGTGTTGTCTCTATGATTCAAAAACAAAAGCTTACGAATTTATAGATAAAGCTCAAAGATTGAGTTATTGTGATAGGACATCAACCCAATAATTCGTACTTTTCAACGTCAATTATTTACAACAAGCGGATAAAACTCTTACTCTCAAGCTTAAGGAATTTATGAAGATTTCCCAAAATTTGGATTCTTGCAACACCTGGGATATATACTAATTCACAGACAGCCTGTAGACGTATGCATAATATATTTACTTATTTGCTCACTATTTTATCCTAAAAGCAATATGAATTTTTAGGATATTTTATAATTGATCCATATTTTAAGGATTAATGATCCTTATTTTTAGGATTGGGTATTGGGCCATTGGATGCCAGGCTTCCACAATTTATGGTTTATCGAAATCCAGGATCTAAATTTGTCGTCGCAGTCACTATTTCCATCTAATGGAAATATAAATCCAACTGTTTCTGATCTACTTCTTCGAAGGATTCTATGTCTTCCAGAAACATATATTAAAAATTGATTGTTTCTCAATATTTACACATAATTTGGATAAAAATGGATTATGTTATCTGAAATTCCAAGTTAAGTTGACTTAGAGCCTATCCTAAAAGTCATTAATGACATGTTGCAAAGTATCTAGACAGGAAGCAGAAAATATACATAAACTTTATGAGCTCATTAGAAGCCCATGGTGAAGTTGAAATCGTGTAGCTAATATATTAAACATTAACTTATTGAAAATTATGCGGCAGAAATTATAAGAATATATTTGTATAATTTTTATCCTATGAAGTATTTTCAAAATATCAAAGATAAGATTTTTGGATGCCAAAGATAGTATTCTTGATTCATAAAATTATATTCTCATTTATCAGACTTGTTTAATAGACAAATTTAGATAAAATTCTAAAAGTATTCTATGTATTAAAATTTGGTTTTTGAAATTCTGCTGTTTTGATTGGTAAAGTGAAATAAAAAGTCGAACCTTTACCTAATTCAGATTCTACCCATATACGGCCACCATGCCCTTCTACAATTTTTTTACAAATTGCAAGTCCTATTCCTATTCCAGAGTATGCTTCCCTGGTATGCAATCTTTTAAATATTTCAAAGATTTTCCCCGAATACCGCGGATCAATTCCAATTCCATTATCTTGCACTGAAAATACCCATTCGGTCTCCGTTTTCTCTGCAGAAATATGAATTTTTGGTGTCTCTTCACGGCGGAATTTTATTCCATTGATGATCAGATTCTGAAACAACTGA
>Ga0182014_10008571_pt1 | contig 10425 bp, 6 predicted proteins | sample 612S2DmetaG_FD_120489 | JGI IMG/M metagenome (GOLD analysis project Ga0182014, IMG submission 120489) | Permafrost microbial communities from Stordalen Mire, Sweden - 612S2D metaG | ecosystem: Environmental > Terrestrial > Soil > Wetlands > Permafrost | place: Sweden: Stordalen | collected...
GCTTGCCCCGACCTTGTCGAGCTTCCTGGTCTGCCGTGCGCTGTTTGGCGTCGCCATGGGCGGCGTCTGGGGCGTCGGCGCGGCGCTGGCCTTGGAAACCCTGCCTACGGAAGGCCGCGGATTCTTCTCCGGCCTGCTGCAGGAAGGCTACGTCTGCGGCAATCTGCTGGCTGCGCTGCTGTTTGCATCGCTCTTTCCCCACCTCCATGGCAGCGGCGTCCTCACCAACTGGCGCATCCTGTTCATGATCGGTTCCCTGCCTGCATTCCTCGGCTTTTATCTCAACTACAAGGTCGAGGAATCGCCCGCCTGGCTCGCTGAACGCGAAGCAGGCCTGACCCAGAAGAAGCCCAGGCTCACGCTGTCCATCCTCATCAGCTATCTGCCCATCTTTCTCTTCGTCGTCCTGCTGATGACCGCGTTCACGTCCTTCAGCCACGGCACCCAGGACCTGTACCCCACCTTCCTGCAGCACGACATGCGCCGAAGCGCAGCGCACACCGGCCTTATCGTCGCCGTCGCCAACATCGGCGCTCTGCTGGGCGGTATTTGCTGCGGCAGCATCTCGGAGAGGTTTGGCCGCCGCAGGACCATCGTTTTCGCGGCGCTGCTGGCCATTCCGATGGTCCCGCTCTGGGCGTGGTCCCACACCGCGACCATGCTTGCCGTGGGAGGCTTTCTGATGCAGTTCATGGTCCAGGGCGCCTGGGGAATCATCCCCGCGCACCTGAACGAACTGGCGCCCGCGCCGGTCCGCGCCATTCTGCCCGGATTTGCCTACCAGCTTGGCAATCTGCTGTCGTCACGCAACCAGATCTTCCAGCAGGTCTACGCCGACCGCCACAACGCCGGCTCGCTGAACGTCGCGCTCTCCGCAACCGTGGTGGTGGTCGCGATCACCGTCGCCACCGTCGCCGGCTTCGGGCCTGAAGCCAAGGGCGCCGATTTGATCGACGCAGAATAGCGAAGGGCGGAGAGTTTCCTCTCCGCCCTCGGCATTCCTGTTGCGGGTTACTGTGCCTTAGAACTCCAGGCGCAGCGACACCTGCAGCACGCGGGCTCCGTTATTTCCATCGGTATCCACGGTGTTGCTGATGTTGCCAAACGTGGTGCTGGTGACATCCTGCTGATCGTAACCGTTGAATGAGTTTTCCAGCGGCAAGCCGAAGTTTGGATGGTTGAACGCGTTGAACGCGTCCGCCCGGAACTTCAGATTGACCCGCTCAGCATAGATCGGGAAGTTTTTGGCCAACCCGAGATCCTGGTTGAAGAAATGCGGACCACGCAAGCCGTTACGAGCTCCAATCTGGAATCCGATCGGCCCCTCGTATGCTGCAGCAGCCGCGGGCGCTGAAAATGGCTGGACTGTCGTGGGCGCTACCGCGTTGTTGAAGACATTGACCCCTCCGCCGAGGACCTTGGTCGGACCGGTAGCCACCGCAGATTTTTTGCCGATAAGAATGCCCGGGGCATCGTTGGAGTAGCTGGCAACGAAGGCATTCGAGTCTGTTCCCCAAGCATTCCCGGTGTGCCATTCCGTCACGCCGCTGATGTCCCATCCCCCGAGGATCTCTTCCCCCCACAGCGGTATATCGCTCAGGAACATCCGGTTCCTGCCGAAGGGGAGCTGATAGGTTTCGTCCGCCGTGATGTAATGCCTCACGTCGAAGTCGGAGTTGGCGCGGCACTCACGCGGGCGGATAACGTCGCAGATCAACCCGGTGCCGCCGACACCGGTATCGCCCGCGCTATTCGCAAAGAACGAAATGTTATCGATGGAGTGAGACAGAGTGTAGTTCAGATCGAACTGCAAGCCATGGGACAGGTTCTTCTGTAGTGACATCAGGAAGCCGTTGTAGGTGGAGAACCCTCCGTTGCTGTAGAACGTGTTTTCGGAGAACTGCGCTGCGTCGCCCACGTTCTGAGGGGCAAAATTAGAGAGGAATTGGCTAAAGTCGCCAAAATCACCGTTGTGGACCTCGCCGGAAACCTGCGAGGCCAGAAAGTCGGTATTGTTTGCATAGTGATGCACCACACCGTTGGCATCTTTATACGTCTGGGAGGCCCCAAATCCGGGAGCCACGACGTTTTCGAAGAATGCCTCCGGGGGCAGGCTCAATGGGTTTACGCCCGCCCTTATTTGGGTGGTCATTGCGGCAAAGGCGGCGGACAGGTACTGGCCGGAGACAGGATCTGCGAAGTCAAGAACCTGTTCCGCGTCGGCCTGCGCCAGCAGACGGCGTCCCAGGCGGCCTACATAGCTGGCCTTGAGAACCAGGTCTCCCGGGAACTGGTGCTGCACGCCGAAGTTGTAGCCGATGGAATACGGTGTCTTGAGGCCAGGGTCGATGGTTGCGTTGAAGGCCAACCCATTCTGAAGGCCGCACGGAGATCCAAAAGCATATTGTGAGCAAAAACCAGGATCGGTAAACGGCTGGTACGGGGGCCGTGGCGATGCCGGCGGCGTTAGGGAAACATTGGAGGGCCTCCCCGACCAATCCGTGCCGGTCGGGATGGTGTTATTCGCGCTGAGTCGCGGGTCATTCTTGATGGAATCGTACGCATCGCCCGGGATGCCCTCAGAGGTCGACTTGGTCTGTTGGAAGAGGTACGAATCCGCGTCCTGGATCTGCTCCACTGCATTGATGACGGTGCGGTCGTAGACGATGCTTGCGCCGCCGTTGATCACGGTCTTCTTGTCGAAGCCAGGGTTCCAGGAGAACCCGAAGCTGGGCGCGAAGTTCTTGTACTCCTGCGGGTAGAGCGGCGGACCGTTTGCAGCCTTTCCACCAAGATAATAGGTGATCAAAGGCACGGCGAGCGGCCCAGTCTGGGAGAGAGAACTTTGCGCGACCCGGGCGTCCATGTATTGATTGAGCGTGAAAGGCTCAACCGTTTCAAATCCGCGCGTCTCATAGGGCACGGAGAACAGTTGATAGTTCAATCCAAAGTTCAAGGTAAGGTCGGGCAGCGCCTTCCACGAGTCTTGTACATACAGCTGGGTTTGATAAGACTGGTAGATACGCTGGTCGTTGGAAAGCTGGGGCAGCGCGGTGCCCTGCGCATCGTAGTTGAAATCGCTCTGGACATTTGCAACGCGGCCCAGCATGAAGGCGAAGGCCTGGTCGTAAGTAGCGGCCGCGGTGGCTCCTACTCCCGACGCGGCACTTGTATTGATATCACTGGGGCGCAGGCTGGGAACCAGATTCACGGTTTGCCCCCCCAGGCCGATCTCGGTCGCGTTGTAGTCTATAGCGCTGTTGTACTTGGCCAGGATATCCTTGAAGGTCCCGCCAAACTGGACCGTGTGATTGCCTCTGGTGATGGTGAAATCGTCTCCCACAACAGGAACCGGTATGCGGCGGCTCTGAAAGGAAGGGTTAAGGTAGAGGGTCGATGCGAGTGAGGCCTGGGTGCCATCCCCAAACAGGAACCAGGTCGACCCAGTCGGGTTGTAGTTGTTCGGGAAGGAGTATTTCTCCACCGTCTCGCCGAGGTAGACCTTATTAGTCTTATTGGCGCCGATCACCCAATCGTGACCAAGGACAAAGGCGTAGGTGCGATCGACAAACGGGTCGGTAGGCGGATCACCGGCAAACTCGTTCAGGTTCTCGGTCGAGTTCTGCCGCGCAATGGTGAACCTTGCAAACGCTTTCATCGATGAGTTGATGTTGTAATCCACCCGGCCGACATAATTCGTTTCAGAATTGTTATTGGGGGCGTTGAAGTCGAAGCCTCCCGAGTTGACGCCATCCCCGCCGGCCGCGTTGGAGTGGGGGAAGCGCGCATTCGTGTAGCTAAGCCAGTTGGGGTCTTCGCCGATCCCGGCAGGATCGAGCGCTATTACCTGCGCGGGACTCAATCCTGTAAGGGTGCCGGCGCTGTTGATGTAGTTGACGGTGCCGGCCCGCAGCGTATCGAGCGGAACGGTCCTGAAAGCAAGCTGCGAACTAATAATTTTAGAGTTGTTGTAGTCGAAGAAGAAGAACAGCTTGTTCTTCATGACCGGGCCGCCGATGTTGCCGCCAAATTGATTCTGGATCAGATGGTTGCGGGGAATCACAGGCGATGCATTGTTGCTGAACCAGCTGTTGGCTACCAGCAGTGGGTCGCGATGGTACTCGTTGATATTGCCGTGAAATTGGTTGGTGCCGCTCTTGGTTACCAGCGCAAACTGCCCGCCGCTGCCGGAGCCGGTCGCTGCCCCATAACCGCCAACGGTGGCATGAAACTCCTGTACGGAGTCAACCGGCGCGTGGCCTACGATGGTGCCGCTAAATCCTTCGGTGATTCCAGAGTTGCTTTGTGACGCGCCGCCAGTCGCTAGATCGACGACGTCCAGACCGTCGAGCGTAATCGCATTCTGGTCGACGCGTGCGCCCGTCGTTGATCCCTGATCGTTTACGCCCGGCTGCATGGTGAATAGCGCGGTGGGATCGTTGCGTTGCTGTACCGGGAGGTTGTTGAGCTTGTCTACATCGAACGTGTTGCCAATGTTGGCATCGGTCGTATCGATGGTGACTTCCGAGTTGGAAGCCGTCACTTCGACCTGTACCTCGGTGCTGGCAACCGTGAGCTTGACATCCTGGGTGCGGACGGTCGACACGGTGAGGTAAATGTCCTTGACGTCAACCGTGGCGAAACCGGCGTGCGCGAACGTCGCTTCGTAGCCCGGGCCCGGAGGAATGTTGGTGAAGCGGTACGAGCCGCCGGAGTTGGTCATCTGGCTAAACTTCAGCGCCCTGCCCGGGTTGGTCAGGGTGACGGTTGTACCCGGCACCACTGCACCGCTCGGGTCCGTTACATCGCCCGCCATGCCCGACACATCCTCCTGGGCCCGCAAAACCGCCGGTGCGCAGAACAGGGATACAACCAGAAATGTCGCAAACATAGACGAGAGCAGATTCAAGGTACGCTTCATAGTTCGATTCCTCGCAAAACTACCGTGACAATTTGGGATACCTGACTAGGTCAAAACACAACTAGACACATTCTTCCGTTCGCGGTAGGTGCACGTCTGATACCAAAGTCGTACGCGCCCCAAAACCGGAGACGCCATTGGAAATGGAATCTGTAACCCCCGATGGAAGGCAGATTTACAGACAACACGACCTATAGGAATAAGCCATTTTCCCAGCGAGAACCGGGCGAGGTCTGTGTCCGCTGTCACATTCGGATGTGAAGCGACGGTTTCAAGGATATGAATATTTGTATATTTATCCGCCGGTCTGCAAGGGCGTCCGGCCATCGCACTTGGGCGCCGGCCAGCTAGGGCGAAGCCCTAGGTTGGCGCAGGAATGGGACCTAAGGGCTGAAGGCCCGGCCTATAGAATTCCTCCGCCCTCGCCCATTCTGCCGTATCGTTAACACGCGGCCACCAACCGCCCCGGAGCCCGCTCGTGTTTCGTACCCCGATCCTCGCCGTCGCCGCACTCGCCCTGCTTCTGCCTCTCCCGGCTCAATCGCCTTCCACTCCGCTGGTAGTCAAGCTCACCATCCACGACACCATCCAGCCCATCACCGCCGAGTACCTCAAGCGCGGCCTGGACGACGCCGCCAGCCGCAATGCGGCAGCCGTGCTCATCTCCATGGGCACGCCCGGCGGCCTGCTCGATTCCACCCGCGAGATGGTCGCTGCCATCGAGGCCTCGCCCGTGCCCGTCATCATTTTCATCGAGCCTTCGGGCAGTCGCGCCGGATCGGCCGGCTTCTTCCTGCTTGAGGCAGCCGATGTCGCCGCCATGGCGCCTGGGACCAACGCCGGCGCGGCCCACCCCATCCTTGAAGGCACCACCATGGACCCGGTGCTCAAAGAGAAGATCGAGAACGACGCCGCCGCCTTCCTGCGCTCCTATGTCCAGGTCCGCGGACGCGACGCCAAGGACGCCGAAGACGCCGTCCGCAACTCGAAGTCCTTCAGCGAATCCGAGGCGCTGAAGCTGAACCTGATCGACGCGGTCGCGCCCAACGACGACGCGCTGCTGGCCCAGCTCAACGGCAAGACCATCAAGCGCTTCAACGGCGCCAGCGTCACGCTGAACTTCGCCCACGCGACCATCGACCCGCTGCCGCCATCGACGCGCGAGCGCCTGCTCACCCGCCTCACCAGTCCCGACCTCGATGTCTTACTGCTGATCTGCGGCGGGCTGCTCATCTACTTGGAATTCCATGTGCCCGGAACCATTGTCCCCGGCGCGCTGGGCACGCTCATGGTGCTGCTCGCCATCTTCGGCCTCAACCTGCTGCCCGTCCAGCACACCGCGGTGCTGCTCTTGTTCGCCGCGCTCGCGCTCATGGTGCTGGAGGCTAAGTTCGCCAGCCACGGCGTGCTCGGGGTCGCCGGAATCCTCTGCCTCGTCTTCGGGCTGGCCACGCTGGTCAACGGCCCGTCGCCGGAGATGCGTGTCCACTTCGGCGTGGCTGCCGGTGCGGGCGTCGGCTTCGGTGTCGTCACCTTCGGTCTGGCGTGGCTGGCATTCAAGGCTCGCCAGGCCAAACGCCTCACCGGCCCGCAGGCGATGGTGGGCCAGTCCGCCATTACCATGACGCCGGTCCTGCCCACCGGCGAACTTCCCATCGGCCAGGTCGAGGTCCGCGGCGAAATCTGGAAGGCCGCGCTCCCACCCAACGCCGCCCCCATCCCCGCCGGGACCGCCGTCACCGTCCGCGCCGTCAACAACCTCACCCTCACCGTGTCGCTGCATTGAACAACAGAAAATTCAAAATCCAACAAGTTTATCGAGATGAAACAATGACCGAAGAAAGCCCTAAGAATACCTCTGAATGGGTATGTACCACGGACGCGAGAGAGGTCGCCCGGATGACACCTATCCTGCGAGTCGGCAATCAACGACAAGTTCCGGCCACCATAAACCCCAGCACTGCAAGCCGGCCCACGTCAACACCACCGGAAGAAAACAAGGAAGGGCTGTGAGCGCGGACGCTACAGAGAATGACAAGGAATCAAGACGACGGGAAGAACTGCATGACACGCTCGCCGCCCAGGCACGAGCCGATCAACAAGCTAGCTCAGACTCATACGATAACCAGACCCTGACATTCGCAAGCGCGTTGTTGGGGTTTTCATTGGCATTCATCAAGGATATCGTTCCGCCCAATACTGCTGTCTGGGTCCCGTCTCTCTACGTGTCCTGGATACTACTGGCAGTCTGCATTTTGTCCGTAATTGTTTCCTTCCGCTTCGGAATAGAGGCACAGAAGAAACATCAAGTTTTCTTGCATGCCTACTACATCCAAAAAAATGAGGAGTACCTAAACAAGAAAAGTGGTTGGTCGACCGCCATCTCGTGGTGCTCCTATATAGGGGCTCTCACCTTCCTTGGCGGCCTCGTGCTAACTGTTTCCTTTGCGATCAGGAATATTTCAAACTCGAGGAGCCATGCCCAACAACAATCCGCCCAATCCACCCAAAATGAGAAGAACAGCGGGACGACAGCCTATCAAGATGCTAAAAGTGACCGAGGCGCGTCTTCCAGCGACCATGACCCCAATTCGTCCGGAGGCAAAGCCGTTGGGGCAACCGGCCAAAGCCGAACCAAAGAGTAATAAGTAGCACATCCCTAACTCGCCGGGTGCCCCATTCATGACAGTCCCACCGTCATGAGTGGGGTTGCTGCCACTCCCGTTAGCACAGAACCGTACCCACTTCTCCACAAGCCCACCTTGACACCCCGCGTATAATTAAAGGTGGATTATTCACTTGACGAAGGGTACGGCGGAGGTGTCAAATGACGCCTAAGCCGTTTCTGCAACCGCATCCCAGACGGCTCCCGAGAGGTCGAGCCGTGACAATAGTGGCCGGGTTCAAATGTAAAGACGGTGTGGTTCTCTGCGCTGACACACAGGAAACCATCGAGTCAAGCAAGATTTGGACGCCGAAGCTCCGCTTCGAGCCGCGCGACATGGATAGCTATGATGGCGCTTCCGAGTTGATGGCCATATTTGCTGGGTCGGGTGAGGGGCCATTCGTGGATAAAGTGGTTCAGCGTATCTGGGAGGACTTACAACTCGTCGCCACTTTCGATGAAGCCTGCGACGAAGCAGAGACCAGCATAAAAAAAACCTACAAGGAATACGGGCAAATTTTCCAGCCTGGATATTGTCCCTACGCAAAGGTTCTTTACGGCCTAAAGATGGATGGGCAGAGCAAACTGTTTCAAGCTGACGGAGCGATTGTGACTGAAAAAACAACGTATTCCGTCGGCGGCATAGGGCAGCACCTATCCGAGTTTCTGTGCAGTCGAATGTACGGGGAGAATTTGACTTTATCTCAAGCTGTGATCCTGGCTTCTTATGTGGTGCTTCAGGCCATAGAGCACGTTGACGGCTGTGGCGGCGATCAGCATATTGCAGTCCTCCGCAACACCGGGGGCAGCGAAGTAGTAGACCCGGTGACCCTAAAGGGAATTGCCTCTCATCTCCGAGGGGTTGATTCAGAGTCCGCGCGGGCGCTATTGGTAGCCGTAAATCTCGAACTTCCCGAGGATGACTACAAAAGTTGGATCGAGCATTTACGACTTCTTTTTGCAGCGACGAGGGAGATGCACCGAGAGGAACTTGGGGCGTGGCCGCGCATCAAAAGCGCGGTTATAGAGCATGAAAAGGCCAAAAGACAAGTCCCTAATAAGCGGTCAACCGGGCCAAGAATAAACCAAAGAAAGCTAAGGTGAATACGTGGACTTTCGCATGTTACTCATTGTGGTCGTAGTTCTCGGAACCTATGCTATCTCCATACTGCGCGACATAAAACGCGAGATCACCGAACTGCGTAAGCAGTTTGAAGAGCTAAACCTCAATCTTAGGCCGTGAGGTGCTCAAAAGTGAGAGGATCGGCAGTGACCATGTGTCGAAGAGTATCAATGAAAATATCAGCACGACCCCGGCGATTGAACCGGAACGTCATTTCTTCGAGGTAGGCGGGAAGATGTTTTGCAGAGACTTTATGCCACGATCCCACGATGCCGCGCTTGAGCAAGCTAAAAGCGGATTCGATGCCGTTCGTGGTGATGTCGCCGTCAACGTAGACCTTCGCGCTATGGTTGACCGTCTTGTGCTTCACCCGGTCAACTCCGGCCTTCATCATGGCTCCGGGGTAGGCTCCCCACTCGTCAGTCATGATCACGTCTACGTCTTCGCTGACGTTCTCTTTGATGTACCTTGCCAGGGTGCCAGATTTCGCGTCCTCAGCCTTGAAAAAGCGAAGTTCGCCGCCGCGCTGCTTGATGCCAATAACCGGCACCTTTTTGCTCTCGCTGTAAGGGATGCGCCCCGCGCCATGGGGATTCCTTTCGCGACCGCCTACCCAAGTTTCGTCCATTTCCACCGTTCCGTAGAGCATCGACTTCTCCGCCGACGCCATCGCAGCGCGGATGCGATGGCACAGGTACCATGCTGTCTTGTAAGAGCCTCTGTGCTCGCCCCAGAGCGTCCGTTTGAGTTGGCTGGCACTCATGCCCTTCTTAGCCTCGCAGATCAGCAGAACGGCCATAAACCAGATCGGCATAGGCAGGTGGGTGTCGTGAAAGATCGTGTTCGAGGTCACAGTAAATTGGTACTCGCACCCGACACACTCAAACCGGGCATAATCCTTCAGGCGCGACACCCGCGTGTCTTTGCAGCGCGGACACATCACACCTTCCGGCCAGCGGAGCCGTTCCAGCAGTTCGCGGCAACGGGTTTCGGTCGAAAATTGCATTGTCACTTCAGGGAGAGTCATGGCTAAACCTCAAACTCCGAAATCGCCGTTACAGCGCATACCCACCCGAAAGCTGGTTGCCAGCATAAAGCGGGATTTGCGCAGCTTCCCTCTACCTGTCGAGTCGAATAAGCCGAAGAAAGGAAAAGGGTAGCGGCTAACATGAGAAGAATGTTATCGGAACCATTACCCTTTGTCAAGTGAATAATCTTGAATTAAAGACAGAGCCAGAACAGAATCCACAGCCTCAGGATTGTGTCGCTCTCTACTCAGGCGGGGAAAATCGTTGAAAATAAGTCGAATCATAACAATGGTTTACGGCTAACTAATTTGTTTCCAAGATATTGCACACCAATCTTCTTGCTTTCAGCATTTTTGGAGCACTAAGTCTAATAATAAGAGCAATTTACATCTAAGTCGTTTATTTACAAGATTATAGCATTTAAGTCTTTTAGTTTCTAGATTATGCAGAATTCGATAGGGGAGGGGGGACACCATGACCACGACCACGACGACCGGCAGCCAGCTACTCGACAATCCGCGCCACCACGTCGTAGTCGTGCGACTCCGTAATCTCCGCGCGGTAGAACGTTCCCGGAACCAGCGTCTCATGCGGCCCAAAGTCGTTGATCAGCACCTTGCCGTCGATCTCAGGAGCGTGCAGCGCGGTCCGTCCCTGCCAAAGAAGTTCGGTTTCGTCGCTCTCGCCC
>Ga0182014_10008572_pt1 | contig 10425 bp, 6 predicted proteins | sample 612S2DmetaG_FD_120489 | JGI IMG/M metagenome (GOLD analysis project Ga0182014, IMG submission 120489) | Permafrost microbial communities from Stordalen Mire, Sweden - 612S2D metaG | ecosystem: Environmental > Terrestrial > Soil > Wetlands > Permafrost | place: Sweden: Stordalen | collected...
CGAGACCTCGCCGGTGATCGCCCTCAACACGCCCCTGCGCCACCGCATGGGCGCCGCGGGCATGCCCTTGTCCAACGTGGAGTTAAAGCTGGCTGCAGATGGGGAGTTGCTGGTCCGCGGACCGTCGGTCTTTGCCGGCTACTGGCACAAGCCCACCGCCAATGCCGAGTGTTTCGACGAAGAGGGATGGTTCCGCACCGGCGACATCGGCCATTTCGACGCGGATGGATTCCTTTTCATCACCGACCGCAAGAAGGAATTGCTGAAGACCTCGGGCGGCAAGATGGTGGCGCCCCAGCCCATTGAAAGCAAGCTCAAGATCAGCCTGCTGGTGGCCCAGGCCGCGCTGGTGGGCGACCGGCACAAGTTCATCTCCGCGCTGCTCTCGCCCAACTTTGTTGCGCTGGAGGATTGGGGCCGGCGCCACGGCATCGAGGCCAAATCCCGGGCCGAGCTGGTGGCCGACAGCCGCGTGGTTGCGCTGTATGACGAGATTGTCCACACAGTAAACCTCGGCCTGGCCAATTTTGAGACGTTGAAGCGCTTCCGCGTGGTGGCCGAGGAGTGGTCGATCGAGACGGGCGAGCTGACGCCCTCGATGAAGCTCAAGCGCCGCGTGATTACGGCGCAATACGCGGGGGTGATCGCCGAACTTTACGCCGACGAAGCAACCTCGCACGGCGCATAGGCGAGACCAGCTTGCCGCCGATCAGCGTGCGCTTGCTCCACATCCGCTGTAGTCCGCTGAAAAAGGGCGCGCCCCAGGTGCCCACGCCCAGCACAGCGCCGAAAAAGATTACGGCGTCGATGCTGAGCCGTCCGGTGCGCGACCAATAGGCATCCGGTTCCAGGTTCAGCCACAGGGCAAACTCGTCCAGGGTGAGGGCGGCCCCCACCCCGTAGCTGACTGACATCAGGCGGCTGAAGAAGATGGATAGTGGCGAGTGCGACCGTCCCAGATCCAGCAGCCAGCCGTAACCGACCAGCAGCAGGATGAGAATCCCCCAAACCAGGTGGTGAATGTGGAGGCCGCGTACCATGACCCACTGGAAGGGCCCCTCATTGTGGGCAATCAGACGTACGAGGATTCGGACGCCCAAGAATGTGACCAGGAATGAGACCGAGGCGATGAACATGCGCCGCCGCGGTCGGTCTGGGATGGTGGCGCGGATCAGGTATCCCAGCCGGGTCAACTGCAGCAGCACCAGCAGCACGACGACGACCAGGCTGGCAAACCCCAGCAACAACAGCGCTCCTGTTCCGGGCATATCGTGCATATCTTATTGAACCATTGCCGCGGGCTTTTCCAAAGAAGGAAATGTTGTGGGGGCCAAATCTTCCGTCAGCGGGAGCTCTGTCACGATTTGCCTTTACAGCGGCGGAGTACACTGAATAGAGCGTCGAGACCGGCGATTTCCCCGTTCTAGACGGACAGTTCAGGGACATGTTCCCGGCCCGGCTGGAACGGCCGCGCGAATTCGATCAGGAGATTTTACGATGCGAGTTGCTTTGTTGACCGGCGGCGGCGATTGCCCCGGGCTGAATGCGGTGATCTATGCGGCTGTGAAGAAGGGCATCAACCACTATGGCGATGAGTTCATCGGCTTTCTCAACGGCTGGCGCGGTGTGCTGGACAATAACTCCATTCCCCTCACGCTGGAAAACACCGACGGCATCCAGTTGACGGGCGGCACCATCCTGCACTCCTCGCGAACCAACGTGAAGAAGATTCCCGGCGGCATCGAGAAGGTTCAGGAGGTTCTCAAGGCCAACAAGATCGATGCCCTGATCGCGCTGGGCGGCGACGACACGCAGTCGGTGACCCTGTACCTGAGCGAGAACGGCGTGCCCAGCGTGGGCGTACCCAAGACCATCGATAACGACATTAACGGCACCGACACGACCTTCGGGTTCGACACCGCCGTTATGATCGCGACCGAGGCCATCGACCGCATCCACACCACCGCCGAATCGCACAACCGCGTGGTTGTGGTGGAGGTGATGGGCCGCGATGCCGGCTGGATCGCCTATGCCTCCGGCGTGGCGGGGGGGGCGCATGTGATCCTGGTTCCCGAGAAGGAGATCGACATCGACCACGTGTGCGCGCTGCTCAAGTACAACTACGATCACGGCAAGCACTATGGCGTGGTTGTGGTGGCCGAGGGCTGCCATCTGCCTGAGGTTGGGCAGGTGATTGGCTCCGCGCAAGTCGATTCTTTCGGCCATGCGCGTCTGTCGGGCATCGGTGAGGCTCTGGCCGAGTTGATCGAGAAGAAGACCGGCTTCGAGACCCGCTCGGTGAACCTGGGACACACCCAACGAGGCGGTGTTCCCACGGCCTTCGACCGCACCCTGGCCCAACGCTACGGCCTGCATGCCATCGACATGGTGCACGAGAAGAAGTGGGGCCAGATCGCCGTTCTGAAGGGCACCGACATCACCGACATTACCATCAAGGAAGCCATCGCCACCAACCGCCGCCTCGATCAGCGTTTCTTCGACGTGATTGCGGATTTGGAAGCGAAGGTCTAGGTTTCCAGGCGTTTCACGGCATTCGGAAAGCCATCCTCATTGCGAGGGTGGCTTTTTGCTTTCCGCTGGCTCTACGGGACCTGAAGAAAGTGCGTTAGAGTTGGGCTGTGCTTTACCGCCCTTACACTCCGGAGGACTTCGCCGAGCTGTATGCGATCGAGGAGGTCTGCTTCCAGCCGCCGTTGCGCTTTGGCCGCAGGTATATGCGCCAACTCATCGATCGCTCCAATACGGCCACCTGGATCGCGGAGCAGGACGGCCGGCTGGCGGGCTTCGCCATCGTTGAGTGGATGCGGGAGACGGGCGGAGTCATTGCGTATATTCAAACCCTTGAAGTTGCCCCGGATCGGCGGGGCCATGGTGTTGGCGGGGAGCTGCTGCGCCGCGTCGAGGGCTCAGCGCGCGCTGTGGGCGCTCAGGGGATCTGGCTTCATGTGGATGCGGAGAACGCCGGTGCGATCCGAACCTACCAGACGCAAGGCTACTTCTGCGAAGGCAGGGAAGAAGACTACTACTCGCTTGGCCGGGCGGCGCTGATCTATGGAAAGCTGCTGGAGTCCAGGACGGCGAGCTGAAGACTCGGCGCCAGGGAATCAATACCGCCAACTGGTCAAGTCCGCTCCTTTCGGGGCTGTTTTCTGGATGCGATCGAGGATTTTGGGCAGGTATTGGGTGTTGTAATGGAGGCGCGAATACGCGTTAGGCTGCGTGGGGTCGCCGTTCCAGCAGTGCTCGGCGCGCGGGCCGTAGGTCACTTCGCCGCTGTAGGGCGGGTTAGCGGTCGAGTTGAGAAAGTCTTCCATGCGATAGACGGCATTGTTGAGGAAGTATGTATCGTCGGAACCTACATAGATGTGTATCTTGCCAGCTAACTCCGGGCCTAACTTCGCCCAGTCGCGTTCGAGAATGGCTTCGAGGTCATAGTGCCGGCGCCAGTACTCGGCCACAGTGTGGTCTATGTCGCCGGTTACCTTGTCGAAGATGGGCTGCGGATAGCCGTCGGCTCCGACCGGCCCGTAGACGGCCTGCCAGATATCGAATTGCTCACCAGAGCGGCCATGGTCGCCGAGTGCGAGTTCGTAGGCATTGATCTCCTGTGTGGTAATGAGGGTGTGGCCGAGATAATCGCGCATGGCGGGCTGGGCGACGCGTTTGTGCGCGCCTTCGAGGAAGAAGGCGTTCTTGTCGTCGTATAGGTCGATGTTTGTGTAGGCGTGGAAGTCGATGGGGTCGGGGCAGGCGGCAAAGGCGCCGTTGTAATGGTCGGGGTAAAAGACCTGCACGGCCAGCGCCTCCCATCCGCCTGTCGAGCCGCCATAGACAAAGCGCGCCCAGCTCTGGCCGAGGCCGTGAAATTGCTTCTCAATGGCCGGGATAAGTTCGTTCTCGATGGCGTCGCCGTAAGGGCCGACGTTGGCCGAGTTCACCGCGTAGGAGTCGTCATAGAAGGGATTGGCGTGCTGTATCTTGACGATCAGCACGCGTGGGAATCCGGGTGAAATCCACTGCTGGTAAAACTTGTAGGCTTCCTGCTGCTGGATGCGGTTGTAACCCGCGAGGTGGAATCGCTGACTGTAATCGGGCTTCAGATCCGGGTCCGGCGGGGTGGTGCGAAAGCCGCCGAAGTCGTCTACAAAGTGGTCGTGAAAGACGATGAGCGGGAAGCGGGCGTTGGGGTGGTCGTCGAAGCCCTCGGGCGCCAGCACGATGGCGCTCAGGAACATGGGCCGGCCCCAGAACTTTGTCAGTGCCGCGCTTTGAATGCGGATGTGGCGAATGTACTTGGTATCGGCCGGCGTGGGGATGGGCGCAACGATCTCTGTGAGAGAAAGGGAGATGGGCGCGCCGCCGGGCTGGACGGTGATCTTCTGGGGCTTCGAGTAGAGGTTGCCGGGCGAGCTGTTCCATTGCTGGCCCTCCCCCTGGTCCATGTGCAGCTTGACAGTCTTTCCGTCGCCGCGGTGGAAGGTCTCGTACTTGTTGAGCACGGCTTGCACATAATAATCGCCGGCGGGAAGGTCCTTGAGGCTGCGGATGGGGTAGCCCCAGGCACTTGCGTCCACCACCGTGGGCTGGCCGGGCTGCCAGCCATCGACGGTGAGGCCAAAGACGATCTGCGAGCGGGGTGTGTCGTCGATCTGGTTGCGCGGCTCGTCGCTGGGGTCCGTGGAGAGGACCAGCAACAGGCGTCCATCGAGCGGCTGCGCGCTTGCCTCTTTGGGGAAGGTGACGGAGAACGACTGGGCGTCTGCGGCAACTGGGAAGAGCAGGACGAGGGCCAGGGCTATGCGCTTCATGCAGGCTAATATACAAGCCTGAAGCGGGGTTGTGGGCACCCTGGCGGGCCAGGGTCCCCGGCGACAGGTCTTCGTCGCTGGTTTGGAAGCCAGGATACCCTGGGCTTCTACTTGGCGTCGGCCTGGGTACTCTTGATGAAGGCGGCTACGCGGTCATGGAGCTGCTTGAGGCTCTCGTCTCGCACGTAGACCATGTGCCCGGACTCGTACCATGCGTATTCGATGTTCTTGGCCAGCGACTGCGGAATGGGCAGGTGCTTCTCCTCGTACTCGGCGGCGAAGAAGGGAGTGGCCAGGTCGTAGTAGCCTCCGTTGACCATGACCCTGAGGCGAGGATTGGTCTTGAGGGCTTCGGCAAGATCGGCGCTCACATTGAGGCTGATCGAGTTGCCATGGTGCTCCAGATCCCACCGGGCGCCTCCAAACAGCGCTTGAGGCAGATAGGTTTGGCCTTCGCCGTACTTCAGGTCGCGGCGCACGTAGTCGTTGAAGAGCGCAACGTAGGCCGACGAGATGGCCGAGCTTTGCGGATCGTATTCGGCGCTCTCGCTCAAGGGGTTGATTGTAGGCCCGGAGAAGCGCGTATCGAGCCGGCCGGTGGTCAGGTTTTCGTCGTCCTGCAAGGTCTTCTCGAACTCGCCGCCGTTGACGCGAAGGTTGGCCTTGAGCAGGTAGGCCGCGGGCAGGCCGGTGTATTCGTGGAGCTTCTCGGCGACTTGCTGCTTCTCCGCGGCGGTCAGGTCCGTGCCCAGGGCCAGGGCGTGGGAGTAGGGACCCATGGCGAAGTCTTCCACGTCCTTGAGAAACGGCTCAAGGGCGACCGGCTGCTGAGGCAGCTTCTTGTGATACCAGGCCGTGGCGGCATAGGTGGGCAGAGCCAGCACGTAGGGCAGGTCCACGCCGGGGTTACCACTTGGGACATCAATATCTGCTGTGAAGTTGAAGATCTGGGAGAGCAGAATGACGCCGTTCAGATCGATATTCTTCTGTTTTTCGAGGATGTTGGCCAGGACGGCGGAACGGGTGGTGCCGTAGCTCTCGCCGAAGATGTACTTGGGGGAGTTCCAGCGGCTGTATTTGGTGATGAAGTGGGCGATGAAACGGGCGAAGGCATTTGCGTCTTCATCGACGCCCCAGAAAGCTTTCTCGGCGTCCTTGCCGGCGAGGCGGCCAAAGCCTGTGCCGGGCATATCGATGAAAACCAGGTCGCTGACGTCGAGCAGGGAGTAGGCGTTGTCAACCAGCTTGTAAGGGGCGGCGGGAAGGTGCTGGTCGCCGCCAGTGACTACATGCTTGGGGCCGAGAGATCCCATGTGGAGCCAGACGGTTGAGCTGCCTGGACCGCCGTTGTAGAAGAAGGTGACGGGGCGGTCTTCGGCTTTGGCGTCCTTCTTGAAGTAAGCCACGTAAAACATACGTGCGATGGGGGTTGTGTCCTTAAGTTCCTTGGGCTCGGAGAGGGCAAGCTGGCTGCCGGGCTGGGGCTTGCCGTCGAGGCCGAGTTGCGCATCCTGCGCGTCGGTGGCGCCCACGGTCAGGGTGCCCGCGACCGCGGTGTACACGATGTGCTGGCCGGCTACGTCTACGACGCCCTGGGTGGTGACCTCGGCTGGCGGGGTCTTCTCGGGGGCCTTTTCGGAGGCTGCCGGCTTAGCGGCTGGCGTCTCCTCCTGGGCGCGGATGAGGGTGGGCAGGATGAGAAGAGCGGCCGTGAGCAGGGCGGCGGGCAGCAGGCGGGAACGGCGCATCGGGGAGTCTCCAGGGGTGGTAATCGGGCGAAGGGCCAGTATAGAACTTGATCCGCGGGAACCGAGCCCGGCTACTCCCGCCCCTTGTCGAAAGGCTGTTTTTCGGTGATTCTGGGGCGGTTTTCGGCTTGCAACTCCTTGGAAACCTGCTCGACTTCGCGGAAGACGCGGAGCAGGTTGCCGCCGAGGATTTTGCGGCAGTCTTCTGGGGAGTAACCGCGGGCCAGGAGAGCTTCAGTGATCTTGGGCAGATCGGCGGGGGAGTCGAGGCCTTCGGGCAACTGGCCATTGACGCCGTCGAAGTCCGAGCCAAGGCCTACGTGGTCCACGCCGGCGACTTTGGCGATGTGGTCGATGTGGTCGATGAGGAGCGAAAGCGGAGGGCGGGGAATGCGGCCGACGTAATCGCGCTGGATTTTTGCGATTTCGGAGTAGGGGACTTCCATGCCTTCGGCTTTGTACTTATCTTTCAGATTCTGCACGGCTTTGGCGACTTCTGGCTCCATGGCTTTTTGTGCGTCGCGCCAGGACTGGGAGAGAAAGCCGGAGTAGAAGTTGACCTGGATGACGCCGCCTTTGGAGTTGGGACCGCCGGAGTTGGCTACGGCGCGGAGCATGTCGTCGGTCATGTTGCGGGGAGCGTCGCAGAGGGCGCGGGCGGCGGAGTGGGAGGCGATGACCGGAGCGCGGGTGATGACCAAAGTCCTGTAGAATGTGCGGTCTGAGACGTGGGAGATATCGACCATCATGCCCAGGCGGTTCATCTCGTAGACAACGTCTTTGCCGAACTCGGTGAGGCCTTCCGCGGTGTGGGGGATGGAGGTGTCGTTGATGTCGCCGGAGCTGTCGGCCCAGCCGTTGGAGTTGGTCCAGGTGAGGGTCATGTAGCGGACGCCGAGCGCGTAGTACGGGCGGAGGAGGGCGAGCGAATCCTCGATGGAGTGGCCGCCTTCAATGCCCATGAGGGCTGCAAACTTATGATTCCGATGGGCTTGCTCGATGCCTTCGGGAGAGGTGACAAACTCGATCTGGTCAGAGTGTTTGGCCGCCTGCTGCTTGACGGAGTCGATCAGCACCAGAGTCCGGTGGGCGTATTGGCCCTTGTAACGGGCGGGCTCGACCCAGATGGAAAAGAACTCGGCGCCCAGATTTCCTTTGTGGATGGAGTCCAGATTCAGGTTGCCCGAGCCGAGCGGATCGGCGAGGTCAAAGTGTTCATCGACAAAGCGTTGCGGGGTGTCGGCGTGGGTGTCGATGACGATGGCGGACTGATGAACGGCGGCGGCGTTTGGCTTGGGAGTCATTTTGTGGGGTGGATTTTTGGCTGGGGTTTGGGCGCACAGCAGGGCCGGGAGGACGAGGAGCAGGAGGGTGAGCGAGGTGCGGGTGCGCATGGGCTTGGGATGAGTTTATACCCGAGAGGCAGAGATCAGGGGTCAGGGATCAGAGATCAAGGGTCAGTTTGAATCTTTGAAAATGGTGGCTTGAAGGGCACCGAAAAGTGCGAAATGTGGAGCTTCAGGCCCCTGAATTGAATGCGATGTAGCGCTTCAGGGATTCTTGCTGGTCGGTCATTGGGCATCCATCATAAATCTGAGCAGTGTTTTGTAAATCATCGTTTCCATTTGTACCGATCCTGCAAGGGTCAGGGCCGCCAGATGTTCTGGGCATTGCGCCAACAGCTTTCTGCCCCGTCTAAGGCCCTAGGCGTCGATCGCCCAACGCCTCCTGTAAAGTTGGGAGAAGCAACTCGTGATTTCAGTGCAAGTCTTCTAAGCCTTGGGCGCTCTTCTTTTGACGACTCCTTCCAATTCGGATGTGCTGGCTGGGCTGTTGCGGTCGGTGTTTGGGTTTGCGCGGTTCAGGGCGAATCAGTTGGCGGTGTGCGAGGCGGCGGTGGCGGGACGGGATCTGCTGCTGGTGATGCCGACCGGGGCGGGGAAGAGTCTGTGCTACCAGTTGCCGGCGATTGCGCGGGGCGGGACGGCGCTGGTGATCAGCCCGCTGATTTCGCTGATGGAGGACCAGGCGGCGAAGCTGGCTGCACTGGGACTGCGGGTGGCGCGGATTCATTCCGGGCTGGAGCGGGGCGTGGCGCGGCAGGCTTGCGTGGATTATTTGCAGGGGAGCTTGCAGTTCCTGTTCATTGCTCCGGAACGGCTGCGGGTGCCGGGGTTTGCAGAGATGCTGGCGAAGCGGAAGCTGGCGCTGATTGCGATCGATGAAGCGCATTGCATCTCGCAGTGGGGTCACGACTTCAGGCCGGACTACCGGATGCTGGGGCAATCCCTGCCGGGGCTGCGGGCCGGGCTGGGGGATGGACCCGATGCGGCGCCGGTGGTGGCGCTGACGGCTACGGCGACGCCGACGGTGCAGGCGGACATTCTGGCGCAATTGGGGATGGTGGAGCCGGTGAAGTTCATTCACGGGTTCAGGCGGGAGAACCTGGCGATTGAGGTGGTGGAAGTTCCGGTGCCGGAGCGGGCAGGGGCGATTGCGCGGCTGCTGGCGGAGCCTGGGCGGCGGCCGGCGATTGTGTATGCGACTTCACGGAAAAATGCCGAGTGGCTGGCGGAGGAGATGTCGCGGACGCCTTCGAGGGGTGGGAGTACGGTGGGGGTTGCAGACGAAATGCCCGAAAAACATACCTCAGGTGCTAAAGCCCACGATGATTTTGCTGGGCCAATTTACGGGCTGAAGCCCGTACCCTTCACCGAAGGGCTTTCTTCTGCAGCCGGTTCAGGGCGGCAGACAGCAGCGATTGCGGCGAGTGGGCGGAAGGCAGCAGGGATTGCGGCGACTGGGCGGAGAATTGCGGCGGCGGCGTACCATGCGGGGCTGGATGCGGAGACGCGGGAGCGGGTGCAGACGGCGTTCCAGGCGGGCGAGCTGGAGGTGGTGGTGGCGACGATCGCGTTTGGCATGGGGATCGACAAGGCGGATATACGGACGGTGATCCACGCGGGGCTGCCGGCGACGCTGGAAGGCTACTACCAGGAGATTGGGCGGGCGGGGCGGGATGGGGCGTTGAGCCGCACGTATTTGATGCACAGCTATGCGGACCAGAGGACGCACGACTTCTTTTTGAACAGGGACTATCCGCCGGTGGACCATTTGCAGCAGGTGTTCAGGGCGCTGGGCGAGGAGCCGGTGGAGGTGGAGGAGCTGCGGGCGGGGTCGCGACTGGGCGAGGAGGAGTTCGACAAGGCGCTGGAGAAACTGGAGATCCACGGCGGGGCGCGGATGGACTTTGGCGGCAACGTGAGGGTGGGGGGTACGGGCTGGAAGAAGACGTATGCGGTGCAGGCGCAGTACCGGGCGGAACAGTTTGAGAAGGTGCTGCGCTATACGGAGCAGAACGAGTGCCGGATGGCGGCGCTGGTGCGGCACTTTGGGGACGTGGAGGATGCGAGCCGGCCGTGCGGGGTGTGCGATGTGTGCGATCCGGCAGGGGCGGTGCTGAGGCTGTTCCGGCGAGCTACGGCAACGGAGCGGGGGCTGGCGCAGGGGATTGTCGAAGAGCTGCGCGGGGTGGATTACAAGGCGGCGGGAACGCTGCAACGGAGCCTTGATCCGGCAGGCAGGCTGAGCCGGAACGAGTTCGATGGGCTGCTGGGGGCGCTGGCGCAGGCGGGATTGATCGAGATTGAAGAGGCGGAGTACGAGAAGGATGGGGAGGTAAGGCGGTTCCGCAAAGTAAGGCTGACGGAGGCGGGACGGGAGATGCGGGCGGGGAGGGCGGTTGAGCTGCTGATCAGCGACGGAATTGTGAAGGAGTTTGGCGGGCGGGTTGAGGCTGCGGGGCAGAGGAAGAAGCGTCCGGCGGCGGGCAAGGCCGCGGGGGGAGA
>Ga0182014_10008574_pt1 | contig 10421 bp, 20 predicted proteins | sample 612S2DmetaG_FD_120489 | JGI IMG/M metagenome (GOLD analysis project Ga0182014, IMG submission 120489) | Permafrost microbial communities from Stordalen Mire, Sweden - 612S2D metaG | ecosystem: Environmental > Terrestrial > Soil > Wetlands > Permafrost | place: Sweden: Stordalen | collected...
CTTAGCGAAGCGAAGTGGTGCATCGTCTCTGGCGTCTCTGGCGTCTATGGCGTCTCTGGCGTCTCTGGCGGCTCTGGCGTCTCTGGCGTCTATGGCGATTACGGCGTCTATGGCGTCTCTGGCGTCTCTGGCGTCTCTGGCGTCTCTGGCGTCTCTGGCGGCTATGGCGTCTCTGGCGTCTATGGCGATTACGGCGTCTATGGCGTCTCTGGCGTCTCTGGCGGCTCTGGCGTCTCTGGCGGCTATGGCGTCTCTGGCGTCTATGGCGATTACGGCGTCTATGGCGTCTCTGGCGTCTATGGCGGCTCTGGCGATTACGGCGTCTCTGGCGTCTCTGGCGGCTCTGGCGGCTCTGGCGATTACGGCGTCTATGGCGTCTATGGCGTCTCTGGCGGCTCTGGCGGCTCGTTTATTAGGTTTATAACCCGTCCTTTTTTGGAAATCGTCAAGAATTTCATTTATGGTTCGGTCTAAAGAAGGATTATCATCAAGAGTCCAACCTTGTCGTAATCTCACTACATCCCGCTTTACTCCAAGAGCAGAAAGATATTTCTGTAAGGAGGACTCTACGGCTGTTTCGTCCAGTTTTCCAGGATAGTTACAGGCTTCAACGTAAGCATCAAAAAGCGGATGTTTCATTTTTCTCCCCCGATGTTTATTATTATGCGCCCGTAAAGCGGCTGAGGCTTGCAAGACGCTTTCCATTCGGCCATGAATTGCCGCTCATGCTTCGTCATGGTTGCCCCTGATTGTGTCGATAATGTGTTGGCAATTCCGCTGGATACTGCCCATCAAGAAAAAGACCGTGACAAGCCCTGCTGTATAGCATCCAAAACAAAATCCAGCAACAAATATCAAAAATTCCCTCATGCCAGCACCTCCGGCTTGATGCGGCGTAGCGCATCGGCCCACGCGTCTAGGTCTGTTTCACATCCGCCAGAAAGATAATAGCCATTTAATCCTGGCTCGCTTTCAATTCTCCAGTACAGCCCAAAGTAATTCGCCCACGCTCCGGGATACTGCTTCTTCACTTTCTGCTCTGCTGTCATCTCCACATCCTCCATGCTTGCCGCGCAACGGCACACGCCAGCCCAACAGAAGCCACCCCCACAACGATTACGATGATGTCGCCCGTTGAGCCGAGGTCTGCAAGAAAGTCGGTCATAGCTTCCTCGTAGCATAGGTGGTTTCGGTAGTTTTGGTACGCTGCATATTTGCCGGAGGGCGCAATCTAGAAATCCACTCTATTTCTGAAATGTAGGCATCGTCCTTACGCGCAAACCACTCAAGGATTCGGACCTCAACGATAGAATCTTTAGCAAAAGCCTTCCATCGAAGGTTGCGACTGGTAATATCAAAAGGGCGCGTGACGTTTCCGCTACCGACGTAGAACACGAACCCATCCTTAACGTGGCAGTAGACGCAATACGAACCCATGACTAATTTGATTGACCCGCCGAGACAGCTCACACTTGCACTGCCTTCCTGAGCGCGATACGGATTACGCTAGTCGCCGTCTGCTTGCCATGCTCAGCCTCAAATTGACGTTTCAGCTTGCAGATGATTTTCAGGTCTGCCGCCGTCAGATTGATACCCGTGCGAACTGCGGTTGTTTTCTTCATTCCGTAAGCGTAAACCACTATTCCGTGTCTGTCAAGCATAAAATATGGGACTGTGCATAAAATACCGAAAATTTTTGTTGACAGGGAATCCCGCCCGGTGTATCGTCTGAAATTGAAGGGAGAACGGCATGGAAAAGTTATTCATCGTGGTCTACTGGAATAAGTACAAATGGTGTATAAGGCCTGATGGTATTTTTACGGAACGCCGACTGGCCGACAATTATGCAGAAATCGCACGGATCAACGATACCAACCCAAAGTATGATTTCTTCGTAGTCGAGTGTCCATCGCCGAGGGCGACACTGGCGCTGATTGATGTCACGCAGCCCATCACAGCAACGGTAAACCATCCTCAGTCTGAGGAGTGGAATCAACCTGTCAAGTCATACGAAGACCCGCTAGACCATGCGCACATTCAGGAGTAATCATGGCAACCATCGACTTCCAGTCAGTAGAGAGCCAGCGCCTAGTCACTGCGGCTATTGATAGCGGAGACTTGCGCTATGTGGACGGATTCAGGCTCCTGTTTCCAGAGGAAAAGGCTGTGCTGGAAAACATGGAGCTTCGGGAACTGCACGATAACGCAACACTGTACAGAGGAGACAGGATATGACACACAGCGAAACAATAGGGGCAATCGCCAAAGCTCTAGCAATGGCGCAAGCAGAGTATGCTCCGGTCCCCAAGAACAAAACCGCAAAAGTAAAGATGAAGGCTGGGGGTGACTTCTCGTACAACTATGCCGACCTTGCCGACTGTCTTTCTATGGCGCTTCCCCGCCTATCAAAGAATGGGATAGCATTCTGCCAGCCTCACATCATGGAAGCCGGAAAGCTCCGAGTGGTGACATTACTTATCCATGAATCCGGTGAGTGGTTGCAATCGGACGGCATTGAAATATCTGAGATTGGGGAGCCACAACAGTTTGGGGCCGAGTCCACTTATTTCCGCCGCTACGATGGCTGCTCGTTTATCGGCGTCGCCCCGGATGAGGACACAGACGCGCAGCAAGCCGGGAATCGGAGTCGCCGTACTACCCCGGCTCAGGCCATGCAGAATAGTTCTATTCCGCCTCCCGACTACGAGCCAGACCGGCCCTCTGAAAAGATTTCGCAGCAACCGGCAAGCCCTCAGACGATAACCACGGCCCAACCCCCCACCGGCCAGCCAGCGGCAGCACAGGGAGCCAGCCAGAGCCGCGTAGGGCCAACTAAACGCATCCCTCCAACCCCGCCAGACAACCTTCCCGGCTTGCTATGCACGGTGAAGAAAATCGAAGAGGCTCCCAAAAAGGGCAACGTGAACGCCCGAATCAGGGTGACTCTGGACGCGGCGCTTGACGGCTCGAATCAGGGCGTTAAATGGGTATGCCAATATGCGACTTGCTGGCATGAGCATTTGTTCGATGCTGTACGTGCGTCTGTTGGGAAGGAGTTGATGTTCGCAATCAAGGAGAGCGACAAGAAGCTCAACAATAGCGATGAGTTTCCGACGCACTTCCTCGCCATTGAAGATGTTTGGGCTATCGACGGCCACTTGTACAGCGAAGGCAAACCAGTGGTGGAGGCGAAGTAATGAAATACGTCAAGGTTGACAGCAGTCAAATAGCAGAAGTGGGTTACGGGGAAGGATTCTACGGACCTGAAACCCTTGCGCTCAGGTTCCCGCCAACAAAGAAGCAAAAAGCAGCGGGAGAGCCGGGAAGCGAGTATCACTACCAGAACGTCACCCCGGAGATGCACCAGGAGTTCATGGCGGCAGAGTCCATCGGCTCATACTTTGGGCGGAACATCAAGCCGTTCCCGGAGAAGTACCCGTTTACGAAGGTGGAAGCGGACCCTCAACATCCCGCCGCGAAAGCAAGCGAGAGCGCGAGCGGGAAGAGTGGGAACGATACGACGAGGACGAAGGCATCGCAGCAGCCATCGCCGGATACGGATGGGGATGCGGCAACTGACCAACCCTCTCCCGGCACAGCCCTTGCGCTGATTGACGGCATGGCCGACGACAAACTATTCTCTCCGGGGTCTATCACAGATGCGCAATTGGCTACCATGCGCTCGGACTGGCTTGCAGAGGCGAAGATGTATGACATAGCCACCGACAAGGCGCGGACGGAACTCAAGCGGTTTGCACGTCCATTGCAAAAACTACGCACCGGCATCGAGGCGCGGGCAAAGGAACTTACCGGGGCGACCAAGCGCAAGATCGCGGCCATCGACACGGAGAAGCGGCGGCTGGTACTGGTCGTCGGCGGAATTGAAGATGAGGTTCTGGCACCGCTGACGGCGTGGGAGCAGGAAGAGGAGACGCGCAAGACCACTCTGAGAGGCATTGTGTCTGGCATCATGGCAAAGCAGACGTTCTATCCCGACATCTCTTCGCTGAGCGCGGCGATTGCGGAACTGGAAGCCTTTGACTTGTCCACCATGCAAGAGTTCAAGGTATCTGCGGAAAGTGCCATTATTGCTGTTCTCCGGGTTCTCAAGCCTAATCTGGCATCAATGGAGACGGCCGTGGCGGAGCGGGTTGAACTGGAGAAGCTGAGGGCGGCGAATATACAGCGCCAGAAAGACGAAGCGGAGCGAGAACAGAAGCGGCAGGAAGATGCGCGAGTAGCTTCCGCTGCCGAGAAGCTCGCCGCTGAGAAGATTCAGGCGGCAGTAGACGCAGCAAAGGTAGAGACGCGGCAGGAAGTGATTGCGGAACTGCAAGCTGAAAGCGGCGAGCCGGAAGATGGCGACAATGAAGTGTCTGAGCCACTGGAAAATGCTGGCTACTACCCGGAGGCTCCTGGGATCGTATATCCGGTTCCAGCGCCGCCGCTCACGCATGAGACTCACGAGCAGCACATCAACGCTCAGGCTGTAGCGGCCTTCATGGGCCACTGCGGTTACACGCGGCAGCAAGCTATCGCTGGCTTGACAGCCATAACCAAGAGACTCATCCCCCACGTCAGCATCACCTACTAACGTACCATCAACCCCAAAGGAACACCATGGCAGACACCAAGGCTAACCCGGCGCTACTGGAAAAGATTCGTCTGGCAGCGAAAGCCGATGATCGTGAAGTGAGCAACTGGCTCCGACGTAGACTCGCCGAGCTTGACACCAAAGGGCTGCTTATAGCGGCACCCGCAGCCGGGGAGCTATTCGACAAGAAGTAAGCGTCTTGGAGGAGACGCCCGGATGCGCGGGGCAGAACACCGTCATGTACACATATCCGGGGTGGAGTTGACGCGATTAGGTGTCGCAGAAGATCTGGCCCGGACCCCGCGCATATTACCTCTGGAGAATTATGGTACAAGCAAATTTGTTTGAGCAACAATCTGATAATGGTTTCTCTCTCTGGCCACATCAGGTCAGAGGAAAAGCGAAACTGCGCGAAGATGTCAAGCGCGGTAATCGGCGCGTGGTCCTACAGGTTGCCACTGGAGGCGGAAAGACTCGCTTAATGGGAGAGATTATCTTAGACGCGAGAAAGAAAGGCTCTAAAGTTGTATTCTGCGTTCCTCTGAAAACTCTTGTCGATCAGACCGTGAAGGAATTCCAAGAGGCGGGTATTACTGATATTGGAGTGATTCAGGCGCAGCACGCAATGACGGACTGGAGCGCATCTGTCCAAGTGGCAAGCATCCAAACGCTCATTCGTCGCCCAATACCGGAAGCCGATTTGATTATTTGGGATGAGTGCCATATTCGCAGCGCCGGACTTTCAAAGTTGATCGAAAGTGAGCAATGGAAAAACAAGGTAGTTATAGGGTTATCCGCTACGCCTTGGACAAAGGGATTAGGGCTGCAATGGGATGAACTGGTGGTCTGCGGGACAACGCGAGAGCTTATCGAATCTGGAGTCCTCTGCCCTTACCGCATCATGGTTCCTGACGATGAGCATAAGCCAAACCGCAACGGAGTAAAGATCAAGGATGGAGAGTTTGTTGACGTAGAGGCAATCAAGGAACTGAGCCGTCCCGGTATCGTCGGAAACGTAGTAGACACATGGCTGGAACACGGGCCAGGATTTGAGACATTTCTTTTCGGCCAGAATTGCGCTCATGCTCGGTCACTGCAAACTGAGTTTAATGAGCGTGGAATCTCTTGCGGATATATCGATGGAGATAGCGAAGAAGACGAGATTGTGGCTATGTGGAAGAAATACGAAAGCCACGAGTACAAGGTCATTGCATCTGTCGGATGTCTTATAGCCGGAGTTGATCGTCACGTTCGCTGCATAATTCTCTCCATGATGACGAAAAGCCGAATGAAGTATATGCAGATTGTTGGACGCAGTTTCCGCACGAATGGCGATTCTGAAAAGGTGGCATTGATTCTCGATCACGGCGGCAACACTCTTGCTCTAGGTGAGCCGGTTGATATTCAATACGACCATTTAGACACGAGTAAGCCGGGAGAGAAAGGTCCAGCTTTCAAGGAAGAGCAGGAACCTCCTAGGCCTCGTGAGTGCCCACATTGCCATTACCTTATGCAACGCGCCTCGAAGAACTGTCCGGTGTGCGGTCAGTTAATGGTTCACTTGAAAGATAACGATATTGTCCACGAGGACGGCGAGTTGGTTGAGTATGGTTCTGGCAAGAAAGGAAAGAAACCGGAACATACGCAAGCAGAGAAACAAGAGTGGTACAGCGGTTTTCTGACGTTGGCGGCGGAGAGAAAAAAGGATAAGACTTGGGCGGTTGAACGATTCCGAGCAAAGTTCAAAGAGTTTCCCGGTGGCTTGAATTCTGTTCCTGGGCCAACGTCAGAACAGATTCTAAGTTACGACAGGTATATGCGAATTCGTTACATCAAAGGTAAACAGAAATCGGAGAAGGGAGTAGCCGCATGACACAGACAGGCTTTGACTTCGATGCAGCACAAGAAGCGCGGGATGCAGGGATTAACCGCGCCTGTAATCCAGCCTTCCGTAAAGAGGCTCTTAGAAAAGCCAAGGATCATGCGCTGGCGCTCGGCCACTCGCTCGGTTTAGTGACCATCGATGACGTAAAGCGCAGGATGCTGAATTATGGAGATGACCCTGACGAACTCGGCAACGCAGCCGGGGCGATCTTCCGTCAAGACCCTGCATGGGAATATGTGGGGTCTAAGCCGTCAGAGCAAGTAAAGCGCCATGCGGGGCGGAGTGGCGTGTGGAGATATGTGGGCGCATGACATCAAGCCAAATCGCCAAATCATTACATGGTATAAAGGCTGGAAAGGGCTTTATGTGTCGCTGCCCAACAAGGCTGCATAACCACGCAGATCGTAATAGAAGCCTTAGTGTGCGAGAGAGTAAAGATGGATGGGTGATGCTCAAGTGCTTCTGTGGTTGTACGCGGGATGAGATACTGGCAGCGATGGGGTTGCAGATACGCGATCTGGCCCCGAATGAGTTCAAGCGCAACCCGGAGTGGGTGCAGCGCAAGACTGACCGGGAGCGGCTGGATATACTGGAGCGCCGGCACGGCCTATTTATCATGCTGCAAGCCGTCGAGCCGGGAAAGAGGAATTATTATGCGGCGGCGGAGCGAAATACGGCTGTTGAAATCGCAGACTTGAGGCGTAAACTATACCCTGTGGAAGCGTATTATCGGCGGCGTCAAGAGCGAGTGGAGCGCATCATCGCTGAGTACGGCTTCGATGAATTATGGAACTGCCTACCTGAGAGGAACCAACCATGCCAAAATCAGACCTGAAAAGATTTTCAAATGAGCTTCTAGCCCTTTCCTTCGCTTCCCTGTACTCCAAGCCTCTCCTTGAGGCTGCGGACACGCTCCGGGGCATCCTGACGCGCTGTAGGAGCGATAAAAAGCACATATTCAACACTGAAATGTGCGCCATGCGGGTAGCGGCGGAGATGAAAGCATGGGAGCAGCACGAAGACCCGGAGTTTGGAGTGCCGTACACGACGGCGGAGCGGTGGATACGGGATATTTACCAAGATGATTACCGTTACTCCGAGGATGCGTTCAAAACTGCTATGGCGCTGCCAGAGGTTCCATTGGAAGACCTGGCCGAATTGAAACGCTGCAACGCCGTCCTACTTGCCAGTCCTTCCATATCGGATATTTGTCGGCGTGACCCGGCCACCATCAAAGCGGCTAAGAAGGCGACTGAAAAAGAGTTTAGAGATCACCTGAACAAGGAACACGGCCAGCACGTCGAGCGGCCTGAAACGCTGAAATTTACGTACCCGGCTCCCGACGCTGCTCAAATCAAGGCGTATCTCCGTTGGGTGGCAGAGAAGGCTGATCTTGCCGATCTGGAGGATTATCAGGGTGCCTTGCTGTACCTGGCGGTGAACGAAAACGAAGAACATAGCGTAAAGACGGCGTAATGTTTTGAAAGGGGGACAGAATGATTCATTCTCAAGTTATCGCATTACGCTGCGCGGCGGCGTTACCTGAAGAGCTGTCAATGAGTCCCGAAGAGCGGCGGCGCAATATACGGACGGGGCGGCAAATGTACCGCAAACTCTACAATCTCACGCTTAAAACATTGACCAGCCTACATAGCCGACAGATTTTTCAGCTTGACTGCTGCGCCGATGATGAGGCCAGAAGGCTTTTGACGGGCAAGAGCAAGTGACGTTTGGCTGCGTTTGAAAGCCCCATATTCACATCCTCGACGTGTTTTTGTGCCATCGCTTGCGCCGCTTCGGGGCAGGTAATGGTGGCAGTGGCAGCTTGTCCCATACGCGAACCTCTTCGGCTGGTAGCCATTCACCCGCCGTTACTCTAGATAAGATAAGAGTAGACGCAGACCTAAAAAGCCTGTAGTACCACGGTAGAACTGTTCTAACCCCACTGCTCAGCCATTGCGTCGGCTATGCCGGGGTAGGTTTGTGAGCGATCTGCCGCACGGTGTTTTGATGGCGGTAGTTTATTCTGCCCTGAGTCAGTTTGGTTGCTCCACCGGGGCAGAGGTCTCTTATTTCCGAGGCAGTTGGGGCATCCGTAGCGGCCTAATTCTGGCGGCAGGTACTTCCCACAACACACCCAGCGTGGCTCAACTACATGGGTATGAATCAGGAGCGGCAACCCCTTGAGCCAGAGGCACGTCGCCTTGCTTGCATCTTCGCCGAACTGATAAGGCTGAACGATTTGGTCCGGCTTACGATAGCGGCGGCTCATTGTTCCGATGGGATTCTCGATGGCCCATTTGCAGCAGAGATGAGTGAATACCATGAAGAAACGTGCAGCCTCTTCCGTAAGTTTCACTCGTTCTGGTCTGCGCCCGTTCCAATGGAGACCTGAAACAGACAAATAGGTGCAAGGCGGATGGGCGATAACCAAGTCCCAAGCGTCACACATAAACGGCAACACGTCACCTTGAAGGTGAAATGGGGAACCATCCTCGCATGGCTTTATGTCGCAGGACCACGCATCATGGCCGCGCTTGCGAAATGCCTCACGCACCACGCCAGAAAACTCACAAGCAACCAAGACTCTCATATTTTCCTTCCTCGACGTGTTTTTCGTTCCCGGCGCTTGCGCTTATCGGGTGTATTGGACACATCTCTTCCTAGTGGGTTACGGCTACCCAACGGCCTTAGCTGTTCGATGCGCACCGTCAGAGAACCTGGTCCCACATGGAATCCGTGTTCAGGCTACCGGCTGATCCTTGCCGATGCAAACCCCCGGAGCGTCACCCTCCGGGGAAGTCCTCAGAGGTAACGCACCTGCATCTTGAGCGCCTTGAATCTTGCTACATCCTGAATGTGTCGCTCTCCGGCGGGACGGCAGACCACCACCGGCACAGCCCAGGCGCACGAAAGCGGGAACCTTGACGTGAAACGAATTGTCGGGGTTTCTGAATTCATGATTACCTAGACCAATTGAAACTGTATCACGAATTGTTGTATACTGCAAATGCGGGGTGGTGCCAGACATCCCTCTCCGATTGCCTAGACAACTCTTGGAGCACCCCGCAACCTTCCTCCCAAGGATGAAACGCCTCCATCAGCTGTTCCTGCTCTGGAGGCGTTTCTGTGTGTGCGGAGTTGTGATGCAGGGTTACTCTTTCGCTGGGAAATATTTGACGTGACACGCTTCAAAGAACAGCGTAGCCAGCCGTATTTGCTCGTCCTGCATATCGAAGTCGAGAATAGAGCGTGCCATTTCGAGGCCGAGGCTCTTGAGGTTGCCTGTTTCCTGCCCCTGGCTGGCCGCTGGTGGCGTTGCTGGCTTCGCCGGCTCACCCGTTTCCCGGCGAATGTCAGCGGTCGTCACCTTGCCCTTTTCCTCGGCAACCTTCGCCAAGTTCTGCTGATGCTCTTTGGAGAGCTTTGCAACTGCCTTCGCTGCCGGGCCTTTGATCTTGCCAGCGCGGATCTGTTTCTCGACTTCCGGCGTGGCCTCGATGAGTGCGAGGCGCCCTTTTACCCATGAGACAGAGGCGCGGTATGAATCGGCGCACTCATCCAAGGTCATCTGGTAGACGTTGACTAGCCTTTGCAGGTTGTAAGCATCGTCCATCGGGGTGGTAGCGTTGCGGACGCGGTTCTCTTCGATGTTGGCAAGGAAGGCTTGCTTCTCTGTCAGCGCCGTATACGAGCAGCGTAGCTCAAGTGGTTTCTCGGTGAGCTTGTCTTTGTTGATCTGGCTGGCATTCCGCCGCTCGTGAATCCTGCGCTGGCCGGGAACGTGTTGCTGTTCACTGCATTGGCGCTCGATGCCGTGCAGTTCATAGCGCCCGTTCATCTTGGGATCAACTACAAGCATTTCAGGAAGGAACCTGTACTCAGATGTGCGGCTCCCCTTTACGTCAAATTCAACTGCCATGATGGTGTTTCCTCTCTTCC
>Ga0182014_10008580_pt1 | contig 10417 bp, 8 predicted proteins | sample 612S2DmetaG_FD_120489 | JGI IMG/M metagenome (GOLD analysis project Ga0182014, IMG submission 120489) | Permafrost microbial communities from Stordalen Mire, Sweden - 612S2D metaG | ecosystem: Environmental > Terrestrial > Soil > Wetlands > Permafrost | place: Sweden: Stordalen | collected...
GAATGGGTTGATGGCCAGCATCTTGTCGGCGGCCGAATCGATCTTCTTGCGGCCCACGTCGGCGGTGGAATGAATCACCTGGCGCTGGAGGTTGGTGAAGTCGACCACGTCGAAATCGACGATGCCGATCGTGCCGACGCCGGCGGCGGCGAGGTAGAGCCCCAGCGGCGCACCCAGTCCGCCCGCGCCCACCAGCAGCACCTTGGCGGCTTTCAGCTTTTGCTGGCCTTCCATGCCCACTTCGGGCAGGATCAGGTGACGGCTATAGCGCAGAATCTCGTCTTTGGTCAGCGCCGCTTCCTCGGGCGGGGCGGCAACCGCGGAGCCGCCGGCAATGGAGGGCACCAGGGAAAGGGTGTCGCCATCGGCGACCGGCGTAGCGGTCTTGCCGAGGTAGCGGATATCTTCGTCGTTCAGATAGACGTTGACGAAGCTGCGCAGTTTGCCTTCGTCGTTGAAAATCTGTTTGCGCAAATCGGGATACTGCGCCGTAAGGGCGTCCAGCACGGCGCCGACGCTCGCGCCGGACGCGGTGACGGTATCCAGCTTGGCGGTGAACTGGCGCAGCGGGGTAGGGATCAGGACTTTGGCCATATCAATAAATCAGCTCCTCTTTCGCCGCTTCGGTCCGCTCGTAGTTCGGCAGCCAGCTATTGGCGTGGTGAAACTCGCCCTTCCGCATGGAGAGCACGATAAAGGAATACCAGGGGCAGGAGTTTTCCAGGTCGGTCTTGGAAAAATAGGCATCGCAATCGGGATGGGAATGGTAGATGCCGATCAGGTCCATCTGGCGTTCGCGGGCGGCTTTGTCGGCGGCCAGCAGATCTTCCGGGCGGAGCTCGTAGCGGGCCGCCTGGGCTCCCGCGAAGGAGTTCTCGAGGGCCATGACGGCGCGCACGGTTTTCTTGTCGCCGTCGGCGGAGCCCAACATGGCTCCGCAACATTCATTGGGGTAGGCGTGGCGGGCGTGCTCCACCATGGCCTGCCAGGGTTCGGGGTCCACTTGAATCATTCTTCGTCCCAGAAATGCTCGCTGAGGTACTTGTCGGCGCCGTCGCAAAGCACAGTTACGATGGTAGCCGATTCGCCCCGCTCGGCCGCTTCGCGCGCGAGCAGAGTGGCGGCGTGCACGTTGGCGCCGGAGGAGATGCCCACCGGGAGGCCTTCCCGGCGCGCCAGGCGGCGCACCATCTTGTGAGCGTCCTCAGTCTCGATCCAGAGGTTGCCGTCGGCCAGGTGTTCGTCGTAAAAGCCGGGGCGGATGGCGGTGGGCATGTGCTTCATGCCTTCCAGGCCGTGAAATCCGCTGGAGGGCTGCACCGAATAGCATTTCACCCCGGGCAGATCGCGGCGCAGGCGGCGGGTCACGCCGGTGAAGGTGCCACTCGTCCCGAGGGCGGCCACGAAGTGGGTGAGCGCGCCGCCGGTCTGGCGGATGATCTCGGCGCCGGTATGTTCGAAGTGCGCCTTCCAGTTGGCCGGATTATTGTACTGATCGGGATAAAAGTAAAGGTCCGGATCCTGGCGGTAAATTTCTCGGCAGAGGCGGATGGCGCCGTCCGAGCCGTCCCCGGCGTCGCTGTAGACCACTTCGGCGCCGTAGGCTTTCAGTATCCGTTTACGCTCAAGGGAGGCGTTGGCCGGCAGCACCAGCTTTACGCGGTAGCCACGCGCGGCTGCGATCATGGCGTAGGCAATGCCGGTGTTGCCGCTGGTGGAATCCAGAATCACGCGGCCGTGATGGAGCCGGCCGGAGCGCTCGCCGTCCAGGATCATATTGAGCGCCGCGCGATCCTTCACCGAGCCGCCAGGATTGAAATACTCCGCTTTGGCCAGGATCCGGACGCCGGGGAATTCGGCAGCGGTGCGCTCCAGGCATAGCAGCGGCGTATTCCCGATGGTTGAGAGCAAAGGCTCAGCCGCGTCGCGGACGGATTGCAGAACCGGCTGAGTGGCCATAATTGACTATTCCGCTCCCTTTTTCTTTGATTCGCTGGCAAATCTTCCGGATGCAACTTCCATCTACCTGCAAGGAAAGGGATTACAAAGCCCAACATCCTTCTAGATAGTTTATCATCTACCTAATCTCTGTCAACTAAGTAGAGTACGAACGAGAAGGTTGGAGCACTTTCATGACTTTACGCCGATCCGCGAAGCACCGGGCCACCGGCTGAAGTTCCATCCAGGGAAGTCGGGCAGCGTCAGGGGGGCGGATTAGCGAACTATCGCTCAGGGAATGAACGGTGATCCCGACGGCGGTTGCCCGCCTTTCGGCCGCCGTGGTATGAGAGAGTGGTGAACGAGCGGTCGTTCCAGTTCGAGTGGGACGAAGGCAAGGCGGCTGGCAACGAACGCAAGCACGGTGTCGCGTTTGAATTGGTGTCCTCCGTTTTCTACGATCCACGCCTGCTCACGGTCGCCGATGTGGAGCACGGCGAATATGAGGAGCGGTGGTTTTCAATCGGCATCGCCAACAATGGCGTGTTGTACGCGGTGGTCTACCTTTGGTCCGATGCCGGTCCCGAGGCTATCAAGATCCGGCTGATATCGGCTCGGAAAGCGACGCCGGCTGAGTGCCGGCAGTACGAGGAAGGCTTATGAACAACCTACCGGTCGACGAAAACGGCATGCCCGCCGAGATTGACTTCAGCAAAGGAGCTCGCGGGCTCCACCACATACCTGCCGGTGCCAGGGTGCTGATGCCGGTCTCCATCGAGCGGGGTGTTTGGGAGTATTTCTCGGGGAAAGCCGAGCAGCGAGGCGTCGATCTATCCGACCTCGTGACAGAAGTGCTGAAGCGTGATATCGAAATCAACGAGGCGTTGAAGTAGGGGCCGCCAGGGAACCACAGCCGAACCCAGGGATAACGTTCGGTCCCCCGGATCCCCGTTTTTGAACCTGTTGCAGCACGTCCCCCGCAACAGGGTGCGGAGCTTAATCAGAGAGAGGCATACGAGCGATTCAGCTAACTAAGCCTACATGACCGATAGCCGATCCTCAAGCTTGCGCGGCCGCCTTTCGATTCACGGGTCGAATCTTTCGCGCAGACCGGGCGGGACAATGGGGCACAGATCGTCGCGGCGCCCGAAAACACGGTAGCGAATGCGCGCGATACAACTGTAAAGTCCATCTCGCAGCGGTCGCGGAACTACGGCCACCAGAGCCGCTACGATTGTCCATCCTCCTCCAAGCCGCCTGAGAATATGCACCCAGGCATTCGAGCGCATGAGCAGCGAGGCGTCACGGCTTTGCACGGCCATGCTATCGGACAACCCGGCGCGCCGGTCGACAGGGATCCTCGCCTGGGCTGTTTTCCCCTGCAAAGGTGCAAATCGGAACGCCGTTCCAGAGCGGTCATGCTTCAAAACGAACCTCACCGCGCGATGACACAATCCGCAATGTCCATCGTAGAAGATGGTCTCCGTTTGTGGCGGGGTAGGAGGCGTAGCGACAATTACTATAGCTCGCCCAGCAAAGGGCGACGCCTGTTGACCGAGTCCGGCCCTCGACGGCGGGTACGAATGCCGCAATCGGAATTTGGGCTATCCTGTACCAATATGAAAAAAGCACTTTTTCTGTTGGGAGTTTCCTGGATTCTTCTGGCCCAGACCGGCGCGGACAGCGTAGACACCGCGACCGTGGCGCGGATGCGCGCCGAAGAGATGGAGCATTCCGAGATCATGCATACCCTGCACATGCTGACGGACCGGTACGGGCCGCGCGTGACCGGGACGCCCAATCACGAGGCGGCGGTGAAGTGGGTGATTGCCGAAACCACCCGGTGGGGGATGAAAAACGCGCACCAGGAAGCTTGGGACTTCGGCCGGGACGGCTGGTCGAACGAACGCGCCAGCGGGTTCATCGTGGCCCCGGTGCATCAGAATCTGAAATTCGAAGTTCTGGCCTGGACGCCGTCGACTAAAGGCACGGTGACGGCTTCGGCGATCCAGATCTATCCACCCCTGGGGCCGCTAGTGGAGCCGAGCGCCGATACCAGCCCAGGGCGGGGCGGCCGTGGCTTCGGTCCGACGCACCTGGGACCGACCAGGGAGGAGATGGACGCCTGGGTCGCGGCGACGAAGGATAAGGTCGGCGGCAAGATCGTGCTGGCCGGCAAGCAGACCGTGATTCCGGTCAGCTTCGAGGCGCCGCAGAAGCGCCGTCCGGACGACCTGGTGAAAGCGATGTACGATCCCGAGCGCGGCGACGGCGGGCGCGGCGCATTCGGCGGGCGTGGGCGCGGCGGCCCGCAGGATCCCAACCGGCTGACCGCCGCTCAAGTGAGCGACCGGGTCGACGGCATGCTGCTCAAAGGCGGCGCCATCGCGCGGGTGAACGACGCGGCGCGGGCCGACGGCATCATCGTGGCGCAGCAGAACCGCTTTTACGACGCCGCCAAGTGTGTGCCCACGGTGATTGTGCGCAACGACGATTACGGCCGCATCGAACGCCTGCTGGCCGATGGCGACGACGTGAAGCTCGAGTTGAACATCCTGAACCACACCTATCCGGACGGAAAGACCAGCTACAACGCAGTGGCCGAGATTCCGGGCACGGACAAGGCCGATGAGGTAGTCATGCTGGGCGGGCACCTGGATAGCTGGCACTCGGCCACGGGGGCTACCGATAACGGCATCGGTTCCTCGATCATGCTGGAAGCCGTGCGGCTGATTGAGACGCTGGGCTTGAAGCCGCGGCGCACCATTCGGGTGGCGTTGTGGTCGGGCGAGGAGGAGGGGCTGCTGGGGTCGCTGGCATACGTGAAGCAGCATTTCGGCACGGCCGAAGACCCCAAGCCGGAATGGTACAAGCTGGATTGCTATTTCAATGTGGACACCGGCACCGGCCGGCTGCGCGGCGGCAGTGTTTTCGGACCCAAGGAAGCCGCGGCCGTGCTGCGTCCGCTGTTCGCCCAGTTTGAAGATTGGGGGTTGTTCGGCGCCGTTGGCGCCGCGAGCCGCCAGACCGGCGGCACCGACAGCACCTCGTTCAATAATGCCGGACTGCCCGGGATCGGCATGTCGCAGGACCCCATCGAATACAACACCCTGACCCACCACACCAGTCTCGACACCTACGAGAGGATCGTTCCGGACGACGTGAAGAAAGCGTCGGCGGAGATTGCGGCGGCGGTGTGGTACGTGGCCAACCGGGGCGAGATGGTGCCGCGCTTCAGCAAGGCAGACATGCCGGCGCCGGTCGAGGCGCGCTAATCAGCTACCCGAGAACGTGCGATGAACCCGGTCGATACCGTAATTCAATTCTTGGAATGCATAAACCGGCACGACGCGGACAGACTGGCGGAGTTGATGACGGAAGACCATGTGTTCATCGACTCGCTTGGTCAGGCCGTTCGTGGCCGCGAGAAGATGCGGGCCGGCTGGCGAGGCTACTATGCCCTTTGCCCGGACTACTGGGTTTCGCATGAGGAGATCGTCCACAACGGAAGCCGCGTCGCCGTGTTCGGCGCGGCCGGGGGAACAATCGCTGCCAACGGCCGGCTCCTGCCGGGGAACAAGTGGCGGACGCCGGCGGCCTGGTTAGCGGTAGTGGAGAGCGGCTTGGTGAAAGAGTGGCGAGTATACGCCGACAACAAGCCGGTGTACGACATCGTGGCAAAACTCAAACCCAAACCGGAAGGCTAGCGTAGTGTCCGCAAAACACGTGGATAAACGGGCAGCCAGAATTCGGGCGAGCAGCCTATTACTATGAGTAGGGCCCCCGGTTCCTCGGCTGACGGGCCGCGGAGCCGCACCGAATGCGCATCCTGCTGGCACAGAATTCGCTCTACTTTCCGGCTCATGGCGGAGGGGACAAATCCAACCGGCTGCTGATGGAGGCGCTGGCGGCGCGGGGGCACGTGTGCCGGGCGGTAGCGCGCATCGCCGTGTTCGGGGTGCGCCAGCGAGAGGCTTACCTGGCGGAATTGGCGGCGCGCGGAGTCGAAGCGCGGACGGCGGACGGCGGGCTGGTGGAGCTCGAACGCCACGGGGTAGCCGTGAGCGTGGTTACGGAGGGTAATTCGCGGGCGCATTTCGCCCGCGCCCTGGCCGAGTTTCATCCCGACGCGATTCTGACCTCGACCGACGATCCGGCGCAGCTTCTGCTGGGCGCCGCGCTGGACGATCCGCGGGCGCGCGTGGTGTACCTGGTGCGGGCCACGGTGGCGGTGCCGTTCGGCCCGGATTGCGCATTTCCGAGCGAGGCCAAAACGGCGCGAATCCGGCAGGCGGATCGGGTGGTGTGCGTAAGCGAGTACGTAGCCGATTACACGCGCCGGCACGGCGGCATGGACGCGGTGCACGTGCCCATATCGCTGCTGGAGCCGGAGGTTTGGCCGGACCTGGGCCGCTTCGACGGCCAGTTCGTCACGCTGGTGAATCCGTGCGCGGTGAAGGGAATCGCGATTCTGCTGGGGCTGGCGGACAGCATGCCCGAGGTGGCTTTTGCGGCCGTGCCGACGTGGGGAACCAATCGGGAAGACCGGGCGGCGTTGGCGGAGCGGCGGAACATCGCGGTGCTCGATCCGGTGGACGACATCAACCGCCTGCTGGAGCGCACGCGAGTATTGCTGGTGCCTTCGCTGTGGGCGGAAGCGCGTTCGCGAATGGTGCTGGAAGCGATGGCGCGGGGCGTGCCGGTGATGGCCAGCGCGGTAGGCGGCCTGGAGGAAGCCAAGCTGGGCGTACCTTATCTGCTGCCGGTGACGCCCATCGAAAAATACGCGGCCGAGTTGGACGACCGGATGGTGCCGGTGGCGCAGGTGCCGCCGCAGGACATCGCGCCGTGGCGGGAAACGTTGCGGCGCCTCGTCACGGGTCGGGCGCATTGGAACGAGATCGCGCGCGCTTCGCGGGCGGCGGCTCTGGACTATGCGGGCAGCCTCAGCGCGGAGCCTTTCGAGAAGCTGCTGGAGGAAGCGCTGGCGAAACCAAAGAGCGCGACCGGGGGGTCGCGCGCGGACGTGGGCGGCCGCCCCACAATCGGCCGGGCGGAGATAGCGGCGCTTTCGGCCGAGAAGCGGCGGTTGCTGGCGCTGCGCCTGCGCCAGCAGGCGCCGGCGGCGGCGTGGTTCCCGGGCATCGAGCGCGTGGACGGACCCAGGCTGTTCTGTTTCCCGCATGCCGCCGGCGGCGCGTCGGGGTTTGCGGCTTGGGCGGCCGGTTGGAGCGGGGTCTGGCCGATCTGTCCGGTGCGGCTGCCGGGCAGGGAATCGCGGCAGATGGAAGCGCCCTTCGAGCGCATGAAGGCGCTGGTGACGGCGCTGGCCGATGCGCTGGCGAGCTATCTCAATCGGCCCTTCGGGTTTTTCGGCCACAGCATGGGCGCGGTGGTGGGGTTCGAACTGGCCCGCGAGTTGCGCCGCCGGGGACTTCGCCAGCCGCGCCTGTTGATCGCTTCCGGGGCGCGGGCGCCGCAGTTCCGCCGCGGTCACGTGCCGCCGCCGGATCCGGGCGACGAGCAGCTTCTGGCCGAGCTCGGCCGCCTGGAAGGCACGCCGCCGGGACTATGGGAAGACGGCGCGGCGCGGGCCGCGTTGCTGCCGCTGCTGCGCGCGGATACGGGGCTCTATCGCCGCTACGTGTATTCCGAGGAAGGGCCGCTCGACTGCGCGATTTGCGCCTACGGCGGCGTAGCCGACGCCAACGTCAGCCAGGACCACCTGGCGGCATGGCGGGAGCAAACCACGGGGCCGTTCCGGCTGCGCCGCTTCGACGGCGGACATTTCTATCTGCGGCCGCCGGCCGCGGAATTCCTGGCGGCGCTGACCGAAGATTGGGAAAGCCGCTTATGACCAGGTTCCTGAGCAGGCCGGGAGAGCTTGTTATCATACCGGCATGTCATTCGGAGGCAAGCGCGTGCTGGCTTTGGAAAGCCGGCGCAGCGCGGAAATCGCAGAGTTGATCCGGCGGCAGGACGGCGACCCATTGGTTGCCCCCGCCCTGCGGGAGGCGCCGCGTGAAGAGAACCAGGCCGCGTTCGAATTCGCCGAGCGGCTGTTTGCCGGCGGATTCGACATGGTCGTTCTGCTGACCGGAGTGGGCACGCGGCAATTGAACCGGCTGCTGGCCACGCGTTACCCCGAAAGCGCGTTCGCGGACGGGTTGCGCCGGGTGGCCATCGTGGCGCGCGGACCCAAGCCGGTGGCGGCGCTGCGCGAGATGGGGCTGAAAGCGGAGATCGTGGCGCCGGAGCCGAACACCTGGCGCGAGCTGCTCCGGGCTGTCGAAGGCCGGCCGGAGCGGCGGATCGCCGTGCAGGAATACGGGCGCAGTAATGGCTCGCTGCTGGCCGGTCTCGCGGCTCGCGGCGCCACGGTTACCTCGGTGCGGGTTTACCAATACGCGCTTCCGGAGGACACCGGACCGTTGCGGGAAGCGGTGCGGCGCCTGGCGGCGGGCGAGATTGCCGTCTCGCTGTTCACCACGGCGGTACAGATCGAACATCTGGCGCGCGTGGCGAGGGAAGAGGGTTTGGAGCAGGCCGCGCTGGATGGATTGCGCAGGACTCTGGTCTGCTCGATCGGTCCTACCACCACCGAGGCGCTGGCGGAATTCGAAATTACGCCCGCCATGGAACCCTCCCACCCCAAGATGGGCCTGCTGGTAAAGGAGGCTGCCGAGCGCAGCGGGTTGTGAAACAGGTGGGACATCGCTTTCTGTCGTCTGTCAAGCAGTTGGCTTGGCGAAGCCCTGACAGACCACCAAGATCGATGTCCCACCTTCGAATCACCCCGGAGAAATCCTCGGCGACGAACGGAATGTCGGAACGGTTTGCGGCAGGATCGAGGCAGCACCGCCGCCAACAGCCACGTCCCCGGACCACCTCCGAGGCCTGGGTCTCAACTTACCGGCTGTCTCAAATTCCGGGGCAGCTCACCGGCTACCTGCACCTCTGCTAAGTTTCATTCGTACCGCAAAGCCCTCTGCGGATCGATGCGGGAGGCGCGGCGGGCGGGCCAGAACACGGCGGCCAGCAGGGTCGCCAGCACCGCCAGCGCGGCCGCGCCAAATGCGGGCAGGTCGAAGGGGCGGACCTCATACAGCAAGCCCGCCAGCCACTGCTGGGCCCAACCCGCGCCGGCCAGGCCCACCACCAGGCCGGCCCCACCCGCGGCCAGGCCGTAGCCCAGAAAGTGCGCCAGAATTTGCGCGGGACGGGCTCCCAGGGCCAGGCGCACGCCGATCTCGACGGTCCGTTCGCCGACGATTTGCGACACCACGCCGTGAAGGCCCACCATGGCCAGCAACAGACAGAGCGCGCCGAATACGCTCACCAGAATTCCCAGAATGCGGCGGATTCCCAGCGATTCGGCGATGCGATCCTCCATCGTGCGGACGTCGAACACCGGCACCGAAGCGTTGGTTTGTTTCACCGCCTGGCGAATGAGCGGGCCGCCGGGGAGCGAGGTGCGCAGGACGATGGCGCGGGAGGGGAAGTAGGGTATCTGCGGCATGGAATAGTAAATGGTCGGGCGCGAACCGCGGTCGAGCGCGGTGCCGTGAATGGAGCCCACCACGCCGACGATTTGCGCCCAGCCGGCGAACATTGCGATCTTCGACCCAATCGGGCTGCCGCCGGGAAAGAAGCGCGAGGCAAAAAGCGAATCCACCACGCAAACGCGCGGCGCGGCAGCGGTGTCCGAATCGGCCAGGGCGCGGCCGCTCACGAGAGGAATGCGGAGAGTGGCGAAGTACGGGGCGGATACGAAATAGGCTTCGCCGTGAAATTCTGGCTGCCCTTGAAAGTGCTGGCGCCCTTGAATGCTGAAGCCGCTGGTTTCGCCGCCGCCGCTAAACGGAATGGGATAGGCCAGAGCGGCCGATTCCACGCCGGGAAGGGCGCGCAAGTTGCGGTCGAGGCGGGCGAGAAAACCGGGGTCGTTGGGAGGCCGGAGCAGGAAGCCGGTGGCAAGGTGGGAGGGGTCGAAGCCGGGACGCACCTGCTCCAGTGCCCAGAGGCTGCGCAAAAGCAAACTGGTGCCAACCAGCAGCACCACGGTGGCGGCCACTTCAGCGGCGAGAAAGACGCGCTGGAAACCGCGTCGGGCGGAGCGAACCATGGCGGCGGCCTGATTGGTCCGAAGCAACTGCAGCGCGGGCGCGATGCCGCTGGCCAGGCTGCAGGCCAGGGCGATGGCCAGTCCGTAGAGCATGAGCCGGCGATCGAGCGAAACCAACTCGAGCAGGGCTTTGCCGGGCATGGCCAAACGCCCGATGAGCGACACCGCCAGCGCCGCGACCGCAATTCCGGCCAGACCGCTGAGCAAGCCGAGCAGCGAGCTTTCGATCAGCAATTGGCGCAAGAGCTGCCAGCGCGTGGCGCCGACGGCCAGACGGATGGCCATCTCACGGCGGCGGCCGGCGGTACGCGAGGTAAGCAACAACGCCACGTTGGCGCAGCCGACCAGAAGCAC
>Ga0182014_10008581_pt1 | contig 10415 bp, 4 predicted proteins | sample 612S2DmetaG_FD_120489 | JGI IMG/M metagenome (GOLD analysis project Ga0182014, IMG submission 120489) | Permafrost microbial communities from Stordalen Mire, Sweden - 612S2D metaG | ecosystem: Environmental > Terrestrial > Soil > Wetlands > Permafrost | place: Sweden: Stordalen | collected...
ACCACTTTGTATTCCTTCACCGGCGGCAATGATGGCGCAAATCCCCAAGGCGCTCTGGTGCAGGCCAGCGACGGCTATTTCTATGGCACGACTGAAGGCGGCGGCATGTACGGCTCTGAGTACGGCGGCTATGGTACCGTGTTCAAAATCAGCCCCAATGGGGCGCTGACCAGTTTGTATTCCTTCACCGGCGGCAATGATGGCGCATATCCCAATGGGCTGGCGCAGGGCAGCGACGGCTATTTCTATGGAACGACTCTATACGGCGGCACAATGAACTCCTACCCCTACCTCTCTGGCGGCTGGGGCACCGTGTTCAGAATCAGCACCAATGGGGCGCTGACCACTTTGTATTCCTTCACCGGCGGCAATGATGGCGGAAATCCCTATGGCGGGCTGGTGCAGGGCACCGATGGCAATTTCTATGGCACAACTCAGTGCGGTGGCGCTACCAACGCCAGCAGATGGGGAACTTACGGCTACGGCACCGTGTTCAAAATCAGCACCGATGGGGGGCTGACGACCCTTTATGCTTTCGGCTCGATTACTAATGCAATTGGTGTTTCACTTGATGGCGCAAATCCTTCTGCCGGGCTGGTGCAGGGTAGCGATGGCTATTTCTATGGCACGACTCCCGCACTCTCCATCCCCGCGGATTACGTGCTCTCTTGGGGCACCGTGTTCAGAATCAGCACCAATGGGGCGCTGACCACTTTGTATTCCTTCACCGGCGGCAATGATGGCGGAAATCCCTATGGCGATGATTCCTTCACCGGCGGCAATGATGGCGGAAATCCCTGTGGCGGGCTGGTGCAGGGCAGCGACGGCTACTTCTATGGAACGACTGACAACGGCGGCACGAACAACGAGGGCACCGTGTTCAAAATCAGCACCAACGGGGCGCTGACAACTTTGTATTCCTTCACCGGCGGCAATGATGGCGCAAATCCCCAGGCCGGGCTTGTGCAGGGCACCGATGGCAGTTTCTATGGCAGTACTTCCGTCGGCCGCCTAGGGGGAACCGGGACGGTTTTCCGGCTGACCATTGTGCCAGAGCCACAACTGACCATCATTCCTTCCGCCCCTTACGTGATTTTGATGTGGCCAACCAATTACGCCGGGTTCACCTTGCAATCCACCACGAACCTTGGTTCATCGGCGGTCTGGACCACCAATTCTTCGCCACCGGTTGTCATCGGCGGGCAGAACGTAGTTATCAATGCAATCTCCGGCAGACAGCAGTTTTACCGGTTAAGCCAGTGATTGGCTCACCCAACAATGACAACACCAATTAGGAGAAGCGAGGCGTTACCCCCAGGTGCGCGTCACCCGAAAAGAGAAAGGACATTATGAACATAAAGCACTTCAGAAGCATCGTCGTGAGCGTCTGTCTTGGGTGCTTGGCCCCTTTGGTGGACTTGGCCCAACCTTTCATCACCACCCAGCCAGCCAATCGGTTCCTGAGTGCATCCAGCAGCGTCTCGTTTAGTGTTGGTGTCGGGGGCGTGGCGCCGTTTACTTACCAATGGCTGTTCGATGGGACGGCAATAGCCGGCGCCACCAACGGCGCTTTTCTTGTGGCCAATGCACAGCCCGCGCAGGGCTATTACTCTGTGATCGTTTCCAATGCCTCTGGGTCCGTCACGAGCTAGGTGGCGGAGCTCAAGTTCTTTGTGGCCACGCCGCACAGCTTGAGTGGCATCCAAGCCGAATCCAACGGCTCCGTAAATTTGACCTTCAAGGGCGAGACGACTGCGCTCTTCGCGCCCTATTACGACATGTATCCTCTGGAAACCTCGACGAACCTGGTTGATTGGGCCCCGCTGGCAACGCTGCAACGCACGAATACGGCGCTGGACACTCTGCAATTCCTGGACGGCGACGCGCCGCAGTTCAGTAAGCGGTTCTACCGCACGCCGACGAATGCACTGCTCACACCTATCCCTCAGCCGACTGGGCCTTACTCCGTTGGGACCTTCTCGATGATGCTAACCGACCCCTCCCGCACCAACACAGCTCTGCACACCAACTATCAGTTCATGATCACCTTTTGGTATCCGGCAGTTCCGCAGGCCGGGATTCTTCCGGCCTTATTTGTGGACAAACAAGTTGCCATGTGTGGGTTTTATGTAAGCACTGCGGCTTCTTCATGGAGCAATCGAATTGCAGCGTTTTTCTCACACTCGCTATCAAACGCGCCGCTCGCAACCAATCTAGTTAAGTATCCGGTCGTGCTCTATTCACCGGGATGGACGGGTCATCGGCGCGAGAACACCGACAAGACAGAAGAATTGGCGAGTTGGGGCTATGTCGTGGTCGGACTGGACCACCTCGACACGTTTCTCAGCGTGTTTCCGGATGGGACGTTACAGCACGGCCAAAGTGTTCTAACCAGCAGTCTGGCTGCTTACGGGACCATCGAAGCTCGGCTGCGGGACGAACAGTTTGTGTTGGATGAGCTGGCGAGCTTGAACGCGAACGACCCGCGGTTGGGCGGGCGGTTGGATTTGGACAAGATTGGTGCGTTCGGATGGTCTCTGGGTGGCGCAACCGCTGCGCAGTTGTGTCTTCGCGACTCTCGCTGCAAAGCGGGCGCTAACTTTGACGGAACCTTTTACGAAGGCAATATGCTGACGCAGACGCTGGGCGTCCCTTTTCTCTTCTTTTGTGAGGATGACACCGCTGCCGCTGAAAGTATCGGCGATGATCGGTTGCCGGTTTTCAACCACATGGCCACCAATGCCTATTGGGTGAAGCTGAAGAGCACCGTTCACGGCAGCTTTTCCGATTGGGACCTCATTGTTGACTCGTCGTCGCTGGCAGGCGTTTTTGGCTCGCCGGTCAGCGGCCAGTTCCTGCCTCCGGCGAGAGTCAGCCAGATCGTGCGGGCTTACCTGCTCTCCTTTTTCAACAAGTTTTTGCTAGGAGAAGACGATCATTTGCTGGATGGTCCCTCGTCGGCCTACCCTGAAGTCGAGCAGTTCATGAAACATTGAGTCACGACGAATCGTGGGGATATGGGTGAGCGACACAACCGTCGCGGTGGAAGCCTGCACAAACCTGGCCGATCAGTTAACGCAGCGACGCCAAGAGGCAAAGACGCAAAGGGCAGGGAGATGGGAAGGGAAAGACGGGCTTGAATCACTCACCCAGCGGATGAAGCTGCCCAGGAGCCCAAATCCTTGCGTCTTGGCACGTTTGTGCCTTTGCGTTGCCGCAATTGCCTTTTTCAGGTTGGACGGCGCCATGAGCTACTTGTGCTGACCCAGGTCGGCGAGCCGTAAGGGGACCGGTTGCCGCTCCTCAGGTGTCAGCTTCGGAAGCACGTGGAGAATCTGATTCTTGCTTAAGGTAGGTTGGGCAGGTGCATTGCGGGCTTGTCAGGCGCCTCCTTGAGTGGCAAGGTGGAGATGCGATGAAGACCGACCTTCTGAAACGAATTACCATTGAGCCTGGGAAATGCGGAGGCCACCCCTGCATTCGGGGGATGAGAATTCGCGTTACGGACATTCTGCAACTCCTCAGTGCCGGGGCGCCTTACGAGGAGATTCTGGAGGACTATCCCGATCTTCAGCGTGATGACATTCTGGCAGCAATCGAGTATGCGGACCACCAGACGGACCATGTGGTGTTGCAGACGGTGTGAAGTTCCTTGTGGACCATCAGTTGCCGCCGGTGCTGGCCCGGTTCATCGCCGCACAAGGCCATCAAGCGGAGCACGTTCGGGATCTGGGGTTAATGGGGGCCGATGACGCGGTAATCTGGCGGCACGCAAATGCGGGCGGTTTGGTCGTCGTCAGCAAAGACGAAGACTTCACGTTCCTTGCCGGTGCTCCGGGCGGGACCGGCAAGCTGGTCTGGGTGCGTATCGGCAATTGCCGGAAGCAGGCGCTGTTGGAGGCCTTTCGAGTCCAATTGCCGCGTATCGTCTCCGAGCTTGAGGCGGGCAGCCAGATCGTCGAACTCCGCTGACTGGGCCGTAGCCCGGCAGCCTTGGTCGGGTCGTTGGGAAGGTGCGGGCAAGCCGGAAACGCGGAGGCTTGGCTGCAGAAAAGCTCACTTCCTCGTTCTATCCCGCTACCCGCCATCGCTTCCGGTCGGATGTCATCATCCCGGGAGAACTCAACTACCTGCTCAATCCGGCCCCTCCCGCCTTCAAGAGAATCGCCATCGGCAAGCCAGAGCGGTTTGCCTATAAAGGGGTTCACCCATAGCTTGGTTCACGTAAGGCACCTCCACGACTGGCTGGATCATCGCATCCAAGCCACCCCGAAGTCGGCTGGCACTGGAAATACGGTTACTGCGATCCCAACGAGCCTCACGATAGCAGGGGTCATTGGGGCTTCTGGCGAGAGCACGGCGGACCGGCTGAGGAGGCCGGCTGCACTGGCCCGTAATCATCGTATAATGGCCTCCAGCGCGTTGGGAGCCCTTCCGCCAGCTAATTTGGGCAGCCCGCCAATTTCCATGTCACAAACGCCCTGTAGAGGCAGCAGGAGAAGCCGTTCCTCAGTTCTGAGAGTTCCGGCTGTATGACAATCTCATTAACCCCGTTATGGGGCTTTCACTTGGGAGGTGAACCTGAGACTATGGCTGGTAATTATGCGCCTTTTGCTTGTCCGCTGCCGGCTCGTCTTGCTGCTCGCATTAATTGCGCCGCACGCCTTCGCCGCCAACATGACACCGGTCTTGGTCACCGGTTTCAATTGGGATGTCGTCGTCGAGAATACTTCGACTGGCCCGCCATTTAGCACCGCATCCGAGCTGAATCCCGGCGAGGGCAATGCGTTTTATCAGAGTGGCCTGGCGGGCAAGAGCTACGGTCTGCCCGTCTCCGGCAGCTTTACCAGCGCACTGGGCGATGGCACGCTCTTCCAGTTCCAGCCCTACACGGCGAAGAACGCCCTGGTCTTGAGCAGCGATACCGGGGTCAGCACCGGCACGCTGACGCTGGCAGTTCCCGCGGTCTATGCTCGCATCGCGGTCATCGCCAATTCGGCCAGCGCGACCGCCACCAGCTCCGGGACACTGACTCTGACCTTCAGTGACGGCAGCACCTTCGTTACCAACTACAACGCGGCGGATTGGTTCTACAACAGCGGCTACGCGCTGGCGGGAGTGGAGCGCATCAACCTGAGCACGGGGGGCACGGAAGGCGCGCCCACTGATCCCAGGTTCTACCAGACGAGCATTGGGCTGGCCGCGGTTTTCGGGGTGACCAATAAGCCCCTCGTCAGCCTCACTTTTGGCCAGGCCGACTCGGCGCAATCCACCGGCATTTACGCCGTCAGCGGCGAACTGGCGGCCCAAGTGCCCGCCGCCATCGTCGCCCAGCCTGCCAGCCTCACGGTCACTGAATTCTCCCCGGCCAGCTTCAGGGCGGTGGCGGCCGGCAATCCCGTTCCAACGCTGCAATGGTATCAGAACGGGGCGCTGATCTCCGGCGCGACCAATCTGACTTATACCGTTGCCTCCGCAGCTTTGACCAACAATGGTGCGCTCTTCGACCTCACAGCCGCCAACGTCGTCAGCAACGTCAGTTACAGCGTCACCAGCAGCGTTGTCACGCTCACCGTCATCCGAGACACCAACCCGCCGGTGCTCCTGGGCGCGCAGTCCATGGGGTTGGCCCAGGTGCAGGTGTTATTCTCTGAACGGATCACGCCCGCCAGCGCGACCAACGTGGCAAACTATTCGATCGCCGGCACAAACGGCAGCTTGCTGATCTTCGGCGCGGCCCTTGACGCTTCGCAGAGCAACGTGGTCCTGGCTGTCGCCGCGATGACCGACCAGGCGGTTTATACGCTTACGGTAAACCATCTGGTTGACCAATCTGGCGCCGCCAACGTAATCGCCACCAATTCCCAGGCCACTTTCATCGCCAGTGTTTATACACCCGTTGGCATCGGCAATGCGACGCCCGCCGGGAGCCAGGTTGCCAGCGGGAACGGTTGGGATATTACCGGCGGCGGTGGCGGGCTCGGCGGCACGAACGATCAATGCCAGTTTGCTTACGTGCAGCAAAATGGCGACTTCGATTACAGGGTCCGGCTCGATTCCCTTGGCCTGGCCGACGCCTGGTCCGAAGCAGGGCTGATGGTACGCGAAGACCTCACCCCCGGTGGCCGCTTTACCACGACGCTGGCGACCCCAAGCATCAGCGGCGCCTTCTTCGAGTCCCGCATCACCACCAACGGTTCGCCCGCGTTCTCCGGCTCGTTCCCTGTCAATTACCCCAATACGTGGCTCCGGCTCAAACGGGTTGGAAGCACCTTTTCTGGCTTTGCGGGCTTTGACGGCACGAACTGGGCGCAGCTCGGCAGCGCAACTATGGCGCTGCCTACGACGGTCTATTTTGGCTTCGTGGTATCCGGCTACCACGACGGCCAAGCGGCCACCGGGGCGTTCCGCGATTTCTCAGTGGTGACCACCGCTGGCGCCAGCACGTCGCCTGCGTTCGAGACTCTAGGCCAGGCCGCCCGGCCCACCAGCCTTGTCATCTCGGAGATCATGTACCATCCGACCAATAGCGCCCTCGAGTTTGTCGAGCTGTTTAACTCGCGCGCCGAGACCCAAGACCTCAGCGGCTATCAACTATCCGGTGATATCAGTTACACATTCCCGGCTGGAACGGCCATTCCGGGCGGTGGCTTCGTCGTGGTCGCCAGGTCGCCATCCGCCCTCCAAACCACTTACGGCATAACCGGTGTCTTGGGCCCTTACTCCAATAACCTCCCCGGCGGCAACGGCAGGGTCCAGTTGTTCAACCAGGCGGGCGCCCTCCTGCTGGAAACCGATTACTCCGACCAGTCCCCCTGGCCGGTTGCGGCCGATGGCGCCGGTCATTCGCTGGTCTTGGCCCGGCCTTCGTACGGCCAGAACAACCCGCTCGCCTGGGCCGCCAGCGATTCCATCGGCGGCTCTCCTGGCCGCCTGGACCCTGTTACGCCCGACCCATTGCGTAATGTTGTTATCAATGAATTCCTCGCCCACACCGATCCGCCGGACTACGACTACATCGAGCTGTACAATCATAGCTCTCAGCCCGCGGACATCTCCGGCTGTATCCTCTCGGACAATCCCACCACCAACAAGTTCGTGATTCCGCCCGGCACCATCCTGCCGCCGCGCGGATTTGTCTATTACAACGAGACCAACATGAACTTCAGGCTCAGCGCGATGGGTGAAACGATCTACTTCAAGAATGCGGCCCAGACACGCATCCTGGACGCCGTCCGCTTCGCCGGCCAGGAAAACGGGGTCGCGACGGGCCGCTTCCCGGATGGGGGCGACCAGTTTTACCGGTTGACCGCCAAGACCCCCGGCGCCACCAACGCCCCCATTCGCGTAAGCGACATCGTCATCAATGAAATCATGTACAATCCGATTTCCCTCAATGACGACGACCAATATGTCGAGCTATACAACCGCGGCGCCAATCCGGTGGACCTCACCGGATGGCAGTTTGTATCGGGTATCACTTTTGCCTTCGCTTCCAACACCATTGTCCAACCCGACGGTTACCTCGTGGTTGCGCGCAATGCATCGCGGATGATGACCAATTATCCGAATCTGAACGCTGGTAATCTAGTTGGTAATTTCAGTGGCAAGCTATCCCACGGCGGTGAGCGTCTCGCCCTGGCCGTGTCTGACAACACTGTTACCAGCAACCAGTTCGGCCTCCAAACCAACACCATCTACGTCACGATGGATGAAGTCACCTGGGGCACGGGTGGCCGCTGGTCTCAGTGGTCCGCCGGCGGCGGGTCGAGCCTCGAATTGATTGATCCGCACGCGGACCATCGCCTGGCGCCGAACTGGGCTGACAGCGACGAAACCCATAAAGCTCCCTGGACCATCATCTCGGCGACCGGCACAATTGACAATGGGGATGTGGCTGCGGATGAATTGCAGGTGCTCTTGCAGGACGCCGGCGAGTGCTTGATTGACAATGTCCAGGTGCTGAATTCCAGCGGCAGCAATCTCATCGCCAACTCGACGTTTGAATCCGGCGCCCCCGGCTGGACCGCGGAAGGCACTGAGAAGACCTCCGGCCTGGAGACCGGCGAGGGTTACCAAAGCGCCCAGTGCTATCACCTGCGTGCCGTTGCCAAGGGAGATAACCAGATCAATCGCGTTCGGTGCCCGCTCACGACGGCACTCCCATCCGGCGCGACTAACGTGACCATCCGCGCGGCCGTGAGGTGGCTCAAAGGCAGCCCGGAAATCCTGCTGCGGCTGCGGGGTAACTGGCTTGAATGCGCCGCTGAGCTGCCGACCTCCGCCAATCCCGGCACCCCAGGCGCCCGCAACAGCCGCTACGTCGCAAACGCAGGCCCTGCCATCACCGCCGTTTCTCACGCCCCCATCCTGCCGGCCGCCAATCAGCCCATCGTGGTCAGTGCCCGCGTCGGCGACCCCGACGGCGTCGCCTCGGTGCTGTTGAAATACCGACTTGATCCCAGTTCCACGTACTCGACCTTGACGATGACCGACGACGGCACGGGCGGCGACGCCGTGGCCGGCGATGGCGTTTTCAGCGCGACCATTCCGGGGCAGGCCAGCGGCACCATGGTCGCCTTTTACGTCCAAGCCACGGATCAGGCTCTCCCCGCGGCTGGCAGCTTATTTCCGAATGACGCACCCACACGGGAGTGCCTTATCCGCGTCGGTGAGGCGCAACCGACGGGCAATTTCCCCGTTTATCGGCTCTGGATGACCCAAGCTACGCTGAATAGGTGGAATAATAATCTCAAACTGGACAACAGCGATAATGACGTGACATTCGTCTTGGGCAACGAGCGCGTCATTTACAACGCGGGCGCCAGGTATAAAGGCAGTCCCTATATTTCCCCCGGCTATTGTGGCGCCACGTGTGGCGTTTGCGGCTACAGCATCGCCTTTAGTGAAGACGACCTTTTCCTGGGGGAGAACGAATTGGTGATTGATTGGCCGGGTGGCCACGGCGGCGAAACAACCGCTCTCCAGGAGCAAATGTGCTACTGGATTGCAGACAGGCTTAACATCCCATGGAGCCATCGCTATACCATCCGCTTTCATGTCAACGGCGTCACCGACACTGCGAGGAAGGTTACCTTCGAGGCGGTCGTCCAACCGGCTGGCGGCTTCGTTAGCGAATGGGTGCCCAATGATAGCAATGGCGAGCTGTTCAAGATCGAGCGCGCCTTCGAGTTCAATGACTCCGCCGGCCTGACGGCTGATCCGGAGCCGCAACTGGCAGTCTTTAGGACGACCGGCGGCGTGAAGAAGCGGGAGAAATACCGCTGGAACTTCATGTTCCGCTCGACGGGTCTCCGGGATGATTACACCAACATCTTCGCCCTCGTTGATGCGGTCAACAGCACGGGGCCACAGCCCTATACCGCGTCGGTGATGGGCCTGGTGGATGTTGAGGAATGGATGCGCATCTTCGCTACCGAGCACATCATCGTCAATTTTGATGCCTACGGCCACGACATCGGCAAGAACATGTATGCGTATCTGCCCGAGAATGGCAAATGGCAGCTCTATATGTTTGATCTCGATTGGGCGATGCTGGCCGGCAACCCGCGCAGCGGCAGCTATGCTGCGAGCACCGCCACCCTGTTCAATTCTGAGGACCCGACGATTACGCGCATGTACGGCCATCCTCCCTTCGCGCGGGCCTATTGGCGCGCCGTGCAGGACGCGGTCAACGGTCCAATGCAGGCCACCTATTGCAACCCGGTCATGGATGCCAAGTACCGCTCACTGGTCGCAAACCACGTCGCCTGGTGCGATGGTCAGGCCCTAACCGATCCGAGCGCCGTCAAAACCTGGTTCAGCCAGCGTCTCACTTATCTGCGGTCCCAGCTCGCCACGGTTGCGGCTGCCTTCAACGTGAACGGCGTGGTAGTAACCAACAATGTGGCGCTCCTGAGCGGGACGGCTCCGATTGCGGTCAAGACGGTCTGGTTCAACGGCATCGAGTGGCCTATCACCTGGACCAGTGTGACCGCGTGGGCGGCGACGGTGCCTTTGCAGATCGGCACGAACGTGTTCAGCGTCGTCGGCGTGGACCCGTACGGTCAGCCGGTACCGGGCGCAAGCAATTCGGTTTCGGCAGTCTATAGCGGGCCGCTGCCTTCCCCGGTTGGCCGGGTGGTCATCAATGAAATCATGTATGCGCCCATCGTGGCCAATGCCCAATACGTGGAGCTGTACAACAACTCAGCCAATACTACCTTTGATCTGTCCGGCTGGCAGTTCCACGGCTTGGCCTACACCTTTCCCGCCGGATCGTCTATTGCGCCGAACAGCTTTCTTGTGCTGGCCGCCAACCGGGAGGACTTTGCCGGTGTTTACGGGGCAACCAATATTGTGTTCGACACCTTTAGCGGCACACTCCAATCGTCGGGGGAGACGCTCTCTCTCAT
>Ga0182014_10008583_pt1 | contig 10413 bp, 10 predicted proteins | sample 612S2DmetaG_FD_120489 | JGI IMG/M metagenome (GOLD analysis project Ga0182014, IMG submission 120489) | Permafrost microbial communities from Stordalen Mire, Sweden - 612S2D metaG | ecosystem: Environmental > Terrestrial > Soil > Wetlands > Permafrost | place: Sweden: Stordalen | collected...
AGCAATTCAACAGATGAAGCCAAGAACTTCCGTAATGGTACCAAAATTACTTGTGAATAATAATATGCACAAAACTGCCCCATTCATCGACGCTACCGGAGCTCATGCAGGGGCATTATTAGGTGATGTTAGACATGACCCTTATCAATCTGGTGGATTAGGGACACCTGCTCATGACCGAGTAGAAGCTGGTATGATACACAAAGCTAACAAGGGTGTACTTTACATTGATGAAATTGGAACCATGAATATGAAAACCCAGCAAGAACTCTTAACCGCAATGCAAGAGAAGAAATACTCCATAACTGGACAAAGCGAAACCAGTAGTGGAGCAATGGTTAGAACTGAAACGGTTCCTTGTGACTTTGTATTAGTTGCTTCAGGTAATATACAGATCCTAAAGGGAATGCATATAGCGTTACGTTCTAGGATTCGTGGTTATGGTTATGAGGTTTTTATGAAAGATTCCATGCCTGATACACAGGATAACCGGGATAAACTCGTTCAATTTGTAGCTCAGGAAGTTACCAAAGATGGTAGAATACCACACTTCAACCGAGAAGCTGTATCTGAGATTATTAGAGAAGCACAGAGAAGAGCAGGTAAAAAAGATGCTCTAACTCTTAAATTAAGAGATTTAGGTGGTCTTGTAAGGGCTGCAGGTGACATAGCGAAGGGAGAAAGAGCAGAATATGTAACATTAGAACATGTTATAAGTGCTAAAAGCTTAGCCAGAACTCTAGAGCAGCAGATAGCTGACCGTTACATTGTACAAAGGAAAGAATACCAGATATTCAAAACAGAAGGTGTAGAAGTAGGACGAGTAAATGGTTTAGCCATAGTAGGGGATAGAAGTGGTATTATTCTACCAATAGCTGCTGAAGCTGCACCAGCACATAGTAGTTTAGAAGGTAAAATAATTGCTACCGGTAAACTAGGAGAAATTGCTAGAGAAGCCGTATCTAATGTCAGTGCACTTATTAAGAAAAATATGGGTACAAACATAGCTAACCATGATATTCACATCCAATTTTTACAAGCTTATGAAGGTGTAGAAGGAGACAGTGCCAGTGTATCCATTGCTACTGCTGTCATTTCTGCATTAGAGAACATTCCCGTTGATCAATCTGTAGCTCTAACGGGTAGTTTAAGTGTACGGGGTGATGTTCTTCCTGTGGGTGGAGTAACTGGTAAAATAGAAGCAGCAGCAGAAGCTGGTATTAAAACAGTTTTAATTCCTGAAACTAATATAGAAGATGTTTTCATAGAGGATAGGTATAAGAAGAAAGTTAAAATTATCCCAGTGGAAACCATGAGTGATGTTTTAGAATATGCGTTAATTGGTAAAGGTAAAAAAAGTTTATTAAAAAAGATGAAGAAGATCACGGATATTGTTCCTACTGGAATATTAAATCCTACAACTCATTAAATTTTTTTTCCGTTATGGAATTTATAATCCATTCTATCTTTTTTAATAAAAAATTATTATTTTTTTTTTAATATTTTGAATTTAATCAATTTTAGATTTTTTTATTTAATTTTTTTTATGAAATTTTTAAATAATCTTTTTTTTTAATCAAAAATTATTTTGAATTTTCCGAATTATTTTAACGGAATTTCTCAAGTCGGCACCTAGTGAAATAGTAGGGTTCGACGTATTTGATAATATTCTAATACGTACATTAAAATGATGTTAAAGTATCGGGTGTTATTGTTGAAGATAAGACGGAATTATGATGAAACAACTTTTCTTCGTAATCATTACTATGTTTACATTCATTGCTTTAAGGGATGATTGGAGTGAATATTATAAAATAAACCCAGACGATTTAAACAAGATCTTCAAGAGAATTATGAAACATATAAATTTAATTACGGAGAAATAATTAATGTTAAAAAAGAAATCAGACGATTATAAAGAAGAATCAAGGGAAAAATTCAACAAACAAGCTGTAAAATTTGATTCAGACAATGAAGGAAAGCATTCCAGAGAACTTTATGATGATGTGCTCCATAAATTAAGCCAATTTTCATTTAATAAATTATTAGATGTGGGTTGCGGCACTGGAAATCTTTTATCACTCATTTATAATAAATATGAAGTTCAACTTTCTGGAGTTGACCTTTCACCAAATATGTTAGATATTGCACTTGATAAACTGGGTGAAAAGGCTGATTTAAGATGGGGTGACTCGGAAAATTTACCTTTTGAGGATGGGAGCTTTGATATGGTTACATGTACAGATTCATTTCATCATTATCCTCATCCAGAAAATGTATTATCAGAAATCAAAAGAGTGCTTAATCCTAAAGGAACACTTTTAATTGCAGATCCATGGGCACCCACACCATTCAGGCAGTTAGCTAACATATATATGCGCTTCAGCAAAGGTGGCAATGTTAAATTGTATTCAAACATCGAAATTCATAAGTTATTAAATAATACTGGATTTAAAAACATTGAATGGGAACAAATATCAGGTAAAAATGCGTTTATAGTCACCTGCAAACTAATTTAGCTCTGTGAGGATTAACTATTAAATGATTATATTATCATGGGTTTTGATTTTCATTATAGCTGGTTTAGCCAGTTTTATTTATAGATGCAATGGGTTTTGGTGGAGGAGTTTACTGAACCATATTATTAATCTTCTTTTTTTAGTATACCCGTTGAAATAGCTATTGGAACCTCACTAGCACTTAAGCTATAACCTCCTCGGTGGCTGTTACCGAACTAACATTGATAAACCTATATCACTGCAATTAACTATTATTGGTGCTGTAGGTACAATTAGTGGTGCATTTCTGGGTTGTTTATATTTCACCAGAACTACTCAAGTATATTATAGTAATAATATTTATTGTAGTTGGTTTATTCTCATAATTCGCCTTAAAAAACCATATAAAAACAAATAAAGTACAAGTTAAACGGAAATCAAAGTACTTCTATCTATTTCTTTCTTAATGGGATTTATAGAAGGCACATTAGGTTTAAGTGGATCAACACCATTATCATCATATCTGATTTCAAGTGTTAAATTATCTCCCGCTCGTGCAATAGGCACTACACTAACAGTTGTAATGTTAACCAGTATAGTTGGAGCAATTGTCTATTATCAAAGACGCTATTGATTTAAATATATTATTAATTTTAAGTACAGCATGTATTATTGGTGCTTATTTAGGCGCTAAATTGACACCATACATTAACAGGAAAGTCTTAACTATTACAATTGCTTTATTGAGTATAGCGTTTGGAATTTATTTAGCATTCTCCTTCTAAAATTTAGAATTATTCTTTTTTATTTATTACTAAAACAAGAGACTGTTATTTTTTGTTAATTATGAATAAGTGTCCTAATATCATGGCCCCTAGGAATAAAAATGTTACTAGTGATGTTCCGTTAATAAAGCGGGTTATTATAAATAATCCAATCCAAGCTTGACTTGCAAATGCTGTTATGGATCCTATTAATAATGCTTCTCTACCTAATAAACTTTTATCACCATTTTCTCTATTCTTACGGTATACATTCAGTATTTTTAATCCTATTAATAATACTCCTATCACATATGCTAAAACCAGGAACATTAAGATATAACCGAAATCATAACTGTAACCTAATATTCCTGGTACGAAGTAATTTATAACATCTTGTCTATTCGATAAAATACCATAGAATTCTGGGAAAGGTAAATTTAAATGAGTGATTACTGTTAATGGTAAAGCTATATATCCATCTGCGAATCCTATAGAATTAGCCAAATAAGCGGATACAGGATTATGACCAATAAGGTAAGTATTTTGTATTACCATCCTAATACTAGATACTGAGTTCTGGTCAAGTCTAATTAATCTTAAAAGTGGGCTTATGATAGGTAAATTTAATATTGTGGATAAGATTTGGAAAAACCCGAATGCAACTAAAGATGCTATTATAACTGATATGATATTTTTGAAGGTTAGCACGGATTTCCGACGGAACGATTTGGATAAGATGAAGAATCCAACTAAAAGTCCAAAAATCCACATGCCCAGGAAATCTCTGTGGACTGTACCTCCAACCAGTGTTATAAGAATTATAAGTAGTAATGTAAAGATTTTTAAACTTTTAGTATTGAATCCCTCATTATCCATCATATAAATTGCAGCTATACAGGTTATTATTGATAATATTGCAATAGCACCGTAAGGATGAGTGAATTCATGAGATTTTAAGTTTGAAATTAATAAAATTGAGTCAAATCCAAATACTAATGTTAAAACAACGCTAATTATTAATGCAAATAATAGTACAATGCTTAAAGTTAAAGGAACAATATTAAAAAATAGTATAATTATAATATTTAATAATATTGCGAATTCTATGATTAATTGAAAATTATTTTGAGCTACCAAGAACATAAAAAAACATTTACCTTTCAATTAAAAATTATTTAATTATCCTTTATATCAACTATTTTAATTAATTTTGCTTAAAAAATATAGTTTTTTTTTAAAAAAGTTAATGTTCAATAAAAAAAATAGATATAAATTACATAGTATTTTTTTTAAAATATTTTATTAATAATTTAATACTATTTATATATGAATACGATTTTAATAACTTAGAAGTTAATATAACTATATAATCGTTTTTTTTTATTAAGATTTATTTTAATAGAACATTTTCTTGGAATTAAATAAAATGATGAACAATTATATCTTAAAAATTAAAAATAAACGTAAAATGGATGCAAAAGATATTATATTAACTATTATAGTTCTATCTTATTTCATATCTTTAACTCTTCTTGGTATTTCACTAGCAGTTTATACTATTTTCGGATTTGACGGTATTATTGTTTTAGTTATTCTATTTTCATTAATCATCGGTGGAATAGGTTATTTAATTTATAAGGGAATGTAAAAAAAAATATGATTTTATAATTTAATATATTAAAATAAATACTTTTTTTAGTGATTTAAGAAATTTTTAAATAATAAAAAATAGATAATTAATATTCATGAAAAATATGATGGACTGCCAAGATAATGAAGAAATAACCACTTCAAGCCAGACATGCCCAAACTTCATTCTAAGTTTTTATTATATGAGGATTTATTGGGGTTGCTGTTTTGGTTATCATGATTTTGCTAACCCGATTTAAATTATCAAGGAAATAATTCCTATTGATAAAATACATCTAATCTGAATTAAAGGCCAAACATCACCCATATTACCCATATAATTATCTTATTTCCATTGAGAAAACTACCTTGTGATTTTTATATATGTTAATGAATTTTTATAAATCTATAAATTTAAATTAATGATTTATTGCCATGTATTCTATCTTCATTATCATTATAAATGCTTTATTTTTTGTATTAATAGCGGCTATGGAATCTTGGGATACTGGCGGTATAAATAGAAGTTCAGAGTCATCAACTATCAACATCAACATATTCTCATAATCAAACATATTAAGTGCTTCTTTATAGGATATTAATTCATCTTCAGGCACGGCTGTAAGTGATGAATTAATCATATCTTTATAATTGACAATGTGATAATTGACTTTTTTATTTTTGAATATTGTATTTAACTTTTCTTTGATATTATGATTATTGGATATAGTGATAATATCCATTTTAATATTCTTTTCATCTAATTTTTCAAGATACTGTAAATATTGAGGTGATGATGCAAAGAATATGCTTTTATTAGCACCTATAATCATCTCTTTAATTTTATAATCTATACTCTTCCCACCGAAAACATGCCATAATGTCTCTGGATTTTTTTCAGTAAAGTTTTCTTTATCCAATGTTAAATAGATTTTTTTGGCTTTTTCTTTAGCTTTTTCTTGTAAGTCTAGATTAGTATGATACAACATTTCCAGTCCAATATCAAGTGGAGTAGCCTGATATGTCATGGGTCTGGTATTAATAAGAACTACAAGACCTTTCTCCTTCAACAAGCGGAGACTTTCATAAGTATTAGGCTTTGATAAACCTAAAAAGTCAATAAGCTTCTTAACCTCAGAATTATTCAACATTACCAATGTTACATATATTTTAGCCTCAGATTCTAACAATCCCAAATCCATCAATGATTTAATAAGTTCCTGTGGAATTTGATCCATGATTATAATTCTCCAATCTGTTGTTCATATACTTAATTACTAATATCATAAAACTTATATAACTTTAGATAAATAATGTTGTTCAATAACTGAACAACTATATAAATAATTGGGAGATATAATTGGGAGATAATTAATGAACAATACAAAATTTCAACAACATTTGAACAAAGATAAAGAAGAACAAATTGTAGAATATCTGAACTTAAACCTTCCTAAGCTCACATTTTTAAAACGCATTAATAAAAAAGCAAAGAAAAAATCACCAAAGATAAGGAGGATATAAACATGAATTCAACTAACAAACGCCCATTAACAATCACTATAATAGCTTTATTAATGATTCTATTTGGTATTATAGAAGTTATAACAGCATTCACTCATAACTTTCTAGGTATTACTACATCACAAGCAGCACTTTTTACATACTCAGCTGTTGCTATAGGTGCATTATATATAATTGCCGGATTGCTTATATTAACCATGAAAAAATGGGCTGCATCACTAGCCATTATTTTATTAAGTGCCGATGTTATTGGGCGTGTAACCCTAATTGGGATTGGTTTATACCCTCTCAATTCTAATGAACAAGTGTTTAGTATAATTGCAGGTACTGCTATAGCAATCATATTTGCCATCTACATTGGATTGATGTGGAATTCATTTAAATGAGGTAAATACATATGAAAACAATACGAAATTTTCTTATAAATGAGTGTAAAGTTATTGGATGTTAATTCGATTGCCGTTAAAAAATTCGAAAAACCCTAAAATTTAGGTTATTTGATAATTTAAGACAGTTAACATAATTTTATAGTCGAAAAGTTTTTATTGACTTTTAGATTAACTAAAATCTAAAAAATTCTTAAAATGTTGTAATTAGATATACCAATTTTTTTTAGTTATTGCAAATTATTTCTAATAAATTTTCAATTTATATAAAAAGTTCAAATATAAGCTAAATTTATCATTGTATATGGCCCAATTGATGGATTAATGACTATTTCTCTGTATTTGGTGAAATTATTGTTATTAATTCAGGTATCACTATCTAAAATTAATGTATTATTTCTGCTTCGTTAAACCACTATATTACGAAGTAACAAAATTAAAGAGTAAAAAAAAAATATTTAAAGTGTTAAATACGATGAGAGTTTTATTTAATGAAAAAATTATAATTATTTAGATTATGTTAGAAAATTTTAGCATGAGATCATTTATACTATTATAATATATAAACAGACAATAAAAACCATTTTTTTCTAAACAAACACGAAATCTATTTCTTTTAATCCTTTTAGCTTTTGTCATAATATGGATTTAAAAATTAATAAAATATTTGAGAATTTTTAACCTATTATTATCAATGACTTGATAAATTATTAATCTTTAAAATAGAAATTATCTAATATAAGTATGACTGCATATGGATACATTTTATAGAATTTTAATATCATTTTAGATATTTTTTTTTATCCATTCTTTGATTTTAGTTTCGTCATTAATTTTTTCCATTACTTCAATAGTTTTATAATCCTCTTTTATAATTAAATACCCTTCTGCACCATATGAAACATAATCTACTCCATATTTATCCTTTTCTTCTATTTTTATATCAAATTTCCCTATAAAATTATCTATTTTTCCATTTAATTTTAAAGTCTTAATTTTAAAATATTTATCATAACTGATATTAATGGAGACCAATCAGAGGAATCGTCGATTTTTATAAATGCATTATCAACTGAAAATTCACTATCTACTATGTATAATTGCACATCTAAAGACTCAATATTCCATAAACCATTTAATTTTTCTGTATCTACTTCATCGCCAATAATAAATGCTTTAGATCGATTAACCAAAAACTTCCGCTCTATTTCAGCTTCTTCTAATATTTTTTTCTCTTTATCCTTTTCACTATCTACAAAATTTTTAATTCTGGATTTTACTATTCCTACCTGTCCATGTATTTCAAAATCTTCTTTGGCTAAATTATTTGCCTTATTTATGAGTTTAAGTCCATCATCAATAAAACCTGCTACTAAATACGAATCCGCAAGATTTGCCATAGCAAGTGTACTATTCAGTTCAACTGCTCCATAAAAATTTTCAATGCTATTTATTGACATTTTAAGTTTATCATATACCACTCCTAGATTATTTAACCCACCAGCATCAGAATCATCTGTATGTACTAATTTTTTGTAATGAAGTAGACTTAACTTATTATTCGCTAATTTAGCATGTTCATATGCAACATTAAATCTTACAAAAGTATTAGATGGATCAAAGTTTAGTGATAATTCACCATAAAGAATCAATTTATCTGAATCTTTACATGTATCTTTAGCTAATTTTAATAAATCTGCTAGTATTATAGCTTTATGATCTTCAAATTCATTTTTGTATAATAATTCTGACATTAAACTAGAAGCAAGATCACATTGGTAATCAGAAGCAAGACAGAAAGCTGCTTCAATGTAACAATCTAAATAAAATTTCACATCATCCTCATTATTTAAATCCAGTTTTTTAGTAATGTCAATAAATTGATCTTTAGCTATTCGATACTCCGTCATTTCTTCATATCTAGTAGCAAGTTCAAAATCAATTTTAAGATTACTTTTATCATTAGCAAGTTTAATTAATTGGTGAAGGGCAGTTGTATCTCCTATTCTGTGACAATATCGCAACATTTTAGCTTTTAATATAATTCTTTCATCTTCTTCAATCGTATCTTTTTGTTCTTCATAAAGATTTCTAGCTTTAATACAATCCTTTTTTTCGAATATTAAATCAGATAATTTGGATTCCAACTCTTCTGACATTTTTTTGGGCTTTTCAACAGTTTGAGATAATTCTATTTTTTTCATCATTACCTACTTCACTAGATATGATCTCATATTCCTCTTGTTTATTACCATCAAGCGAGCTTATCATGTGGCTTATTTTTGTAAAAGATTTTGATACCATTTCTTTATCAAAAAATACCACTTCTAAATCTCCTTGTAATCCTGGAAATTTATAAATTCCATTTTCAACCAGAAAAATTGTTCCTTTTTCTTTTCCTAATGCAAAGCCAGATTCTTGTATAACCCAATTTGATGTTGTATAGGCATTATCTTCCCCAGAAATCTTATTTTCTTGATTAAATATTCCTAAAAATATATCACAATCATTAATTCTTTTTTTTACTTTATCACTAACACCACTACTTTCCGGTTTTTCGCCAGAAATGCATTGATGTCCTAAAGATTCAAGAAATTCTTGAACTTCTACAATAATACTGCTAATATCCTCAGAAAAACTGTGTGCCAAAAATATTTTCATAATATCACATATTCACCCATTAAAAAGATATAATATAATTTTATCATTAACTTGGTATTACTAAATATATTATATATTAATTTTCATAAATGAACTAGTATTTATTTACTTCTAAAACTTAATATATTATATTTATTAAGATTTTTTTGCTGTTTTGTCGGATTCATGTTAAATTAGGTAGACTTAAATGGATAATATAATGAAGAAGTTCCGGAATTCTGTTTTAGGTGGGATTTTACCGTTTGATCGTTCTAAAATTCCCATGGAGGTTCTTGCAGGTGTTGTTTTAGCTACTATCGCGATTCCGGAGGTTATGGGTTATGCGAAAATTGCGGGAATGCCTGTAATTACGGGTATTTATACGTTATTGTTTCCTTTGGTTATTTTTGCAATTTTTTGTTCTTCTCGTCATTTAATTGTTGGTGCTGATTCTGCTACTGCTGCTATATTATTTAGTATTATGGTTCCGTTAGCGACGCCGGGTAGTGCTAAGTATATTGCTTTAGTTTCGTCAACTGCATTGTTATGTGCTGTTTTGTTGATTGCTGCTCGTTTATTTAAATTAGGTTTTGTTGCAGATTTTTTATCTCGTACTGTTTTGGTGGGTTTTTTAAGTGGTGTTGGTATCCAGGTGGCTATTAGTCAGTTATCTGGAATGTTTGGTATCAGTACTAGTGGTGTTGATGCTATTCCACAGTTAATTAGTTTTTTAATGCATTTACCGGTGACGAGTATTCCGACTCTTATTGTTTCGGTAATAGTTGTTGTTTTTATAGTGGGTACGCGGTTTTATAGTAAAAGGTTTCCCGGGGCATTGATAGCTGTAATTGGTACTATTATAGTTAGTATGATGTTTAATTTTAGTAAGATTGGTGTTTCATCTGTGGGTTTTGTTCCGAGTGGTTTGCCTGTATTTAGTGTTCCTACATTTTATGTTTCTGATTATTACAC
>Ga0182014_10008585_pt1 | contig 10412 bp, 12 predicted proteins | sample 612S2DmetaG_FD_120489 | JGI IMG/M metagenome (GOLD analysis project Ga0182014, IMG submission 120489) | Permafrost microbial communities from Stordalen Mire, Sweden - 612S2D metaG | ecosystem: Environmental > Terrestrial > Soil > Wetlands > Permafrost | place: Sweden: Stordalen | collected...
AAGCACGGCCTCACCCGCGAAGATCTCTCCTATTGCCATTTGCTCGTCGAGATCCCCACCGACCCGCGCCAGCCCTCGATGAACCTGGGCCAGGCCGTGGCCGTATGCCTGTATGAGTTGGCGTCGCGGCCCTTCTCTCCCGAAGAGTCCGCGCCCGGAGCGGGGTCGGACGACGCCAGCCACGCCGCGCCTTCCGGCAGTCTCGACCGATTGGCCGATGTTGTGGAGGAGACCATGAGGGCGGCCGTCTACTCGCCATCCTCGATGCAGGCTGCCAACCGCCACGATCTGCGCCTGCTTCTGCGCCGCCTCGCCCCAACGGAGCGGGACTCGCGGCGTATTCTGGGCCTGTTCCGGCGGATTCTATGGCGATTGAAGCGGGTCCCGAATGGGCACTGAGCGCGCCTGTAAATCAGGTGTGTTCCCTCGCCGAGATTTTTCGTCTCCCAGGAACCAAGCTCCTGTTAAAGTCAAGCTCAAAGGCTTCCCTATGTCCGGGCTTCAATTCCTTGTGCGGTTTTTCGCTGCGGCTACGGCTCGGCCTGGCACCTGGGCCTTCTGCGGCGCGCTGGCGCTGGTGTTGAATCTGTCCGCAGTTGCGCAGCAGCCCGCGCCAGCGCAGTCGCCTTCCCCGGCTCCCGCGGTGAACCAGCCGGCCACGGCGCCGGCCGCCCAAGCTCCCGCGGTCGTACCCGGCCCAGCCGCCAAGCCCGCGGCAACGCAAAGCTCCAAGTCTGGGCCCTCCAAGGAGGGCGAAAAGGCCGAAGAGGCGCTGAAGAAACAGCTGGTGGGCAAGCCGCTCTACCTGCGCGGCGGCTACCTGGACAATACCCTGAGCTTCAACGAACATGGCGGGCTGTTTGGGCACTCGCCGCAGGGCTCCCACACGCTGAACGGGATCCAGATCGACAAAGTGCATCTCACCAAGCACAAGTTGGAGCTCGAAGGGGCGCGCTACGGGCTGCGCTTTCTGGGCTCTCTGACCTATGATGACCCCACCAAGGCCGTGGACCGGGTAAACATCACGCCCAAGAAGAAACAGCTCAAGATCACCATCGACCGCGAGGTGGTGGTGTCGCCCAAGAAGAAAAAGGTCAAGGAAAAAGAGAGCAACAAGGGAAAAAACTGGAAGGCCAATGCCGCAGTGCTGGCCCAGGTTGCGCCAGCCGCCGCAACGGTTGCCCAGCCAGCCACTCAACCGGCTGAGGTCAGCGAGGCCGACCAGGTTAAGGCCCAGATCGCAGCGGCCCCGCCGGCCGAACGCCCCGCCGATCCGGGGAGCGTGACGGCCACCCACTCATCGGCGCACGCCGCCAAAGTCCTGCAAGACGCGCTGGACCGCATCTTCGCGCCTGGAATCGACGACCGGCTGGTGGCCTCAATGCCCAGATTCTGGAGGCTCTACTACCAGGCGGCGGCGGCCAACACCGATTACCGGCCCAGCGATCCTGCTGTGCTGCGCCAGGATACGGTGGACAAAAAAGCCAGGCTGCTGTCGGCATTCGAGCCGCAGTCCAACGAGTACGCGCAGGCCCATGCCGTGGTCGGCGTAGCTGTCTACCACGCGGTCATCGGCGCCGACGGAAAGCCGGGGGAGATTGCTGTGGGCCGGCCCATCGGTTTCGGGCTGGACGAGAACGCCGTGGAAGCCATTCGCAAAGCCAGCTTCGAGCCCGCGATCAAGGACTGCAAGCCGGTCCCCGTCCTGCTGGACCTGGTGGTGCAGTTCCGCATCTACTCGCAGAGAACCACGGTATCCAGCAAGCCGGAGGCGGCAGACAAGCCAGCCGAGCCGGCGCTGCCCGGTCCCTATAGCGTGCAGCACCCGTAAGTCAGACTCTTCTCGGGATTTGCCAGCAGACCCTGCATGGATTGAGCGCACAGCATCAGCAGCGGAGGCCGATGCTCAAAGGGGTACGGTTCGCGGTCGGCGAGGCGCGTCAGCCAGTGCGTGTCAGGCCGTGTGATCGAAGATCAGCTTGGAATGAATCACCGTTCCGTCGGGATTGGTGACGCTGTAGATCCAGGTGCCGACTTTGCCGTTGGCGCTCACTGTAAAGTCGCCCTTGGTGACGGTGCCGTCTGCGTCCTTCTGCGTCTCGTGCACCACGCCCGGCTCCTCGGTGTAGGAGTAGACGCTGGAACTGCCTGTGATCGGACAGTCCTTGCCGTCGGCTGCTCCCTTGAAGCTGTAGGAGACGGCGAAGCCGCTTTCGGTCGTCTGGTCCACTGCGAACTGGATCAGCTCGGGCGTGTCGGAAGCCACCTTGACGGCCATCGCCAACAACTTGGGGCCGCCGCCGAAGTTGCTCTTGGCGACGTTCAGCTTCCAGTTGCCGAACATGATGCCTTGGCCGCTGGCCTGGGCAAAAAGTGCACCTGGCGCCAGAGCAAGAAGCGCCAGGACGATCCAGATGCGCAAGGAAAGCCTCCTCATTGCGATTCCTCCTTGCATGCGAGGGCCGCCAATGCGGCAGACAACGCGTACAACAGTATGAAACTAGGCATGGGTTCCGGTGCGGGCAGTGATACAGATCACCGTGGGTTCGAAACACGGTGGGCGGCTCTTCGATCCTGCGTCTGCGGGGCGGGCTCCGTTGGCCGGGAGCCGGCGGGTCGAGAACAGGTGCCTTACGCCGGCAAGACGTTTGTCTACCGTCCGTTGTACTTCTCTCTTACGCTCGCAAGACAACGTAAGACAGAGCCGTTTTGCCCCAAAAACTGTCTTACATGTGTCTTACCGCATGCCTTACCGTATTGAACTGCGGCGAAAAGAAATCCGCTCGCCCCGTGCTTCCAATCCGGCCCCCAAAATCCGGTTACCCTGCCCGGATCCAGAATCCTGACCAAAATCCAGGCCCCAAATCCAGACTCAGTCCCGCTTCAACCCGCCGGCAGCGGCTGCCAAAGCTCCACCCGGTTGCCCTCCAGGTCCCAGATCCAGGCGAATCGTCCATAGGAGTAGTCCTCCCGCCTGGGGTCGATGCGCACGCCCGCAGCGGCCAACTGGAGCAGCAGCCGATCCAGATCGTCCACCCGGAAGTTGACCATGAATTGTTGGGGAGATTGCGGCGCGCCGTCGCCAAAGTAGCCAGTGTCCAGGGGAAAGTGGGCAAAGACGGTCTTTCCGGCGGATTTCAGGCCCATCGAAGACCAGCGAACCGGCTTCTCCCGGCTGGATGCCGAGGTGGGTGGCATACCAGGCGGCCAGGGCGTGGGGGTCCCGGGCCTTCAGAAAGACGCCGCCCACGCCAACCGCTTTCGCCATCGCTACTCCTCCTGCCGCATGATCTCCTCGAGCTTGGGCTTGTGTTTCACCTCGCGGCCGGTGCGCGGCTCGGTATCGACAACCCGCGAGGGTTTGGGCTGGCCGACGCGCTCGCGGGCGTTGGCCTTGACGGCTTTGGTCGACGAAAACTTGGCTGGCTTGCGTTTCGTCATGGCAAGGATGAGTATGGAATAAAATCTGCCGGAGCGGAAGAGCCCCGGGGTCCAGCGATGCCCAGAGGGCACCCACTTCGTCGCTGGGGTGCAGAAGCGGAGGGCCGGAAAGCAATGGAAGAGCGCGAATTTTTCGATGAGACCACGGAACAGCGGTCGCACACCCTCACCTGCCCCAAGTGCGGGCAGGAGGGCGAGTACAAAGTCACCTGGGTAGTCCGTCGTAAGCGGGCCCAGTTGCCCCGCGGGGCCGACGAGCGCGACCGCGCGCGCTTCGCCAAGGCGCAGTCTTACATGGTAAGACGCGACGACAAGCTCGCCTGCGCCAACGTCCGCTGCCGCAAGCCCTTTGAGATTACCCAGCTGCAGTCGCTCGCGTTTCTATCGGAGTGAAAAGGGCTGTCCGCGCACAACTCCCCTGGGCCGCGGAGTCCTCTGGCCGGCGGACCAGGCTTTGCCCGCGTCTCGTCCAGGCAGTTGAATTGCAGTCGTTCCTTCCCCTATTCCGCACACCCTCGGAGGCAGGCGTGCACAGCCGCGTTCTTCGAGGAGGAACTATGCACATTCCAGCCCGTATCCCGATCCGGCGATCTGCCGCTCTGCTTGCCCTCATGGCCTCGTTGTGGACCGTGCCCGCCCTCTGCCAACAATCGCCCATCCAGTTGCCCAAGCCGCAGATCACCGCCGGCATGCCACTGATGCAGGCCCTGGCCCAGCGGCAGACCACGCGCGCCTTCCGTGACCAGCCGCTCCCCCTGCAAACCCTCTCCAACCTGCTGTGGGCGGCCTTTGGCGTCAACCGTCCGCGCGAGGTCAAGCCGGGGCTGGGCCGCACCGCGCCCTCGGCCATGAACAAACAGGAAGTGGAACTCGACGTCGTGCTTGCCGACGGAGTCTATGTCTACGAGGCCGAGCAGAACCTCCTGCGCCCGGTCCTGGCCGGCGATGTCCGCGCCAAAATCAGCCCGCCGGCCGCAACCCACGCCGCCGTGACCATCGTCTTCGTCGCCGACGCCAAGTTGGACTACGCCCAGGTGGACACCGGCTTCATCGGCCAGAACGTCTACCTCTTTGCCGCCTCGGAAGGGCTGAACGCCTGGTTCTATACCTTCCACGGGCCGGATGTGGCCGCAACCCTGAAGTTGCCCGCCGAAAAGCGTCCCCTCTACGCGCAATCGGTCGGATATCCGCCAAAGTAGCGCGATTCTCGGTAGTGGGTCAGCTTCCGAATAGCCGGCAAACCACCCGGAACAGGTTTCCACCAGTTATTGGACCATCCGCATGGCTGTTCTTAGCGTTTGCTCTCGCCTGCGTGGCCGCGCCCATCACGCACTTCATTTCCTTTGAAGTTGGGGATCTTATCGAGAGGCTTTGACGGCTCGGGTTTCTCGCCACGTTGTGGCTTTGGGCCGTTATAGCCGTGTTCGGGATGAAAACTGTTGTTTACGTGGCCCTGGAAGTTGCTAGGGCCACGAAACCACGGGCCAGCGCCAACGAAGATACCACCCGTAAACCATTCCGGGCCGTAGTAGCCATAGGGAGCACATTCATAAGGAGCGGCGTCATAGTAGCCGTAGGGACAAACGGGCGCAACTCCAATCTGCACAGCAATCTGAGCCGCTGCCTTCGGAGCGGTTGCCATCATAAAGCATCCAGCAACAACCGCTAGTACAACAAGCTTGAATCCGGTCATAAGCTCTCCTCACTATTGTGGGGCCGTCATCGAACACCCCTAGGCTATTCACCGTAGCGACTTGGATCATCATCGTCTGAGCAAAATGGACCACATGCAATATGTGCAATATGGGGCCAACTCAGAAATCGGAATAATCAGTACCTTTGCTGGATGACGGGCAAACCGGAAACTGACCCACGGCCCGATTTTCAAGCCATCTGACTTTGCCGGCGCAGCGCAGATCTGCGTGAGGAAGGCGGCAGAACAGGCGGAGCGTGCAACCCTGCCGTTCCACTGGCGCAGGCCCGGCAACCTGTGATTGAATCGAGTGTGTGAGCGGTCGGGCCCGGAGGCCACCAGTGCGGCCCGCCAGGAGAGACAAGATGGCAAATTCCCTTCTTCCCCCCGAAGAGCGCAACCTGACCCCCGACCAGGTCGAGGCGCTGGACAAGCGGCGCGACCTGGGTCACACTTTCCTGGTTATTGCAGGCCAGTTTGCGGTCATTGCCATCATCCTGCTGCTATGGGTCGGCCAGGATCTCGCCTATTCGCCGGGCTGGGCGCATCCCATGGCCTACTACTTTGCCATCGCTCTGGCGATCATCGTGGTCTTCGGCGTCGCGGGCATTGTGCTGCGCAAGGGGACGCCACGGCTGGACTGAGCCCGCCTCGCGGGCCTGGCTGGGAGCCTCCGATCAAGTTCGAAGGCATGCGCGAGCATTCCCTCGAGGGCTAAAGCCCACCTTCATTTTGCTGCATTTACGGCGCGGCTCAAGCCGCGCCCTTTCAAAGCAACGAGTCTTTCCGCAGCCTGTAAAGCCGCGCCCTTCCAAAGCGGCGACTTGTTCAGAGGCGCCTTGGGCCACGCATCGGGACGCACAACTGTCTAAAACGATATAGGCTAGAGGTTGCCCATGGCCGCTGCTTCCCTGATCCCCGCCCTCACGGTGACTCCCGACCCACGGCTGACCGACAGCCTGGGCCGAGTGATTCACGACCTGCGCGTCTCCATCACCGACTGCTGCAATTACAAATGCGTCTACTGCCGCACCGGTGAAGTTGGGGCGCAATATCCCGACCTCGCCATCGAAGAGTACCTGCGCCTGATCAAGCTTTTCGTCGATCTCGGCATAGAAAAGGTCCGCCTCACCGGCGGCGAACCCCTGCTCCGCCGAGGCCTCCTTGACCTGGTTCAGGAACTGGCGCGTTTGCGCACGCTCGCCGGCGAGCCGCTGGACCTGGCGCTCACCACCAACGGCCACCTGCTTCGCTCGCTCGCCGCGCCGCTCAAAGCCGCAGGGCTGAACCGGGTGACGGTGAGCATGGACGCCGTGGACGCACCCACCTTCGAGCGGATCACGCGCGTCCCAGGCAGCTTTCAGGCCGTGCTGAGGGGCATTCGCGCCGCCCGCGCCGCCGGGCTCACGCCCCTCAAGATCAACTGCGTGCTGCTGCGCGGCTTCAACGACAACCAGATCGAGGCCTTCGCCCGGTTTGCGCGCGAAGAGGACGTGGTAGTGCGGTTCATCGAATTCATGCCCCTCGAGGAAGGCCGCCTGTGGTCGCCGGAAATCGTTGTGCCGCTCTCCGAGATCGTGGAGCGTATCGGCCGCGTTTTCACCCTCGCCGATCTGCCGCCGCGCGAGGCCAGTGAGACGGCGCGGCGCTACACCTTTGCGGACGGTGTGGGCGAGATTGGCATCATCGCGCCCGTCAGCCAGGCCTTCTGCGGCGCATGCAGCCGGGTGCGGCTTACCTCCGACGGCAAGATCCGCACCTGCCTCTTTTCACAAGTGGAGCACGACCTTTATGGACGATTGCGGGCCGGGGCAAGCGACGCGGAGCTCCGCGCCTACATTCTCCGTACCGTCGAGGGTAAGGAAGCCCGCCATCACATCGGCGAACCCGGATTCCTGAAACCTTCGCGGTCGATGGTGCATATCGGCGGCTGATCGGAAGGCCCGCTCAGCGCGCAAATCCCGGTGCGTCGTGAATCCTGGTGGTTCGTGGATCAACTCACTCCCGTGTGCACCGTTTGCCTATTGCGATTTCAGCCGGGTGTGACAGAATGTTCTTGAGACTCCCCCCATTGGTCCACGGATGACGAACGAGACGGAAAACCGCATCCCGCTCGCGGATTTGCTTGTCTTCCACCAGTTGACGCGCTCGCTCACATCGAGCTTCGACCTGGACGCCATCCTGCGCACCATCCTCGAGCACATGGAGCGCATTATCGAGGCGGAGCTGTGGACGCTGCTGATGCTCGACGAAGCCAACCAGGAGCTCTACTACGCGATCGCCGCGGGCGGAGAACAGGCGGCGCTCCGCGACCTGCGCGTGAAGGTGGGCGAAGGCGTGGCCGGCTGGGTGGTCCAGCATGGCGAGACGCTGATCGTTCCCGAGTCGGAGCACGATCCCCGGCTGACCACCGAGCATGTCGTCAAGCCGCAGAGGGTGCGCTCGGTGATTGCCATGCCGGTGCGCGGGCGCAAAGGAACCCACGCCGTAATCGAGATATTCAACCCGCGCGCCGACCAGATGACCGATTACACCATCGCCTTCCTGCACATTCTGGCCGACCATGCGGCCATCGCCATCGAGAATGCGCGCGACGTGGCCCGCATCCAGCAGTTGAGCATCACCGACGACTGCACCGGCCTCTACAACGCGCGCCATCTCTACAATGTGCTGGGCCGGGAGTTGGACCGATGCGGCCGGCTGCGGCTGCCGGTGAGCCTGGCATTTCTCGATCTGGACCAATTCAAGCTGGTCAACGACGCGCACGGCCACCTGGTGGGCAGCCAGTTGCTGGCCCACACCGGCCGCAGGCTCCAGGAGTTGAGCCGCAAACAGGACTGGTGCTTTCGCTACGGCGGCGACGAGTTCGTCATCCTCATGCCGGAGACCGGCGCCATGGCTGCGCTCACCTGGGCCGCCGAAATCCTCCGAGCGCTGAACGAAACCCGCTTTCCCATGAAGAGCGGCCTCAACCTGAGCGTGAACGCCAGCGTCGGCCTGGCAACCAGCCCCGCCGACGGCGTCACCGTTCACGCCATCCTCGGCGCCGCCGACACGCGTATGTACACGGTGAAGACCAATGGCCGCGGCCAGGTGCGCGGAGCGTAAAGCTCCTCCACCGGGCAGCCAGCGCAGATTATTCCTCTTGGTCCCCGGTTCTTTCGGTGATCTGATCCCCGGCCAGCCGTTCCAACTGATTCCGCCAGTCCAGCGACTCGACAAAACTCTTCGACTCGCGCCAGCCGGGCTCGACAATGACATGCAACTCCAGATAAACCCGCGTCCCGAGCAGCGACTCGATCTGCCGCCGCGCGCCGGTGCCGATCTCCTTCAGCTTGGAGCCGCCCTTGCCGATCAGAATCGCCTTTTGCCCGTCGCGCTCGCAGTAGATGGCTGCGGCGATGCGGGTGAGTGGGAGCCGTGCCGGCGCAGCGCCTTTTTTTCGCGGAGCAACAGGCTCCGGCTCCTCGAATTGCTCGATCACCACCGCCGAGGCGTAGGGAACCTCTTCGCCCGTCTCAACCAGAATGCTCTCGCGAATCAGCTCGGCCACCATGAAGCGCTGCGGCTGATCGGTGTACTGGTCCTTGGGGTAGTAGCGCTCGCCGGTGGGGAGGGTCTCGACAATCTTGCGGACTAATAAATCAAGGCCGTCGCGCTTGCGGGCGCTGACCGGAATGATCTGTGCGAAGTTGAACTGGCGGGTGAGCGTATCGATCAGCGGAAGCAAATGGTCTTTGGGAACCAGGTCGATCTTGGTGAGCACCAGAAAGACCGGGCAGTCGAGCTTCCGAATCAATCCAAACAGAAACTCGTCCTCGCTGGCCCAGTTGGTGCGCTCGCGCCTGGGAGCTACAGAGGGCGGGGCGACCGAGGTTTCCGCATTTGCGCCTTCTGCTTCTGTGGCCGGTTTTTCGCTAACGGGCGCCGCCGCCGCTTCCAGTTGCACCCTCCGCGTCGCGTCCATCAGCACCAACACCAGGTCGCGCGTCTCCAGAGCCTCATAAACTTCCTGCAACATGCGGCGGTCCAGGTGCGAGCCGGGCTTGTGGACGCCGGGCGTATCCACAAAAACAATCTGCGCCGCCGGGTGCACGCCCTTGCACGCTGCCACCTCCACCACCCCGGCGATGCGGTTGCGGGTGGTTTGCGGCTTGGTAGAAACAATGGCCACTTTTTCGCCGGTCAGGGCGTTCAGCAGCGTGCTTTTGCCGACGTTTGGCCGGCCCAGAATTGCGACAAATCCTGATTTCAAGGGGTTTAGCTCCTGACTGAGTTTGCGGAACGTTGCCGCAGGGTTAAGGATTGCATCACAGTACAAAACCTTGGGATTAGCATTCCTCCAGTTTCCTATAGAGTGATTTTTTGCGTTCGTATAGACAAGCTTTCTCAGCTAAAAGCCCGTCTTTCCGTCCGTAGAGCTCGTCCAATTTCCATTGCAACCTCTTTATGTCGCGAGAAGTATTGAGATCAAATGCTCTGTTTGATCCCCAAATGCGGCGAGCTTCATTCTCATCTCCAATCTCGTCGCGTAGCTGATCGATCTCACTGTGTACTTGACCAATCTGGCTATCAATTTCAACGATTTGGCTCTTGATGCGTGAGATTTCCGATCTAATCTGGTCACATTCTCCGTGGGAAAGCATACACTTGGGGCTCCTGAAGCTTGCGTCGGGCAGGACACAGAATGCAGCTAAATTGTAAGCCTCATGTTGATTCCCCCGCGACGCCCTTTTCGCATATTTGAGCGCAACCGGCTGATATCATCGCCGTATGATTCAGGGGGCGCCACCGAACGCTTCATCCTGCGCCAGTGGGAACGGCGGATGCTGGGCTCGAGTTTGTACAAGCGACCTCGATTGGTTCGGAGTTCTCGAAAGGGCATGAATGTCATCAGCGAATATTGAAACTGGGGGGAAATCGAAACCCATCGAGCATTCGAAGGGGCATTTGAATTGTCCTGGTTGCGAGGCAGCTCGCAAAGCGGCGATCTGTACAGTTGATAAGCACGCGCCGTTCAAAGATGCTGCCAGAACTTGGTTGAGATCGCGATCATTGGCAGAGAGCGGGACAGGCATCTACATACGAAAGTCAACCCTTCGTTCGTATGATCAATACATCAGATCACTCGGCCTCTTCTTCGGCGAATTGAACCGTGTCCTTTCGGCAAAGCTGCATGACTCGGCTGAGGGGGCTTGCTAACTTCGATTCTTTCTAGGCAAAGGGAGGACTGACGATGGCCCATTCCGTGCCAAAATGGCTTGATACCGAATCTGCT
>Ga0182014_10008590_pt1 | contig 10403 bp, 11 predicted proteins | sample 612S2DmetaG_FD_120489 | JGI IMG/M metagenome (GOLD analysis project Ga0182014, IMG submission 120489) | Permafrost microbial communities from Stordalen Mire, Sweden - 612S2D metaG | ecosystem: Environmental > Terrestrial > Soil > Wetlands > Permafrost | place: Sweden: Stordalen | collected...
AGGTCTTTGGCCCTGTTCTTCTGGTCGGCTTCCAAGTCCTTGAGTTCATCTCCATCAAAGACTGGACGTACTTCGATGGTTTCAAGATCAAGCGCGCCGTGCAGGTGCCGGAGTGCCTTCAGCTTCTGGGCCACGCGGTCCTGGAGTCGGAGGTTCGCATCGAGACCGCTGACCGCACCGATCCCTGGCGGCATCGGTCCGTCGCCCTCCAGCCAGCCGGCAACGCTGTTGTAGGCAAGCTTTGCACGATTACGCACCACTGCTCCATAAAGGTCCGAACTCTGAAGCGATCCATCGCCGGCGACAACTATTTCAACAACAATGGCAAGACGGTCTGATGCAAAGTTGAGCGATGTAAGATTCGTGGAGAGTTTCTCGGGCAGCATCGGAAACGTCTCGGCAACCGTGTAGACCGAGGTGGTGTTTTGCCGCGCATGATCGTCAAGTGCCGATCCCTTCTTGACGACAGCATCCACGTCGGCAATGGCGACCAGGATCTTTGTGGCCCCGTCGGGCATGGCTTCGGCAACGGTAAGCTGGTCCAGATCACGCGAATCATCGTTGTCGATGGAGCACCAGAGAAGATTCCTGAGATCACACGTCGATTCCTCAGTTCGCGTCGCTGGCCCGTGGATTCCGTCGAGCTCGGTGAGCGCCTGGACCGGACAATCGGGAACAAGTCCTCCTTCAAGCATCGCCCGACGGGCAATTCTTTGCAGGATCGAGCGGTATTGTCTGTCGTCTGTATCCGTCATCATGTCACCTTTCTGGAATACCCTGTAGCGATTTCTTGCTCAAGGAACGCATTGTCCTCGTCACCGCCATCATTCTCCAAACCTGTGAATGAACCAGGTCTTCTCCTTCACATCAGCCGCAAAAACTTGCTGGACAAGGACACCAGCGCACGGCCTAGAACAACGACGCCGCGTTTTGATAGAACACGGCCTGTTTGATCGCGGCAGCCTCTTCAGCCGATAAACGCCGGCTGGCAAGCGCGTCTTTAAACGCCTTGATGGTGTGGTAGGTGTTGTAGGTCAGATCGTTGCGCAGGCCCGAGGCGTCTTGGGAGGTCGGGGTGCTCCAGGCGTATCGATCGCGGGTGAGGAAGATCGGAATACCCCCTTCGACCCACGCTTCCACGCCAGTGATCAGACCAAAGGGGAGGTCGGAACCGAACAACAGGCGACTGAAAACCTGCGGATACTCCAGCACGCGGGCATATACTTCCGGCCGGCTTGCCGACGACATCTCCAGGTACAGCATGGGGTATTCCAACAGGCCGGCGTCGCAGAAACGGAAGAACTCGTCCACGGCCAGGTAGCGTCCCATGTGGGCCAGGATGATCCGGACGTGGGGAAATCGCTCCAACACGTCCCGCAAGTAGTCTTGGTTCTCGCGTTCGCCCATCCCGGTTCGCGAGGTGTGCAGCATCAGGATCAGGCGCTCGCGGTCCATCAGCCGGAGCAACGCCTCGGGGATGAACTCGGAAATGGCGCACGCGAAGACGCCCTTTCCCAGCAGATCGAAGTACGGTTTGATTCCCGAGAAGCGCACGCCCTCTTCCAGCGCCTTATCGAGGGTGGCACACGTCCGGCCGGCGTCGGTCGGATGCGCCAGGGCGAATCCTTTCACCCTCGGGTCCCGCTTCATCAGCTCAATGATGTAACGATTCGCAGCCTCGATATCGACCTCTTGCAAAGGGAATGGAAAAGCGATCAGGCCGGCGATGCGCTTGCTCGAATAGAGCTGCCGATACCAGGTCTCGAGCGCCTCGAGGGTCAAGTGCGAGAAGGTGGCCAGCGGCAGCTTGCGGCGCTCGGGGCTGAGCGGCCCCATCACTTCGGGAGGCCCCAGGTGCACGTGGGCGTCGAAGAAGACGGGCGGCGTCCAACGCTGCAGTTCGTTCGCCCATAATCGCACATGGTCAACATAGCCGGGCGGAACCGCCAGCGCGGCATCCTCGGCCTGAATCCACTCGTCCATCATCGCCCTCGCTCACAAGTGATTGTTCGTCAACGGATAACCCGCAATTCAGCAATGGCTCGGTCAGACCGACTGCGAGCTGACCTTCTTGATCCAGTTGCGGGCGAACTCGGCGCTCGGCAACCCGACGTCGAGCACCGTATTGGCCAGGACAATCAGTTCCTGGACCCGTTTCTCCTTGAGCCACTTCAACCCCAGTTCGCACTGGTGCTGCATCAACTCCAGCGGCACCGGCCGGCTGTTGGGGTAGTCCCATAGGTACATCCCCAGGGCGATGCGCCGGCCCTTGGGGGCGATCTGCTCCAACGCCGCCAGGCTCGTTTCGAGCTGCGGCAGCTCGTTCGCGTTCCAAGTCCATAACGTGAGCACGTCGAACAGATCGAGGAAGTTGGCCAGCGGCGGGTCACAGGCCAAGTGGCTTGGATGCCGCGAGTTCACCTCGTGACTGTAGAGCGTAACCCAGATATCCATCGGCCGCCCCACCGATTTGAGTTTCTCTCGGGCCGCCTTGAGCTCGCCGGGCTGCAAGGCGGGCCGACCGGCGACTCGACCATCGGCCCGTGTCTTCCGGTCGATGATGAAATCGTCCAGATAGATGCCGCTAATGTTGGGGAACTCTTTGGCCAGCGACAGCACGTAGGGCAGTTCGGCCATTCCGCCCTGCCCGCCGCTGCCCACGACCGACCAGACGACCCGATCCAGCGGCCGGAAGGCAGTCGCGTACTGCTGGAAGCTGGTCTTCGCCCGGCCGTGCTCCCGGTCGGGAAGTGTGGGCAGGTTGTTGCTGCGGATGAGCAAAAGGTTGGGGATATCGAGGTAAAATGCCCCTTCGGCGGGCGTCATACGCGAGCCGCCATGGCGATTGCCCGCCTCGAGACTCGGATTATCGAGTCCCGCCGGCACGGTGAAAATCCACAAATGATCGCGAACGGTGGCGCGCGCGTGCTTCGTACCGGCGGCTTCGACCGCCGTTTTCTCACCGGCGGCGAGCGCGAGAGACGCCGCTCCGGCGGTGGTGGCGGCCAAGAACTTTCGTCGCGACGTTCGAGGTTCGGAAGCGTTGCGTGGCATGACGACCTCCCTCCTGTTATGGTTTGGAGAACTTGCCGCTGGCCGCTGCCAGGGCATCGTCGAGCGTGTGGACCATGAAATCAATCTCCTCGTCGCGAATTACCAGGGCAGGCGCCGTGACCAGGATGTCGCCGTTGTTGCGGAGGATCATCCCGTGCTCCCAGCACCACTGGCGGATGAAACTCCCCACGCCCCACTGCGGATCGAGTTTGCGGCCGCTCTGGCGATCGGCCAGCAGCTCGACGGCCCACAGCAATCCGATGCCGCGGACGTCGCCGACCAGGGGATACTTGTAGAGCTTCTCCAACGCGGTTCTCAGACGGGCGCCCAATTTGGCCGCCCGCTCGACCAGGTTGTCTCTCTCGATGATCCCGATGTTGGCCAAGGTGGCGGCGCAGGCCAGGGTGTGTCCGCCGTAGGTGCTGCCGTTGCGAAACTCGCAGCCCGGGTCGCGGCGGAACACGTCGGCCACCTTGGGCGTGGTCACCGCGGCCCCCAACGGCATATAGCCGCCGGTGAACCCCTTGCCGATGGTCATGATGTCGGGGATCACGCCGGAGTGCTCGCAGAAGAACCACTTGCCCGTCTTGCCGAAGCCGCTCTGCACTTCGTCGAAGACGAGCAGGATGCCGTGCTTGTCGCAAAGTTCGCGGACCCCGCGGAGATAGCCCTCCGGCGGCAGCGGATAGCCGATATTGGAACCGGGCAGCGGATCCATGATGACCGCGGCCACCGACTCGGGCCCTTCGAAGTCGATCAGGTTCTCCATCGCCCGCAGGCACGCAAGTTGGCAGTCGGGATATTTCCGCTCCAACTCGCACTGGCAGCATCGGGCCGCCGGAGCGAAGGCAAATCCGGGCATCAGCGGCTCGAAGCATTCGTGAAACCAACGGAGCCCCGTGGCCGAGATGCCGCCCAGGGTCATGCCATGGTAGGAGTGCCGGCGTGCCACGATCTTGTACCGCTGCGGCTGCCCACGCTGGCGGTGATACTGCCGGGCCATCTTCATCGCCGTTTCGTTCGCTTCCGACCCGCTGTTGACGAAGGAGGTCACCGACAGTTCGCCGGGCATGATCTCGGCCAGCTTTCGCGCCAGCTCGATGAGCGGAACGGTGAACGTGTCGACGTAGTTGGGAAAGAATTCGAGGCGATCCATTTGCGCCAACACGGCCGCCTTGATCTCCGGCCGGTGATGGCCGCAGATGGTCGTCAGCAGCGAGGCAAACGTGTCGAGGTAGCGATTGCCCTCCATATCGTAGAGGTAACAACCCTCGCCCCGAACGAACACCTTGGGTCCTTTGGCCAATTCGGCGTTGTCAGCGAAGTGCGGCAGGATGTAGGCCAGCGCGTCCCGCTTTAGCGCCTCCTGCTGCTCGCAGGAAAAGGTCTGTTGAGACATGGCATGGTTCCTAGTTGAGGGTGGTTTCGATATCCCGGCAGGTTTTCAGCCGGTCGTTTGTCGCGTCGGTTGACATCAGTATCTCCGGAACGGTCCCTATCATCTCACAAAGTGTAACGAAATCCAATGCTCGTAACGGTGAAAGTCGACTCGCGTCAACGGCGCGCAAGACGAGAGTTCCACGCCCTCGGGCAAGTAGACGGAATAGTCGTAGCGGGCCAGATGGAAGAGCCACCGATCGCCCACGCGCGGCGGGCCCGTGAGCGTTGGCAGACCGGCGAACGGGATGGCCACCTCGAGCTGCCAAAACTCGTCGACGTCGCTGGGATCGTTCAGCGTCCCTTGAATGAAAACGGCCGACTTCAACCCGGCACAGTCCCAGCGGCTCCAGCGGTGGTGATCCGACCCGCCGGCCCCGCGTTTCAGGTTCAGGGCGTCGTAGACCGTGTTGATGGCGTTGATCTCGAAGTTGTAGTAGGGGTCCTTGGCGGCGTCCGGCTTGAGAAAGACCTCCAGCACGTCCTCGTCGCAGGTGCGCGAATCCCGCTCGGTGAAATAGCTGAAAATGTCCTTGTCATGGGCCTTGAAGCCTACGTAGAGGCAGCGATCGTCCCAGAGGATTCGCCCTTCGGTCTTGCTAAGAGGTTCCTCGTGCGTAACGGGCAACATGAAGCCGATGGGCTCGGCCCGCTGCCATTGCGGTGAGCTCAACGAGCCATCGATTTCAATCGGCTGGTCGATATGGCGGCAGTTGTAGTTGAGCAGCGGTTTCATGGTGCTGGGCTCCGCGCGAGGCGTTTTACCGTATCGAGCATGGCGGCCACGTTGGCCGGCGACGAGTTACACATCACACCCTCGCCCGTATTGAAGATGTAGCGGCCGCCGGGACGGCTTTCCCGAATCATCCGCTCGGTGGCTTCGGCCACTTCCGCGAGCGACCCGTCGCGGAGCAGCATCGGGTCCAAGTTGCCCATCAGGCACATCGGCGAGTCGAGCGCCTGCCTGACCTCGGTCAGACAACAGCCTTCTCCCACGTTTACGGCATGCACGGGCAACTGCGCTTCCTTAGCGAGGTAGGGAAGCACATTCTCACAGGCATGATAGATGAGCAACCCACCCGATCCGCTGAGTGCGGCGGCCACTTCCGCGGCGTCGTCGAAGGCGAACCGGCAGCAGTAGTCCAAACTGCAGAACTTCGAGCTGGCGCAACAGTCGCCCAGCCAAAGCAGGTCGGCCCCGGCGTCGAGCTGCGCCTGCCCAAAGGCGATCTGATGGTCGACAAAGAACTTCAGGTTGTCGTTGACGAGGCCCGGATCGGTAATCATGCCGACCATCAATTCCTCGATGCCGTAAATCAGCCCCAGCGTGCTGAACGGTGCGGCGATCCGGCCCATTACCAGCACGCTATCGCCCAACTGGTCTTTCAGCCGCCGAAGCATCTCCAGGTGGATCGGCAGCCGCATTTCCTGCTTTGCATCCGGGATGCGAAATCGCCGCAAGGTCTCGCGTTCGAAGGGGAGATAGGCCGTGGGCATGGTGGGATGGCCTTCGTCGTCGCGCATGGGCAGGCCCAACGGCTCGAACTCGATGTAATCATCGGGAAAGATGATCGCCCAGTCTTCGTCGTACTTCCGCACGGCCTCGACTTGACAGGCGACCGTTTTGGCCACGTCGAGGCGGGCTTGCCGCTCCGTAACGCCCGCCTGAAGCTGATGAAACTCCCACGACAACGAGAACACGGGCATCCGCGCCGGCATCCCTCCCGACGTGCACGCCAGAAAATCGTCTCGTACCTTAGCGTACGCCATCTTTATCCTCCACCTCCGACCTTTGCCGGCCGACGGCTCGGCAGCGCCGCCGCGCCGGCAGCCGACACCATGCGTCGCGCCGCGGCCATAATCGTCTCCTGCTGCGGCACGACGGCGATTTCGAGCACGTGGGCAAACGGCATCGGTACGGCCGCTCCCCCGTGGACCAGGGGGGCGCAGCGCAAGCAAGAAAAGGCCTCCTCGGTGACGCGCCGCACGATCTCGGCGCCGACGCCGAACTGTGCATTGGCCTCGTGGACGACCAGCAATCGGCCGGTTTTCCGCACCGAGCCGAGGACGGTCTCGATGTCCCAGGGAACAATGGTCCGCAGGTCGATCAATTCGATGTCGATTTCGCCGGCCAGGGCCTCGGCGGCCGCCGCCGCGCGATGGACCATCAGCGACGTGGCCACCAGCGTCAGGTCGGTCCCCGTGCGGCGAATGGTCGCCTTGCCCAGCGGGACCACGAACTCGCCGTCGGGAACGTCTTCCTTGAGGTCGTAGAGCAGCTTGTGCCAAATGTAAAGGACGGGGTTGTCGTCGCGGATCGAGGCCTTCAGAAGTCCCTTGGCGTCGGCCACCGTGGCCGGCATCACCACCTTCAAGCCGGGCACGTGGGCGAACCAGGCTTCGAGACACTGCGAGTGCTGTGCCGCCTCCGAGGTGCCCGCCCCGCACTGTGTGAAAATCACCAGCGGCAGCTTGGCCTGCCCGCCCGACATGTAACGCAGCTTTGCCGCCTGGTTCACCAGCGGGTCGATACCGACGGTGATGAAATCCAGGTACATGATCTCGGCGATCGGTCGCAGCCCGGTCATCGCGGCGCCGACAGCCATGCCGATGATGGCGCCCTCGCTGAGCGGCGTGTCGAACACCCGCCGGGCGCCGAATCTCTTCTGCAACCGTGCCGAAGTGCTGAACACGCCGCCGAACTCGCCCACGTCCTCGCCGAACAAGCAGACGGCCGGGTCGCGATCGAGTTCTTCCTCGAACGCCTCGCACATCGCTCGGACCATTTTCAGTCGTGCCATATCTTCACCTTCTCAATCGGCCCATACCCACTGGCACACGGTCTGCGGATCGGGATCGGGGCTCTGCTCGGCAAAAGCGACGGCCTCGGCCAGCTCGCGCTCGGCGTCAGCCGCCAGGCGGTCGAGCTCATCCTGCGCGGCCACGTTCTCCCGGCGAAGTTGCGCTTCGAAACGACGGATCGGATCACGGCCCTGCCAGGCTTCGCGTTCTTTCTCAGGCCGATGCTCGGGAATCACCATGCAGTGTGGCCGGTGGCGATAGGTCTTGGCCTCCAGGAGCGTCGGCCCCCGGCCTTGCCTCGCCCGAGCCACCGCCTTCGAGGCCGCGCGGTGCACCGCCAGCACGTCATTCCCGTCGACCACCTCGCCGGGAATGCCGTAACCTGTGGCCCGGGCGGCGACGTTCTCCACGGGGCAATTCCTGCTCGCGTGGGTCGTGGCCGCGTAAAGGTTGTTCTCGCAGACGTAGATAATGGGAAGGGTAAGCACGGCGGCCATGTTGATCGACTCGTGCGCGGCGCCTTGGCTGGCGGCACCTTCGCCGAAGTAGCAGACGGTCACCTGATCGCTGCCGCGATAGCGGGCCGAGTAGCCGGCGCCCAAGGCCAGCGGCATTCCCCCGCCGACGATCCCATTTCCGCCCATCAACCCGATCTTGAAGTCGAACAGGTGCATCGAGCCGCCGCGACCCCGCGAGCAGCCGGTCGCCTTGCCCAGCATCTCGGCCGCCATCCGTTTCAGGTCGAGCCCCTTGGCGATGGCGTGGCCGTGTCCGCGATGGGTGCTGAACTGGTAGTCGTCCTTGCGCAGGCAGGCGCCGACGCCGGCGGCGACGGCCTCCTGCCCTTCGCACGAATGCAGCGCGCCGACCGACTCGCCGGCCTCGGTCCGTTGGCGGAAAATCGCCTGCATGCGCAACTCGAATGCGCGAATGGCGTACATCACCCGCAACAACTGAAGGGCCGTTTCTTTCGATACGTCGATCACAACAGTAGACCTTTCAACAGGCGATCGGGTAGCGGCCGAACTGCTTGGTCGCTTGCACCATGGCCAGAAAGTTCTCCGGCTTGACCCCCGGCGCGATCGTGTTGGCCGACGACAGGATGTGCGGGCCAATGCGCGACACGGTGACCAGCAGCCGCTTCGTCTCGGCGATCACCTCGTCGACCGTGCCGCGCGAAAGCAGGTCGACGCTGACATTGCCCATCACGGCGATGCGGCCGGGATAACGCCCGAAAATCTTCTCCAGCTCCATGCCGGGGACGGGTTCCAGCGGGCCGAGGCAGTCGATCCCCGTGCCCACGAGCTGGTCCATGATCTTGCGGATGTCGCCGTCGGTGTGCTTGATGCAGTACAGGCCGGCCTTCTTGGCAGCCGCGACGACGGCCGCGTCGCTGGGCAGAATCAACTCGTCGAAGTGGCGGGGCGACATCATCGGGCCGGTCTTGTTCGAGTAGTCGTCGCCCAGCAGGACCACGTCGGCGCCGGCGGCCGCCGCCAGCCGGTAAAGCTCGCTGTAGTACTCCACGCCGATCTTCATCAAGTCCTTGACGAACTCCGGACGCAGGGCGAAATCCATGAGCAGGTTTTCCAGCCCGCCGCGAAGAAAGACGGCCGGCGCCCAGCCCGACTCGCCCACGCAACAGATCGCCTTCTCGCCGCGGGGATACCTTTCGGCAAGTCGGCGGAGTTTTCCGAGGACCGGCGAATCGGCCGGGTCCGGCGGCGCGTAGGCGGCCAGGTCGGCCACGGTTTCGATGCGGGCGGGCTTCGTCGGCACCGGGACCCCGTCGTGCGGACTGGTTTGCAGGGCGCCCCACTTGTCGCGGAAGATCCTCTTCTGCCGATCGACCCACTCGACCTCGTCATCCGTGTAGATCATCGTCGGCACGCTGACCATGTCCATGTCGAGATGTTCGGCCAGAGCGTTGCCGTCGCCGTCGCTCTCGGGCAGGATCGCGCGAACCACGCCCGGCGCGATCCAGAGTTCGGCCAGCGGCACCCGGTCCGGCAGTCGATGTTCGAGTACGGCGGCGATTCGCTGGCGTGAGGTCATGCTCATGGGACGTTGAACTCCTGTTTGGCGAGGGCCAAGACCTGGTCGAGGGCCCTCAGTTTCTCCTCCGGCCACGCCGGGGGCTCGTAGCGATTGAGGTTTTCGCGCCACAGTCGAACGCCGACATGAGGAATTCCGAACTGAGCCGCGGCCGCATCTCCTCCTGCTTCTTGTTCCAGATGATGTGATGGGCCCAGTCGACGCCGCACCGGTAGTGGAGTTCCTGGTCGCGCTGGTCGGCCTGTTGCGTTCTGCGCTGGGAGGCGGTCATTTCCTCGATGAGTTGCCGGGGGATGCGGATTCGGCCCGTGGGCGCCTGCTGGCAGCCGCGGGCAAGCATCGCCGCCGTGAGGATTTCATTCTCGACCTTCATGCCCACGTCCCAGAGGAGTTGCTGCGTCCTGTCCCTGAGCACTTCCCACTGGCTTTCGGATAACATCACGCGTTCTCCAGGTCGATGGGGTTGTCGCCAAGGCGTCTCAACATCTGCTTGATATCCGCGAACCCTCGAAACGCCACGTAGAGGGTAATCGTGCCATACCAGGTCACGCAGGCCATCGTCAGCAGCCACCACGCAAAATGTTCACCCATTATGATTCACCCCCGGCGGGGGCCGGCAATTCCACGGTCGCAACCTCGGGCGGCTTTGGCTTCAACAGCGAGCCGACAACCATCGCGGCCCCGGCGGCGGCGAAGGCCGCAATGCCCGAGTAGCACCGCCAGAGTTGCACCGCATCGGAGTCCATCGGCCGCAGTTGCTCGACCACCAGACAGGCGATGGGAATGATCGCGCCGACGATGATCGCACCGGCGGCCCCCCAGTTGTTCGCACGCTTCCAGTAGCAGCAGGCGATCAGCATGACCGAGATGCTGGCCAGGTAGATCGTGCCGGTCACCAGCAGATAGGCGTACACGTCGCCCTTCAGCGGATACCAGAGCCCGTAGAACAGCAGGAAGACGCCGATCAGGGCCACGATGGCCCGGTTCCAGAGCAGGCCCCGCTTGTCGGACCAGGGGGTTTTACGCCAGGGCGCCAAAATATCGTTATAGATCAC
>Ga0182014_10008591_pt1 | contig 10403 bp, 9 predicted proteins | sample 612S2DmetaG_FD_120489 | JGI IMG/M metagenome (GOLD analysis project Ga0182014, IMG submission 120489) | Permafrost microbial communities from Stordalen Mire, Sweden - 612S2D metaG | ecosystem: Environmental > Terrestrial > Soil > Wetlands > Permafrost | place: Sweden: Stordalen | collected...
CACAACTGGCTGGTCTCGGATTGGGAGGCGCGCCAGTCGCGCACCTTCCTGCAGACCTGGGGCTTCGCCTCGATGGGCTTCGGCGTGGCCGGCGCGCTCGGCGCCAAGCTGGCGGCACCGGATCGGCCGGCAGTCTCGGTCTGCGGCGACGGCGGCTTCGCCATGTGGCCGAGTGCCGTGCTGACGGCGGTCGAGTACAACATCCCGGTGGTGTGGCTGGTGTGGAACAACTACGGGTACGGCGTGATCCGCGACCAGCAGATGGGCTTTTTCGGCAAGACCCGCGAGCTGGCCTGCGCTTTCACCGATCCTAGTGGCCAGCTCTTCTCGGCCGACTACGCTGCCATGGGGCGCTCGATGGGTGCCAACGGCGTCAAGGTTGAGAAGCCGTGTGACTTGGCGCCGCAGCTCGAGGCAGCCATTGCCTCCAATCGGCCGACGGTGCTCGATGTCCGTGTCGAACGCAATAATCGGCAACTGGCCAGCGGAAGCTGGGAGCTGCCGCCAATTCCGCCGCCGCTGCCGAACTTCGGCTGGGAAGAAGAGTAAACCGCAAAGGGGTCGAAGGTCGCGCCGGGTCCCCGGACGATCTTCGGCCCGGATGGCGCGGACAAGGATCGTGCGGATAAAGAACGTGCGGATAAAGAAAGGATCGTAAATGGAAACAACTTCTGCCGCGCCGGCCGAGCAGCCCTGGACGTTCAAGATGGCAGGACCGCTCGAACCGGGCATCGTTTGCATCGACATGGAATGCATGTTGAAGTTCTATCAAGGGGTGTTGGGCCTGAAACTGGTCTCCGACGCGCAGACGACGCCCGAGATGAGCACCAAATTCCGGGCCACGCCGCACGGCTACCGCATCGTGCGCCTCAAGACGCCTTACGGCGGGCTCATCAAGCTGGTGCAGCCCCTCCAGCACCCGCCGCGGCAGAGCCCGGTCCCTGAGTGGGTATTCGAGCGGCAGGGCCTGGCCTATTGCACCTTTGTCGTCGACGACATGAAGTCCATCCTGGTCCGGCTGAAGGCGAACCAGGTGAAGCTGCTCAGCGAGGAGCCGGTCGAGGTCCGCAAAGGCGTTTTTGCCCAGTTCCTGCTGGACCCGGAGGGGAACTACGTGGAGTTCGTCGAGTTCTCGGACAAGAAATGAAGAAACGGTGTGTTGATTTGTAGAATAGGCGATCCATCGAAAGGGCATCCAGAGCGGAAAAGGGAGTCGCTTCGCGCCGCGACTTTGCGCCGGTTGGAGCTCAAAACGACGCCGAACGCAGGCTTCTGCCCGGCGTAGACATGATTCGTAATTCGTAAAGCGAAAGCGCGCCGCTGCGCTTCTGTGCCCAACCCGCGCAGCTACGGCGCATGCCGGGGATCTGGTGCGAAACTTCAGCAGGAAAGGAAACGATTGCTATGTCCAGCAGCACTCTAGGCCCTGGATTCTTCTGCCAGGCCCCCGATCCGAATCCTCAACCACCGCGTCTCAAGGCCCCTCCGGGAGCGACCGACACGCACTTCCATATTCTGGGTCCGGCGACGAATTATCCATACGTCGAAGAGCGCGAGTATACCCCCCCGGATGCGCCGCCCTCGGCTTGCCGTCACTTATTCGACCGGCTCGGGATTCAGCGCGCCGTGCTCATCCAGCCTAGCGTCTACGGCGAGGACAACACTTGCATGGTGGAGTCCGCGCGCCAGCTCGGAGTGCCGGCCCGCATGATCGTGGTGCTTCCGTTCACGACGCCGGACAAAGAGTTGCAGCGGCTGCACGATGCCGGGGCGCGCGGGGTGCGTTTCATCCTGGCGCATATCGGCGGCCTGCCGCTGGCCGATCTCGAGCGCTTTGCGGAGCGCGTTAAGCCGATGGGATGGCACATCCAGTTCCTGCTGCGCCCGGCCAATCTGATCGAGTTGGAGAGCCGCATCGCCAAGCTGCCGACGGAGTTTGTCATCGACCACATCGGACTCATCCGCGCCTCCGAAGGCGGCGTGGGGCAGCCGGCTTTCCAGGCCCTTTTGCGGCTTTTCCGCACCGGGCGCTGTTGGGTCAAGCTGACCGGCGGCTATCGCATCTCCGCCGAAGCTCCGCCCTATCGCGAGGTGATCCCGCTGGTGGAGGCGCTGGTCAAAGAGCGTCCGGATCGACTCCTCTGGGGCAGCGACTGGCCGCACGTGATGATGAAGGGCAAGATGCCGAACACCACTGAATTGTTCGATCTGCTGCTCGATTGGGTTCCGGACGAGAAGATCAGGACGCGGATTCTCGCCGACAATCCGCTGGCTTTGTTTAAATTTTAGAGGGCATGCCGGTGGACGCCCCGGCGATCGAACAGGCGTCGAACGGAGACCAGCGATGAACGTTTGGGAGAGAAAACTGGGGTTGATTGTTCCTTCGTGGAATACGGTCAACGAATACGAGTTTCAAAGGGTTTTGCTTCCGGCCATGTCGGTACACTCCATGCGCATCAAGATCACCGCCGATGACGAAGCGAACTTTACCTGGATGGCCACAGAGGTTCCGGCTGCGTCGAAGTTGCTGGCGCAGGCTAAAGTGCAGGCGATCTGCTATGGATGCCTGGCTGGCGGCTTCGTCAAAGGGCCCGGGCACGATCAGGAGATCATACGCGACATCGAAGCCGCCGCCGGAATCCCGGGGGTGGCCGCGGCTGCCGCGATCATCGACGCGCTCCGCGCCCTGGGTGTCACGCGAGTCAGCGTGGCATCGCCCTACGAGCCTTGGTTGAACGATAAACTGGTGGAATACCTGAAGGCGTTCGGCATCGAGGTGCTCGCGCTCAAAGGGCTTGGCACGCAGGCGCACGCCAGCTTCACTCCGGAGCAGAACGCCGAGCTGGCCAGCCAGGTCGATCGGCCTGAATCGCAGGCGATCTTCATCAGTTGTTCGAATTTCCGCACCTTGGAAATTATTGAATTGCTCGAAAGCAAACTGGGAAAACCCGTACTGACCAGCAATATGTGCTCGCTTTGGAAAATGCTGCGGGTGCTGGGCGATCGCCGCTGTCTGCCGGGAACGGGCCGCTTATTCCGCGACGCGTAAAGCCGTTGGACCGCACGCCAACCCGCGTCAGCTAAACGAAAGGATTCATTTATGGCCACCGATACTCCGACCACCATGCCGAAGCAAGTGTCGGCCCCTCTGTATACGCGTTCACTGTGGACCGGCAAGCGCTTCATCATTGTCGCGTTCCTGTTCTTCAATATGTTCATCAACTATATGGACCGCATCAATCTGTCGGTTGCCGCACCGATCGTTGCCCGGCAGTACAAGTGGGACCCGGCGCTGATGGGGTGGATCTTTTCAGGATTCCTCTGGACCTACATGGTGTGCCTGATCCCCTGGGGCTGGGCTACGGACCGCTACGGGAGCCGCAGGGTCGGCGCGCTCTCGATGACCCTTTGGTCGCTTAGCGGAATGGCCACCGGGGCTATCGTGGGTTTCGGAAGCATGATGGCCTCAAGGCTGGCGCTTGGCGTGGGCGAGGGGGCATCGTTCCCCATCTCCGGCAAGGTAGTGCGGCAGTGGTTCCCAGCCGGCGAACGCGGCCTGGCGACCGCCATCTTCAACGCGGGCACCTTTGCCGGTCCCGCCATCTCCGCGCCGGTGGTCGCCTGGCTGGTGCTGCAGGCAGGCTGGCGCTGGTCTTTCGTGATCACCGGAGCGATCGGTATCCTCTGGGCAATCCTCTGGTTGTCGTTCTTCCGGGCTCCGGCGGAGTGCGGTTGGCTGCCCGAAGACGAGCGAAATTATCTGCTTTCAGAAACCGGGGCGCCGCCCAAAACCGCCGCTCCGCAGATCCCGACCAAGGGCGCGCTCGGCCTTCTGCTCAGCCGCAAAACCATGTGGGGACAGTTCCTTACCCAGGGTTGCTGCGCCTATACCATGTACCTGTATCTCGCCTGGCTGCCTTCCTATCTGGTCAGAGAACGCCACATGGACCTGATGAAGGCAAGCTGGTTCACCGCCTTGCCTTATCTCATTTCGGTGGTGCTGGGAATCCTGATCGGCAAGCTGAGCGACAGCATTCTGACGCCGGAGGCGGTGAAGCAGGGCAAGCGCCGCACCCTTCTGATCGTCTTCATCCTGCTCTCGAGCGTGGTGTTGTTGACCAACGTGGTCAACAACCAGTGGGTGGTAGTGGTCTTGATCTCGCTCGCCTTGACCAGCATCTCCAGCGCGCTGACGCTGAATATCGCGATGTGCAACGACCTGGTATGGGATCCCACGATGGCCGCCACGGCGCTCGGCTTCCAGATCCTCGGCGGCAACACGTTTGGCATCTTCGCGCCCATTCTGACCGGCTACATCGTCAAAACAACCGGCAGCTTCACCAGCGCGTTCTTCCTGGCCGGCGGGCTGTTGTTCCTGGGCGCGGCGACCTCTTTGACGATGACCAGACGGCCGCTGGCTTTCGGCGAAGACGAGAAGGCGCTGGCGCGTTAACCTGCTTTCATAACCGGCGTATCATCGTGGGGGATGCTGCTTCTAAGCTGCATCCCCCACGGATTGTGTGGAGAAACAATATCAGGTTGCGGAAGCCAGCTTGCCGCCGCGCCTAGAGCGAGGGACACGTTATCTCGACGGGCATAACCATCAAGGCGTTCGGGCATATTTCCTCTTTGCTGGGAGCAAGCGAGGTCTCGCTTGAGTGCGATAGCCCTTTGCCGGTGAGCGCGATCCTTGATCGTTTGGGGAGCGCCTCGCCTTCGTTTTCCAACTATGTTCGCGACGAGAAGTACCTGGATGAAAGTTTGCTCATCTTGCGCAACGGCCAAACCGAGGACTTGGATTCGCTCATCCATCCTGGCGACGTGTTGATTCTCGTGACCCCGGTCTCGGGCGGGTGAGCGGCTGGGAGCAGCCAAACCGAGGGCTGGCCGTCTTCTCAGCTTGGGGCGTTAAGTATCGCGCGCGGGTTTCGGGCGTGCAGCATTCTCCGCCCGGCGCTGGCGAAAGAACGCCTGCAACATTTCCATGCAGCGGCCCGCGAGCACTCCCGCAGACACTTGCATGGGATGGTTCAGCGCCGGATGGTTGACGACCGGGAGCACCGATCCGGCCGCCCCCGCCTTCGGGTCGGACGCCCCGTAGACAAGCCGGCGAATGCGCGCGTGCACCAGCGCTCCGGCGCACATGGCGCATGGCTCCAGCGTGGCGTAAAGATCGCAGCCGGGGAGGCGATAGTTGCCGGCGTGGGCAGAGGCTTCGCGGAGGGCAATCATCTCGGCGTGCGCCGTCGGATCGCAGGCTGCGATCGTCTGGTTCCAGCCGCGTCCAACGATGACGCCATCGCAGACGATCACGGCGCCGACCGGCACTTCCTCTGCCGCCGCGGAGCGCTCTGCCAGTCGCAGCGCTTCCTCCATCCATAGTTCATCGGCTTTGGCGTTCATTCCGCTGAGTGTAGCAGGGTTTTGCGGTACCGGGGTCCCCGGCGAGGCTCGGTTCGCTGGGGTGGAGTACTGGGGTGGAATTAGCGCGGCTGCTGCTGCGTCATGCAGTGGACGGCTCCCAGCCCCCAGATCAGATCGCCGCAATAGATCGGGATGACCGTGTGCTTCGGCATCGCGTCCGCCAGGGTGTTCAGTGCGAGGCGGTCGTTCGGCTGATTGAAGGTGGGAACCAGAACGATTCCGTTGAAGATGTAAAAATTGGCGTAGCTGGCCGGCGCGCGTTGTCCACGGATCACGACAGGTGAAGGCATGGGCAGCGGAATAACCCGCAGCGGCTGGCCTCCTGTGCCGATGGTTTTCCGAAGCCGCTTGAGGTTTTCGCGGAGTGGCTGGTGGTTGGCATCGGTGGGATCGGGTTCGACCGCGGCAACCACCGTGTTGGGAGCGACGAAGCGCGCGATGTCGTCCACGTGGCCGTGAGTATCGTCCCCGGCGATTCCGCGCTCCAGCCACAGAATCTTCTTCGCTCCCAGGAATCGGCCCAGCACCCGCTCGATCTCCTGGCGGCTCATTCCGGGGTTGCGTTGCTGCGTCTGGCTGAGCAGACACTCCTCGGTCGTAAGCAGCAGACCGCGTCCGTTGACGTCGATGCTACCGCCTTCAAGCACGACGTGACGCCGGTTGCCTCCGGCCGCAAACTCCGGTTCGAACATGGTCACGCGCAGCAGCCGTGCGATTCGGCCAGGGAGCTGGTCATCCAGTTGCCAGTTGCGATACTTTGCCCAGGCGTTGAAGCGCCAATTTGTAATCGCCACGTTGCCATGTCTGTCGCGCACGAAAATCGGACCCGAGTCGCGGGTCCAGCCGCGATTGGTCGGCCAGCGATGGAAGCGCAGATTGGCCGGCAGCCTCGAGCCCGGCTCAACCACGTGGACAAATTCAAGAACCGCCCGTGCCTTGGCTTCGGCCGGCTCGTCGTTGACGATGATTTCGACGCGGCCAACTCGTGCCAGCTGCCGCACGATCTCCGCATAGACAAATGGAATCGGCGCGAACCTGCCGGGCCAGTCGCCGCGGTTATGCGGCCAAGCCAGCCAGGTGGCTGCCATCGGCTCCCATTCGGCCGGCATGCGATAGCCGCGCTCGGCGGGAAGTTGCTGGTGGTCGGCGGACAATGCTGCGCTCCTGCCTGGCAAATGAATTTAAGCGTCGAAAATCAGACCGGATCCGTAAAAGGCATCAATCGATCATTCGTTGCGTAATCGGCCCGTAGCTGTCGATGCGCCGGTCGCGAAGAAAGGGCCAGTTGCGGCGCACATCTTCCATCCTGGCGGCATCGATCTCCCCAATCAAAATCTCTTCGCCGCCGTGCGAGGCCTGGGCCAGCACGCGTCCGAAGGGATCGCACAGGAAAGAGCCGCCCCAAAACTCCAAGCCCGCTCCGTCTGCGCGATTGCCGCGAATGTCGCCATGCTCGTGACCAACGCGGTTCACCGCGGCAACGTAAACCCCGTTGGCGATCGCATGGGCGCGCTGCATGGTCCGCCACGCGTCGTATTGCGCCTCGCCGAACTCCGCCTTCTCGGCCGGATGCCAGCCGATGGCCGTGGGGTAGAACAGCACTTGCGCTCCCTGCATGGCCGTCAGGCGCGCCGCCTCCGGATACCACTGGTCCCAGCAAATCAGCGTGCCGATGCGGCCCACGTCCGCGTCAAACACCTTGAAGCCGAGATCGCCGGGGGCGAAATAATATTTTTCGAAGTAAAGCGGGTCGTCGGGTATATGCATCTTGCGATAGATGCCGCGCAAAGCGCCATCCGGACCAACTACGGCGACAGTATTGTGGTAGAGTCCGGGAGCGCGCCGCTCGAACAGCGAGACGACGGCGGTCACGCGCAGTTCACGGCAAAGATCGCTAAAGCGCGCCGTCGTCGGCCCCGGGATCGCTTCGGCAAGATCGAACAGCGCCGCATCCTGGCGCTGACAGAAATATTGCGTCTGGAAAAGCTCCGGCAGGCAGATGACCTGCGCGCCACGTTTGGCGGCTTCGCGCACGTGCGCCATCCCGCGCTCGAGATTTTCTTCCGGTTCAGGGCCGCACGCCATCTGCACCAGTCCGGCCTGAAACTTGTCGGGTGCCACGGCCTTGCCTCCGTTGCAGTGAGTTTCGCTTCTAGCATAACAAACGAGTCTCTGGTGGAGACAAGCCGGAGGCTTTGGCGGATGTACTTTCACAATCCACCTTGATCCCACTGCTGTATGCAATTTAGGCTTACGTTCGATAGATGAGTAATGAATACAGGATTGCGTCTGCTTGCAAGGTCGGCGGCAAACGCTGAAACTAATAAAGAGGTGAGCACGTGAAGCACGGCAATCGTGAACCCAATGCGGAAGGCTCGGGCATCGAACGCGAGTTGCATGACCCGATCAGCGATCAACTGATCCCGCTGGAGCCGCTCGACCTTTCCCAGGTCCGCACCGTCGACGAGCTGGTGCGCGCCATGGCGAAGACGGCGTTTACCGGCCGCCAGGTCGGAGAAGCGGCCAACTTGCTGGAGGCCATGGCGCGCGACCAGGAGTGCTTCGTCGTCATGACGATCGCCGGAGCCATGACGGTCGCCAAGCAGGGGCTGATTGTCGCCGAGCTGATCGAGCAGGGAATCGTGAACGCTCTGGTTTCGACCGGTGCCCTGATGGCGCACGGCCTGGTGGAGGCCGCCGGCAAGTCGCACTTCGTTTACGACGCCAAGCTGAACGATGTGGAACTCTACGAAGCCGGCTACAACCGCGTCTATGACACGCTTGAGCCGGAAACCAACTTGAACTTCGTCGAGTCCATTGTCGCCGGCATTCTCGATGGCTGGGACGCCGCCGATGTCATGTGCTCCTTCAAACTCAATCGCGAGATCGGCAAATACCTGCACGAAAAGGTGCCGGGACGCGGCATTCTGAAATCGGCTTACGAAAAGAACGTGCCGGTGTTCGTGCCGGCCTTCACGGACTCCGAGCTTGGCCTCGATGTCGCGCTGCACAATCGCAAACGCGCTAAAGAGAACCGTACCCCGATCCGTTTTGACCCGTTCCTCGATCTCGACCACTTCGCCGAGACCCTGCTCGGGCAAAAACGCCTCGGCATATTCACCATCGGCGGCGGAGTGCCGCGCAACTGGTCGCAGCAGTTCGGCCCCTATATCGAGTTGCGGCATCGCCGGGGCGGGGAAGACTTGCCCTTGAAGCGTTACCACTACGGCCTGCGCATCTGCCCGGAGCCGGCCTTCTGGGGCGGGCTCTCCGGCTCGCCCTACAGCGAAGCGATCTCCTGGGGCAAGTTTGTGCCTCCTGCCGAAGGCGGCAAGTTTGGCGAAGTCTTCTTGGATGCGACCGTCGGGCTTCCATTGATCGTGGCTGCCGTGCTCGAACGCCTGCGCAAAGATCCGAACGTCACGGCCGCGAGTGAATAGTGTTCCTTAATTCCAATACTGAGAACTTCCCAAATAGTGCCCCACGTTCGCCCGTGTCGGGGTGATTGTTTGGCTAACGTGGGGTAGTTTCCTGGATTTCTCACCCACATCTGCTAACTGCGGCAGATATGGGGCACCGTCAAAAGAAGAAGTGAAGTAGAGATGCGGGCCACCAGCAAAAAAGCTGCCGGGCATTACCGGCAGCTTCGCGCTACGAAGATTCGGGTCTTTCCAAGTTTCAAAGTTCAAGGAATGCGTTAAGTTCGAGAAACTTGAAACTTGAAACTCGAAACTTGAAACTTTGAAACTCGCTTCATTCAAAGATCAGCAGGGCCGAGGCGATCACCGTCGTCCACAGGCCTTTCTTATCGCCGACCGCCGACTGCGTGCTGTTGGCCGTGCGCACGATCTTGTTCGACATGCGGTAGACTTCTTTCTTTTCGTCCCAGGACTTGTCCGGATCGAATTCCACGTCCAGCGTGGTCGCAAGCATTTCCGCCGCCAACTCCTCGGCGTAGTCGCCTGCCACCTGGTCGGTTTCTCCAAACGAGTGGTGCTCGCTAAGATATCCATAGGTGCTGCGGTCGGCCGGCATCGCCAGTCCTATGCTGGCGGCGACTAAACGGTGCGGTTCGCGCGTCGAATTTTCGGCAACTACGGCAAAGATAACTTCGCCCGGACTCAAGTACTTCAATCCGTCTTTGCGGGGAATCAGCTTGCAGTTTGGAGGAAAAATGGACGAAACGCGAACCAGGTTCTGGGCTGCAATTCCGGCGTCGCGCAAGGCCAGCTCAAACGAGGTGAGCCGTTCCTTGTGTTTTCCCACTCCCTTGGTGAGAAATATCTTCTTAGGAACCATGTCTTTGGCCAATTCTTCTATGTCCTCCAACGTAAGCCAACGGTATTACACCATGTTTCGACAATCTTTGAAAAGTAATTGAAAACGCGGGCAGGCGCAATCGGCTTTTGGGTTGGGCGGCACGCGGGGCCATAAGGTGCCGTCCCGAGGCGGGAAAAGGGGAGAAATCCGCGACAAATTACTTAGGTGCGCCGGCCATTTGCGGCGATTTTTGTTTCACCGCAATCTCGATGAAGGCCAGGGCGGCCCGGCTCAGCGCCTTGTCCTTGCGGAATACCAGCGCCAGGTCGCGAGCGATGTGCGCATCGGCCAGCCGCGCACAACTCAGCAGTCCTGCCCGGACATCGTTTTCGACATGGGAGTTGGCGATAAAGGCTATGCCCACGTTTGCGGCCACAAAGCGCTTGGTGAGTTCGCTCGAGTCCAATTCCATCGAGAAGTCCGGTTTCAGGCGGCGTTCGTCGAACAGCGTCTCAATCATGTCGCGGGTGCGCCCGATCTTCGGAACCAGCAGCGGATATTTCGCCACCTGTTCGAGCGTAACCGTCTTTTGCTTGGACAAAGGGTGCCGGGGAGGAGTGATCACCACCAGTTCGTCGCGATGAATCACAACCGTCGTCAGGCGCTTGTCGTTGACCGGCATCGAAACCACCCCGAAGTCGATGGAGTTCTCGATAATC
>Ga0182014_10008597_pt1 | contig 10391 bp, 10 predicted proteins | sample 612S2DmetaG_FD_120489 | JGI IMG/M metagenome (GOLD analysis project Ga0182014, IMG submission 120489) | Permafrost microbial communities from Stordalen Mire, Sweden - 612S2D metaG | ecosystem: Environmental > Terrestrial > Soil > Wetlands > Permafrost | place: Sweden: Stordalen | collected...
CGCCAGCCCGACGGCAGCATGTTCACCGAATAGAAGCTGCCGCCGAGGAAGGTCAGCGGCGTCACCACCAGCATCGGGATCATCTGCAGCTTTTCGAAGCCGTCGGCCCAGATGCCGATGATGAAGCCGAACAGGCTGAAAGTCACCGCGGTCAGCACCAGGAAGGTCAGCATCCACACCGGATGGTGGATCTGCAGCGGCACGAACAACCCGGCGGTGGCCAGGATGATCAGGCCGAGTACGATCGACTTGGTCGCGGCCGCGCCGACATAGCCGAGCACGATCTCGAAATAGGAGATCGGCGCCGACAACAACTCGTAGATGGTGCCGACGAATTTCGGAAAATAGATGCCGAACGAGGCGTTGGCGATGCTCTGCGTCAGTACCGACAGCATCACCAGCCCCGGCACGATGAAGGTGCCGTAGCTGACGCCTTCCACCGAGGTGATGCGCGAGCCGATCGCGGCCCCGAACACCACGAAATACAGCGACGTCGAAACCACCGGCGAAACGATGCTCTGCAGCAGCGTGCGCCAGGTGCGCGCCATTTCGAACAGATAGATGGCGCGGACCGCCCGGAAATTCATGGCGCCCTCACCAGGCTGACGAAGATGTCTTCGAGCGACGACTGGGTGGTATCCAGATCGAAGAAGCGGATGCCTGCGCTTCGAAGATCGCTGAGCAGGCTGGTGATGCCGGTGCGCTCGCCCTTGGTGTCGTAATCATAGGTCAGTTCGCAGCCGCCTTCCGACAGTACGAGCCGGTAGGGCGCGAGCGCCGGCGGGACGGCGTCGATCCTGGTCTGCAGATGCAGCTTGAGCCGCTTCTTGCCGAGCTTCTGCATCAGGCCGGCCTTGTCCTCGACCAGGATGATCTCGCCCTTGTTGATGACGCCGATGCGGTCGGCCATCTCTTCGGCCTCTTCGATGTAGTGCGTGGTCAGGATGATGGTGACGCCCTTGGCCTGCAGCGCCCGCACCACTTCCCACATGCCCTTGCGCAGTTCGACGTCGACGCCCGCGGTCGGCTCATCGAGGAACAGCACCTGCGGCTCGTGCGACAGCGCCTTGGCGATCATCACCCGGCGCTTCATGCCGCCGGACAGGGTGACGATCTTGGCGTCCTTCTTGTCCCACAGCGACAGGTCCTTCAGCACCTTTTCGATATGAGCGGGGTTTTTCGGCTTGCCGAACAGGCCGCGACTGAAGCTCACCGTCGCCCACACCGATTCGAAGGCGTCGGTGTGCAGTTCCTGCGGCACCAGGCCGATCAGCCCGCGCGCCGCACGGTAATCCCGGTTGATGTCATGGCCGTCGACCGTGACGCGGCCCTCGCTGAGATTGGCGATGCCGCAGATGATGCTGATCAGCGTGGTCTTGCCGGCGCCGTTCGGCCCGAGCAGGGCGAAGATCTCGCCGCGCCCGATGTCGAGATTGATGTTCTTCAGCGCCTTGAAGCCGGAGCCATAGGTCTTCGACAGGTTTGCGACGGATATGATGGGTGACATGCGGTTGAAGGTCTGAATCAGAAAATGCGGGGGAAAAGGACGACGCGGAGCTTCAGGCCTCGGGGGCCAGCACGCACAAATAGGAACGCCGGCGCCGATCCGCAAGCGCCGGCGATGGACTCAAAAGCCGCGCCATGCCCGGCGGCGACCGGCTCGCTTCAATGCCGGCAGCCGCAAGGAGCGGCCCGTCTGTCGCTCACCTGAAATATTCGGTGACGATATGCACGTCATAGGGGGAGCCGGGCGACCCGTTCAGGTTGGCATCGATGACCCGCCGGCAGACGTCGACGGTGGCATGGTCGCCGAGATCGTTGGCGGCTTCGAGCACGATCCATGCCGCATTCAGCACGTTCTCCGGCTTCGGCTCGTCGGAACCGATACTGGGCCGCTTGCGTACGCCGAATGTGAGTCCGTTCATGGCCGATACTTCCCCCCGGTTTTCAGGTCGGTCGTCTCATTGCATCGCCAGCGCGGGCTGCCGCGCCGCGCCCGCATCGGCGTCCCCCGCATGCTTGCGGGTCTGGTAGAGTTCCAGAACGCTGCGCGAGGTCTTGATGTTGAGGCGGCCGTACTCTTTTTCCAGGCTGCCCAGCTCTTTCGCGGTGATGCGGTGATCCTTGGCGCCGAGGAACAGCAGCGACATGGTCGTGGCCCAGGAGAAATCGAGCGCCTTGACCAGGATCAGCAGCGTCTCGCGGTTCTTGTCCAGGACGGCGCGTTCGATCACGTCGGCCGGCAACGCGCACAGCAGCGACAATCCGATCGTGACCTCGTCGAGCTTGTGCGATCGCGCGTAGAGCGAGATGCTGCTCTCATTCAGGTTGCCCTGCCGGTGCTGCGTCGTCACGACCCGCTTGGCGACATGATAGCTGCGCGATACTGGGCCGAATTTGGATTGCAGCTCGCCGGCGACATCGGTCACCGTGGATTGAATCTGCTCGCCCATGCCGGGCCGCTCGCTCTCGAGCCGCTTCCTGACGTCGTCCGACGCCTTGGCGATCAGCTGCTGGAAGATGTGGCGCGGGATGTCCTTGCGCAGGCCGAGCTGCTCGGCGAGAATGGAATCGCCTTCGGCGCGCTGGATCATGTGCAGGAAGCCGAATTCCGAGAGGCGCGCGCCATTGTTGTTGACGACGGATTTCACGACCTCCTGATTGCCGCGCGTCACCAGCACGTCGGTGACGGACTCGTCGATCGACTTTCGCTGCGTGATAGCGAGCATGTGGGTCTGGCTCTTGAGGCAGACATTCGCGATCAGGGCGTAGGGCTCGAGCCGCTCGGACTCCCGCAACACGGGGCCGGCGACCTCGATCTCGTCGTCAAAGGCGAGCTTGTGGATGATGTTGACCGGGGCACGGTCGAAGCGCGCCAGCCGCTTGGCCAGCTGGGTGCGGGCCGCGACTTCGATCTCGTCGGCGAGCCGGCCGATCACCTCGCCGAAGGTCCAGATCTCGTCTTCGCTGTAGCTGCCGGCGATCATCAGGTCGGTGGTGTGCCACAACGCCCGCCGCCGGCTTTCCGGCGTCCCCCGCGAGACCGCCTCGTCGAGTTCCCGAAGGAACAAACCTGCTTCACTCATTTTGGCGGACCTTAATTCGCAAACCAAAGCGCTCAAACCATTTACGGATAGGACGCTACCCGCTACACGCGAGTTTTCCGTAAAGACGGCGAATAAGTATTGCTCGTAAAAATTCGCTCAAATGCGACGGAGTTTGTTAGCCGTCAGGTCAACGACGGTCCTTCATTCCGCCGCGTGGGCACGAGCGGGAAATTCGACGAGCGCGACCATATAGGCCTTGATGTCGTCGGCGATTTCGGGGTCGGCCTTCAGCTCGGTCAAGGTTCGCGGGCGAGGCATCGGCTTGCCGTCCGCCTCATAGCTTTCGGCATAGAGCTCCAGGGCCTCCGGCGCGTTGCGCAAGGCCTCGTCAATATCGTCGCCCGCCGAGGTGCAGCCGGGCAGGTCCGGAAACCAGACGCCCACGGCGTGGTCCGGTCCTGCGTCCTCAATAATGGCGATGTAATGGGCCATGGCGAACCTCAGTCAGGCTTCCATCCTGCGCCCTTATAAATGGCACGAACCAAACCTTTTCCCAAGTCCTTCTTGGGGTGTGGAACAACCACTGTTTCACCCGAAATCGGGTTCTTGAAAACGTGGTGGGAGCCTGTGACGCGAACAAGAGTCCAACCCTCCCGCTCGAGGCGGCGCACGATTTCGCGGCTGTTGGTCAACATGAGGCATCTCCCAGAATCATGTGACCTGGAAAGCTACAGCCAACCCGGCGGCGTCAACCGTTGGATCCACAGATTAATTCTGCCTCACACCCGCTCCACAAAACTGTCGACCACCTTCTTCTCGCCGGCTTTTTCAAACGCGATGGTGAGCTTGTTGCCGTCGACCTTCACCACCTGGCCGTAACCGAATTTCTGGTGGAACACGCGGTCGGCCAGATTGAATTCCGAAGTGGTGCCGGTGGATTTCGCGATCAATTCGCCTTCGATGGTCAGGGGCGCGCGCTTGCTGCGCTCCCCGCGCGAGCCGGCGGCATCGCTGCGCGAGCCTGAGAATGGCGACTGGTTCTCGTTGAAGCCGCCGCCGGCCTGGCCGCCACCACGGCCGCCCTGGCCGCGCGCGCGCTGGGCCTGCGCGCGCTGCCAGCCCGGTGTGGTATAGCTGGAGCCGAAGGACTCCACATTGTCGAAGCGCGAGGCGCCGTAGCCGCCTGCGCCGCCCCAGCCGGAGCCGCCCTTCGATTCCGTGATCTCGACATTCGGCGCCGGCAATTCGTCGAGGAAGCGCGACGGGATCGTGGTCGACCAGGTGCCGTGAATCCGCCGGTTGGTGGCGAAATAGAGTTTGGCGCGGCGGCGCGCCCGGGTCAGGCCGACATGGGCGAGGCGACGCTCTTCTTCCAGGCCGGCGCGACCCTGTTCGTCGAGCGTGCGCTGGCTCGGAAACAGGCCTTCCTCCCAGCCGGGCAGGAAGACGTTCTCGAATTCCAGTCCCTTGGCCGAGTGCAGCGTCATCAGCGACACCGCGTCGTCCTCGGTGCCGCCGTCGCGGTCCATCACCAGCGAGATATGTTCGAGAAAACCCTGCAGGTTCTCGAACTCTTCCATCGAACGCACCAGCTCTTTGAGGTTTTCCAGGCGGCCGGCGGCGTCGGCGGAACGGTCCTTCTGCCACATCTCGGTGTAGCCGCTTTCGTCGAGCACGATTTCGGCGAGCTCGGTATGCGATGTCACCTCGCGCTGCGCGCGCCAGCGGTCGAAACTGGCGATCAGGTTGCGCAAGCTGCCGCGCGCCTTCGGCTTCAATTCGTCGGTCTCGACCACGGCGCGGGCGGCCTCGAACAGGGGAATGCGCCGCTTGCGGGCGTGGTCGTGCAGCATCTGCACGGTGGCGTCGCCGAGGCCGCGCTTCGGCACGTTGACGATGCGCTCGAAGGCGAGGTCGTCGGCCGGCGAATTGATCACGCGCAGATAGGCGAGCGAATCGCGGACCTCGGCGCGCTCGTAGAACCGCGGGCCGCCGATCACCCGATAGGGCAGGCCGAGCGTGACGAAGCGGTCTTCGAATTCGCGCATCTGGAACGAGGCCCGCACCAGGATCGCGATCTCGTTGAGCTTGTGGCCCGAGCGCTGCAATTCCTCGATCTCCTCGCCGATGGCGCGGGCCTCCTCCTCGGAATCCCAGGAGCCGGTGACGGTGACCTTCTCGCCGTCGACGTCCTCGGTGCGCAGCGTCTTGCCGAGCCGGCCTTCATTATGCGCGATCAGATGCGAGGCGGCGGCGAGGATGTGGCCGGTGGAGCGGTAATTGCGTTCCAGCCGGATCACCTTGGCGCCGGGAAAGTCGTGCTCGAAGCGCAGGATGTTGTCGACCTCGGCGCCCCGCCAGCCGTAGATCGACTGGTCGTCGTCGCCGACGCAGCAGATGTTCTTGGGAGCCGAGGAGGGCGGTGGAACGACCGCTGCGCCGTCATTCCGGGGCGCACCGTCAGGTGCGAACCCGGAATCCCGAAGTGTGTCCTCTTTTTCACGAGATTCCGGGTTCGGGCCTTCGGCCCGCCCCGGAATGACAGGAGCATCGATGGCTCCCGGAATGATCGAAGAAAGCGCGACGCCCGGCTTCGACGGCGCCTGCGACAACAGCCGCAGCCACAGATACTGCGCGACGTTGGTGTCCTGATATTCGTCGACCAGGATGAACTTGAAGCGGTTCTGGTACTGCCGGAGCACGTCGGGGTGCTCGCGGAACAGCCGGATGTTCTCCAGCAACAGATCGCCGAAATCGGCCGCGTTGAGGATCTTCAGCCGCTCCTGATAGGCCGCATAGAGCTTGCCGCCCTTGCCGTTGCCGAACACCGCGGCTTCACCCGGCGGCACCTGCGACGGCGTCAGCCCGCGGTTCTTCCAGCCGTCGATCAGGCCGGCCAGCATCCGCGCCGGCCAGCGCTTGTCGTCGATGTTCTCGGCGGCCAGGAGCTGCTTCAGCAGCCGGATCTGGTCGTCGACGTCGAGCACCGTGAAGTTGGATTTCAGCTGCACCAGTTCGGCATGGAAGCGCAGGATGCGGCCGCCGATCGAGTGGAAGGTGCCGAGCCACGGCATGCCCTCGACCGCCTGGCCCAGCATCTGGCCGAGCCGCAGCTTCATCTCGCGCGCGGCCTTGTTGGTGAAGGTGACCGACAGGATCTCGCCGGGCCGGGCCCGGCCCTGGCTCAGGATGTGGGCGATGCGGCAGGTCAGCACCCGGGTCTTGCCGGTGCCGGCGCCGGCCAGCACCAGAACCGGGCCGTCCAGCGTCTCCACCGCCTCGCGCTGCTCGGGGTTGAGCCCCGCGAGATATTGCGGGGTCGCGGCCGCCCGCGCACGCGCGGCGATGCCGCCAGCCGCGGGCTGGTGGTCGGGGACGGCGTGATGGGGCAGCTTGTTCGGCTCGGTCATATGCGAATCGTCTTCCGCCCACGATGGCACCGCGGGGCCGTGAAGGGGAGCCTTCATAGCAGGATTGCAGGGCATATAGGGGTTTAGCGGGGCTTTTGACAGGCGTTATCCCGTGCCATCCCGAGGCGGGTGTTCCGGGGCCGGGGGTCCGGATTTTGTTCCTTCGGGAAGCGAAATTTTCCCGGTTTCAGAGGCCCGGACCGGCGGGAACTTTCGTTCCCACCTCCGATTGTTTCCGCAAGCCGCGCGCGAGGTGCTCGTGCCGTACCGCAACAAGAGCTGGAAAACAGAGGGCCTGACCATGTTGAGCTGGGTTGTCACGTTTCTGATCATCGCACTGATCGCGGGTGTTCTGGGCTTCGGCGGCGTCGCCGGCGTCTCGATCGAGATCGCCAAGACCATCTTCTTCATCGCCGTCGTGCTGTTCCTGGTCTCGGCCGTGGTCGGCCTGGCCCGCGGCCGCACCCGGGTCTGAGCCCGGGCTATTTCTTCGAGGGCATCGCGATGCTTCGGCCGATGCCCTCGGGACGCGGGATGGCGGCGTGGGCGCCGGCCACGGCCTCGATCCGGGCGCGGATGTCGGGCGGAAACGGCGCGGTCTTGCGCGCGGTCATGTCGATGTGAATGGTCATGTTCTCGGAAGTGGCGGACAGCCAGCCTTCGCCGGCATGGCGCAGTTCCTCGAAGGTATGCAGCCGCTTCTCGTCGGCGCCGGCCAGCAGGATCGAAACCTGGACGGGGTCGCCGAGATGGATCTCGCGCAGATAGCGCACATGGCATTCGGCGGTGAAGGTCGAGCCTTGGCGCTCGCGCATATAGCCGGGCCCGATCCCGAGTTGCAGCCATAACTCGTCGATGGCGCGGTCGAACATCACGTTGTAGTAGGCCATGTTGAGATGGCCGTTATAGTCGATCCATTGCGGCTCGATCTGCATCACCGACGACAGGAATGGCGTCGGGCGGTGCAGCACCCCGTCGCCGGCGGCAAGCGTCGTCATCCGTTCATCCCCGTTTGTTCGACCCATGATCTCTTGACCCCTTATATAACCTTTGCAAGGGTCGGCCGCACGCGGGAGGATCTTAGCTTGGGCCTGACCATCACCAATCACAATCTGAAACGTCCGGAGCCGTCGGCGCTGGCCGGCGCGCTTGCCGCGCTCGCCGCCCGGTTCGGCAACCGGCTGATCACCTCGCAGGCGGTACGCGACCAGCACGCCCATACCACCACCTGGCTGGCGCCGCAGCCGCCGGACGCCGTGGTGATGGCGCAGGAAACCGCCGATATCCAGGACGTGGTGCGGATCTGTGCCAAACACGGCGTTCCCGTGATCGCGTTCGGCACCGGCACCTCGCTGGAGGGCCAGGTCAACGCGCCTGCGGGGGGCGTCTGCATCGACCTGCGCGACATGAACAGCGTGCTCGAGGTCCACGCCGATGATCTCGATTGCGTGATTCAGCCCGGCGTCACCCGCAAGGCGCTGAACGAGCATCTGCGCGACCAGGGCGTGTTCTTTCCGATCGATCCCGGCGCCGACGCCTCGCTGGGCGGCATGGCCTCGACGCGGGCCTCCGGCACCAATGCGGTGCGCTACGGCACCATGCGCGACAACGTGCTGGCGCTCAAGGTGGTGCGCGGCGACGGCGAGATCATCACCACGGGCACGCGGGCGAAGAAGTCCTCGGCGGGCTACGACCTCACGCATCTGTTCGTCGGCGCCGAGGGCACGCTCGGCATCATCTGCGAACTGACGATCAAGCTGCGCGGCATTCCCGAGACCATCGCGGCGGCGGCGTGCTCGTTCGAGACCGTGCGCGGCGCCTGCCAGGCGACCATCCTGGCGATCCAGACCGGCATTCCCGTCGCGCGCATCGAATTGCTCAACGCCGCGCAGGTGCGGGCCTGCAATGCCTATTCGAAACTCTCATTGCCGGAGACGCCGCTGCTGCTGCTGGAGTTCCACGGCAGCGCCAACGAGGTCGCCGAGCAGTCGAAGAATTTCAGCGAACTCGCCAGGGAGTGCGGCGGCGGCGACTTCACCTGGACCACGCGGCCGGAGGATCGCAGCAGATTGTGGCAGGCGCGGCACGACGCCTATTGGGCGGTGAAAGCCCTGCGTCCCGGCGCCGGCGTGGTGGCGACCGACGTCTGCGTGCCGATCTCGCGGCTGGCCGACTGCGTCACCGAGACCGAAGCGGACCTGAAGCGGCTTAATTTGCAGTCGCCGATCGTCGGCCATGTCGGCGACGGCAATTTCCACTGCTCGCTGTTGTGCGACGTCGAGGATCGCGAGGAGATGGCGCGCGGCGAGGAGTTCATGCACCGGCTGGTCGAGCGGGCGCAGTCGATGGGTGGCACCTGCACCGGGGAACACGGCATCGGGCAGGGCAAGCAGAAATACCTCAAGGCCGAACTCGGCGTCGAGGCCATCGATGCGATGCGCGCGATAAAGGCGGCGCTCGATCCGCAGAACATCTTCAATCCCGGAAAGATATTGCCGGCGGTGTAGAGCCCCCGCGCACGCAACGGCCGGCGGCGCGGCCTCGTTTCGTCGGCGGGCGGCTGCGCGCCCGGCACCGACCCCCTGACATGAAACTGTCATCGACTCGTGGTCGACCAGCGACACGGTCGAGATCAATTTCCAGATGGATGGACCCTGTTGAATTCACTGATGACCGCCGGTACGGCGCCCGACAAGCCCAAGGACATCGTGGTGCGTGCATCGACCGATGACGACGTGCCGGCGATGCTCGCGATCTACGAGCACCACATCCAGCGCGGGCTCGGCGAGCTCGACTTCGAGCCGCTCCACGGCGACGACATCAAGCGCCGCCGCAAGAACATGGCCAAGCGCCGGCTCCCGCATATGGTGGCCGACCTCGCCGGCGTCGTAATCGGTTACGCCTATGCGGTGCCGTTCCGCAAACGTCCGGGCTATCGCTACACGGTCAAGAACTCGATCTACGTGCATCCGGATCATCTCAATGCCGGCGTCGGCCGGCGCCTGCTGCCGGCGCTGATCGAGGCCTGCACCGCGGCCGGCTGCCGCCAGATGATCGCCTATATCGATGTCGTCAACGAGCCGTCGCGGCGCCTGCACGAGACATTCGGCTTCGAGCAGGCCGGCCTGCTCAAGGCGGTTGGCTTCAAATACGGGCGGTGGACCGACAGCATCCTGATGCAGCGCGAACTCGGACCGGGCGGCATGGCGCCGCCCGACGACGGCGGCGGCAAGGCGGTCGCGAAGACGGGTCGCAATGGTGGCTGATCGCGGGCGGCATCGGGGCCGCCGGCATCGCAGCGCTATTCGCGCACCACATAGGTGTAGAACCTGATGCTGCCGTCCGGCTCGGTCTCCCGATAGATCCCCTGGATTTCCACCTCGAAACCCGGGAACAGATTGGCGCTGCGCTCGAAGGTCCTCAGATAGTCCAGCATCGGCCGCGCGCGCTCGTCGAGCCGCTCGCCCGGGACGATGCTGGCGATGCCGGGCGGATAGACCACGAACAGCGTGGTGGCGACCCGGCCGAACATCTGGTCGACCGGAATATAGTCGACATTGTTGCGCACCATCTGGCGCACCGCCTCGTGCGGCGGCATCGCCGGCGTCGGCAAGTGGTCCGGCGCGAACTGCGCCCGCTGCAGGCTGTTGGTCAGGTTGTCGCGGAAGAAGCCGTGCATCTCGGCGCACAGTTCGCGCATCCGCACGCCCGCGTAGCGCGCCGGGCGCCGGCGCACGAATTCCCCGATCGCGTCGTCGAGACGGACATTGTCGTCATGCAGCTTCTTGAAGGCGACCAGCGCGCTCAGCAAGGTGCCCGCCTTGCTCGACTCGACGCCCGGCGTGAGCAGGAACAGCAGCGAGTTGAGGTCGTTCTTCTCCGGCACCACCCGGTTCTCGCGCAGATATTGCGCCACCACCGGCGCCGGAATGCC
>Ga0182014_10008599_pt1 | contig 10385 bp, 10 predicted proteins | sample 612S2DmetaG_FD_120489 | JGI IMG/M metagenome (GOLD analysis project Ga0182014, IMG submission 120489) | Permafrost microbial communities from Stordalen Mire, Sweden - 612S2D metaG | ecosystem: Environmental > Terrestrial > Soil > Wetlands > Permafrost | place: Sweden: Stordalen | collected...
GAGCGCACGAAACGTCATCTCCGTAGCTGGGCTGTGGGTGCGCCGCTTCCAGGCAAAGAACATGGGTGCGTAGGTCTCGGTGATGTAATCGCTACGTCCGATTCCGAGAGCGCGCGCCGTGCGGTCAATCCAACGCGACGGCCCTTCGATCTCGCCGAAGTTCCCAATCGGAGTCTCATCCAGCACCACGTGGCCCGTGCCGTCGCTCCACTCCGCGCGATATTTTTCATAGCGAAACGTGGGCGCGAATCCAAGCACACGCAGAATGGCGTCCATCTGCGGGCCGTTCTCGACACGCGTTTCCAGTTCAGTCCGCACTTTATGGCGACCGGCCGTGCCTTTCGCCTTGTGAGTCAGCACCCAAGTCTCGCCGTACTTGCGCAGCCGCAGCATCTCGCCGCGCTTGCGCAGTTTCTGGCCGGGCAGATCATAGAGTGAATTCATCTCGTGGGTGGAGCGGGTGAGCTGTTTGAACCCTGCTTGCTTTAGCGCCCGGGCCAGCGCGCGCAGATTCTCAATTCGAAATTTAATTTCGATTTCCTTCGGCATGATGAAATCATAACTGCCGAGACGCCGAGGACGCCGAGTAAAGCTTGACGGGACGATTCACTGGGGAGCGGCACCTCTTAATGGTTTGTCATCCCGAGCGCAGCGAGGGATCTGCATTTTACCGCGGACTGCAGATGCCTCGCTCCGCTCAGGATAACAAGAGTCAGGTGATTTTACTTCTTAAGCGGGGGAATCTGCCTGCCAAAGCATTTCTCGGCGCACTCTGCGTCTCGGCGGTGAAAAGCTCTTAAGGCTACGACCCAACCTCGGACTCTCGCTCCCGGCGGAGGAACCAGCTCATATGCGGCAGATCGCGCTCCACTTTGCGCCGTTTTGCGATCAGTTCGGCCGTGATCGACACGGCAATCTCTTCCGGCGTAATCGCCCCAATATCCAGCCCGACCGGCGCGTAGACTCGGTCAAATAAATGCGCGGGCAGACCTTCCTCCTGCAGCTCCTTGAAGATGGTGATGGTCTTCCGCTTCGACCCAATCATGCCTACGTAGCGCGCCGGAGTCTGCACTGCCCAGCGCAGCATTCGCATATCGTCGCGGTGCCCGCGCGTGACGATCACGATATACGAAGACTCGCTGGGCGCGAGCTGCGCCGCAGCCTTGTCGAAATCTTCGGCGATCACCTGCCGCGCCTCGGGAAAGCGTTCGCGGTTGGCGTAGGCTTCGCGATCGTCGATCACCGTGACGTCGAATCCGGCGATGCGTGCAACCTGGTAGAGGCTTGCGGCTACGTGGCCGGCGCCAAAAATATAGAGCTCTGCTGGAGGTAAAACTGGCTCCACGAAAATTTCCAGCGTTCCGCCGCAGACGAGGCCGGTGTCGTACTTCGGATCCTGATTCAGATCAAACGTCAGGGTGCGCGGCTTCTCCGATTCCATCACTTCGCGCGCCGCCTGCCACACCTCGGCCTCGACGCAGCCGCCGCCGATGGTCCCGACGATCGAGCCATCGTCGCGCACCAGCATCTTGGCGGTCTTGAACGAGGGAATCGACCCCTGCACGTTGACGATGGTAGCCACTGCCCCGCGGCGTCCGTCTTTTCGCAGACGCACGATCTCTTCGTACAGGTCCATAGCGTTGATTATGGTTTGATGGGCGGGGAAAGGTCAAACCTGGGCGTGAGGATCATCGGCGATTGGTCGATCTGCGCTCGACCGGACAGCCGAGGGCGGCTGTCCCTCCGCAGAGCCAATGCGATTTGTGCTAGCTTGTAGGGTTCAAATTCCTGTTGTCCACGCTCCAGGAGCTTCCATGAAAGCCGTTCGCATTCATCAGTTCGGTGGACCCGAAGTTCTCACCTACGAAGACGTTCCCGATCCCAAGCCGCGCAAAGATCAAGTTCTCGTCCGCGTGCGAGCCTGTTCTCTGAATCACCTCGACCTCTGGGTGCGTAAAGGACTGCCCGGGGTCAACCTGCCGCACATTCTCGGCAGCGACATCGCCGGCGAAATCGTCGAAGTCGGCGAGTACATCACCGGCTTCAAGCCCGGACAGCGCGTGCTGCTTGCGCCCATGCATTTCTGCAATCGCTGCGCGAAGTGTGTTGCCGGCCTGCAGAACCAGTGCCGCCAGTTCAGCGTGCTCGGCAACGCCGTGGACGGCGGCAACTGCGAACTGATTGCCGTGCCCGCCGTGAACGTCATCCCCATCCCCGACGCGCTCGATTTCAACGAGGCCGCCAGCGTTCCACTGGTTTTTCTCACCGCATGGCACATGCTCACGGGACGCGCCGCCATCCGCCCCGGCCAAACCGTGCTGGTGCTGGGCGCGAACTCAGGCGTGGGCATTGCCGCCATCCAGATTGCGAAACTGTTCCACGCGCGCGTGATCGCGACCGCGGGCGACGAGCGCAAAATGGAGCGCGCCCGCGAACTAGGCGCCGATTTCGTCATCAACCACTATGAGCAGAAGATTTCGCAGGAAGTCCGCAAGATCACCAACTTCGAGGGCGTCGATATCGTCATCGAACATGTCGGTCCTGCGACATGGGAGGAGAGTGTCAGGTCGCTCAAAACCGGCGGCACGCTCGTCACTTGCGGTGCGACCACGGGACCGAAAGTCGAACTCGATCTGCGATTTCTGTTCTCGCGCCAGTTGGCATTGCTGGGCTCGTACATGGGCACGATGGGCGAACTCTACGAAGTGCTCGGCCACGTATTTGCGGGACGGCTCAAGCCCGTCATCGACCATATTTTCCCTTTGAAGGAAATTCGCACGGCCCACGAGTACATGGAGAAAAGCCAGATGTTCGGCAAGATCGTGCTGAATCCGTGGAGCAAAAATGTTAGGTTCGCCTCGGTGTGAGACACCCAAGCGTTTATAACAAAGATTGACAATCTTTGATATCGACGCTAGAGTAAGAGAATCAGGAGCATAACCATGAACGTCTCTCTTACCACAGAGCTTGAGAAATTCGTCAGCGCCAAGGTGGAATCGGGCCGCTACAACTCCGCCAGCGAAGTGGTCAGGGAGGCGCTCCGGCTGCTGGAAGAGCATGACCAGGCGCGCGCTGTCCGGCTTGCCGGGTTCAACCAGGAGCTTGGCCGTCGTCTGGACACGCTTGACCGGGGCCAACATGTCACCCCGGCGGATGCCCGTTCCCGGCTCAAGCGCAAGTCCGAGCAGCGCCGGAGAGCATAGGCGTGACGCAATATATTCTGAGCGAGGATGCCGACCGCGACCTGGATGACATTTGGGACTATATCGCCGAGGATAATATTGACGCCGCTGACCAGTGGATAGGCAGGCTGTTCGAGGCGTTCGACGCCATTGGCAACACGCCCGGCATGGGCCATAAGCGCGAGGATCTGACCGCCTACCCGGTTCTGTTCTGGCCGGTGGGCGCTTACCTCGTCATCTATCGCGCCACATCCCGGCCCGTTGAGATTGTGGCCGTGACCCAGGGCGCACGCGATATTCCCGCTTTCCTGCACCGGCGGTTTTCTCTGTGATCTATGGCCCCACGATGTCTCTCTTGATAAATCACCCAAGAGCTTTCCTTAGCTGCTGTGAAGCGTTTGTGGCTTCACCCCTTTTCGCATTGAAAATGCCAACAACATTTATGTTCCTGAGGAAACGGGTTTCCTTGTTGTTGATAAGGGCGGGATTTTTGTCGATGGCTTTGGCTATAAGCCATCGTTCCAAAAAATCAATGGAAGCGAGGCCGCCGCTGCCTTTTTTCCTATACCTTCCTTTCGGAGTTCGCATAGGAAGAAAGAATATGACAGGCATTCCCTTACTTTCGGAGCAGGCTTTATTGTATTTTTCCCTGTTTGACGGATTCAAAGCCTCACGAAGCATTGACAATTTACACGCCTGGCCAACGTAATATGGCGTGTATCCTTTGCCCGCGCGTATTGCAAAAACATAACAGCCGCATGCATCAGAAAGGCCAGACTCCCAATTTTCTAATTCTGGGTCTAGATCTGCCATCGACTGTTCAGTAATGATCTTCTTCTTTCCGTGGCGAGTAAGATCAAAAGGGCCAGCGACATCGAAGCGCATATATTAAAATCCTCATTTCAACCGGGGCAGAGGTCAGTTCCCCGCCTTGCCCGCCGTTTGCGCATCCTTGACTTTGAACGAAAACAGATAATTCTTCACGCTTCCATTCGTTTCTATGGGCATGAAGACGGATATTGTTTTGCCGATTAACGTGCTGGCGGCGGAATTATTGGGGAGCAGTTCTAGGACTCGGTATCCGCCTTCGGCGTTGCTCCATTCCACGTAGTCTGTCGGCACAATCAAGTCTTCCAAAGCTGCAGTCGGCGGAACAGTGGAGGGTGGTAGAGACGCTTCCTTGTCCTTGTATGCGACTCCTCTGTGGAATACCTTGTGCGATTTGCTCTCAACATCAACATACGACCATTGATTCCAGTCGACCTTCAGCGGACTATTCGACTTGTTTTTCAAGGTAAAGTTGATGCCCTTACGCGACACAACGAATACAACACTCAGAGTGTCATCGTCGTATGCGAGCGATTCACTTTCGACTGGCTTCACCATCGTGAATCGGTACTGCACCGGCTGCCACGATGCAAGCGCGGTCTCAACAGCCTTGAAAAAGTCTTCAGCCATGCGCCCGCCAGCGCCCCAAGAAAACGTCTGATTGGAATTATTCTCAATTACGAGAATCAGCCGCGAAGAAGTTTCCGACAAGGATTCAACATGGGCCTTGACGGCCAATCCCCCAAGAAGCAGCGGTAGCACCCGTGTGAAACGAGAATCGTCGGCGGTCAGCTTCGGAGGAGGTCAGTTTGTATTCATGAATCGCCGTGTGAACGGCGGCGTCATACAAAACACCCGCCGGAACTGGGAATGTTTTGTCCTTAGACCCTGCCACAGCGCACACTGGAAGCAGACCGAAGAGCACAACGATGAAAAGCAACGGCGTTGCTTTTTTCATCCCATGACCCCCTCCACGACAGGTCCCTGAGATCGTCTCCGAAGCTTCTTGGGAGGCGACCCGATTTGCTTGGCGGATAAGGATATCACGCGACAGGGAGGATACTTCGCGTCAGTTTTCCTCCGCGCACTCGGCGTCCTCTGCGGTTAAAATAACCCCATGGCGCAAGAGCTCAGTTTTGGCCCCTACGTTGACATCGAAAACGGCAAGAAGGTGGTTAAGGAACTCGTTTTCGGAGACGGCGTGCCCGAAGGCATCGTCATGACCACTCTTGACGCGGTCGTCAACTGGAATCGCAAGAACTCCATCTGGCCGATGACGTTTGGGCTCGCCTGCTGCGCGATCGAGATGATGTCGATGGGCGCGTCGCGCTTCGATATCGCGCGCTTCGGCGCCGAAGTGTTCCGGCCGTCGCCGCGGCAATCGGACCTGATGATTATTGCCGGCCGCGTCTCCAACAAAATGGCTCCCGTAATTCGCCAGCTCTGGGAGCAGATGCCGGAACCGAAGTGGGTGATTTCGATGGGAGCCTGCGCGACTTCCGGCGGCGTTTTCCAGAATTACGCGCTGGTGCAGAGCGTGAACCAGGTGATTCCCGTGGACATCTATGTCCCCGGTTGTCCGCCGCGTCCCGAGCAGTTGATCTACGCGATCACGCTGCTGCAGGAAAAAATCATGATCGAGCGCGGCTCGATGAAGAAGGCGTTGAATCTCGTCCCAAGAGGCGAGTAAGAAGATCGGGTGATCGGGTCATCGGGTCATCGAAAGTCAAAGGCTTTTGATCTTCGATCACCCGATGACCCGATGACCAGATCACCCGATCCGGTTTTCACTGTTTCATTCTTGTCGCCATCTGCCGTTCCGGCGGCGTCATCTGCTTCCAGATCGCGCTCAAATCTCTTTCCAGTATCTGATTGTTGGGATCCGCTCGCAGTGCCAGTGCAAACCATGAATACGATGTCGGCAGATCGCGCGGCACACAGTGGCCGGTGGCATACATGGTTCCGAAGGCGCTTCGGGCCTTGGCGCTGGATTTGTTTGAAGCGGCCTTCAGATATTTCACTGCCTGGTCACAGTTCTTCGGCGCGCCTCGCCCGTAGAGATAGGCCTCGCCTTTGCGGAAGTCTGCGGCCCCGGAGTCTGCGGCGGCGGGCGCGGGCAATTTGGAAGTCTTGGCCGAGGTCGCGCGAAGTTCGCGTTTCTCCGCACTCTTATCCCCCAGCGCGATCTTCGGAGTCACTCCCGGAGTCACCGGTTTCGCTTCGGACTTTGCGGCTGCGTCCGCGGTCTTCCGGCGAGGTTCGGGAGCAGCGCTTGCCTTTTCGGCATGGCTCTCCGGAGCTCTCGCTGCGGGAACCGCTGCCTGCGATCCGCCCGCATCAACCGCTGGAACCGCACTACTGGCGGCCGCTTTCGTCGATGGCTTTTCGGTCGAAGCCTCGCCGGCGTTCGACGTCGCGGCCTCCGGTTTTCGACTCTCCATAGCGCCGAGATAGTTTGTGTACGTCCACCAGCCCGCTACGCCCAATGCCGCCAGCAGCGCCACCAGCAACAGGATCCGCCGTCCGCTGGTCTTTGGTTGCTCGGGCTCAAAAAAAGAATCCGAACTGGAGAAAGACTTTTCCCGCAACGAGTCCATGCTGGGCGGATGCAGGCTCGGCGGATTCGATCTGGGCTGATTTGAACCGGTTTGATTTCCGCCAGGCTGATGCAGGCCCAGCATCGAGGGTCCGCTGATCGGCGGCGCCTGTTTGTTTGCGGGTCTGGTCGCGTTCTCCGCCAGGGAAGTCCGCAGCGGATCGGTCGCGTTCGCTATTTTCGGAAGGCCCGGTACGGGCGCGCCCGCTGGCCGCCGGACTTCGGTTCGAACTTCGGTTCGAGCTTCGAGCCGAGCTTCGAGTAAGGTGCCACACATTCCGCAAAAACGGAAATTGTCCGCATTATCCTCACCGCACTTCGGGCAGGTCACGAATGGTTCTCCGGAGGTCCTTTTCTAACAGTTTAACTCCTGCCGGGCAATGTCATTGCGCGCATCCGTTCATATTAGAATGCAGACGCCCGGTTTCCGCCCATGCCGAAAGCTTCTAAAGCCATGCCCGCGTCCGCCGCCCGGCGTTTCGAGGCCAGGCTCGAACGCCTGCGCTCAAGTCTCAACTGGATCGTGATCCGCGTGCCGTTCGGTGCCGCCAAACTCTGGGGGACGCGTGGGCAGATTAAAGTGAAAGGCGAAATCAACGGGTTTGCCTTCCGCACTTCGCTGTTTCCCACCCGAGAGGGGCAACACATTCTGCTGGTCAACAAGCGCATGCAAAAGGGAGCGCGAGCCGCGGAAGGCAGCGTTGCCCGTTTTCAGATTGAACTCGACTGCGAAGAACGCAGCGTAACCATCCCCGATGAGCTCAAGCGCATTCTCAGCCAGGGTTCTCTCAGCGAAGATCGCTCGCTTCGGCGCTGGTATGACGAGCTGAATCATTCCACACGCAGCGACATCGCCAAGTGGATCGTCGAACCCAAGAGCGCCGCAGCCCGCGTCCGTCGCGCGGAACAGATCGCGGAACGCCTGCTCGCCGTCATGGAGGCGGAACGGGAACTGCCTCCCGTTCTGCAACTAGCCTTCGCGCGCCATCCGCGCGCCCGCGAAGGTTGGGATTTGATGTCGGCATCACGCTGGCGCGCGCACCTGTTGGGCATTTTCTACTACAGAACTCCAGATGCCCAAGCCCGCCGCATCGACAAAATGCTCGATGACGCCACCGCGCTCGCCGAGAAGAAAATGAGCGGCAAGAAAAAGTAAGCGATATTCGGAGCGTGCTTTAGAGAAGGGAATCGGGATCTAGCTGCCGTTTTGATGGGGCGTCCCGAGACTGCGTCAGGAGCGTGATCGGTGCTTGTGAGTTCGCCGGTCCTCAAGCTCAATAGCAAGTCTTGTGTCCAAGCCGCCAACGCCACTTTTCTGCCTCTTTACTGCAATTTACTTTCGTCGTAACTCTTGTTGACACTGGGCACTCCGACAGCGTAATTATGTTCCCTCTGTATTTACCGGTGGTGATCTCTTGTTATGGCGTCCGGTGATTGCCCGGGCCCTTCCTGACGGACAGTGGGGAATCTGGCCGCTCGTACCAAAGAACACCATGATCGTTCCTTGTCCCAACCCGGCGTACGCCGAGGTGCGGATGCCCGCACTGGCGGGCAAATAGACCGTTCTTTCAGGAGAGTCACTTATGTCTCAAGATACACGTAGGATGTTTCCCGCTGTGGTGCTTGCTTGCCTGGCTGTTCTGCTGATCGCCGTGCCGGCGTTCTCGCAGCCCGCGAGTGGCGTCCGTACTTCTCAGATTCTGGGCGCTGAAGATCAGTCCAAGCAGATTGCCGTTACGTTCTGGCTCAACCAGCGCGACAAAGCTGGCTACGACGATCTGGTCCGCCAGATGTACGACCGAAATTCGCCCAACTACCATCACTGGCTCACGCTAAATGAGTACAAAACCCGGTTCGCGCCCACCGCTGGAGATCTGGCCATCGTTCGGCAGCATCTGGCGGCGAACAACCTCCATGTGGTTGCCTCCGACAAATTCAACCACAACGTGACCGCGCGCGGTACCGTGGCTGACGTGCAACGCGCGACCGGTGTGCAACTCAACCGCGTATTAGTGAACGGCGAGGTTCATCGCCTGCCCAGCTCGGAGGCGGTCATCCCCGGCGCCGCCGGCAAGCTGGTTTATGCCGTCCAGGGCCTCTCCGATTTGAAGTATCAGAACCATGCGAAGCGCCCGATCGACCCCGACACCGGCAAGCCCATGGCTATGGTCCCGCTGTCCCACGTTGGCCCGGCGCAGAAGTTCTATAACGCCAACTGCCTCCGCGGCACGCTGACGAAGGATTTCAAGACCCCGGGCGGCGGCCCCTACGCCATCTACTCCGGCGCGCGCTACGGCGGCAACATCAACCTCGGTCCCCCCAATCTTCCCCCCTGCGGCTACGACGCGCCGCAAGTAGACAAGGCGTACGGCCTCACTTCTCTATACAAAGAGAAGCTCGACGGCACCGGCCAAACCGTGGTCATCGTGGATGCCTACGGTTCCGACACGATTACGACCGATGCCAACACTTTCGCCGAGATCAACGGTCTTCCGCCGTTGACTGCAAGCAACTTCACCATCTACTACCCAACGGGCCCCACGAATTGCGGAGATAATACCTGTGGCTGGGATGTGGAGACTAGCCTCGACGTGGAGTGGTCGCACTCGGTCGCCCCGGGAGCCAACATTGCCCTCGTCCTGTCGGCCGACAACTCCTTTACCAACCTTGACCTCTCGCTGCTCTATGCCATCCAGACCGGGCTTGGTCCGGTGATCTCCAACAGCTACGGCCTCGAAGAGAGCATTCTAATATCCGAGGACCCCGCCGAACTCGCGGTTCAGAACAGCATCACTCAGTTGGCCGCCGCGCTCGGCGTATCGGCTAATTTCTCCAGTGGCGACGACGGAGACTTCTACAACCAGGTCGGAGTGACTACTGTTAATATGCCCGCGGCTGCCCCCTACGCGACCGGGATCGGCGGCACCAGCATGTTTCTCGGTCCCAACGATTCCATGAAGTTGCAGACGGGCTGGGGCAACAACTTGACCCGCATCGCCGACGTTACTCCCAATCCGCCCATCATCCCGCCGCTTCAGTTCGGCTTCTACTTTGGAGCCGGTGGCGGCACCAGCGCTGTTTGGCCGAAGCCCTCTTACCAGGGGAGCTTGCCCGGCAACTGGCGGCTCGTCCCAGACATCGCGTACCTGGCTGATCCCTACACCGGCGTCGAGTTCATTGATACCGAAGGTGGACAACAGTTCATCGGAGTCGTCGGCGGAACTAGCCTCGCCTGCCCCATGTTCTCGGGCATGTGGGCCATCTCCACTCAGGCGGCCGGCACATGGCTCGGCCAGGCTGCTCCGATTCTTTACGGTCTGCCTGCCGATGCGATCACCGACGTGATTGCCCAGAACGGGCCTAACAACGTCAGCGGCACCACCTACAGCCCGCCCGCTCCTCCCGTCTACTACTCGCCTGCGGAACTGGTGGCTCCGTTGGAAAACACCGCTGATTTCGTAAGTTTGCTTTACAACGGTACCTCTACCCGTTGGTACGCGATCAGCTTCGGCACCGACAGTTCGCTGACGACGGGTCCAGGATGGGACAACGTTACCGGATTAGGCACTCCGAACGGCGTCAACTTCGTCACGGCCGTGGCCGCGGCAAAGTAACCGAACCACAAACCAGAGCAGGCCGGAGCCACGCCGGCCTGCTTTTTGTGTGCCGAACATGTTCGACAGCTTGGGGGTGGAAGTCCCCTGCTCAACCTGGTGGAGGTGAAGAGCTAGAGAAGCGCAAGGGCGTCGTCGCAAGGCGGGGTCTGAAAGAAGCGTGGA
>Ga0182014_10008604_pt1 | contig 10380 bp, 7 predicted proteins | sample 612S2DmetaG_FD_120489 | JGI IMG/M metagenome (GOLD analysis project Ga0182014, IMG submission 120489) | Permafrost microbial communities from Stordalen Mire, Sweden - 612S2D metaG | ecosystem: Environmental > Terrestrial > Soil > Wetlands > Permafrost | place: Sweden: Stordalen | collected...
AAGGGAGCGTTAGTTGGCGATTGAATAGGTTATTTCCACACAGGCCCTTACTCCCGCGTCTTGAGCGGTCAGCGCCGCAATTCCGGCGTGACGCGATCTATTACATCGCTCCAGTCGCCGGGACGCTTCTGCCGGAAAAGTCTCATGCCGGGATACCAGGGCGTGTCCTCGCGATCCAGCATCCAGCGCCAGTCGGAGGCATAAGGGAGCAGCAGCCACACAGGTTTCCCCAGCGACCCTGCTAAGTGGGCCACCGCCGTATCGATCGTGATCACTAAGTCCAATTCGGAGATCACTGCCGCCGTCTCGCCGAAGTCAATCAACTCCTCCGATAGACTTACCATGCCGTCCGGAATGTGCGCCGCGGCAGGCCCAACCTGCAAACTCCAACACTGAACGTTGGGCTGACTTGCGAGGCGCAGAAAGAGGCGGGCGGGTATGGATCGATCGGCACTGTTGTGGCAACTCGGATTGGCCGCCCAAACCACACCGGCGCGCTTCCGTTCCGTCCTCAAACGGGCCGCCCACTTGGCTCTCAGGGCGGCGGGAATCGAAAAGCCGGCCGGAGGAGGAATCGAATCCAGTTCCGTGCCGAATCGCCGCGGCAGGCTCATCAGCGGGCACTGCACGTCGAACTGCGTGCCCACGGTAAGTGCGTTGACGATGGGATATTCGCCGTCCATCCAGGTCATCAGGCGTCCCAGGTGGGGAAGGACTTCGAGAATCACGTCGCCGCCGGCATTCCGTACCAGCGGCGCATAGCGAGCGAATTGAATGCCATCGCCCGCGCCCTGCTCGCCATAGATCAGAATGCGGCGTCCGTTCAGCGGCTCGCCGAGCCACAACGGCTGCCGGAATTTACGCCGCTGTTCGGCGAATTGCGCCACCTGCCATCTCCACTCATACTCCTGAAAGCCTTCCCGCAATCGGCCGGCGCGCAAGAGCGTTACCGCCAGGTTGAAATGCACCGCCGGGTCGTCCGGTCGCGCCGCGCAGACCCGCCGGAAGTACTGTTCGGCGCGAGCCAGGTCGCCGCTATCCCGGTAAGCTACTCCCAGGTTAGAGAGCAGCTTCGGGTTGTCAGGCAGGCGCGCCTCTAGTGCGTGCAGGTAACTAAGTGCCTCGTCATACCGGCCTTGGTTGTACAGCGCGACAGCCCGGTCCCACAGGGCTTTGACTTCAGGGGAGGCTTTCATGAATCCATGGCCGCACGTAGACGGCTTTCGGCCGCGGCGTTCCAGTAGGCGCACTCAAGCTGCAGGAACACCGAGGTATACGGAATCGTCATGTCGGTCTTCAGGATCAGAACCCGGAAAGCGCGGCCGGCCCGATCCAGCATGGCGATGATTTCATCGTGGGGTGCTGCCTTCCACTGCAGGCCGTCGAGCAGCGTGCGCAGATGTTGGCGGTATGCCGATACGCCGGGCGCGTCGCTCTCGTCGACGAAATCCAACTCGCGATCCACATAGACCACGGGCGTCACATGCCGCGATGCCGCCAGGATTTCGAGCGTCTCCCGCACGGCATCGAGTTGCCCGGCGCCGGTCACCAGCGTCTCCACGCCCGGAGCGGCTTGCGCGGGGTAGGCGGAGTCCACCACGGCGATCCAGTTGCGATGGCCGTAGAGCGCCAGCCGCTCGCGAAGTGCCGCTTGCCACGCCGAACTCATGGCGCGCTCCGGGTGGTGCTTGACTTTGAGGTGGACGCGCGCACCACCAGTTTGGGCTCCAACAGGGTTGTGGTGGGACGCGCGGCGCGGCCATTCGAGAGCAGCGCCAGCGCCATCCCGGCGGCCCGCTCGCCGATGGCGTCGCTCTGCTGGTCCACGCTGGTCAGCGGCACGCGCAGGAATCCGGCGTAGGTCACGTTGCCGCAGCCGGCGATGGCCACGTCTTCGGGCACCCGCAGTCCGGCGTCGAGAACGGCGTTCATGGCTCCCATGGCGGTCGGGTCGTTATAGCAGAAGACGCCGTCGGGCGGAGGGTTGAGCGCCAACAGGCGCCGCATGGCGTGGAAAGCGGCCGCGTCACCGGCATCGTCTCCGTGGCGCATCTCCACGTATTCGGCAGGCAGTGCGATGCCCCGTTCGCGCAGGGCGGTGCGGTATCCAGCCAGGCGGCCCAGCGCGGTGCTCACTTCCGGCCCGCCGATGTGGGCCGGGCGGCGGCATCCGGCGTCCACCAGGTGAGCGGCCACCATGCGTCCGATGTTTTCGTCGTCCACGCCCACGAAATTTGCATCCAGGCCGGCGAAATGGCGGTCGATCAAAATGTAAGGCGTGTTCTGCGCTTCGATATGCCGAAAGCTTTCCGCGGTCCCCTGGGCGGACGCCACGATGAGCGCGTCCACGCGGCGCGCCAGCAGGCGGTCGATCTCCTGCCGTTCGAGTTCCGGGTCGGATTCCGACGATGCCAGCACCAGGCTGTAGCCCTGCGCGCGCAATACCCGACCGAGCGCCTTGGCCACCTGCCCGAAAAAGGGATGCACCAGATCGGGCACTACCAGTCCGACAATGTAGCTGCGCCCCGTCACCAGGGCGCGCGCCGCGAGATTGGGGCGGTAGTCCAGTTCCTCCATGCGGCGCAGCACGCGCTTGCGCGTGGCTTCCGAAATGTCGGGATGGTTGCGCAGCACTTTGGAGACGGTGACCACCGAGAGTCCCAGGTCTCCTGCAATGTCCTTGAGGCGCGACCCCATTCAACGCTAATGTATCGCGTTTGATGGTGCGTCAGAGCCGCGAACGTTAGTGCGCGTTAGAATCGCTGACAATCCTAACGCTCCCTGACGGTCGCGGCTCTGACTGGTGTACATCGCCCGAAATAAGCTGGTGGGGCAGGCAATCTTGCCTGCAGCCGCCTTTCCAGGCGGCTTTCCAGGCGGGCGGCAAGCGTTCGTGTCCCGAAAGAGCCGGCTGAAAGCCGGCCGCAGCCAAGATTGGCTGCCCCACACGCAATCCGCCCCCCCCATTGCCCCAAAACGGATAAGCACGCCCGCCCCGCGTTTGGCTTGACGGGGAAAGGTCCACGTGATAATAGTTAACGTTTACTAAAAGGGAAACGCATGCTCGCCGGTCCCATGTCGATACCGCGGCGCAGACTCCGGAGCGGAGCGCTGATGCCCGCCATCGGCCTGGGAACGTTCGGCTCCGACCATGTTTCGGCGGACCAGGTGGCGGCCGCGGTGGAGGACGCTCTTGCCATCGGCTATCGGCACATCGATTGCGCCTCGGTCTACGGCAACGAAGCGCGCATCGGGGAAGCTCTGGCCGCGGCGCGGCGTTTTGGACTGCGGCGCGATGAATTGTGGATCGTCTCCAAGCTGTGGAACGACAAGCACTCCGAGAGCGACGTGATTCCATCGTGCCGGCAATCGCTGGCCGATCTCGGGCTCGAATTCCTGGACATGTACCTGGTCCACTGGCCGTTTCCCAATTTCCATCCGCCGGGATGCGCCGTCAATTCGCGCAGTCCCGAGGCGCGCCCGTACATCCACGAGAATTTCATGCGGACGTGGCGGCAAATGGAAAAACTGGTGGACCTGGAATTGACGCGCCACATCGGCACGTCCAACATGACCGTCCCCAAACTGCGGCTGCTGTTGCGCGACGCGCGCATCCCGCCGGCGGTGAATGAAATGGAGCTGCATCCCCACTTTCAGCAGCCCGAGCTGTTCGATTTCGTGCGCGCGAACGGTATCGAGCCGGTGGGCTACAGTCCGCTGGGATCGCCGGGACGTCCGGAGCGCGACCGCACGCCGGGAGATACCGTCGACCTGGAAGATCCGGTGATGGTCGATATCGCGCGGCGTCTGGGCGTGCATCCGGCGTGGGTGGCCATTCGCTGGGCGGTGCAGCGCGGGCAAACGCCGATTCCGTTTTCCACCAATCCGCGCAACTATAGGGCGAACCTCGCGGCCGCGGCGGGCCAACCGCTCAGCCACGCGGACATGGCCGCCATCGCCGGCATCGACCGCAATTGCCGGCTGATCAAAGGGCAGGTTTTCCTGTGGAAGCAGGGGCAAACCTGGGAAGATCTGTGGGACCTCGACGGAGCGATCGAACAATGACAGGCGCATACTTACCGGGCAACAGCACCGTGGAACTGCGCGACGCGCCGGTTCCCGAACCGGGCCACGGCGAAGTGCTGCTGCGCATGAAGGCCTCCACCATCTGCGGGTCGGATATCCGCTGCATTTACCATGAGCACCTGGGCAAGGGGCCGGAAGGCTACCAGGGCGTGATCGCGGGCCACGAACCGAGCGGCCGGATTGTGAAGGCCGGGCCCGGCTGCCGGCGGTTCGGCGTGGGCGGCCGCGTGATTGTGTATCACATTTCCGGGTGTGGCGTGTGCAACGATTGCCGGCGCGGCTACATGATATCCTGCACCAGCGAGCGCTATCGGCGCGCCTACGGCTGGCAGCGCGATGGCGGCATGGCCGAGTTCCTGCTGGCCGAAGAGAAGGACCTGATCCACCTGCCCGACGAGCTCACTTACGGCGATGGCGCGCAAGTGGCATGCGGCTTCGGGACGGTTTACGAAGGGCTCCGCAAGGTGGGGATCAGCGGCGACGACGATGTGCTGATCACCGGACTGGGGCCGGTCGGCCTGGCTACCGCCGCGCTGTGCCGGAAACTGGGAGCGCGCCGGATTATCGGTATCGACGTGGTGGAGGAGCGCATCCAACTGGCGCTCACGCTGGGTCTGTGCGATGAAGCGTTGCGCAGCGGGCCCGATAATGTCGCCGAAGTTCGCAGTCTGACCGGCGGCCGCGGGGTGGAGCGCGCCATCGATTGCTCGGCTAACGACGGCGCGCGCTCGACGGCTATCCGCGCCACTCGCAAGTGGGGCCGCATCGTGTTCCTGGGCGAGGGCGGCAGAGTGGAATTCAATCCGTCGCCCGATATCATTCACGATCAGAAGACGATCTACGGTTCCTGGGTGACGTCCACCTGGTTGATGGAGGAACTAGTGGAGCGGCTGGTGCGTTGGAACCTGCACCCGGCCGACCTGGTGACGCACCGCTTCTCGCTGGACAACGTGGCCGAAGCGTATGCCCTGATGTCGTCCGGCAAGTGCGGTAAGGTAGCGGTTTGTTTTGACGAGGAGTTGCAATCATGAAAATTAGCAGACGAAGTGCCCTGGGGATGCTGGCGGCAGCACCGGCGTTGCGGCGCGCCGCGGCGCAGACACCCACTTTCGACATCCACAAAGGCCCGTTCGCGGGAACTCGCGAATCGCTGAAGGCCTACCGCGTCCCCGACTGGTTTCGCGACGCGAAATTCGGCATCTGGGCGCACTGGGGGCCGCAATCGGCGCCCGAGCAGGGCGACTGGTACGCGCGCAATATGTATATCGAGGGCAATGCGCAGTATAAGTGGCACCAGCAGAATTTCGGGCATCAATCGAAGGTGGGCTTTAAGGATGTGATTCCCACGTTCAAGGCCGAGAAGTTCGATCCGGAACACCTGATGGATCTTTATCAGAAGGCCGGCGCGAAGTACTTCGTGAGCATGGGGGTCCATCACGACAACTTCGATATGTGGAACTCCAAACACACGCGCTGGAACGCGGTGAACATGGGGCCGAAGAAGGACGTGGTGGGGTTGTTTCGCCAGGCGGCCCTGAAGCGCGGCCTGAAATTCGGGGTGAGCGAGCACTTATGGATCAGCTATAAGTGGTTCGGCACGAGCCACGATTCCGACAAGGCCGGAGCGTATGCGGGCGTGCCCTACGACGGCGTCGATCCCAAGAATTATGACTTGTACCACGACTTGGCGAAGGATTATCCGCAGAAATTCTCGTGGGACGATGCGGAGATTCCCGAAAGCTGGAAGCGCCACTGGTACGACCGGATCAAAGACCTGGTCGATAACTACCATCCCGACCTTCTGTACACCGATGGCGCGCTGCCGTTCGAGGATTACGGTCTCAATCTGGTAGCGCACCTGTATAACTCCAACCCGCAAGCGGTCTACAACAGCAAGAGGAAAGAAGATTGCGAGCAAGGCACGTGCGTACTCGATTTCGAACGCGGACTAGCGGACGGAATCAGCGCCAACCCGTGGCAGACCGATACGTGCGTGGGTCAGTGGCACTATAAGCGCGACATCACTTACAAGACTCCCAAGACGGTGATCGATATGTTGGTGGATATCGTGAGCCGCAACGGGAATCTGCTGCTGAACTTTCCGCTGCCGGGCTCGGGCGAGCCGGATTCGCGCGAGCTGGCGATTCTCTCGGAAATTACCGCCTGGATGGCCGTGAATAGCGAAGGCATCTACGGCACGCGGCCGTGGAAGATTTTCGGCGAAGGTCCGGGCGCCGCGCAAAAGGGCGAAGGCCGTTTCAACGAGAATGGCCGCAAGGCGCTGTCGCCGCAGGATGTCCGCTTCACTACCAAGGGCAAGACGCTGTATGCCTTCGTGATGGACTGGCCGGGCGCGCAGGCAGTGGTTCCCTCGTTAGTCAACGGCGCGGGTAAGATTGAGAATGTGGAACTGCTGGGCCACCGGGGCAAACTGAAATGGACGCAGGACGCGAGCGGCCTGAAAGTGGAAATGCCGGCGGAGAAGCCCAGTGAACACGCCGTCGCGCTGAAGATCGCGATGGCGTAAGGAGATTGAACGTGACACGCAGGGATTTGTTCAAGACCAGTCTGGCCGTTCCGGCAGCGGTGGTAGCGGCGGAGACCGCGTTCTCGGGAGAAGCTCCAGCACAGACCCAGCCGCCCGCCACCGCGGCTTCGGGCGGCGGCCGGGAACGCCTCCTGCTGGATTTCGGTTGGCGTTTTCACTTCGGCCATGCCACCGACATGGCGCGCGACTTCGACTTCCGCGGCAATTTTTCCAAGACCGGAAACTTCGGCGCGGTGAGCACGCTGTCCTTCGACGACAGCGACTGGAAAGCCGTCGATCTGCCGCACGATTGGGCCATCGAACTACCCTTCCAGAACGATCCGGCCCTCTCCAGCAAGGGCTTTTATCCGCTGGGCCGAGCCTATCCCGCGACCAGCGTCGGCTGGTATCGCCGCATTTTCGAGCTGCCTGCCTCCGATGCCGGTAAGCGCATCACCATCGAATTCGACGCGGCTTACCGCGAGGCCACGGTCATCTTCAACGGCTTCTATATCGGCCGCCACATCGGCGGGTACGATCCGTTCAGCGTCGACGTCACGGATTTCGCCACGCCGGGCGGAAACAACGTGCTGCTGGTCCGCGTGGACGCCACGCAAAGCGACGGCTGGTTCTACGAGGGCGCGGGCATTTACCGCCACGTCTGGCTGGTGAAGACCAACCCCCTGCACGTGAAGAAGTGGGGCGCGTTCGCGCGAAGCGAGGTGCGGAACGGCGAGGCCACGGTAAAAATTCGCACGGAACTCGAGAATCACGGCAAAGCCACGCCGAATGCGCGCGTCACATCGACCATCGTCGACCCCGCGGGCAAAGTGGTGGTCAAAGCGGTGAGCGCGCCACAATCCATCGCCGACTGGGGCGAGTTGGTCACCGAGCAGCAAGTAGTGGTGAGGACGCCGGCGCTGTGGTCGCTCGAAGAGCGCAATTTATACAAGCTGGTCACCGAGGTGGATCACGGCGGTGCTGTCGCCGATCGGTACGAGACGCCGTTCGGAATCCGCACGTGTACCTTCGATGCCGAGAAGGGCTTCTTCCTCAATGGCAAATCCGTCAAGCTGAAAGGCACTTGCAACCATCAGGACCACGCCGGCGTGGGCGCTGCGCTGCCCGATGCGGTGCAATATTTCCGCGTGCGCAAGCTGCAGGAAATGGGCTGCAACGCGCTGCGGACGTCGCACAATCCGCCCACCCCGGAACTCCTGAATGCCGCCGATGAACTGGGCATGCTGGTGTTCGACGAAACCCGCATGATGTCGTCGAACCCCGAAGGCCTGGCGCAGCTCGAAAACCTGGTGCGCCGCGACCGCAACCATCCGAGCGTCTTCATGTGGTCGCTGGGCAACGAAGAAGGCATGGCTGGCACCGACAAGGGCTTCCTCATCCTCAGCGAGATGAAAGCCGTGAGCACCAAGCACGATGGTTCGCGGCTGGTCTCCATGGCGCCCAACGGCGGCAATAATATGGGCAAGTTCGGATTCGCCGCGCTCGACGTGCAGGGCTACAACTACGCCGACCCGGCGGCCGATGCCTATCACAAGGCCAATCCCAAGATCCCCGTGATGGGCACCGAGCAGGTGAGCGCGGTGGCCACGCGCGGCATCTACGTGGGCGACTACAAACTCGGTTACGTCGGGTCGTACGACCCGTATACCACCACCGGCCGCGCTTCCTGCGAGGGCTGGTGGAGCTTCTGCAACGCGCGGCCGTGGCTGGCCGGCGGCTTCATCTGGACGGGCTTCGACTATCGCGGCGAGCCTTCGCCCAACGGGTGGCCCAATATCAACTCGCAGTACGGCATTATCGACATGTGCGGCTTCCCCAAGGACAGCTTCTTCTACTTCCAGTCGTGGTGGACGTCGAAGCCGGTGCTGCATCTTTTTCCGCACTGGAACTGGCCGGGACTGGAGGGGCAGGAGATCGCCGTCTGGGTGCATTCCAACCTGGACCGGGTGGAGTTGTTCCTCAACGGGGCGAGCCTTGGCGCCAAGGACATGAAGAAGGATTCGCACCTGGCGTGGAACGTGAAATACACTCCCGGCGCGATTGAGGCGCGCGGATTCAAAGACGGTAAGCAGGTGCTGACGGCGAAGCGCGAGACCGCGGGGCCGGCGGCGAAGCTGGTGCTTACCGCGGACCGCAAGGAGGTTTCCGCCGATGGCGAGGACGTGGCCATGTTCGCGGTGGAGGTCGAGGACGCGCAGGGCCGCACGGTCCCCACAGCCGATAACGAAGTAAGCTTCCGCGTTTCGGGCGAGGGCCGGGTGATGGGCGTGGGCAACGGCGACCCGACGAATCACGAACCGGACCCGGGCAGTTCGCGCAAGGCATTCTGCGGGCTTTGCATGGCGGTGGTGCAATCCAGCAAGTCGGCGGGAAATATCACGGTGGAGGCCAGTTCGCCGGGGCTCGCCGCATCGAGTGTCACGATCGCGTCGAAGGCGGTGAAGCTGCGCCCGCAGGTGGCGGGGTGGGAGCGCGAGGTCCCGGCAGGTACGGGGATCACGGGCTTGTGGAGGGCTGGCGGTCAGGTCTTCACGTTCCACCAGGATGCGAGCGGTCTCACGGGGAGCGTTGAAGGTGGTGGCCGCGGCGGCGGCGGCGACACGCCGGCCCCGATCCAGGACGGAAAGGTAGACGGCGCGAGCATTTCCTTTACCGCGGCTAATATCACCTATACGGGCACCGTGCAGGGAGACAGTATCGAGTTGCAGCGTTCCGGTGGAGGCAGGGGGCGTCGTGCGCCGGAGACGCCTGCCGGTCCGCGCCCGGTTGTGGGTCCGCCGCCGGATGGTTCGGACCCCTCAAACGCCGGTTTCTTCGGACTTGGGGGCGGGCCACAAGCGCCCGCGCCGTTGGTCCTGCATCGCACGAAGCGGTAGACGCGTCGGGCTGGGCCGGGCGGTGCTCGCCTGCCGGTCCGCCCAAACAGAATAGAGGGCAGGCGAGCACCGCCTGCCCCACCTCGGGAGTCATCTCAGGTCTGACCGAGAATTCAAGAAGTTACGAGCATTTCTTGAGAGCACGCCTCCCGCGCCAGCGCCGCTGGAGGGCAAGCTCAACCACAATGCCACTTACTTTGCCCAAACGTGGAATTCTGCATTTGTTGTGGGGCAGCCAATCTTGGCCGCCCCACGAATAATGCAGAATTCCGCCTCTGCCAAAGTAAGTGACATTGAAGCTCAACCATGCCCCACCTTGGATTGCCCGGCCGCAGTAAAGCGTCTCTTTCTTTTCTTTAGCGCTACCGTTGTCCGGCGCGCAATGCACCTTTCGCCCTGTTAGAATCGTTCCTTACCCGATGAGCACGGAAAAGAAACGTCTCTTCATTGGCCCCGATGGCGCCAATCTGGTTTTCACCTTCATCCTGGTCAGTTCGTTGTTCTTCCTCTGGGGAGTTTGCAACGGCATGATCGACGTGATGGACAAGCATTTCCAGGAGGAGCTCAACCTCAACAAGGCGCAATCGGCCTGGGTGCAGTTTGCGCACTATCTCGGCTACTTTCTGATGGCCATGCCGGCCGGTTGGCTGGCCAGCAAGCTGGGTTATAAAGCCGGCATCATCGCCGGGCTCCTGCTGGTAGCCGTGGGCGGATTCTGGTTCATCCCGGCCACGCACATCAACTCGCTGGTGCATCAAGGCGCCGTATCGCCCACGTCCGCGTTTGTGGGATTCCTCGCGGGCGTCTGCATCATCGCCACCGGCCTCACATTCCTGGAGACCATCGCCAACCCCTACACCACCGTATTGG
>Ga0182014_10008605_pt1 | contig 10380 bp, 8 predicted proteins | sample 612S2DmetaG_FD_120489 | JGI IMG/M metagenome (GOLD analysis project Ga0182014, IMG submission 120489) | Permafrost microbial communities from Stordalen Mire, Sweden - 612S2D metaG | ecosystem: Environmental > Terrestrial > Soil > Wetlands > Permafrost | place: Sweden: Stordalen | collected...
GCAGATAGCGGCCGTACTGGAAGAAAAGCGCGGAGAGACCAGGATCGGCTTCACCCGCGCGCACAGCCTTGCGCCGTTGGTCGGTCGGCATGCGCTCTGCTGCCGGGCTCGTGCCCAGGTTGATGGACATGCGGCGATAGAGGGCCTGGTGGTCTTCAACGTGCGCGGTGCGGAGTTGAGCGTAGGTCTTGTTCCGCAGGGACTGAAGGGTTTGCACGGTGCGGGCCGCTGGATCGACGCCACGGAAATTGGTGGCGATGGCGACCAGCACAGTTACACTATCGGCATTGCTCACATGCAGGGCGCCGTTGTTCGCCACGATGCTGCCGCCATCGGCAATCACGCGAACGCGCGCTTGAAACGCCGCGCCCTGCCTGCCGTTGCTGTGCATGTGTTCGAATGCGTCACCCTTGAGAACCAGGGTGTCATCGCCCTCGACAGTTACGTCGCCGGGAAGCGCTAGATTCGCAAAACCGAGGTCGCAGTTGATCGAGGCGGGTTGATTGCAGGTGAGATGCGTGACCAGCGCATTGGCAGGGTTGGAAGAAAAGACCTCGCGCCGGAAGCGGAGCTTGCCGCTGGTGTAGTCGACATGCGCAATGGCTTCGTCGAGGCTGAGAGAGCGGCGATAACGCTGTGCGGACTGATTGCCGGTGAAGGCCATCTGGAGCGAAGCCATGGGCAAGTGCGTACCGAAGGACGCGGGCCTGCCAAGAAGATGCTTCTGGCAAAGTTCGACGCCCTCCGCGTATTTGCCGTCGAACATGAGTTGACGAATACGGGGAAGGTTTTCGAGCGCCGTCGGACTGACATCGGTGTCGCTGGGTGCGCCGGACCAGACGGTGGATTCAGTCAGATCGATGCGCTCGGCCGCCACGCCGCCGTAGACCATGGCCCCGATACGTCCGTTGCCCAGTGGCACGGCTTCCATCCAGCGTGTGGCGGGGCTTGCAAACCAGAGTTCAGCTTCCTTCTTTGGCTCATTGGCAATTGCGCGCAGGGATTGAGACGGAAAAGCGGCCAGAGCGACAGAACCTAACACAAACTCGCGTCGTGTCGACGTCATTTCGAATCCTTTCGGGACTTTATGTTGCGCCAGAAGAGAAGCTACTTCCAGCGCACTTCGAGCAGGGTTGACGCGGAGGGCTGCAGTTCGACGTTCAGCGCGGCGTTGGCCTGCTTGAGCACTGTTCCGGTCGCGACATCGATCACAGTGAGGGACGGCACATTCGCAAGGGCTTTGTCGATGCGATCAAGCGGCAAGGTGAAAGTGCGCGGCAGCTTTTCATCATAGTTGAACAGCGCGACGTAAGCGCCATGAGCGGAAGTGCGCACAAACACATCGGCAGCCCTGTCGCCGGTATCGCCTTCGATGGGACGGAAAGTCTTCTCTTCCGCAGCGACCGCGAACCAGGGGCGATTGCTGTAGACGGACTGCGCCAGTTCCCTGCCCCTCGGATCGTCGGCTAAACGGCTGCTGTCAAGGATCATGCCGCCGCTGATGATGGCGGAAAGGAGCCGGCTCTTGCCTTCCTCCGCGTTGCGCGCGCCCTGGTCCGCCTTGTCGCCGAGGACGACGTGGTCTGGATCGGTGATATAGAGATTCTTGCCCGTCCACCAGCCATAGGTGAGTGAGTTGAGCATGTATTCGGTCGACTGATCGCCACCGCCGATATGGCCCTTGGTGTCACAGGAGAGACGCCGCGCATGTCCGTAGCCGGACGGAAAAAGCGGAGCGATGGAGAGGCTGAGAAACATCTTGCTTCCGGCCTCGCCGGCGATCTGCTTCATCCCCAGGTTATAAGCTTCAATGCCGGTCTGAATTGCGGGGTCGAAGTGAACTCCCTCCAAAGCGCCGTGGGAGAGAAAATCGAGTTTGAGATAAGTGAAGCCGAGTTTCTGAAATTCCGCCAGGAAATACGTGGCGCGGGCCTTCGCTCCGGGATGCGACGGATCAATGGCCAGCCCTCCATCCACCTTGGGGAGTAACGAGCCATCGGGCGCCTTGAGCAGAATGTCCCGATAGCGATACTTCATTCCGGTGCCTTCGACATAGGCATCGAGATCGTCCGACCAATAGGCGAAGGGAGTCCAATAGATGCCGGGCTCGAAGCGCGTTCCATCCGTTCCGCGCATCGCTTTGATCTCCTCAACCGCTTCGGCAAGTTGCACGGCATCGAGGTTCGACCAGAAGGCATCGAGATTGATGTAGATGACCTTGTTCCGCGAAAAGCCCTGCGGCACCAGCGTGTCTCGCACAAAGGCGGCAGCGCCCAGGTAGCGATGGTGGTTGATCTTGTCGGCATAAGCGGCCCAACTGTTCCATCCCATCGGCGCGCCCGCGGCCCATTTCAGAGCCGGCTGGATGGCCGCGTTGGCTGCTCCGTAGGCTTCCAGCCCGTCGCGCCAATCGGCAAAGGAACCGATGAAGATGCGGGGGGATTTCACGTCTTCACCACGCACGATGCCGTGCGGAACGGTGTCGTGCGTATCTGTGCGCACGCCGGTTGGCGAAGCGATGCCGCCGTAGAGATCGAGGCTCGTGATCTGCCCATCTGTAACGCCGGCTTCGATTGCCGTCTTCCAGGTGTCGTGGGTGATGGAGCCAAGGACCAGGGCCTGGCGGGTCGCATTGTCGTAGATGGCCGTTACTTCGTTGCTGGTCACCGTCTGGCCAGGCTTGATGTCCGCAATGGCGATGCTGTTGTAGCGGAACCACATGTCGTTGTCGAAGGGCACGTGAAGCACACGCAAGGACTTGGCTTGCCCCACGCCAATGATGCCTGCGCCCTTGAGCACGACAGGGTCGAAGTGCCGCGTTCCAAGCGGCGCTCCTTTGGAGACGAGTTCGGCCTCGATGGCGATTGAAGGCTGGTTGCCGTAGAGCCAGATGTGCTGAAGGAAGTCCGGCAGTCCCGGCGCCGTGCTGCGAATGGTGTACACCTCGACGGCCTCGACGCCATGCAAATGCCGAGGCTTGTCGAGTGCGTGCGTCGCGTAGGTGGTCGTCGAAACTTCGCGTCCGTCGTCCAGCACAGCGCTGCTGCTGAGGCCAAGCAGTTTATTTCCGTCGGCCCACTCGACATCCATCGTGCCCGTCGCGCGGTGATAGCGGACAACAACGGATGGATGATGGAAAGTGAACTCGGTTTCAGAGCGAGATGAGATTGCCTCGCCATTCGCCGCGCAGGCTACGTAAAGAGCGAATGCAGCCGTAGCCATCGCTGCGGAAAATGCCGCTGTCCGCTTCAGACCCAGAGCTTTTTTCATGAGGTCTCCTACGTAATACTCCAATCAAGACGCCGGCCCCAGTGAACAGCGTGGTCACTGGCCCAGGTTTGCGATGTAGCTGTGGTACGTTTGTCCGGTGACTCCGGCAATCGGAGGGGGAGCAACGTGCGAGCGCTTATCTGTTTCGATTTTTGGCCATTGAAGTGCGTCGAAGGTCTTACGATACGGGTTTTGAGCGCTCAAAAATTGTCAATCGCGCCGCGTGAGATTGTCAAGACACTTCTCGCCTTCTTTTAAAGTCCATGGTTTTATCGCTGTACGAGACCATCTCCGCCCGATCCCGGCTCAATCGGCGAGGATTGGGCGAAGCGTGGCAAGGGGCTGGTTCGGATTCAAATAGGCATTCAAACCAGATTTGGCGCGGACCGCACGGCAATGGAGTGATCTGGACCCGCCTCGGGGAGGCGCCAACCCTACTTTCTCCGTGATCCGGAGAATTCGCCGTCGCTACTTTTCCTGCGCCGAGGGTTTCCTTTCCCAACTGTCGTAGGCGGTTGCCGCAATGCCGACCATCGTTTTATGGATATATTGCTCGACGATATCGCCATCTCGTTCCTTGATAAAGTCGATGATGCGCCGATACGCGGGAAAATCCTTGGACCACAGCGATGCGCTCTGGCCGCTGACAATTGCCCTGATGCGCACGAACGCGAAGAACGGCGGGAGGATTCGGTACGACTGGTCGATCAGGTACGGGTTCTCCGACAACCGGCAGAGCTCCAGGTGAAATGCCAGATTGGCGTCGAGCAGCACCGCAACATCGTCTTTCTCGGCCGAGCGCCGCATGGTCTTGAGGGCCTGCTCGAGCCTGGAAGTATCGCAGCCCCTCTCGGCTGCAAGTCTTGCCGCGAGTCCTTCCATGGCTCCGCGTAACTGATAGATATGCTTGACGTCCTCTGCATCCAGGCTCACAACGCGCGCACTTCGGCCGAGCGCCTTGGTCACGAAGCCATCCTTGGCTAAAATGTTGATGGCTTCGCGGATGGAACCTTGCGAAACTCCAAGCGACCTTCCCCACACCCCTTCGACAATCTTCTCGCCAGGCCGCAGCACACCTTTCACAATTTCCGCGCGAAGCCGCTCAGCCAAGGTGTGCTTGAGCAGAATCACATCGCCGTTCTCGGACCGCTTCGTCTTTCTCATGGGTGCGCCTCATCCATCCTTACTGTCGCTTACCGGACTGCCCAGGGCACTTCGCTTGGATGCCCCGCAATTCTCACGCGCAGACCTGCCTGAGTCCAAACATCCACGGATGAGAGCGATGCCACAATGACTGGCTCTTTCTCGCATCGTCCGAGGTGAGATCTCCTGGAGATCAATGCCACTGGAGCGCATAGGCCGCAGAGCATCATCATTGTGGAATCGCTGTACCTCTGGGATTCGTTGCGCCTGTGCGCGGTTTTGATGTTGGTGGAATTCTATCGGGCGCAGAGCGTGGATTTCAAGCGCTTGAATGTTAGCACGACAGAATATATCCGCGCAGGGGCTCAGGAAACTGCAAAGCGCGCGTGATGGTCTTTTGTTCAAGAGAACGACGGCCACCCCCAATACTGGCGCAAATGGTCTGAGTCGCGGTCAAGGGCTTCATGCACCTGACCCGGTTCTGGTCAGCGGAATCAATCGACTGTTCCATTATTTTAAGCGCTCATTATGCGAAATAGTCCAAAAAAATAGCCAATTACGTGATATAAGAGAAATTTGAGCGTTTATATGGAGATCGCAGCGCTGACTTCGCCGGTCGTCAAGCAGTATTCGGCCCGTTGGATCGAAGGCACAGTTGCCCAGGGTCTGTTCGGTCTGGAGCCGCCGGTGGGATGCATGTTTCTGCCACCTTCGACCGAGCGGCTTTCCAATGTGCGCCGGCGATCCTACCATTGCTCGACAGTTCATTGAGCGCAGAGATGGAAACTGCGGTCAGGAGCGAGCGGTGGAGCGCCAGCAGGCCCGTTCCAAGCGACGGGAAGGAATCCCGATATGAAATCGCATGTGAAGATCGCGTTGACGGCTGGGGGCATGTATGAAGCCCTCTACGCGCGCATTCCGGAGTTCGAGCGCATCACGGGCATAACGGTCGCGGTCGAATTCGCCGGAACCCATCCGGAATTGAACGCACACCTGGCAGCGCTGGACCCGGTTCCCTATCACCTGGTGAGCACGCACACCAAGTACGCAGCTTCGCAACTGAGGTTTCTTGCTCCCATCGAGGGATTCGACACGCTGGACTTCTTTCCCCCGGTGCTCGACCTGGCCAAAATCGGCGGCGCGCTCTACGGCATTCCCCGCAACATCGACCTGCAACTGCTGCACTACCGCACCGACATCATCGAGACGCCGCCCGCGACCTGGGACGAGCTGGTCGCGCTGGCAAAGCGAGCCACTCATGCACCGGGCCCGTATGGATTTGTTTTCACGGGCATGGAATCTGGCCTGTTCGGGACCTTCTTTGAACTGGCCGAATCCGCCGGCGCGCGCATTTTCTCGTCCTCGCTGCTGCCGGAAGTGAACAACGACCGCGGCCGCTGGGCGCTCAACGTGCTGCGCGAGCTTTACTCGAGCGGCGCCGTGCCGGAGGCGATTGCCGGATGGCGCTACGACGAGGTCCACGCGTTCTTCCGCGCCGGAAGTGCGGCGATGGTGTTCGATTGGCCCGGCTACTACGCCTCCTATCGCGATCCGTCGTCCCCGGTGCGCGACCGCTTTCAAGTAGCCCGCATGCCCGCTGGCCCATCCGGCCGCACCTGCTGCTACGCGGGCGCGCACACTTTTGCATTGACGCGGGCGGGAGCGGACTCTCAAGCGGCGCGCGAACTCTTGCGCTTTCTGACAGCGCCGGAACAACAGGCGATCGAGGTCCGGCAGGGCTCGGTGCCGGTCAGGCGGTCGGTCATGCTGGACCATCGGCAGGCCATGCAGGGAGGTGAGGTCCGCCGCCTTGCACTGCTCGAGTACTCCATAGAGCACGATCTTCTCATCCCGCCGAAGCTGAGCTATTACCCCCAGATCGAGAGTATCGTCTGGCGGAATGTGCGCGCCGCCATGATCGGATCAGTGCCGATTGCGGATGCGCTGGCAGAAATTGAACGAAAGATCGAGGAGTGTGTCACCAATGCTGCTTGAGAACAAGGTAGTTTTTCTGACCGGGGCGGCCAGCGGAATAGGCCGCGAATGCGCGCTGGCCTGCGCTCGTGAAGGCGCGTCGGTGGTCATCGCGGACGCGGATGCCGATCAGGCGCGTCAGACCGCGGCGGACCTGGGCGCGGCAGCGCTAGCCGTGGAATGCGACGTATCGGATGGGCCTTCTGTGGAAGGCGCGGTGGCGGCGGCGCTGGCGCGCTTCGGCCGCATCGACGCCGTTCACAACAACGCCGGCGTAGCCTCGCCATCCAAGCCGCTCGACGCCACTTCGGAAGCGGAGTGGGACCGCCTGCTGGCGGTAAACCTGAAGAGCATCTTCTGGACCACGCGCGCAGCTCTTCCCGCACTCAAGTTGAGCCGCGGCGCCATTCTAAATACCGCAAGCATGGTGGGCCTCATCGGGCAGGCCAGCCACGCGGTCTACGCCGCCACCAAGGGCGCGATGATCGCTCTCACCAAGTGCATGGCGCTGGATTACGCGCCGTTCGGCATCCGCGTCAATGCGGTGTGCCCCGCGGGCGTATGGACGCCGATGCTGGAGAAGTGGGCCGCGGAGCAGCCCGACCCAGACAGCATCCATACGTACCTCGACGGAATTCACGCGCTGGGCTACTGCCCGCACGGCGACGTTATAGGGGACGCCGCCGTGTTCCTGCTCTCCGAGCGGGCGCGCTTCATCACCGGATGCATACTGCCCGTCAGTGGCGGAGCGGAACTGGGGTATCGACGATGAAAGCCGGAACAATTACGCGCGCGGACGCGCAAGACCGCCGCTTTGCCTTACTGAATGGCGCCGGTTCCGATGCGATTCATACCAACGGAGAGTACGCATTTGCAGTAACTCAACTTCATACGGATTGCGGCCTGACCGGTTGCGGCATCACCCTGACCATGGGGAATGGCAACCGGGTGGTGTGCGACATCATCAACCAATTGACGGCCACGCTGGTCGGGCGCGAGATCGAGGAACTCATGGCGGAGTTCGGCGCGGTATCGCAGCGCCTGGCCGACGACCCGGCGCTGCGCTGGCTCGGTCCGCACAAGGGAGTTGTTCACCTGGCGCTCGCATCGGTGGTGAATGCCTGCTTCGACCTGTGGGCCAAGTCGCGCGGCGTGCCTCTGTGGCGCCTCCTGCTCGATCTCACTCCTGCGCAAGTGGTGGCCCTGCTCGATCTCAGCTATGTCGAGGATGTATTGAGCGCGGACGATGCGATGGGTATCCTCGAACGTCACCTCGGCACCAGGGAGAGCCGCGAAGGCATCCTGCGCTCCGGGTATCCCGGATACGATACGTCGGTCGGCTGGTTCATGTACGAAGACGATCGCGTGCGCAAGAATGTGCAGGTCGCGATGGCGCACGGCTTTCGCGCATTCAAATTGAAGGTTGGATCGCCCGATGGCGACCGCGACCTGCGCCGCGCCGCCATGCTGCGTGAAATCGCCGGACCCGATTGCCGCATCATGTTCGACGCCAATCAGCAGTGGCGCCTGATCGAAGCGGAACACATGTGCCATGCGCTGGCGGCCTTCGATCCGTACTGGATTGAGGAGCCGACCCATCCGGACGATATCGAGGCGCATCGCAAGCTGGCCGCCAGCATCGCCCCCGTCCGGCTGGCGCTTGGCGAACACGTGCCCAATCGCGTAATGTTCAAGAATTACATGCAAGCCGGGGCTATCCATTTCGTTCAGGCCGATTGCACGCGTCTGGCGGGCGTGGCGGAGTTCCTCGCCGTCAGCCTGATGGCGCGCAAATTCTCGCTGCCCGTGGTGCCGCACGTCGGCGACATGGGTCAAATCCATCAGCACCTGGTGCTGTTCAACCACATTGCCATGGATCACGAGGCGATATTTCTCGAGCACATCCACCACTTGCGCCAGTACCTCGTGCATCCGGCCATTGTCGAAGGCGGCGTATATCGGACGCCCGAAGCCCCAGGGCTCTCGTGCGACTTGAAAGAGTAACGAAATGCCGCTCGCGCTCTGGATAGGCCTGCTGCTGACACTGGTCGCGGGCCTGTGCTCCGGCAGTTCCATGCTGCCCATGAAATTCGCCAAGCGCTGGCCATGGGAAAACACGTGGCTGGTATTCACCGTGGTGTCGCTCGCGATCCTGCCTTGGGCGCTGGCGATCGCGCTGCTGCATGACGTCTTCCACGTGTATGCGGCATTGCCGGCCAGTGCATTCGTCGCGCCGCTGGTGTTTGGCTTCGGATGGGGAATCGCACAGGTTCTGTTCGGCCTCTCGATCGCGCGTCTTGGCATGGCGCTTGGATATGCCATCATCGTCGGACTCGGGGCGCTGCTGGGGACGCTGGTCCCGCTGATCGTGAAGAATCGCGAAATCGTCGCCACTGGACGCGGCGCGCTCATTCTCTCAGGCGTCGCCATCATGGCTCTGGGCATTGCGGTTTCCGCACGCGCCGGAAAGGCGCGCGAAGGCTCCGACAGCCAAGGGTCAAGCAGAAGTTATGCTGGCGCGGTGGCCATTGCAGTACTCTGCGGACTGATGGCTCCAATGCTGAACTTCGCGTTCGCATTCGGCCAGGGCATCGCGCAGGAAGCGGTGCGGCAGGGCGCGTCCCCGCAGGTGGCCGGTTACGCGGTGTGGCCCATCGCCTTGCTGGGCGGGCTGATTCCCAACGCGGCCTACTCGTGCTGGCTGCTGTCGCGCAACCGCACATGGAAGCACTTCCGCGGCGCGTGGCGTCCGGACGTCTGGTTTGGCTGCCTGATGGGCGTCTTGTGGATGGGCGCGTTCGCCGTTTACGGTGTCAGCTCGGTCTACCTGGGAATTCTTGGAACGTCTGTCGGGTGGGCGCTGTTTCAGATCTTCATGATCATGACCGCCAACCTATCAGGTGTATTGACGGGCGAATGGAAGGGCGCTCCCGCGGCGGCGAGGCGAGGCCTGTGGGCTGGGCTTGCACTGCTGGCCGCGGCGACAACCATGATCGCCGCGGGGAATCGATAGCATATCTTTCATTCCGTTCTGGTGGGCAAGTCTGCGGGCGCCTCGCGATTCCAAGCCAGCAACTGCTCGATGGATGCGCCGATTTTCTTCTGCCGGGCCGACAGTGCCAACTCTTGATCCGAAGTCATCGGCTGCCGGCTCTTGCCAAATTGAAATCCCCTGCATTGTGCCGCCGCGCGAATTCCTTCCGGAAACGGAAGATCGTCGAGCATGGCGTAAAACAAGGGGTTGAGCTTGTATTGGGTTCGCATGGCGCGGCCGAGATTGCCGGAGCGAACGGCTTCGAAAATCGAGCATAGAATCTCCGGCAGGGCATTGCTGCTTCCGACCACGCCGCCATCACATCCAATCGTCAACATGGGCGCAAACACGGCTTCCCAGCCGGCAAGGAATGCAAAGCCAGGTCGAGACGGCCGCACCGCCGTGATCATTTTGATCATCGCTCCCACATCGCCGGTCGAGTCCTTGATGCCGATGATGCGCGGAATCTCTGCGAGCTTGCGGAGAGTACTTACATCGATGGGGCTGGCGAATGCGGGGATGTTGTAGAGTAACAGGTCGATGGGAGTGTGAGCGGCAAGTTCGGCGAAGTACGCATAGACAGAGCTTGCGTCGAGGCGATAGTAAAACGGCGAAACCACGGCAACCGCGCGTGCTCCATACTCTGTGTAGGCTGCGCATGCATCGAGAGTCTCGGCGACGTTCGCCTCTCCAGCTCCGGCAAGCACCGGCACACGCCCCGCCGCCGCTTCACACACCACCTTCACCACGCGGCGACGCTCGACAGCATTCAGCCGCGGAAACTCGCCGATCGAACCGTTGGCGTAAACGCCGCGAATGCCCTTGCTGATGAGCCATGGAACCTGAATAATGCACAGAGCCATTTGGAAACCCCTGAGAATCCTGTTTTAAAACAGTAGGGACGCGAAGTTGCGAGCTTCGCGAACCGATTCTCAGGAGTTCACCCAAATGGTGACGAA
>Ga0182014_10008606_pt1 | contig 10379 bp, 9 predicted proteins | sample 612S2DmetaG_FD_120489 | JGI IMG/M metagenome (GOLD analysis project Ga0182014, IMG submission 120489) | Permafrost microbial communities from Stordalen Mire, Sweden - 612S2D metaG | ecosystem: Environmental > Terrestrial > Soil > Wetlands > Permafrost | place: Sweden: Stordalen | collected...
GACACAGCCCTACCCTTGGCCGCCGCCACGGCTACAGCCTTCCTATGCCGCTGGGCGATGCCGCACAACCTGGGCAAGGTCGGCGAGTTCAGCGTGCTGCTTACTACTTCCATATGCGTGCTGATCGCGGCGGCTGCGGCTGCCCCTTCGGTGCGTCATCAGCTCACCCGATATGTGCGCAGGCATAGCCCGGCGCTGTAACCGGCCCTCCCGGAACCGAAATCAACGCACAGATAACCAGAATTAACCTATAAATCTAACGTTCGCCGCCTGAACAAGCTCAAACGGATGTCTCAAAACCGGGCCGCAGTACAAATTCTGGAGGTTCTGCCTCGGCGGTCGATAAATCCACCAAATGCCGTGCCAATTGGTTTACGTCGGTCGCTTGCGGTGCTTAATCCGCCTTAGCACGTCAGCAGAATGGCATAAACTGCTTCTGAACGCTTGGCCGAGGCGAATTATGAAATTTCATGTGTTGGCAGCGCGCGAGCCGTCGCTGACGATCGGACGGGCCACAAGCTACCTAAACCCGCATTTCCGGACGGGTGCAGATTTCGTTGTACGATCTGGCCGAATCTGGCATGCATATCAGCGTGTTGTCGTCGAACTGGACGGGCGCGCATGGAACGCCCAGCAAGGTTGTAGGCGAGCGCGTGCAGTTGCAGCCGAATCACGCTACGTGACCCTCCGGATGGCTGAGGTCGCCGTGCCGAGGAAAACTTAGAAAATTTTTGCCGGGTAATAACAGAGTGAACATCTTTCGAAGGGCTTATCGGCGCATTCTCTTACTATGGCAATACCGCCTCTCTATTCTGGCAATACCGCAGCTCAGCGGCAGACGGCGGCATATGCTGGCCGTGCATGGCATGTTCCGCACCCCTGTGACCGGCGGCTTCATCCCTGACCTGACCGCCACCACACGCGATGTCGAAAATGCGGCCCGGCTGATGACGGCTTACAAGGCGGCCACAGGGAAAGAGGCGGCCCTGGGCTTGGGTCAGGCCGCGGACGTTTGGGGGTACATTCTGGCGGCGCAGGGGAAATTCATCGGGCTTCTCGAAGGCGATGATCCCCGTGCGCTGGCGCAGTCCCTCGCCAACATGAGCCGAACCGATGCCACAATCGGAACGGTCCAAGGCGATGCGGAATATGCAACGCTTTCCCGCGGGAAAGCCTATCAGGCGTTCGTCAGCCGTTTAGCCAAGGACCGGCTGCTGTGCCTGGCCCATGCCGTTGGTGCACTGCCGCCCGAGAATCCCGAGCAGGGAGCATGGGGCCGCGAAGCAGAAATGCCGTCTGAAAAGATCGTGGCGACCATCGAGCGTACGATGAACATGTGCATCGCGCCGCCCGACATAGACGGCGGCCTGTGGAAGATTGCCGCCGGTGCCGACCGATACGGCGAGCGGGATCTGAACGCGATCTACACGGCGTGGCTTATGCGGGGCATGGGAGCAATGAACATTGCCGAGATAGGCGCCGGATCGGGCCGCGTAGCTTATTGGTCCCTGAAAATAGGCGCATTGCGCTACACCACTTTCGACCTGCCCCGCACTAACGTCATCCAGGCATTCTACGTTATGAAGGCATCCCCCGATGTATCGGTCCGCCTATTCGGCGAGCCGGAAGATAACCAAGCGCTTTCCGTGCTGCCCTATTTCGAGCTGGGGAATGCGCCGGAAGGTGGCTTTGACCTAGTGTTGAACCAGGACTCCTTCCCCGAGATCGCCGCACCCATCGTGGCGGGGTACCTGCGCGAGTTAAGGCGGATTGCGCCCAAACACTTCCTGAGCATCAATCAAGAATCCTGCCCCGAATATGGCTATTCCGGTGCCCGACAAATATCCGTCCTTGAAATGATCCGCGAGGTTGGCGGGTTTCGGAGGGCATGGCGGATGCCTTACTGGCTGCGCCCCGGCTATGTCTGTGAACTCTACGACCTGAAATAAAAAAAGCCCGGCAGCTTTCGCCACCGGGCCTATCGAATTGAACAGGGAAATGCCGGCTAAAAGGAAATTGGCCGCTGGGCGATGCCGCACGGCTTGGGCAAGGTCGGCGAGTTCAGTGTGCTGATAACTGCTTCCGTGTGCGTGCTGATCACGGCGGTCGCGGCTGCCCCTTTGGTGCGTCATCAATTCATCCGCTATGTGCGCCGGTATCGTCTGGCATTGCAGCCGGCCCTGCCGGAGGCGTTCGATCACGAATAATGAATGAAAGACTTTCGAGACAATCTCTGACGTTTCGGATCAATTCAATGTCTTGTAAGGCGCATACCAGGAGTGAGGGATGTCCACTGACGCACTGATCACAATCATTCTTACAACATTTCGTCGTCCTCAGATGCTCCCAAAAGCGATTGAAAGCATTCTTAATCAGGACTTCCCTCGCATTGCGCTGAAGATCTACGATAACTGTTCCAGTGATGAAACGGGCGACGTGGTCGCCGACTATATCAGGCGAGACAAGCGAATATCGTACTACTGCCATCCAGAGAACATCGGCGCCGCTGCGAATTACAACTACGCACTGCAGGAGGTTCGTACCCCCTACTTCTCCTTTATGGCTGACGATGATTGGCTGTTGCCACCCTTTTGCAGCTCTGCGCTGGCCACATTCGAGCAGTTCCCCGCCTCGCAGTTTGTAATCGGTCACACCGTCAGCTCCTCCGGAGGCGTCGAGCATACTAGCTATATGCCGCGCTTCCAACCCGGCTTCTACTCTCAACCAGATGGCATGCTCGCCCTCCTGAAGAATCGTTTTCCTCCGGAGTGGATCGGAATGCTGTTCAGGACTGAGGCCCTCCAAGACATCGGTCCGTATGTCACCGAGGCAGATGGCATTGACTTCGGGTTTTTACTCAGGGCGAGCCACCTGGAGTTTGCCGTCTTCGCTCGTGACGTGGCCGTATTCCGAAGCCACTCTGGCTCTGCCTCTGGACAGTTATCACTAAAAATGATCTGGCCGTCCCACACGGATGCTACGCGAGCCTTCTTGGAATCTTCAAAAATTCCACGAACCTCAGCCGCTGTCCTAGAGCACCTGCTCCACAAGCGCATCTCAAAGCTCATGTACGGCGTCGGCAGGCGCGCCCTCAGGATTCACGACTATGAGCAGGCGAAGTCAGCCGCCTCGATACTAAGAATACACTTTCGCAAGAGGGCACAAGGCTCACTACTGGGGGTGCTTGCGGTCCTCATGCGGCAGAGCGCACTCATCGAGCGTATGATCGATGCTGCGTACAGATGCAAGATCCGAGGCGCTAGCCTCCTCGCCCCAAGCGGACGCGAACTCCCCGGTAGCTAACGCGCCCGACAAATGGGCACGAGCAGGCTTCACACGATGTGTCCCGGCTTATTCCTATGATAATCGCATGGCGACGCTTTTACAGTGGCATCTTGAGCATCATGGCGTGGGAAACACATAATAGGGAGTCCCTCGACTAAGATTGTTCGAGTGGCTGTGGCTCCCTTTCTGAGTTGGCTATCAGGAGATGGGGCCCAATCCAAGGCTAACAGACATCAAAGGACACAGACAGAATGGAATCGGCCTCGCTTACAACCTGTATCGTTGCAGACCGCAAGATCGCAGGCGGATAAGGCCGACGATGTCGACAGAGGCAGGCCGGTTGTAGTGCTTGAATGAACACGCTTAACGCTCCAACACGCTACTTCAATTCGCGGCCGAAATGTCCGGACACGCGCAGTACACAGGAGGCGCAGTTCCTGCCTTTATGACGTTATATGTACTTACCATTTTGCTATTACTTGCGCTTTCCTTTCTCGAATTGAATGTAGTAATGTCGCCCTCTGCGAAGAAGGCCTTATCACTGTTTGTGTATCTCTTTCTTGTCCTCCAGGCAGGGCTCCGGTGGGAGACGGGCGCAGACTGGAAGGCCTATCTCCAGCACTTTCAATCGATTAACAGTCTCTTCTCATCTGCCTCACCCACGAGCTTGAGCCCTGAATACGGCTATAACATAGCCGTATGGGCGATTAAGCTCGTATTTTCCAACTACTCAGCCTTTCTAGTAATACACGCAGCCGTATACTATTATCTAGTCTTTAATAGCGTTAGGCGCTACACGGGTATTTTGTTCTTGCCTTTAATGGTGTTTTACTGCGTTACGATGGGCGTCACAGGGTCTAACAGGCAATTAATTGCGGTAGCTATTGGGCTTTACGCGCTCAGATACATTTGTGAAGGAAGGACAATTTATTTCTTTCTGCTCGTTGCATTGGCATGCATGTTTCATAATAGCGCTGTTATCCTTTTGCTTTTCCCTTTATTCAATCGGAAGATAAATCTAGCGGTGTTATTGCTTCTTCTGGCGTGCTCGATTTGGCTTGGCGCATCGCAGTTGCCACCGTTGATGTTCTCCACAGTAGGTAATTCGCTGGGAGAGGTTGAATATTACAAGGTGGCAGCTTATCTCGGCAGTTCAAAGGACTCCCTCCTCGACTCCGGCTTGTCTATTCTTGGACTAGTGAAGAGGCTATGTTTGCTGACACTGTTCTTTTACAATCGTCGGTCTCTAGGGAAGAAGTTACGATATTACAATGTGATGCTCAACGCGTACATCGCAGGAGTAGTATTGTATTTCCTTTTTGCGAACTCGCTGCTGATTATAGTAAGCAGAGGCGACTTATATTTCAATGCATTAGAGCCGTTGCTTCTAGCTTCGCAGGTGCACCTCTTGCCGCGAAGGTCAGCCAGATATGTCATGGCTAGTGCATTGTGTGTGTTATCATTGTGTGTGTTATCATTTATCTTTTTCTTCCAATCGATTTCTCCTTATCCCGACCTCTTTTTGCCATACAAAGGGCTCATCATCAATACAGATTACTCGAGAATCCTCTACTAAAACCATTCACGTAGATAGTTTGGAAGCTGACGGTGTCTCATTTGTGGCAAATGCGGTTGAGCGTGGTCTCGTTTGTGTGCTTACATCATACGTCATTTATGGCCGGTCTGTCTCTTCTTTACGCCTTGCAAATCATCCGAGTTCAGTAGGAGTGTTATGAAAGTTCTACTCGCTGCAGTAGGGCATTACCGCGACAATCACGGCGGGTCGCAGAAGATAGCCTTTGATGAAGCGGTAGAACTCGCGCGACGTGGGAAAGAGGTTTGGGTGCTGGCGCACGGAGAGTCTACACTACCCGAATATGAACAGAGAGATGGAATTCATCTTTTAAGGTATGTTCCGGCGAAGGTCGCGGCTTGGAATCCTGCCCGTGCGTCTGCCCATCAGAAGGCAGCGGCCGCAGTGCTCGAGCGGCATTTGGCGCAAGTGGACGCGATTCATGGACACATTCAGTTGGCCTACCTGGCGGCACTAAAACTGTATGGCGATTCAGTCCATTCCTGCTACACCATTCATTCCCCGGCAAGAATGGAAATGGCCATCGTGTGGAGGAACTCAAGTTTCCTGCGTAAACTTACGGCTCCAATTGGGCTATGGATGATCAACCGGATGGAGGCGGAGTGCCTACGCCGGTCGCGTGTAGTTACGGCGCTGTCACAATACACCATCGACTGCATTGGAAAAATCCATGGGAAGGAACTTGCCAAGGCAGTGCGGTTGGTACCGGGGTGGGTTGACACCTCGCGCTTTGTTCCGGTGGAGGATCGAGGGCGCGTAAAAGCACAGCTAGGATGGCCGACGGATGTTCCAATCCTGTTTACGTTGCGGCGATTGGAGCCGCGCATGGGATTGGATCGGTTGCTTGATGCAAGCCATCGCCTGCATAGAGAAGGACTTAAGTTTCACTTGATGATTGGGGGAAGCGGAACGCTGCGAGAGAGGCTGGAGGAGCAGGCGAGGACGCTAGAAATAAGTAAATTGGTGACATTTTTGGGACGGGTAGAGGATCGCGAGCTGCCGCTAGCTTACGCGGCGTGCGACGCATTCGTTCTGCCGACGGCAGAACTGGAGTGTTTTGGGTTGATTGCCTTAGAAGCGTTATCGGCAGGGCGTCCGGTACTAGCGACGCCGGTGGGGGCAATCCCTGAGATCATTCGTAAGTTCGATTCGTCTTGGCTGGCGCGATCAGCGGAAGTCGAGGATATTGCTGACTTACTTCGCCAATATCTGGCGGGCAAGTTGTCGGAGTATGATCCCGCGCAACTGCACGATCACGTTCACCTGGATTACAGCCGCGAGCTAGTACTGGGCGAGTTTATCGAGGCGACCATCCGAACCCGATCCAGATGACAAATCATATAGAGGACAATACAATAGATCAGGGCGAACACTGTTAGCAACGAGAGGAACATTAAAAAGATGTCGTCGATAACACGACGCTTGGAAGCGGGCGAAAAGTAGAATTGGAATAAATCTGCTTTATTTGATTCCTAAACAATGCGGCGTTACTGAAACTTATGGAGTCTGCACCGTCCAGAAGGAAGCTCCGAAGTCGCAAATGAAAGTGAGTTACTACCATAGAAAGCTCCGCGCTGAATGTTTCAGTCTGTTTACGAAATGGGTCGAGCAGAACGAACCCAACTGGTCTCTCGGCTCCATCGTTGAGAACTCCTACCCCTATGATGCAGTGGATGCGGAGAACACTTCGTTCTCCGATTTCTACGTATTCGTGTATCGCGGATGTTCGGTTGGTTCAGGTGCCAACTCCGACAACTGAGTGTTTCACCGTAGACTGTATAGAGTCGCGAGCGTTTCAACGAGAGCTGGATGTCGTTTCCCTTTCATTTCTCAACTTTGCACTCATCGTGGAAGCATTGAGGTCAGTGTGAACAGGCCCTAGTGCTGCGACTGTGTGATTTGGTAATTCTTCGTGTTGATTGTGCTTCGGCGTGGCGGCATTGACTGCGGTTCACAGCCCACCGATTCACACGGTCTGGGTACTAATTATGAAAACAGTATATTTTCACCGGCGCCCAAACTCCACCAACCACAGCATTGAGCGAGTCTTCACCACGGCGCGCCAGGCATTGGCTGTTGCGGACTCGGAGGTACACGTTTGTCGATTTGAAAGCCGTGGCATCTTCAAACGCCTGTACAACATCGTGGAAGCTGCTTTTGTGCAAGGCGACGTTAACCACATTACCGGTGACGTAAACTATCTCGCCCTACTGCTCCGCAAGAAGCGGACGCTGCTAACCATCCACGACTGCCGGGGGATGTTGTGGGAGCACGGGTTTCGAAAGTTGATGTATGAGTGGATCTGGTTGAGGTTGCCTGTAAGACGATCAGGATTGGTATCCGTGATATCCGAGCAGACAAAGCAGGAGGTTCTGCGCTACACCTCCTGCCCCGAAGCCAAGATCCGGGTGATACCCGACCCGGTGAGCAGCGCGTTTCAGCCGTGTCCAAAACCGTTTGACGCCGATAAACCCACTATTCTTCAGGTAGGGACGGGAGATCACAAAAATCTACAGCGCGTTGCCCAGGCTCTCTCCGGGATACGCTGCAAATTGGAGATTATCGGACGACCGAGTGCCGAGGCGGAAGAACAATTCAGACTTGCGGGTGTTGAGTACGAATGGGCGGCCGATCTGCCGGGCGAAGAAGTCGTCAGGAAGTACATGGCGTCGGACCTGATCGTATTCTGCTCCACGTATGAGGGCTTTGGAATGCCCATCGTCGAGGCCAATGCAGTTGGAAGACCGGTAGTGACCAGTAGCATTGAGCCGATGGCATCAGTGGCCGGAGGGGCGGCATGTCTCGTAGACCCTTTCGACCCGGCCTCGATCCGGTCAGGCATACTCCGCGTAATTGAAGACCGCGACTACCGCGAAAGACTGGTGCGGCTCGGCTTGGAGAACGCGAAACGGTTTAGCGCCGAGGCAGTCGCACGGTCGTATTTGGCCGTGTACCAGGAGTTAGCGCCAGCCTCAGAGCGAGACGGGTGGAGATGGCGCCGATGACGCAAGAGGTTCCGCTTCAAACCATCCTGGTTTTGGTGGGCACATATCTTCCAGGCTACAAAGGCGGCGGCCCCATCCGCAGCATCGCTAACCTTGTGGCAGAGCTTGGCGGAGAGTTCCATTTTAGGATCGTGACTCTGGACCGAGATCTCGGGGAGAAGTTGCCGTTTACTGGCATTGTTACGGGCCGGTGGGTCCAGGTTGGCCAGGCGGATGTGATGTACCTGCGACCAGGGCTCCGTGGCTTCCTCAGCACGTATGCGCTGCTCCGTTCGGTCGATCGGAATACGGTTCTATACCCCAACAGCTACTTTGCCCGGCGTTTCTCGATGCTGGCGGTGTTCATGCACAGGCTCGGGCTTTGTCGTCCCCGGAGTCTGGTGCTTGCCCCGCAAGGCGAGTTTTCGCTGGGAGCGCTGGGACTGAAGACCATGCGGAAGCGCTTATACACCGCGATCGCTCGACGGGTCGGACTGTATAAGGGTGTCATCTGGCACGCTTCCAGCGAGTTCGAGGCGGAGGATATACGCCGCGAGTTCCCAAACACGTTGAACATCGGAGTCGCGGGCACCCTCTCTGACCCGCATTCCAATGCGACGCGTGGCAGGAGCGTCGTACTTACCGCGCTCCACAATCCTGATATTTCATCGAAGGCAACAGCTCAGTCCTCGAACAACAAGCCGGTCAAGAGACCGGGCCAGCTCCGCGCGGTGTTCGTTTCACGGTTGTCCCCGAAAAAGAACCTATCGGGCGCCCTAAGGATGCTGGAAGGCGTCTCGGGCGACGTTTCCTTCGATATCTACGGTCCAAAGGAAGACGTAAAGTACTGGGACGAGTGCCAGGGCCTTATCGCCGTATTGCCCCCCAACATCCGAGTGCGTTATTGCGGGGAGATCGAACACGAAAGGGTTAGAGATGTCTTTGCCGAACACCACCTGTTCCTCTTTCCTACTCTTGGCGAGAACTATGGACATGTAATTTGTGAGTCTCTGGCGTCGGGCTGTCCTGTTCTGATCAGCGATCAAACACCATGGCGCAACCTGGAAGCTGAAGGCGTTGGTTGGGACATTCCTCTGGGCGAGCCGGAACGTTTCCGATCTGTTCTCCAGCAGTGCGTGGACGGTGACGATGAATGGTTTTCAGCACTGTCAACGCGAGCCATGGACTACGCCGCCCAGCGCGCCTCTGACCCGGAAACGATCGACGCGAACCGGAAATTGTTTCAGAAGGCGTTCGCTTGGCCCAACCGCCCCTGGCACAGAATCGAATCATGAGAACACTCATTACCGGCGGGGCCGGCTTCATCGGTTCCAGTCTTGCAAAGGAATTGGCTTCGAACGGCACCGAGGTTGTTGTCCTGGACAATCTGTCTTCGGGATACCGCAATAACATCGACGGGCTGTCGGGCATCCGGTTAGTAGAGGGGGATGTTCGCGACGGCGCCACGGTAAATGCAGCGCTGGCGGGCGTAGACGCTATTTTCCATCTGGCCGCTTCGGTAGGCAACAAACGATCGATCGACCAGCCGGTCAACGACGCAGAGATCAACGTGATCGGCACTCTGAGGGTTCTCGAAGCCGCGCGAAAGGCTGGGGTGCGGGAGGTGGTTATTTCTTCGTCTGCAGGCATCTTTGGGGAATTGAAGACACTGCCCATTCGCGAAGATCATCCTGCGGAGCCCGACTCGCCTTATGGTGCCAGCAAGCTCTGCGCGGAGAAGGAGGGCCTGGCCTACGCGAAACTGTACGGCATGGAGGCTGTTTGCCTCCGCTATTTCAACGTGTATGGACCAAGCCAGCGTTTCGACGCGTACGGCAACGTCATTCCGATCTTCGTGTTCCAGATGTTGCGAGGCGAGCCGGTCACCATCTTCGGTGACGGCGAACAGACGCGTGATTTCGTGAATGTCCGCGATGTGGTGCAAGCCAACATCAAGGCGGCGATGGCTCGCGGCGTCTCTGGGGTGTTCAACATCGGCAGCGGGACGCGCATCAGCATCAACGATCTAGTAGAACGACTGAAGGCCGTCAGCGGGCTGAATCCGGTGGTGCGGCATGGTCCACCGTGTGCTGGCGATGTGCGGGATAGCCTCGCGGACATCAGCGCGACACGGAAGACATTCGGCTTTGAGCCGGCGGTGACGATGGATGAGGGCTTGCCCGAGTACATCCAGTGGGCTCGCACAGAGGTGGCTTCATGGGTGTCGCAAGGGTCATGGTGCTCGGCGGCGCAGGAGTGCTTGGGCACAAGATGTTCCAGACGCTACGTGAGCGGTTCGACGGTGTGTTCTGCACGGTCCGCGAAGACATCCGAAAGCAGCCCTTCGAACGCGTTGAGTTGCTTCAAGGGGACGACACCGTCCCGGCGTCGATGTGACGGACTTTCCGGCGCTCGAGGGAATTCTGTCGGCCTTCCGTCCAGAGTATGTAGTCAATTGCGTCGGGGTGATCAAGCAACGGGCCGAAGCCGTCTCTCCGATTCCCAGCATTACGATC
>Ga0182014_10008609_pt1 | contig 10375 bp, 8 predicted proteins | sample 612S2DmetaG_FD_120489 | JGI IMG/M metagenome (GOLD analysis project Ga0182014, IMG submission 120489) | Permafrost microbial communities from Stordalen Mire, Sweden - 612S2D metaG | ecosystem: Environmental > Terrestrial > Soil > Wetlands > Permafrost | place: Sweden: Stordalen | collected...
CGTCGACCACGAAGAGGCCCAGCTCATGCCCATGTTCCTGAGCGCCAAGGGTCTGCGCGACGCCGACTTCTTCATCGCCCTCGACGACCAGTGGGTCAACCTGCTGCTCACCTGGCGCAAGCTCGGTTTCGACCACAACAAGGAGATCGAGTTCGAGGGCGCGCGCTTCCGGCCGCTCGACCTGCTGGTCAGCCGGCTGCCCAAGTCGGTCGACCTGATCGGCCGCATGCACGGCGCGGTGTGTGTCGGGGCGCTGGCCGACGGCACCATCGCCGGCAAGCGCGTGCGCCGCTACATGTATCAGATCACCTCGCACGACGAGGCCTTCCGCACCATGGGCGTGCAGGGGACCGGCTACCAGACCGGCATCCCGGCTGCCTGCGGAGCGCTGCTGCTGGCCAAGGGCATCTTCAGCAAGCCGGGCGTCTATGCGCCCGAGCAGATCGAGCCGGCGCCGTTCCTCGAGCTGATGACCCAGCACGGCGCGCCGTGGGGTGTGGTCGACCTGTCGCTCGACCAGTAAGGCGCCCGGCAGCGCACGTGACCCGGCGAGGCAGACCACAGACCGGCAGGGGGGGCGGTATGGTAAGGCAAGGGAGAGGTGTCGCATGACCGACCAGTTGCGCACCGTCAACATCCGCCTGTTCGCCGTGGTGGCGATGATCTTCATCTTCGTCTCCTCGGGCGCCTTCGGCATCGAAGACATGGTCTCGTCGTCGGGCCCCGGTCTCACGATCGTGATGCTGCTGGCCCTGCCGGTCTTCTGGGCCATGCCCATGGCGCTGGTCTGTTCCGAGCTGGGCTCGGCGCTGCCCGAAGAGGGCGGCTACTACGCCTGGACGCGGCGCGCCATGGGCGAGTTCTGGGGCTTTCAGTGCGGCTGGTGGGCGTGGACCTGTCAGTGGGTCGATTCGGCCGTCTACATCGCCCTGGTCCAGGGGTACGTCGCCACCTGGTGGCCGCAGTTGAACGGCTGGGAGCTCTGGCTGATCGGCGCCGCGCTCATCGCGGTGTTCGCCTACACCAACATCCGCGGCCTCAATATCATCGCTCTGAGCTCGGTCGTGTTCACGGTCGTCATCGTGGCGCCGTTCCTCGTCGAGATCGTACTCGGCTTTGCCAAATGGCATGGTTCTCCGTTGCAGCCCTTCGTGCCTCCCGGCCAGTCGGTCGGCAGCAGTCTCAATCTGGGCCTCGCGGTGGGAGTCTGGATGTACTCCGGCTACGATTCGATGTCGACGATCGCCGGCGAGGTCCACAGCCCGCGGCGGCTCATTCCGCGCGGGCTGATGATCGCCATGCCGATCGTCGTCGCCCTGTACGTCCTGCCGACGCTCGCCGGCCTGGCCGGGGTCGGCAGGTGGAGCGAATGGGCCACCACCGGCGGCATCTCGTTCGTCGAGATCACCAAGGCCCTTGGGGGGCCGGTGCTGGGGTACGTCATGCTGGGGGTCGCCGTGATCAGCAACATGGCGCTCTATCAGGACTACCTCACCTCGGGCTCGCGGCCGGCCTACTCCATGGCCGAAGACAGGCTGCTGCCCAAGGCTCTCACCAGAGCGCACCCCAGGTACGGTACGCCCTTCGTCTCGATCCTCTTCTTGGCGGGACTCAATCTGGTGCTCATCATCGGCTCGTTCGCCAACCTGGTCGTGATCGACGTCTTTCTCAACATGCTCTACTACCTGCTCATCTTCGTGGCCGCCATCCGCCTGCGCCAGAAGGAGCCCGGACTCGAGCGACCCTTCCGCATATGGGGCGGCACGGCGACCCTCGTGGCGATCTGCGCGCCGGCGATCTTCATCGCCCTGCTCACCCTCTACACCAACGCCATCGACACGAGCACCACGATCTTCGGCCACGCCTCGTTTTCGATCTTCGGCTGGACGTTCGGCTGGTATGGCATCGGCGGCGTGATCGCCATGTGCACCGGGCCGGTCGCCTACCTGTTCTTCAAGAAGACGCTGGGAGGACGGCCGCTCGACGGCGAGCCGGCGGTCGCACCGACCGACGTGTCGGCCTAGAGGAGCGGCGAGGTCGGGCGTGGGCGCGGGCGGCGCCCAGCCTCGCCGGGCCGCGCCCAACGTTTGACGCCGGCTTGTGAGTCTCTAGGCTTTCAACGCAACAAAACGCACGGCCACCAGTCGAAAGGAGCGCGTATGAGTGAACTGATGGTTCTGGGCTTCGAAAACGAGGTCGAAGCCGACCGCTTCGGCCTCAAGCTGGCCGAGATGCAGAAGGACCTGATCGTCCAGTTACAGGACGCTGCCGAGGTCGTGCGCGACCCCGACGGCAAGCCCCACGTCAAGCACGACAGCCATCTGGTCGGGGCGGGCACGCTGGGCGGGGCCTTCTGGGGCATGCTGTTCGGCCTGCTGTTCTTCGTGCCTTTCCTGGGTCTTGCCATCGGCGCCGGCATGGGCGCCCTGTTCGGCAAGCTCGGCAAGACCGGCATCGACCAGCGCGTCCTGCAGGAGATGGGCGACGCCGTGCCGCCGGGCAAGGCCGGCTGGTTTCTGCTCATCGGCCAGCTCACCGAAGACAAGTTCCTGGCCGCCGTCCAGGGCACCGGCGCCAAGCTCGTGCGCTCCAATCTCACGGAAGCGCAGGAGAAGGAGCTCAAGAATGCCTTCGGCGCTCGCAAGCACGAGAAGTAGGCGACCGTCACAGGTAAGGGCGGCCTGCGGCGGGGCGGCCTTGTGGCCGCCCCGCCGTTCTGTCTTTGTCCGCCGACTCTAGGCTTCGATCTCGGGCCCGCGCCTGGCCGGATCCAGCGTGACCCAGGCGATGAGCCCTGACCCCAGGATCACGACGCCGGCCACCACCAGCGAGATCGAGAGGCCGCTGCGAAAGGCGCTGAAGGCGGCGTCGATGACGTGGGCCACGATGGGGCCGAAAGCCTGTTGAGCGGCGGCCGCTCCACCGCTGCCCTTGGGCACCTGACCGGTTTCGACCGCGTTGATGACGATAGTGCGAAACCCGGCCGGCACGCCGAGGCCGGTGAGCCGCCTGGTCAGCTCGACCGTCAGGTGGCCATTGACCAGCGAGCCCAGCACGGCGACGCCCACCACCGAACCCAGCTCGCGGGCGGTCGTGGTCGCCCCGGCGGCCATGCCGGAGTGCTCGGCCGGCACGACCGCCAGGGCGACCGAGGTGACCGGCACGACGGCGACACCGAAGCCCAGGCCGGCCAGGGCCAGCGCGGGGGCGAGCGTGGCGAACTCCACCTGGCCGCGCAGCGCCAGGTCGGTGGCCAGTACGCCGGCTCCGGCGGAAAGACAACCGAGCACGGTCGGCAGGCGCGGCCCGGCGCGGGCCACCCAGCGTCCGGTGAGGGCCGAGGCGGCGATCATGGCGATCGCCATGGGCACGAACAGGACCGCCGTGCGGTAGGCCGAGTAACCGACCACGACCTGCAGGTACAGCGCCGTAAAGAAGAAGATCGAGAAGATGCCGAAGTAGGCGGCGAAGGCGACCGTCAGGGCGCCGGTGAACGGCGCCTTGAGCAGGTAGACGTGGTCGAAGATCGGCGCCGGGCTGCGCTGCTCGACGGCCACGAACACGACGGCCGTCACGGCGCTCACCACGAAAAGCGTGACGACCACGGGGTCGCGGTAGCCGGTGGTCTCGCCGTGGATGACGGCGAAGATCGCCGCGCCCAGCGCCAGCGGACCGAGGACAAAGCCGGCGATGTCTATGCGGGACGCCTGCGGGTCTGCGCTCTCGGGCACGGTGAGCAGCGCCCCGAGCAGAGCGGCCAGGCCGGCGGCGAGGTTGAACCAGAACACGGCGCGCCAGCCGCCGAGTCCCACCAGAACGCCGCCGAGCACCGGTCCCATGGCCAGCGCCAGGCCGGCGACCGCCGCCCAGACGCCCAGCGCCCGGGCGCGCCGCGCGCGCTCGGGGTAGAGGTGGCGGATGATCGACAGCGTGCCCGGCTCGCTGGCGGCGGCGCCTACGCCCATGATCACCCGGGCGGCGACCAGGGCCGAGACCGTGGGCGCCAGCGCGCCGAACAGCGAGCCGCCGATGAACACCGCAAGGCCTCCCAGCATCACGCGCTTGCGCCCCAGGCGGTCGCCCAGCGTGCCCATGGCCAGCATCAGACCGGCGAAGGTCAGGGCGTAGCCGTTCACCACCCACTGCAACTGCGCGACGCCGGCGTGCAGGCTCGACTGCACGTCGGCCAAGGCGACGCTGACGATCGTCGTGTCGAGGAACGTCAGAAAGAGGACTGCGGTGAGGGTCGCCAGGGCGGGACGGCGGCCGCCAAAGGCGGCCGCCGTCCCGCCGCTCGCCGCGGCTGGGGGACGTGCCATCGTGGCGCCCTAAGCGGCGCCGCTCACGGCGACGCCGAAGGCGAGGCGCCGGCCTGTCCTTGCTCGAGCTTGAGCAAGGCCTGGAAGCTCGGCGCCGAGACCTTCCAGACGCCGCCCTCGAGCACCGCCTGTCCCTTCTGGTCGGGCAGCGCCACCTGGCCGCCCTGCACGATCGAGTAGGTCACGTCGGCCGTGGTCGGCGAGGTGACGCTCACCGCCGTCACCTTGGCCTGTGTCGCCTTGGCCAGCGGCGAGCCAGCCTGCGCCTGGATGACGGTGGCGAACTGCTGACCGTTCTGCAGCAGGGTGATCTTGGTCGCCGCCGGTGTCGTGCCGGCAAAGAAGGTCTGCCAGGCGGTCGTGATGGCCGCCGAGGGCGAGGCGTTCATGGCAGGGCTCGGTGTCGCGCTCGGCGTCGCTGCGGCAGTCGACTTGCTGCCGCAGGCGGCGACCGCCACGGGCAGCGCCAGGAGGCACGCGGCAAGCGCGGCGCGGCCTGTCCACGTGCGTGTCAACATTCTCATAGGTTCGCACCTCCCAAACGAAGTTTTCAGTGACGGCCGCCGTACGCGGCGGCCGTCGGGTTCCTTTGCCACCTGTCGGCGTTGCTTACACCTGTGAACGGGGCCGGCCGGCGCGCCCGCACCGTGTGGGCGGCACGGTCGCGGTTGCGCTCCCTGCCAGCGGCGGTAGTCTACGAACACGCAAACGATGTCCCGGTGTCTCGCCTGCGGCGAGCAGAAGGAGTGCCTTGTGACTATCACGCTTGACGGCCGGTCGCTGACGATCGAGAGCCTCGTGGGCATCGCCCGCGACGGCGAGCAGGTCGCACTCGACCCGCAAGCGCTGGAGCGCATCCGCGTGTGCCGGGCCATGCTCGAAGACAAGCTCGCGGCCCACGAGATCATGTACGGCACCAATACGGGGATCGGCGAGTTCTCCGAAGTCGTGCTCACCGACGAGCAGGTCGGGCTGTTTCAGCGCGCCCTGGTCTACAATCATGCCGCCGGCATCGGCGAACCCGCGCCTCAGGAGGTGGTGCGGGCGGCGATGGCCGGCCGTATCAACGTCCACGCCCACGGCAACTCGGGCATCCGCCCGGAGATCACCCTCACTCTCGTGGAGATGCTCAACCGGGGCGTGACTCCGGTGGTCTGCCAGAAGGGCTCGGTGGGCGCCTGCGGCGACCTCGCCCCGATGGCTCAGCTCGCCCTGTCGCTGATGGGCGAAGGCGAGTCGTTCTACCAGGGCGAGCGGCTGCCCACGAGCGCCGCCATGGAGCGCGCCGGCATCGCCATCCCCGGCCTGCGGGCCCGCGACGGCCTGGGCACCATCAACGGCGCCAACGTGCTCACCGCGATGAGCGCCCTGCTGCTGTACGACACCGACCGCTGGCTGCGCCAGGCCGAGATCGCCTGCGCGATGTCGCTCGAGGCGCTGCTGGCCAACCTCAAGCCCTACGACGCGCGCCTGCATGAGCTGCGCGGCTTTGCCGGAGCGGTGCGCAGCGCCGCCGCCATCAGGCGCTGTATCGACGGCAGCGACCTGGCCACAGGCAAGATCAAGACAAAGGTCCAGGACGCCTACTCCATGCGCTCCTCGCCGCAGGTGATCGGCGCCGCCCACGACGCCGTCGCCTATGCCCGTACGCAGGTCGAGATCGAGCTCAACGGCGTCGGCGACAACCCGATCTTCATCCCCGAAGACAAACTGACGCTCACCGGCGCCAACTTCCAGGGCACGCCTGTCTCGCTGCCCATGGAGATGGTCGGCCAGGCGATCACCATGGTGAGCGTCCTGTCGGAGCGGCGCCTGAACCGCCTCGAAAACCCGGCCTTGAGCCAGGGGCTGCCCGACTTTCTGACCGCCGAGCCGGGCTTCTATTCGGGACTCATGCTCAGCCAGTACACCGCCGACACGCTGATTACCGAACAGCGCATCCTGGCCGCCCCGGCCGCGACCATGTCCATCCCGGCCGCGGCCGACCAGGAGGACTTCGTCTCGATGGGCATGAACACCGCCCTCAAGAACCGCCAGATCCTCGACAACGGCTGGGCCGTGGTGGGCATCGAGCTCATGGCCGCCGCCCAGGCGCTCGACTTTCGCGACTTCACCGCGGGCGCCGGCGTGCGCGCCGCCCACGACGTCGTGCGGCGCCACGTCGCGCACCTGGCCGAAGACCGGCCGCTCTACTCAGATCACAATACGATGGCGGCGCTCGTGGCCTCCGGCGAGATCCTCGAAGCCGTCGAGGCTGCCGTCGGCTCGCTGGGGTAAGGGCGCGGCGGTCGACCCGCTGGGGCAAAGGCGCGGCGGTCGGCTGCGCCGTCGAGGAAACGTATCCACGGCGGCCTGCCTGGTAGTATCGTGTGCTCACAATCCTATGGAGGCGCCGGTCGGCGCCGCCGAAAGGGGGGTGGACGATGAGCGTTCCACTTCAACGGGCGTCGCGCAGGTCAACGCGACGTCTCGCCCTGTGGTCGATCGCGGCCCTGTTCGCGATCGCCATGGTGGCGCTGCTGGCCGCGTGCGGCAGCAGTAGCAGTTCGTCGAGCAGTGCCAGTCCGAGCGCCAGCCCGAGCGCCAGCGCGACCACGGCAGCGGCGCCGTGGACGGCGGCGGACCTGGCGGCCGTCACGACCGATGCGTCGCTGAAGGCAATGCTGCCGAGCTCGATCGCGGCCGCGAACAACCTGCGGGTCGCCAGCGACATCCCCTACGCGCCGTGGGAGTACTACGTCAGCGCCACCAGCAAGCAGGTGACCGGCTTCGACTACGACCTCTCGCAGGCCATCGGCAAGAAGATCGGCATCCCCGCGTCGTTCAACGAGACGCCGTTCGACAGCATCATCCTGGCGATCAAGGGCGGCCGTCGCGACATGATCATGTCCGACATGTACGACAACGCCCAGCGCGAGAAGCAGGGCGTCAGCTTCGTCGACTACGCCTACGACGGCACGTCGATCCTGGTCGTCAAGGGCAATCCCAAGGGCGTCACCAACCTGGACAGCCTGGCCGGCCAGACCGTCTGCTGCGAGAGCGGCACGACTCAGCAGGCGCTCCTTCAGACCCTGAACACCCAGCTTCAGGGCGCCGGTAAGAAGGCCATGACCATCCTGGCGCTCCCGAACCAGCCCGCCGCTTTTCTTGCCGTCACCAGCGGCCGCGCGGTCGGCGACCTGACCGACCACTCGACCGCCGAGTACAACGCCAAGACGGTCAACAACGGCAACAGCCTCGAGGTCGTCGCCGACCCGGCGGCGCCGCAGGGCTACGACCCGCAGCTCGTCGGCGTTGGCATCGTGGCGACCAACACCGCCCTCGTCAGCACCGTGCAGAAGGCGCTGCAGGACCTGATCACCGACGGCAACTACCAGAAGATCGTCGACGCCTACGGCCTGATCAAGGTCACCTCGGCCCAAATCAACCAGGGCTCGAAGCCGATTCCGACGACAAGTACGTCTCCTTGATCGCAGGCGTGTGATGGCGACTGCTCAGGGTCAGAGCCCGTCGGCTGGGGCCGGTAGCCCGGCCCCAACCGACACACGCCCCGAGGCGATCAAGGCCATCCCGGTTCGCCACTGGGGTCGCTGGATCAGCGCTGTCGTTGTGATCTACCTCGTGACGGCGCTTATCTACTCGTTCATCAAGAGTCCGAACGTCGACTGGCCCGTGGTGGGCAACTACCTCTTCAAGCCCCTCGTGCTGCGGGGTGTGGCGCTCACCATCGAGCTGACGTTCGTCTGCATGGTCGTCGGCGCCGTGGGGGGCACGATCCTTGCCGTGATGCGCCTCTCCGCGAACCCCGTGCTCTCCTGGATCGCCTGGGTCTACATCTGGTTCTTTCGCGGCACCCCCGTCTACGTGCAGATCATCCTGTGGGGCAACATCGGCGTGCTCTACAGCCGCTTCTACGCAGGCCTGCCTTTCACCGGTCTGTCGCTGGGCTCCACCAACACCGGCGTGCTCGTCAACCACGTCATCGTGGTGGCCATCCTGGCGCTGGGCCTGAACGAGGCGGCCTATGCCGCCGAGCTCGTGCGCGCCGGCATCATCTCGGTCGACGCCGGCCAGACCGAGGCAGCGTCGTCGCTGGGCATGTCGCCTACGCTCATCATGCGCCGGATCGTCCTGCCGCAGGCCATGCGGGTGATCATTCCGACGATGGGCAACGAGACCATCAGCATGCTCAAGACCACCTCGCTGCTGGCGGTCCTGGGCGGCGGCGTCGAACTGTTCGGCCGGCTGCAGATCGTTTATTCGCAGACCTTCCAGATCATGCCGCTGCTCATCGTGGCCTGCATGTGGTACCTCGCGGTCACCACGGTCCTGACCATCGGCCAGATCTACCTCGAGCGATACTTCGGCAAGGGCTTCGGTCAGAAAGAGGCCGAAGCGGCCGAAAAGCGCGCCGGGCGAAGGGCGGCGAGGGCTCATGGCTGACGACGCCACGCTTGTCGCCGCGCCGGTCGTGACCGATCTCGCCAGCGGCCAGCCCATGGTCAAGGCCGAACAGGTCTGGAAGAGCTTCGGCAGGCTCGACGTGCTCAAGGGCATCGACTTCGAGGTCATGCCGCAGCAGACCTACGTGCTGCTCGGGCCGTCGGGCGGCGGCAAGTCGACGCTACTGCGCTGCATCAACCATCTCGAAAAGATCAACGCCGGCAGGCTCTGGGTCGCCGGTGAACTCATGGGCTACCGGCAGCGCGGCGCCGTCCTGCACGAGATGAAGGCCCGCGACGTCGCCAAGCAGCGGTCCACGATTGGCATGGTCTTTCAGCGCTTCAACCTGTTCCCGCACATGACCGCGATCGAGAACGTCAGGGAGTCGCCCATCCGCGTGCAGGGCATCTCCCGCAAGCAGGCCGACAAGGAGGCCGAGGAGCTCTTGCGCCGGGTCGGTCTGGGCGAGAAGCTCGACACCTATCCGGCCCAGCTGTCGGGGGGCCAGCAGCAGCGCGTCGCGATCGCCCGGGCGCTTGCCATGAAGCCCAAGCTGATGCTCTTCGACGAGCCCACCTCGGCGCTCGACCCGGAGCTCGTCGGCGAGGTGCTCGACGTCATGAAGCAGCTCGCCCGCGACGGTATGACGATGGTCGTGGTCACCCACGAGATCGGCTTCGCCAAAGAGGTCGCCGACGGCGTGGCGCTCATGGACGGCGGCGTGATCGTCGAAAAGGGGCCGCCTCAGGACGTGCTGGTCAACCCCAAAGAGGAGCGCACCAAGGTCTTCTTGTCGAAGGTGCTCGCCTGATGCCGTAAGGCTGCGAACCGGCGGGGGCCGGGCGGCCTTTTCGGCCGCCCGGCCCCCGCCGCCGCGTCTGCCGCCGCCGCGCACGGCGGCGCCTTCTCGCCGGCTCACTTTTCGCGCTCCCCGACAAATCAACCCAGGCCGGCCTGAAGGGGTTTGGCAGCGATGGTAGTATCTAGTGCGGGATGTCTCCCAGCTTGACTTCAGCGGACTGGAGCCTATAGTGCCCATGTGTCTGAGCCGCGCTCCACGTCGTCCCGGCAACGTCCCTCACAGCCCCACAGGGTGAGCCCTTGATCGTCTTTGACAACGTCACCAAGATGTACGACCAGAACGTCCCCGGCATGCAGGACGTGTCGTTCCACATCGAAAAGGGCGAGTTCGTCTTTCTGGTCGGACCGTCGGGGTCGGGCAAGTCGACGCTCATCAAGCTCGTGCTCAAGCAGCTCGAGCCGACCGAAGGCCGCATCCTGGTGGCGGGTCGCAACCTGCAGACCCTGCGGCGCAGTAAGGTCCCGCTGCTGCGGCGCAACATCGGCTGCGTCTTTCAGGACTTCAAGCTGCTGCCCAACAAGACCGTCTACGAAAACGTCGCCTACGCCCTCGAGGTCGTCGGCGAGCATCGCCGCTCCATCCGTCGCAAGGTGCCCGAGATCCTCAATCTCGTAGGGCTCGCCGACAAGACCAACAGCCTGCCGCACGAAGTCTCGGGCGGCGAGCAGCAGCGGGTCTCGGTGGCCCGCGCCTTCGTCAACCATCCGCCGCTGCTCCTTGCCGACGAGCCGACGGGCAACATCGACCCCGA
>Ga0182014_10008610_pt1 | contig 10375 bp, 13 predicted proteins | sample 612S2DmetaG_FD_120489 | JGI IMG/M metagenome (GOLD analysis project Ga0182014, IMG submission 120489) | Permafrost microbial communities from Stordalen Mire, Sweden - 612S2D metaG | ecosystem: Environmental > Terrestrial > Soil > Wetlands > Permafrost | place: Sweden: Stordalen | collected...
CATCAAGGTGCTGCCGATGATGTTCAAATCGAACGTGCCGCGCAGGATCAAGGTCGAGGCCGTCTATCACCTGACGGCTAACTTGAGTTATCCGCTGATGATTGTCATGTCGGTGCTGCTGCTGCCGGCGATGGTCTGCCGCTTTTACCAGGGCTGGTTCCAGATGCTGCTGATCGACGTGCCGCTGTTTACCGCCTCGACGGCGTCCATTGCGGTCTTTTACTTGATGGCCGAGCGCGAGTTATTCCCCAAAACCTGGTGGAAGACCATTCTCTATCTGCCGTTTCTGATGGCGCTGGGCATCGGACTTACGGTGACCAACACCAAGGCGGTGATGGAGGCTTTGTTCGGCATCAAGAGCGCCTTCGTGCGCACACCCAAGTATCGCGTGGCCAAGAAGGGCGAAAAGTCGCAAGCCTCCAAGTATCGCAAGCGGCTGAAGCTGACTCCGTGGATCGAGCTGCTGATCGGCTGCTATTTCTTCGCGGCGATTCTTTACACCTTCTCCAACCAGAACTACTTCACCGCGCCGTTCCTGATTCTGTTTGTGATCGGCTACTGGTACACCGGGCTGATGAGCCTGCTGCAAGGGCGCTTCGAGCGCTGGCGCAGCGGCGCGGGCGCCAACACCGACGAATCCAGCCCCAAGCCGTTTCCGGTGGGGGTGTAACTCCGGTTTTTTTGGTTTTCAAGAGGACACGCTTCTCGTGAAGGCCAGAAATATACAGTTTGCAAGAGGTGCGTTGTGCAGGCTTGCCGGAATCAATTGCCGTCTTACATCGCGTCATTATGGCCACAGTCAGTTTAGCCTTCTTTTGCTTTGTATCCTTCCTCTCCAGCGTTCTCAGCGGCTGACTAAGCTGGCCGAATCAGCCGAAACATCAGAAGAAACCGTAATGTCGATTGCCGCGGAGGGATTCGTATCGACTCGTATCTAGTTAATATTCATGGCGGTAGAATTTTTCGCCTTGTATATACCCCCATATCTACCCCCTTTCAGTAGGTTGCATCCGGATTTGTCTATCGGGGTCCGTTGACGTCGGCTTCTTCCGTGTCAAGGCTTCTATACATTGTATTTTCAACATCTTACAGGAAGCTTGAGACTGCCAAACCACGCGGAAATACGCCGAAGACGAACATTTAACAGGTGATTTTGTAGGTGAAGAATGAATAGGGTTCCTTGGCGTCAGCTATGGCGGCAGGTTGCACTCTTGCCCGGTCAATCCGCGCTGCAACGGTTCTTGATGCTCGTTCATGACCTCTCGCACGATGTTGCAAAAAAGCCAACCGTCGCGCAGCGGCGGAGAAAACCGTGCGCAAGATAGAGGCAGAGGCGATAGCCTTTGTAGTGGCCAAACCATCGCCCTCAGCATAGGCCGGGCGCTTCGTCGTCGCTCCTGACAAGCCCTCATCCTTGAAAAGGGTCTTGCATCTGGCCCGCTTCAAGGCGGCGAACTGCAAGGCTGTACTCTGGTCGTCAGTCGATACGCGGGCATAGCCGTATTTCATAGTTTAATTATGGCCTTGACATTTGACCCATGCAAGTCCTTGAAAACACGGCGCGGCGGTCGTGGGTCAAGACTTACCCATTGTGCCCCAAAGCCCGCGTAGATGAACGGCAATAGCGGTCCAGACATCTCCCGCGCCATGTGCAGCACCTAAACGGTGATTCCAGATTTATGCAAGGCGAGTCTGCTGCCCTCCGCTACAATGAGAAATATCGCCAGAGATAGAGCGAAGATCCTTGTCAGCGCCTTTGAGGATGAGAGTCTCCACTCTGACTACAGGGTCACGATCCTGGCGCGTGGTTAGGACCATCAACGTAACAGATGGGAGTCATGAATGATCGATCAGTTGAAAAGTGCAATCTTCAACACCGTGAAACAGTTCCAAGACTATCCGTTGGATTTTCTGTCGGAAAGAGACATTCAGGCGGTGCTCTTCGTAGAGCTTCGGAATGCAACAAACGAGGTACGGTATCCATACACTGCCGAACCCGCGAATCGCCGATTCGGATGCACCGATCCCTTTAGTTTCGCCCTGTAACGACGGAATATTACATATCCCAAGGGAAATTCGATATAGCAGTATTATCCGAGAAGCCAGACTCCGAAAAAGCTATTTGGGGTCAGCCTTGCCGCGTTGGAATTGAAATCAAACTCTGGACGCCGGGATATGGGGATTCTGATTATCTCAGGGATGTCCAAAAGCTACAGCGCTATCAGGCGGAATTGCAAAATGAGGGGCGTTCATTCACGGGTATTGCCATGTTGTTTGTGCATCCTTGGGTTAAGAATGAGAAGAAAGGGAAGAAGAGACTGCCAGTTATTTTGCGCGAACCTTGGAAAGCTATTTTGGATGAACATTCTGTGGACGCTTACCCTGAAAATGGTGTTGCATTGCATTTGGTTACTGACGCCAAAGATGGCCACCGGTGGCAGCAGTTTTCGGGTCCATCAATTACGGAATAGGTAGCTTCTGAGGTGTTCGGTCATGTTCGCAAGTTTGCAAGTTCTGAGTCTTCGGGTTCTGCTCGTGGCGGGACTCATCGCCGTAACGTCGTTATCGATTAGTCAGGTGGCGAGTGCCTCGACGGCCGCCACCACGCCAACCTTCTCCCCAGTAGCCGGAACCTACACCTCGGCGCAGATGGTGACCATCTCCGATACGGCGCCAAACGCAATCATCTACTACACCACCAACGGAACCATGCCGACCACCGCATCCAGCGTGTATAGCGCTCCGATTACTATCTCGTCGACAGAAACGCTGGAAGCAATTGCGACGATCGGTGGCTGTAGTGGCTGTCTCACCAGCGCCGTGGTAACCGCCGGATATTTTATCACGCCGTTAGCAGTGGGTGGAGCACTCGGGTGCTGTCTTAAATCTGCGTTGACATTGGCTGAACAAAATCTCTACTTAATAGATACCGGCCAGCGGTCTATAATTATCGTTGGAATCGTGGGATATTCGGTAGAGATTGTCTTGGATTATCTCGCATGATTCGTCTTTATCCTGCACATTTCTCAATGGTTTAAGTCTTTCTTTCGCTAGACGGTTGCAATCAGATAGAGTGAGAGTGTACCGCGTGATGTGTGAGCGGGTATGATTGCGGAGCGGAGGGTGAGGAGTGTTTAAGATGGAGGTGCGCTTTGTGTGCCAGTTCCGCTGCCATCAGTCCGACCATGAATTTGTTCTCCCGCATCAAAGCCCATTAGGAAGATACGAAGGTGGACAATATCAAGCCACGGATAAATGGCCAATAGATTACCTATGCTGGCAGCACGGGCAGATGTGCTTGGTTGGTCTCGGAGCGATCCATCTGGACACAGTACCGGAGCTGCCCCTAGGGTTACATTTGGCAGCTCTTTGGGAGATTGAAGTCGAATGTGCCAAAGACAACTGCGGGCAGCGCCGGACCATATACACCAAGTATTCAGCAGACGAAACGCCGCAAGCCATAGCGCGGCTCTTACTTGCACCCGGACTCTGGCTAGAATGTAGGAACCGACATTGGCTTGAGATTGACGAGTCTCGAATAACGGTTGAGCGGTGGGAGCCTTGATTATGTGTTGCATTGCGCACAATCCTACCTTATCCTTGGATTAGCGCAATGCAAGGATCGAGAGCCCCGCCTGGCAGCGGGGTTTTCTATTTAGGCTCAATTCTACCTCAGAACGGCTCAATCCGCGCGTAGACTGGTAATCGGGGGGGGGCTGCTAGTGAGTGAACTTGATCCAAAACCCGATTGGGAGCCAACGCGCCTACAGTTGGCAAAGTCGCACGTTAAGGACTACTTCGGCGCCGCAGTCCTTCTCGGCATCATAGCCGTATGTGTCCTGCTCTACCTTGCGGCTATGACGTTCGTTTTTCACCGCTGGCGTTAGGCTCAGTCTATGCATAGACTGGCGCTAAGCGTGCCGTGCGATCAGTTCCCCGATAGTCCAGATGTGATCTGTAATCCCGGATTCCATGGCCGGCGTGACGCGCAGTGTCGAGTGAACCCGGCAGAAGTTGTAGTAGGCGAACCAAAGCGAATAGGCAGCTTGCAGGTTCTCCCACTTCTTCGAGAATCCATTGGTCAGACGGGTCATGCGGCGCATTCCCATCCTGATGCTGAGGTTTTGGCGCTCAACGTAGCTGGTGCATATCCGGTCGCGGACCGGCCTTCCCATGATCTCGACTGGGACTGAATCCACAACTTCAGCCGGGCTGTATCGTTGCTCGCCGTCGCGAGGTGTGCCGTAGACCTTGATGAGCTGGGCGAAGTCCACACGGTCCCTGAGAATCATCTTGACGGCCCCAATGTACGGCTTGAATCCGTCGCTGGTCAGTTGATAGCGGCTCCAGGCCGTAGCGTAGGCCAGCTTGCCAATAAAATCGTCCGTCGCCTTAGCGGTGCGCTTGCCCAGGTGGTAGGCGAGTACCAGCTTCGTGCTGCGCTCTATGCCGACAAAACAATAAGCATCGCCTACTTCTTCGCCGTCAGCCGCGGACTTGTGGCCCTCTTTCTTTTGGACAAAACCCCAAATCTCATCTACTTCTACGTCATGCACGGTGAGGTTTTGGATCTTCGACACCATCAGGGTTTCGCAACGCTCCCCGGCCAGCACCAGCAGACGCATGAGCGTGTTCCGGTCTGTGCCGGTAATCCGCTCCGTGCTGCGAATCGAGTTGCCTTCGAGCAGCAATTGCAGGGCAAGAACGGCTTTGTCTTGGCTGATGTACATGGAGTCTAGAACCCGCGCGTGCGCCTCGGTGTACGTCTTCTTGCAGCTCGGGCACCGGAACCGGCGAAGGCCGTTCCGATGAGTTCCGAACCGCTGGCAATTGAGATTGCAAGCCTCGCAAATCATCGTGAGAGCGTCTTGAGTGTTGTTCATCATGCGTTGAGAATACAGCAAGCGCTCGCAGTTTGTCAACAAAAATCTTCGCTGAATGCCCCTGCCGGGGCTTTCTCTGTGGTGGTCCTCGGTTTCTGCTCACAATCATCGCTCCTAACTAATTGAATATTAGAGCGATAGTATGAGGGGAAGTCTAGCAGGGAAATTTGGAAATATAGTAGGGGAAAAGTAGGGGAAAAGTAGGGGAAAACGGGTGAAATAGTACAAAATAGTAGGGAGATTTTCACTTCCAGTTCTTCGGTCGAATTTCTCTCCTCAAGGTTTTCGCATCCTTCTCGCTCAAGAGAACATGGCGAAAGGATCGATCCGGCTTTGATCCGTCCTTGACCTCGTTTTTCAACCATCGCGTCCACTCCCGATAATGCTGCTTCGCCGCCCAGCAAATATCCATAATCCCAGCATCGGGGAAGTTGGCCCGGTACGAGTCTCGCAACTCTTCGCGTTGGGTCGGCTTCGGCGGGCTCTCGGCGTCGGGGGCTGGTGCTTCTACAATTGTTGCTGGCTGGATTGACGGCGCTCCGGCGCGCACCTGCGGGTCTGCATCCTTCCAGACGTAGGTGTTTGCAACTTCCCGAAGCATTCCACTCAGGCCAGCGCGAATCTCATCGTCAGTCAGCCCATGATGCGCCAGCGTTGCCGGTTCGTTCGCTCGTTCGAGTATCGCTATTCTATTGAACACTCTTTCGATTACGCGATCTCCCAGCTTCGACAACCAGGAAGGATATTCCTCACGGTTCCTGTATTCGGTATAGTTGTCCGCTTCCAGTTTGAACAATTCGCCAGCGTAGACCTCAAGGCGATTCAGAAGCAGACCGCGGAGTTTAGGCGACGGGAGAGACTTCGGCAAGCCAATCACCGGGGCAACCTGCATCGCTTCGAGTTGATCCCAGTGCCGCTGATCGGCACTGTGAAGCGACAGCTCGATTAAGTCGTAGACGTGGTGGTCTAGTGGGGGCCGGTAAGAATCGCTCATCGCTTGCAATCTTTCAGAGCGATCATTCTATCCGGTTTGGGTTCTACTCGGCTTGCTTTTTCGGTCTGCCGCCGCCGAGGGTCTTTCGTTTGGCGGCAAGCTGACGGAAGTATTCACTGCCGCGCTTGGCCGTCTGCGATCCGCCCTTATGCCCCAGGACGGCCGCCGCCGGAAGTTTGGCCTGGCCCAGCAGGTCATCCGTTAGCGCCAGAGCGGCGCGTAGCAGCTCCCGACTCCGGGCCGTTCGGTTCTCCGGTAATTCTGTCGTGGACAGGATTAGATCGGTTTCCGAAAGCAGGCTCTTGAGTGTGCGGAGTTCCGTGCGTTGCGTTGCCATGAATTTAGGATAGGAGAATCGACAGGAAAAAGCAAGCGATTGCTGTTTACAAAATCGCTCTTGCTCTTCGCGCCAGTCCATGCGTAGACTAGGTGAACCCTAACAAATTGGAGGCATTATGGCGATTGATGTGAAATTAACCGATAGGGAAGTGGTCGTTTTAATGACGCTCTGTGAACTTTTGGGGAAACCAGCGTCTATGCGGGCTGTTGAGATGGCTTGTCTGCAATCGGTGCGGAATGTGAATCGAGAGACCGCCCAACTTCTAGATGACCCGAACTCGGAAGCCTAGCATCACACCAAAAAGAAGCCGGGTCGCTGGCTTGAAGCCACTTCATCGCGCGTTCTAGAACGCTAATCCGACTGCATATAGTCGGATGTTTTTGTGTCTGTAAATACTCCAATAATCCCTCTACCTCAGGGTCGCTCGCTTCCACTGTGAGCCGGATCGCCATAGACACACCTCAAAGATATAACTACCACAACCCTTAGGCCAACACACTACCTTGCGGGGAAAATCTTCAATTTTTCTCAAAGCCGCCCTCCCAATCCCGCCACTTCCCCTCAAATCCCGCCAACGCAAAATTAAGACAGTACCGAGCACTCGAATGGACCTGGATGGGCGGAAGCAGCACGATGGACATCAGGTCAGATCGTGGATATGGCCAGCCCGGAGTGTACGGCACGTTGGGAACGCCTGCTGCCACCAACATCCCCGGAGGCCGCAGTTACGCTTCGACCTGGACCGATAGCAGAGGCAATCTCTGGCTCTTTTTTGGGGGGGGCTACGATGTCAACGGCAATAACGGCTCTCTCAACGACCTGTGGGAGTTCTATCCTTCCACAACTCCGGCAACGACTCCGGGCCAATGGGCATGGATGGGCGGAAGCAGCACAGTTGGCCAGTCCGGAGTGTACGGCACGTTGGGAACGCCTGCTGCCGGAAACGTTCCCGGAAACCGTTCTGGCGCTGCGAGTTCGACCGACAGCAGCGGCAATCTCTGGCTCTTCGGGGGCTATGGCTCTGATGCCGACGGAAATGGCGGCCTTCTCAACGATCTTTGGGAGTTCAATCGATCGCTCGGCACCTACGGAGAATGGACGTGGATGGGTGGAAGCAGCACGGTGCCGAAGACGAGCGGTAACAATGGCGGCCAGTCCGGAGTGTACGGCACGTTGGGAACGCCTGCTGCCACCAACATCCCCGGAGGCCGCGGCGGACCTGCGAGCTGGACCGACAGCAGCGGCAATCTCTGGCTCTTTGGGGGCGTTGGCTTCGATGCCAACGGGGACTCTGGCTGGCTCAACGACCTTTGGGAGTTCAATCCTTCTACGAACGAATGGGCATGGATGGGTGGAAGCAGCACGATTCCCAGCTGCGCTTCTGAAGGCAGTTGTGGCCAGTCCGGAGTTTACGGTACGTTGGGAACGCCTACTGCCGGAAACGTCCCCGGAGGCCGCTATTCCGCTTCGAGCTGGACAGACAGCAGCGGCCATCCCTGGCTCTTCGGGGGCGTTGGCTATGATGCCAGCGGCACTTTTGGCTATCTCAACGACCTTTGGGAGTTCAATCCTTCCACGAACGAATGGGCGTGGATGGGCGGACGCAGCACGGTCGTCTACTCCGGCGTGTACGGCACGTTGGGAGCGCCTGCTGCCAGAAACTTCCCCGGAGGCCGCAGTGACGCTTCGACCTGGACCGATAGCAGAGGCAATCTCTGGCTCTTTGGGGGCTTGGGCAACGATGCCAATGGCACCTGGGCCCAGCTCAACGACCTGTGGGAGTTCTATCCTTCCACGACTCCGGCAACGACTCCGGGCCAATGGGCATGGATGGGCGGAAACAACACGGTCGGCCAGGCCGGAGTGTACGGCACGTTGGGAACGCCTGCTGCCGGAAACATTCCCGGAGCCCGCTATGCCGCTGCGGGCTGGACCGAGAGCAGCGGCAATTTCTGGCTCTTGGGGGGTGACGGAAATGGCGGCTATCTCAACGACCTTTGGGAGTATCAGCCATCTACATCCTCGCTACCGGTAGCCGCCACGCCAACCTTCAGTGTGCCGGCCGGGACCTACACCGCGGCGCAGACGGTAACCATCAGCGATACGACGCCAAGCGCAACCATCTACTACACCACCAACGGCATCCCGGTGACCACGAGTTCGACTGTATACGGCGGTCCGATCACCGTCTCTTCGACAGAAACGCTGGAGGCGATTGCGACGTTCACGGGCTATACCAGCGCCATAGCAACCGCCGCTTACACTATCAATCTGCCACAAGCGGCGACCCCCGCCTTCAGTGTGGCCGCAGGAACCTATACCTCGATACAGACGGTGACGATATCCGACTCAACATCAGGCGCAACCATCTACTACACCACCAACGGCACCACGCCGACCACGTCGTCAACCCAATACACAGGTGCGATCATCGTCTCATCGTCAGAAATGCTGGAGGCGATTGCGACAGCCACGAATTATTCTCAAAGCGCCGTGGCAACCGCCGCCTACATCATCAATCTTCCGCCAGCGGCCACGCCAACCTTCAGCGTGGCTGCCGGAACCTATACCTCAGTGCAGATGGTGACGATCAGCGATACGACGGCTGGAGCGACCATCTACTACACGAGCAACGGGACCACGCCGACCACGAGTTCGACGGTCTACAGCGCTCCGATCACCGTCTCGTCGTCAGAGACGATTGAGGCGATAGCGACAGCAACGGGCTATTCCACCAGCGCCGTGGCCACCGCCGCTTACACCATCAATCTGCCCGCGCCAGCGTTCACCATCGGCGGGACATCCGTCTCTGTCGCACCCGGCGCGACTACCGGAAACACCTCAACCATCACCGTGACGCCGTCGGGTGGATATACCGGCACGGTCAGCCTCAGTTGCGCCATTACCCCCGCGGCCGCCAGCGACCCGGCGACGTGCAGCATCCCGGCTTCAGTTACGATCAGCGGCGCGGCGGCGCAAACGACCACGCTGACCGTGTACACCACGGCGGCTACCAGCAGCGCCCTGGTCTATCCCAAGCGCCCCGGAGTTCCCTGGTATGCGGCCGGTGGCGCGACTCTGGCCTGCCTCCTGCTCTTCGGCATCCCGGCGCGGCGGCGTAGCTGGCGAACAATGCTCGGAATGCTGGCGTTGCTCGTGGTCCTTAGCGGCGGTGTGCTCGCATGTGGTGGCGGAGGGGGCGGCGGTGGCGGCGGAGGAGGCACCAGCAATCCGGGTACTACGGCGGGAGCCTACACCGTGACCGTAACTGGCATTTCAGGTTCGACCACGGCGACGGGCACGGTCACCCTCAATGTGCAGTAGGCCACACCGAATCCAGGATGCCGCATCCTTCCCAGGTTGCGGCAACTTTGGGGTCTGCTCACGAAACGGGAAAAATCGCACGCTAAAGCCAGAGTTCTAAGCCCCAGCCTTTCGACTAGAGGCCCAAGCCAATATCCAAGCTCTGTTCCTGCTGCGGTGCTAATTCCCGCTGCGGCGTGACTGACTGCTCCTGCTTCTGTTCTGGCTTCATCTCCGGCGCATGGGCGCTGCTGTGCGAAACATCATGCCCTAGCGCCGCGCCCAGCTTCTCGCGGTCGTTGGTGAAGATTTGCGCGTCGTATGCGCCGCGCGAGATGGCAACGTAGGCCATGCGGTTGCTGAGCAGGTCCTTGGGTTCCAGCTCGGTATCAACATGGATCAGCACACGGTCGGCGGTCTGCCCCTGGCTGGAATGAATCGTGATCACGTAACTGCCTTGCCGCAGCCTGTGATGGTCGCCGCTAATTTCTTGCCGGCCTCCTTTTCTCCCTGCTTCTCCCACGGTTAGACTTGTTGCGGTTCATTCATCTTCCCTCACTTCCATGCAATGAACCCACTACTCCCCCGGCGCGTCATTCGCGTGAACTCTTTTTGCAACAATCGTTTGCAGTGTGGTCTTCCACGCTCATATACTAATGCTGTAAGATAAGTATCGACAAGGAAACCTAATGCCTGCGACAAAGAAAGCCACTGCCCGACCGAAGCGCAAAGTCGTTTCTCCCGCAGAGACGCGCACTCAGCTCCGGCTCACCGTCGATTCCAAATTCACCAAGAGCCATTTCAGCCAGCTTTTTGCCGTGCTCAAAATCCGCAGAAAGAACGCCCTGGCCGAAC